>Ga0207866_1000049_pt1 | contig 187610 bp, 162 predicted proteins | sample HigsolmetaAR203D_FD_184835 | JGI IMG/M metagenome (GOLD analysis project Ga0207866, IMG submission 184835) | Ionic liquid and high solid enriched microbial communities from the Joint BioEnergy Institute, USA - AR20-3-D (SPAdes) (version 2) ...
CCTCTTCCCATTCCGAACAGAGAAGTTAAGCCCCTTAAGGCCGATGGTACTGCACCACAATGCGGGAGAGTAGGTAGCCGCCGTATTTATTGAAAGCCTTCGTTATTACAACGAAGGCTTTTTTATTGCCCCGCCTATAGCAATGTTTGATATTTTGTTAAACGTAATAGCTATCTTACAATATCCATACGCGCGAATTTGTTTTCTAGCCATATGCTCCCTAAATTCGTCGTGTCGGCCCGTTTAATTTATTACATATGCTAAGTTTACATTCAATGCGAAAAATCTTCACTTTCTTTTTCAAAAATCATCCCTCTCTCATTGTCATTTTTGCTTGCTTATTCTTCTGTGTATCTGTGTCCATCGCACAGCATCATACCAGTAATGACAAACCAAATATTATATATATTCTAGTAGACGATATGGGGGTTGGCGATGTAGGGGTGTTTTATCAGAATCAAAGAAAAAATCAACCACGTATATATACACCACAGTTGGACAGAATGGCGGAGCAGGGCGCTCTGTTGGCACATAGTTATGTTAATGCGCCTGTATGTGTAGCTTCTAGGTCTTCTCTTATATTGGGTGTGACACAGGGACATACTACTGTAAGAGATAATCAGTTTGATAAGGCGATTGAGGATAATTATACATTAGCTAATACTTTGAAACAGGCCGGTTATACTACGGCTGCAATCGGAAAGTGGGGACTACAGGGACAAGGAGGAAAAAAGAACTGGATCGCCCATCCACTGAAACGTGGATTTGACTATTACTATGGATATATACGTCATTCGGATGGACACGAACACTATCCTAAAGAAGGGTTGTACAGAGGTACTAAAGAGGTTTACGATAATTATACTAACGTTACTCCCGACTTGGATAAATGTTATACCGGAGATTTATGGACTGCGCGGGCCAAGCAATGGATAATCGATCACGTGAGGAAGAATCACGCCACACCTTTTTTTATGTACTTGGCCTATGATACACCTCATGCTGTAATAGAATTACCTACCAGTGCTTATCCAGCAGGTGGAGGTTTGCAGGGCGGTTTACAATGGCTGGGAAAGCCCGGAAAGATGATTAATACCGCTGATGGTAACATCGACTCATGGATGGATCCGCAGTATGCCAATGCTACTTATGATCATGACAATGATCCTAAGACTCCGGAAATACCTTGGCCGGATGTCAATAAGCGATATGCAACTGTAGTATCGCGTATCGACCAGCAAGTAGGAGATCTGTTGCAGCTTTTAAAAGATCTGAATATTGATAGTAATACGTTGGTAATATTCACCTCAGATAATGGCCCCAGCCAAGAGTCTTACTTGAATGAACCTTATACACCGGAATTTTTTAAAGGCTATGGACCACACGATGGCATCAAAAGAGATACTTGGGAAGGAGGCATTCGGGTACCTACTATTGCTACCTGGCCGAAAATGATTAATAGAGGCACCGTGGTAACTACGCCACATATGTCATCCGATTGGATGGCTACATTCCTAGATGCTGCAGGATTGAAAGCTCCTGCAAGATCCGATGGAGTATCCATACTGCCTTCACTTACCGGAAAAGGTGAACAGCTACCTACACAAGTGTATATAGAGTATTTTCAGTCCGACAGAACACCCCGCTACGAGGATATTGAGGAGGGTAGAAGAGGTAAACGCAGAAATCAGATGCAGGTAATAAGAGTAGGTAACTACATGGGAGTACGCTACGACATTAAAAGTGCTTCGGACGATTTTGAAATATACGACGTGGTGAATGATCCTAAGCAAACCCAGGATCTGGGACACACTCCTGAAATGGTTACCATTCAGCAACTTATGAAGGAGCGAGTGCTACAACTCAGAAAGCCTGATTCTGCAGCACCGCGCCCGTACGATACTGCCTACGTTCCTTCGTTGAAGGATGATATAGAACAACAGCCAGGACAAATTACTTGGAAACTGTATCAAATGAATACTCCTTGGGTAGCCAATCCTGCTGGGATGAGACCGCTGCATACAGGGCATAGCAAGATCCTGCAAGTACCATCGAAAGTTATCACTAAAGATGCATTGATCGTGTTTGAAGGGTTTATCGATGTACCTATCGATGGGGCTTACACTTTCTATCTGCAAACCGGTGGCAAAGCGTTTGTACGCATTCATGATATTCCACTGATTGATCAGGATTATGGATATGTACCCCGCACAGAAACGTCCGAAACAATTTTGTTAAAAGCCGGGGTGCATCCTGTGAGAGTATTTTATAAGCCGGGCTCCGATAATTCTATCAAGTTGGAATGGTCAGGCCCCGATTTCACTCGTAAAGCTGTGTATTAATAACAGTGCAGTATATTACTTGCGTAATGCAAGTTTTTACCCTTTCGGGATTTACGAAACGCTATCTCCAAGTAAATAGGAGAGGCATAATTCTGGAAAAGCGTGGGTGTGAATAATTAACTTCGAATTGTTCTTTTTGAAAAGGCATCTGAAAGTATTGTCGCCATTGGCATAGGATAGCAGACAGATGTCTTTCTTAAAGTCTACTTTGCCATTGCCGTACCATTTAAACACAGCCTCTTTAGCGCTCCATATGCGTGTAAAATCTTCCTGTGTAAGAGGATGGATGGCTGCCATTTCTGCATCACTTACGAACTTATGCTGCACTTTTATTACTTTATCGCTGGGTATTTCGATATCAATGCCTACACGATAATGGCGGCTTACTATGGCAGCAGCGTAATTGCCACAATGCGAGATGGAAAAATGATAGGTTTCGTCAGGCAAAAAGGGCTTTTTCGTATCGGCAATGCTGATAAGATGCGAAGGAAAATCAGGGTATAAGTATTTTAGTAGAAATCTACCGGCCAGGTGCTGCAGTCTTTTATGGGGATGGGTAACTTCGCGATGAATGGGAACGAATTGCTTGAAAAACGATTCTTCTTCCTTAATTTCCCATATTCCTAGGCGGGCGTTTGCATCAATCTCTTGCTGATAAAAAATCGGCATGCTCGTTTTAATAATTTATATTGCACAAAGTAAACAACAATTGTCAATTGAAACCTATAAATTCGAAAATATATGATTCTTTCAGACACTCGGATATTGGAAGAAATTGATAAGGGTACAATAGTGATAACTCCTTATCGTCGCGAATGTTTAGGTAGTAACAGCTATGATGTACATCTGGGAAAATGGCTGGCTACTTATCGCAACCATATATTGGATGCCAAAAAGCATAATGAAATAGAATATTTTGAGATTCCTGATGAGGGATTTGTATTATATCCTCACGTGTTTTATCTGGGTGTTACCGAAGAATATACCGAAACACATGCTCATGTTCCTTTCTTGGAAGGAAAATCATCCACAGGGCGTTTGGGTATTGATATACACGCTACTGCCGGGAAAGGCGATGTGGGTTTTTGTGGGCACTGGACCCTGGAAATATCTGTGAAACAACCCGTACGTATTTACAAAGGAATGCCGGTGGGACAGCTTATCTATTTCCCTGTAGATGGAGAGATTGAAATAAAATACAATCAAAAGCAGAACGCGAAATATAGTCGTCAGCCAGACAGGCCCATTGAAAGTATGATGTGGAAGAATAAGTTTTAGGATTTACCATTTTGTTTAAACAGCGGAAACTCGAGAGTGAATGTAGACCCCTTTCCCAGTGCACTTTCTACCCTGATGGTTCCGTTGTGCGAATCGGTTACCGATTTTACATAGTTCAATCCTAAACCAAATCCTTTTACATTGTGCAGATTACCGGTGTGGGCACGATAGAATTTTTCAAAGATGCGTTTCTGCGTTTCTTTGTTCATGCCTATACCGTTATCTTCAAACTTAATGACGATATTATTGCCTGAGTTGTGGGTAGAGATTTTTAAATGAATAGGCACATGCTCTTTTGAGTATTTAATAGCGTTATCGATAAGGTTGTTGACCAAGTTGGTAAAGTGTACTTCATCAGCTTTAATGATATCCTTTTGAGCTTGAAGTTGCAGTGTTGCATCTCCATTTTTTTCATGTAGCTGTAACTGAAAATTATCTACCACATTACCGATAACTTCATGTACAGATAAGGGCTTCAAATCGATCTCAGCTTCTTTCTTCTCAAACTGCGAAGCTTTAAGTATCGTTTCTACTTGGCGGTTCATCCGCTGGTTTTCCTCTTTTATAATGCTGCTGAAATAATCCAGCTTTTCTCTATTAGTTAATACTTTTTCGTTTTTTAAAGCATCCACAGCCAGCGATATGGTGGCAATAGGCGTTTTAAATTCATGCGTCATATTGTTGATGAAATCATTTTTAATATCACTCAACTTTTTCTGACGCAGCATGGTATGTACGGTAAGATAAAATGCCGAAATGATAATAAGTGTAAAGAGCACAGCGAAAACAATACTCCAGAATAAGGACCGCTTTACAAAGCTTTTCCAATTGAGCGCAACAACGGCAAGAGTTTCATCCGTAGTAATACTTTCCGAAGCTGTACCACTTTGGGAGCGAATGAGTTTATAATCGGGCGTATAGTTATGAACAGTATCAATCTGTGCATCGAAGAAGTTGGGTGAAAGTTTTTCAAACTTTACATTGCCCATCATAGGGCCAGATATAAAGGCATATTCGAAATCGATCTTCTCTAACCCCGCTTTATCAAATGCCGCTCGAATTCTTTTTTCTATTTCATTACTACTCAATATGGAGCCTATGGTCACTGCCCGAAACGGATCGAATACGTTTTTTTGAGAAAAGAAAATGGAAAAATCATTGGCATTGGCATTGATGTATTGCTCGCGCAGGTGTCCAAACTCTACAATCAAATTCTGATACACCTCGTCAATTTTCTGCTTTACCCGATCTTCTTGTAAGGCGATCAGATTTTTCAGCCAAGATACTTGCATTACAATAATCCCAATCAGGGACAACGTAATGAGTATGGTAATGTAGGAGAATAATTTTTTCACAGCAGCAAATATAGCAATAGGTTAGTACCGTTTTATGATTAGTACTAACGATTATGATATTTAACTTTTTATAAAAATTAATAGAAATCCGCTCTTGAATTTAGTGAAAAAGTATTTATATTGGCTTATGATCGAACCAAAAGCAGGAAGATTACTGGTTGCGAATCCACACCTTGACGACCCCAACTTCCTCAGGAGTGTGATATTTCTATGCGAACATAATGAGGAGGGGAGTTTTGGATTTGTGCTGAACCGAAAGTTGGATTATACTGTAGATGAATTGGTACCCGAGCTGGGCGATTTTCAATTGCCCGTATATGAAGGTGGACCGGTAGAGTTGCATACACTTCATTTCTTGCATCAATATCCTGAGCAGATACCCGGCGGTCAGGAGGTGATGGAAGGCGTATATTGGGGTGGTGAATTTGAAAAACTCATAGAATTGATTAATTCCCGTACTATAGATACTGATAAAATAAGATTTTATTTAGGATACAGTGGCTGGGGGGCCGGGCAACTGGCTTCCGAAATGGATGAAAACACTTGGATTGTTTCTGAAGCCTCAAAAAAGTTTCTTTTTGCTTCTAATGAAAAAGAGTTATGGAAAGCCGTTCTGAAAGAATTGGGTGGTACCTATGAGTTATTCATAAATGCCCCTGTAGACCCAAGGTTGAATTAATAAGAAATTAGAGAATTAAAACAAAAAGCAATGAAACGATTAGTATTGGTATGTATCATGAGCACAACTATATTCTTATCGGGTTGTGACACGTTGAAAAACGTTGCAAATAGTTTATCAGCTTTTGAAGTGGCACAAGGACTGAAGGAAGCACTCACACAAGGACTGTTCAGCGGCTTTGATGCATTTGCCAATCCCAATAAGGGCAATCCATTGGTGCGGTTTGCTTTTCCAGGTGAAGCAGAAAAAATCGAAAAAACACTTCGTGATTTGGGGCTTAGTTCCGTAGTGAATAACGTAACTGCAAAGTATACTAATGCTATGTCTCAGGCGGTGAAACAAGCCAAACCCATATTCCTGAATTCTGTAAAGAATATGAACATCACTGATGCCATGAATATTTTGTTGAGTAATAACCAACACGCTGCTACGGAATACTTTAAAAAGTCGATGAGTCCGCAACTCATGACGGCATTTCGTCCTATCGTGGACAGTACGGTGCGGGTTAGTGGTGCCGGTAGTGAGTACAGTAAAATCGTATCAGCCTATAATGCTATTCCTTTAGTTACCAAAAAACTGGAACCTAATCTAAATGATTTTATTGCAGCTAGAGCTATTGACGCTATGTTCTTGTATGTAGCTAATAAGGAAGAAGAGATCCGTTCTAATATATCAGCAAGAAATACGCCTTTATTGCAAAGAGTATTTGGTTATGCTGATATGCATAAAGGAATCAATAGTGGGGGCAACCGCAATTAGATGATTACATTTTTTACGGAGCGATAAAGCTTATTAGGCAACAGGCCTTAGGTTATCCACCTAAGGCTTGTATTACGTCGTATTTAGTAATAATGTGATAATTGCCGATTTCATCCTTACTCATTACTGCTCCATTGTCCTTAGTAATGAGTGTTCGCAGTTTTTCAACAGGGGTATTAAAATCAACTATAGGGAATGGTGGCTCAATAACATGAGCAATAGGCTGATGTTTAATATCAGGATTATTGAAAACCTTTTGGAATAGTCCTCCCTCGCTAATCGAACCTACTATAGCTTCTCCACGTGTAACAGGGATGTGCTCAATATCGTATTGTTTCATCAAATCCACAGCTTCAGCCACTTGCTTTTCTTCGCTGATGGTGATGAGTTTCTGAACCATGGGGCGCCCGTTGACGATGTCTTTGAAGGTTTTTACGTCTAGGAAGCCGCGTTCCATCATCCATTGATCATTATATATTTTACCCACATAACGACTGCCATGATCGTGGAAAATGCATACTACCAAATCATCTTTAGTGAGTGATTCCTTGAGTTGCATTAAGCCTTGGAGGCAACTTCCAGCACTGTATCCGCAAAACAATCCTTCCTCCTTCGCTAATCTGCGTGCCATGACAGCGCCATCTTTATCCGTAACCTGTGTAAAGGCGTCAATAACACTCATGTCATAGTTCTTGGGGATAAAGTCTTCTCCAAAGCCTTCACTAAAATAGGGGTATACCTCATTGGGATCAATTTCTCCTGTATAGTAATATTTGGTAAGCAAAGAGCCGTAGGCATCTACTGCCCACACTTTAATATTGGGATTTTGTTCTTTTAGATACATGGCCGTACCGGTAATAGTACCTCCTGTACCTGCAGTGCAGACGAGGTGTGTAATCTTACCTTCGGTTTGCCGCCAGATTTCAGGACCAGTGGTTTCGTAGTGTGCCAGTCGATTGGCCAAGTTATCGTACTGGTTCATGTGATAGGAATTGGGGATTTCCCTTGCCAATCTTGCAGCTACGCTATAATAGCTTTGTGGATCCTCAGGCTCCACGTTGCTGGGACACACGATAACTTCGGCACCCATAGCTTTCAGGATGTCGGCCTTTTCTTTTGATTGTTTATCCGTAGTAACAAAAATACATTTGTACCCTTTCACAATGGCGGCAAGTGCCAACCCCATACCTGTATTGCCACTGGTACCTTCAATGATGGTACCACCCGGTTTCAGTTTGCCTTCCTGCTCCGCTACTTCCACCATTTTCAAAGCCATGCGGTCTTTTATGCTATGTCCCGGATTGAAATAATCTACCTTGGCCACTACAGTGCAAGGAAGATGGCGGGTGATTTTGTTCAAGCGTATGAGTGGTGTATTCCCAATGGTTTCGAGTATATTATTTTTTACGTCCATTACTTTGAAGTTAAGGGTTACAGATATATTATTTTCCCAATTCCTCCAATGCTTTCAAAACTACAGAATCTTTGCTATTCATTACCTGATAAAAGCCAGAGTCTCTCCATTTGAAACGTGCTAATTGCGCTTCCATTCGGTCGATAACTCTTTTTTTCTCGAACTCGGGAATGCCTGATAGGTTCACGGTGTCTTTTTTTACCCACTCGGTAAATTGTGTCCACATATCTTTGGAGGGATCAAAGTGCTGTGCAAACTCTTGTGGCGTTTGATAAGGTGTGAGTAGCTCTTGATGGCTCAGGTAATAGTGAAATACAAAATCGTTGAAAGAACCATTCAGAAAAACTTTATTGATTTCACGTGAATATCTGGAAGTATCTAATCCTACAAATACATCGGGCATAATACCGCCGCCACCGTATACAGTTCTACCACCATGGGTTTTATAAGGAGTACCATTGGTTATCTTATTACTATCAGCATAATACAGCTGACCGCTGGCATAGCGTTCCCATACTTCATCAAGGTACACTTTTTTACCTCCAGTATAGGGTTTTTGTATGCTACGTCCGATGGGCGTATAATAGCGGGCTACGGTAAGACGTAGTGCAGAGCCGTCGCTTAGTAAAAATGGCTCTTGAACCAAACCCTTTCCAAAAGTGCGTCTTCCTACCACCACAGCTCTGTCCCAGTCCTGTAATGCACCGGCCACAATTTCACTGGCACTGGCGCTGAGTTCATCTACCAGTATAGCAAGCTTTCCTGTTTCAAAGATACCTGCCCTTTTGCAGCGGTATTCTGTTTTAGGGCTATGTACTCCCTGGGTATAGACAATCAGTTTATCACCGCTCAGAAATTCATCTACGATTTCGATAGCCTGATCCATATAGCCGCCACTGTTGCCCCTCAGGTCAAAGATGAGTTGCGTCATGCCCTGATTTTTCAAATCCTGCAGAGCTTCCATAAATTCTCGATAGGAGCTGTTGGTAAACTTGCTGAGCTTGATAAAGCCAGTTTTATTATCCAGCATATAATAAGCTGTAACGGAAGGGGTGGCTATATTATCGCGGGTTACAGTAGCCGTAAGTGGTTTCCCGTTGCGTAACAAATCTAGCTTTACTTTAGAGCCTTTAGGACCTCGAATTGCAGTTCTGATTTTGAAAATATCAGTATTTTTTCCTGTCAGGCTTTTATCATCTACTTTAATAATCTGATCTCCGATGAGAATGCCTGCTTTGTCACTAGGCCCTCCTTTAAATACATAAGTCACATTTACAGTATCCCGAATTTGGTTAAACTCGATGCCGATACCCTCAAAATTTCCCGAAAGATCTTCATTGGCTTCTTTGAGTTCAACAGGGGGGAGGTAAATGGAATGCGGATCAAGCTCATCCATCATGAGGTTGATAGCGTTCTCTCGCAGGGTGTCTATATTTACCGAATCTACATATCTGGTACGGATAATGTCAAAAACTTCCTGTAGTGCATTAGCAGCATCTTTCTTGAATATCTTTTTGTTGGGTTGTTGTACTGCAAAACGGTATCCAACGAACATACCAAGAATCATCACAATGGATAACAGCAACGGGAGCCAAACCTCAAACTTTTTTTTCATCTTAATAGACCTTATGTAGTGTTTTCTGCAACGATTGCAAGATAGATAAAACTGATCCTTATTATTGAAACATTATCCTGCAAAGTTAGGAGGATGGCAGGATCAGCCAGTTAGAAAAAATGTTAGTATGTTGGTAAATCACTATAATCTGCTTTTGAATTCATATTTATCATGGTTTAAACTGTTTTGATACTTATATTAGCGGAACTTTTTAAGCTTCTTGTTAAAATGTCAAAATCCATATTAATAGCTGATGCCGGCTCAACGAAAACGGAGTGGTGTCTTCTTACCGATCGTAAAACAAAATCGGTATACACCCTAGGAATAAGCCCTTATTTCCTCAATCAGGAGCAAATTACAGAGTTGTTAAATAAAGATTTGGCTCCTAAACTTAAAAAATACCAGATTAGTGAAGTGTATTTTTATGGAACGGGTTGTTTGAATCCTGCCAATAATAAAATTGTTAAGAATGCCATCCGTTCCGTTTTCCCGGAAGCTTCAAAAATAAGTGTGACAAATGACGTAGAGGGGGCTGCTATTGGCTTATGTGGCCGTAGCAAAGGGATCGCCTGTATTTTAGGTACCGGCTCGAGTAGTTGTTATTTTGATGGTAGAAGGATCAAAAAAAACAGTCCAGGGCTGGGGTATGCCTTGGGCGATGAGGGTAGTGGTGCCTATTTGGGAAAAAAGGTGCTTCAGTATTATTTGTATAATACATTTGATGATGAACTACGTGCCCGCTTTGATGCTACCTACGCTACAAATGCTACCGAAATACTAGAAAATGTCTATAAAAAGCCACTTCCCAATCGGTATCTGGCATCATTTACCCGGTTTTTAGCCGAAAATAGAGGCCATTATATGATTGAAAATATTATAGAAGATGGTCTGAATGATTTCTTTTTCACGCATCTTTGTAAGTATAATGAGGCATGGAAATACCCCATCAATTTTGTAGGAGGGGTTGCTTATGGGTTCCGCGACGTAATAAAAGAACTATGTAACGCTTATAATTTTGAATTGGGACGAATATTGCAAAAACCTATGAAGGGATTAATTGAATTTCACCGTGAAAACTAAAAAATGCGAGATTACTTACTTATATGTCTTGCCGAATGAATAATTTTGACAGACTGAAGATGCGTTAGACAAAAAGCCGTGATATGATTGAGACGAAAATAACCGAACAACCCAGTAGTTACGATCATTTGGAAAAAATGAGCATAAGCGAACTACTGGTGTCAATGAACAAAGAAGACAAAAAAGTCCCCCTCGCCGTAGAAGCGGCAATTCCTCAAATAGAGGCATTGATTGAAACCATTGTAGATTGTATGATGGCCGGCGGCAGACTGTTTTATATAGGTGCGGGCACCAGCGGACGATTAGGAATACTCGACGCCAGTGAAATCCCTCCGACCTATGGCATGCCTCCAGGGGTGGTTATTGGGGTAATAGCCGGAGGAAATAAGGCGATTACCACTCCAGTTGAAAATGCAGAGGATGATGAACACCAGGGCTGGCTGGATTTGTTGGCGCACAATGTAAACCAGAAAGATGTAGTGGTGGGCGTAGCCGCTAGTGGCACTACCCCTTATGTAATGGGAGCCCTTAAGCACTGCAAAGAAAACGGAATTGCTACAGGCAGTATTTCATGCAATCCAGGAGCTGCCATCAGCAAATTGGCCGATCACCCCATTGAAGTAATTGTGGGGCCCGAATTTGTAACCGGTAGCACAAGAATGAAAAGCGGTACCGCTCAAAAGCTGGTATTGAATATGATTTCTACTACGGTGATGATTCAGTTGGGAAGAGTAGAGGGTAACCGTATGGTGAATATGCAGCTTACCAACGATAAGTTGGTGGACAGGGGTACACGTATGGTAATGGAAAAAACCGGAATTCAGGATTACGAAGTTGCGAAGAAGATGCTACTGGAACACGGTAGTGTAAAACGTGCTATAGAATCAGTATTACCAAAGAATGGACAATAAAAAAGGAAGGGTAAACCTTCCTTTTTTATTTGAATCAATATCGTAACACAAGTCTAAATTAATTGCCAGCTGCACCGGCAAGACTATTAATTTTTTTCGCCAGCTTGCTTTTCAGGTTGGCGGCTTTATTGCGATGGATAACCCCGCGTTTTGCTAATTTATCAATCATGCTCATAACTGAAGGCAGTTTCTCGGATGCTTCATTCGCGTCAGTTACAGCTCTTAACTTTCTAATGGCATTACGGGTAGTTTTACTATAATACCTGTTTCTTTCACGACGTTTAGCCGCCTGACGTGCATCTTTCTTTGTAGCTTTATGATTGGCCATCTATTTCTAGTTTTATTTTAGGACGGCAAAGGTAAGGCATTTTCTGGTATAAGCAACTTTTTTTTCGTTTTTTTACATCAATCGATTGAAAAATCAAAAATATATGCGGTTGATTATCCCTTCGTATTTTTAGCAGCAAATTTTGTAAATAGGTTTTAACGCTTTATATGATATCTTTATTGTGCTTGAAGCAAATTAAATCCTAATTTCGCAGAGTCGAAAATTATCGATAGCAAAAATTTCCCGATTTATATCGATTTAGATTATTTAAATATATATTAACGATTCATTTATAATGAAAGACTTTTCGTATATCACTAATTCGTCTCCCGCATTCATAGAAAATATGTATAAGGAGTTTGTGGCCAATCCGGAAAGTGTGGATGTGGAATTCCGTAAATTTTTTGAGGGTTTTGATTTTGCTGTGACGAATGGGTTGGCTGCTCAAAACGGAACATCCTATACCAGTCAGAACGGAACGAGTAGTGGAAGTGGAAAATCTGAATGGAGAAAAGAACTGGCGGTATATCGCCTGATTCTGGGCTATCGAAATAAAGGACATTTGCTAGCCCATACCAACCCGATTAAGAAAAGAAAGGATCGGGGGGCTAATTTGGAACTTTCATTTTACGGGCTTAGTGAAGCTGACCTCGATACGAAATTTGAGGTGGGTAGCTCTATTGGACTAGGTACTGCTACCTTGAGAGATATTCTTGCTCACCTACAGAGATGTTATGCGCATCATGTAGGAGTGGAGTTTAAATATATCAGTGATCAAAAGAAAATAGACTGGATAACCACCGAAATCGAACAAAATTTTTCAAAACCACTACCCCTTGATCAAAGAAAAAGAATTCTACAAAAGCTCAATGAAGGGGTAATGTTCGAAAAATTCCTGCATACAAAATATGTAGGACAGAAGAGGTTTTCGCTGGAAGGTGGTGAAACTACGATTCCTGCACTGGATGCTATTATCAATAAATCAGCAGAACTGGATGTAAAGGAAGTGGTAATTGGTATGGCGCATCGCGGCCGTTTGAATGTACTCGCTAATATATTGGGTAAAACCTACGAACAAATTTTTAGTGAGTTTGAAGGCACCGGCGAAATCAATCAAACCATGGGTAGTGGCGATGTGAAATACCATCTAGGATTTGGAAGTGAGGTGGAAACCCCCTCAGGTAAAAAAGTGCATCTGAAGCTGATGCCGAATCCTTCTCATCTGGAAGCTGTGGATCCTGTCGTTGCGGGCTTTGCCAGAAGTAGTGCTAATAATATTCATGACGAGGAGTATCACAAAGTACTCCCGATTTTAATACATGGTGACGCTGCTATTGCAGGCCAGGGTATAGTGTATGAGCTGTTGCAGATGTCTAAGCTGCCTGGCTATTATGTAGGCGGGACCATTCATTTTGTAATTAATAATCAAATCGGATTTACTACAGATTTCTCAGAGGCGCGTAGTACTAATTACTGTACCTCTCTTGCAGCGATGACGCAGAGCCTGGTACTGCATGTAAATGGTGATGACCCTGAGGCTGTGGTGAAATGCGCCGAGATCGCTGCACGCTACAGACAAACCTTCCACGAAGATGTGTTCATCGATATGGTTTGTTACCGCAAGCACGGTCATAATGAAGGTGATGATCCTAAGTTCACCCAACCTTCAATGTATGCTTTGATAGAAAAGCATCCTAATCCACGTGAGGTTTATGTAAAATATCTTTTGGATAACGGTGAGGAAGATGTACGGGAGTTGGCCAAGGAAATGGAAACTAAATTCTGGGCTGATTTACAAGATCGACTAGATGAAGTAAAACAACGCCCGTTGCCTTATACTTATCAAACACCGGAATTGCTGTGGAAACAGTTGCGAAAAGCAACGGAAGAAGATTTTGAGAAAAGCCCGGACACTAGCGTTTCCGGCGAAAACTTCCAAACAGTATTCGATGCCATTATGCATCTGCCTCCAGATTTTAAGCCACTCAAAAAAGTGGATAAGCTGCTGAAGGATAAAATAAAATTATATAATGAGGAAGGAAAGATTGATTGGGCTACAGCTGAGCTAATGGCCTTTGGTACCATCATGCTGGATGGTGCTGATGTACGCATGAGTGGTCAGGATGTGGCTCGTGGTACATTTAGCTCTCGTCACTGTTTGTTAAGAGACGAGGAAAATGATACACAATACAACCGTCTTTCTAACATTCCGGGAGCGAAAGGTAAACTCAGAATCTACAATTCATTGTTAAGTGAGAGTGCTGTTTTAGGTTTTGAATACGGGTACTCACTGGCATCGCCCAATGCATTAGTAATATGGGAAGCTCAGTTTGGCGATTTTGCAAACGGCGCCCAAACCATCATTGACCAATTTATCACCAGTGGTGAACAGAAGTGGAATAGGATGAGTGGATTGGTAATGTTATTGCCGCACGGTTATGAAGGACAAGGGCCAGAGCATAGTAGTGCACGTATGGAACGCTTTCTCATAGCTTGTGCAGAGCTCAATATTGTTGTAACCAATATTACCACTGCAGCTAATTACTTCCATGCATTGCGCCGTCAGCTGGCATGGCCGTTCAGAAAACCTTTAATCAACTTTGCACCTAAGGCATACTTGCGCCATCCGGGAACTTATTCCTCAAAAGAAGAATTCCTGAATGGTTCATTTAAGGAAGTAATTGATGACAGCGACGCTAATCCGGCGGATGTGAAAAAAGTACTCTTTTGTACTGGTAAAGTGTATTACGAATTATTGGAGAAAAAATTGGCCGATAACCGTAAAGATGTGGCCATCGTAAGACTCGAACAGATATATCCTTTACCTACTAAGCAATTGGAAGCATTGTATGCAAAATATAAAAATGCCGTTTGGTATTGGGTACAGGAAGAGCCCTTGAATATGGGTGCCGCTTCCTTCCTACAAATGAACCTCAAGAGTCTGAACTATGGCATTATCGGCCGTAAAGCGAGTGCTTCTACCGCTTCCGGATTTATGAAAGTGCACAAAGCTGAGCAGGCAGAGATTATCAATACTGCTTTTTCTATTTAGTAGCTGAATTAACAAATTAGGTATAATAAAGTATCGGGCGGAATAGACATTCCGCCCTCTTGTATTCAAAACTAAACATGAGATGTTTTAAATAAGCTTTTTGTTCAAGGCTTTTACTACAGCTTCCGCCACAGAATTTACCTGCAACTTTTCGTATATTTTTTTGATATGAGTATTGACGGTGTGAATACTTAACCCACAGGCAGAAGCTACCATTTTATGACTATAGCCTTTTACCAGGAAACCTAGCACTTCTCTTTCCCGGGGTGTTAATGAAATTTCCTGGTCATTCTCATAAAACACGTTTTTTTGAAAAGCAGTTAATACTTTTTTGGCTATAGAAGCAGTCATCGCTGCATCTCCGTTATATACGTCTTCGATCGCTTGTAAGAGTTGTGCAGGACTCGATTTTTTTAAGATATAACCCGATGCCCCCGCGCAAATGGAAGCAAAGATTTTATCATCATCTTCAAATACGGTTTGCATCAACACTTGAACTTTTGGGAAATTCACCCGGATTAACTTTACACCTTCGATGCCGTTTACATTAGGCATGTCAATATCCATCAATACCACATCGGGGGCCGATCTTCTCACATCGGCAATAACATTACTACAGTCAAAGAATGCCCCAGTGCAAGTCATTTTTGGCGATGAGTTAATCAGCATACACAGACTTTCTCTGCGATATGCATTATCATCAAATACTGCAACTCTAATTGTTGTATTACCCATCTTATAATCAAAGATAATTGATAAGGTGTTAGTAATTCATCACTAATTCATGGGATAGGTAGCCACAATTTTTAGTTTATGTGAAGTATACTTACTTCCTGAGAATGTGCAATAACCCAATAAGTTCTGAGTAGGCATTTAAGAGGAGTTTTTGAAGCATTTCAGTAATGGAGTTTCTTAAAAGTGGTGCTGTGCTGAATGGGGAGGAGATGTTCTTTATGTTTAAAATTGTTAAAACGAATACGTAATTATCAATTTATTAAATATATATTTATTAATATATTATTGTTTATTCTATTTTTGTAGTTGCTTGGTAGCTAGGGAAATATAAGTGCAGATAGTTCTTGGGTGCTAGAAAGGTGCTATCGGTACCTATGGAAAGAGGTATGATGTGTGGGCGTATATGCGAAAGAGTTATTAAATCAAAATTGTTGCATCCTTAAAGACTAAGGTGGAATTCTTGAGGGATTAGGACCTTTAAAAGTATAATTAGTGGCTGGTAAAGAACCTTAGTATACGAATATTGTTAGTGATACAAACGCATAGCAGATAGCAGGGGGTAACCAAGCAAGTATAACTCCAAGGCTCAGAGGAAAACTTGTAAAAGCTTATCTCGGGACTATACTGGTGGTTGGACATGTAAAAATTGGCGCTCATTTGTTACTTTCGGTATTGTCATTTTTACGTAATTTGCCGAACTATTACAAAAAGTATTATTTATGGCTGTTGAAATAAAAGTGCCTACGGTTGGCGAGTCGATAAGTGAAGTAACTTTATTGCGATGGGTGAAAAAAACAGGTGATTATGTGGAGCGTGATGAGGTAATAGCTGAACTAGAGAGTGAGAAAGCCACTTTTGAGGTAAATGCGGAAAAAGCAGGTGTGTTGACAACCTTAGTTGCTGAAGGGGACTCCATCAATATCGGATCGGTAATTGCCTCAATAGATGATTCAGCAGCCAAGCCTGCATCAGCACCTGCACCTGTTGAAGAAAAAGCCACTGAAGCAAAAACTGTAGCTCCTGAAGAAATACCAGCAGCGTCCTTGCAAGTTACCGGCAAACAGGTCGAATTAAAGATACCTACAGTGGGTGAATCCATCAGCGAAGTAACCCTTCTGAGATGGGTGAAACAGTCTGGTGATTATGTAGAGCGCGATGAAGTAGTAGCAGAACTGGAGAGTGAGAAGGCCACATTCGAAGTAAATGCTGAAATTGCGGGATTACTCGAAACCTCGGTAGCTGAAGGCGATACTTTGAAAATTGGCGATGTTATCGCCGTGATTAAAGAAACCACAGGAAAACCTGCAGCAGCCAAACCGGCACAGCCTGCTCCAGCGGCAGCTAAGCCGGAAACAAAAGTTGAGACCGATACCGCCATCAAAAAGCCCGATGTTAAAGCTACGCCTGTGGCTTCTGCTATTATAGCCGATAAAAAAGTTGATCCCAAATCGATAAAGCCTTCTGGATTTTCGGGAAGAATTGTAAAAGAAGATGTGTTGGCTGCTATTGCCAATGCAGGGCGCAAAGCTTTTGATGGTGCTGAGTTGTTCAGTCGTAATGAGCGTGCGGAAAGAATGTCTAATCTGCGCAGAACCATCAGCCGCCGTCTGGTAGAAGCTAAAAATACTACGGCAATGCTGACCACTTTTAACGAAGTGGACATGCAGCCGATTATGGATATACGCAAACAGTATAAGGATAAGTTTAAGGAAGTACACGGTGTGAATCTGGGCTTCATGAGTTTCTTCTCCAAAGCTTGCGCTATTGCCCTCTCTGAGTGGCCCAGCATCAATGCGTATATCGATGGAGACAATATTATTTATCACGATTATGTAGATATCAGCATAGCAGTAAGTACTCCTCGAGGATTAACCGTACCGGTAATCAGAAATGTAGAAAGCCTGAGTTTAGCCGAAATTGAAAGAAAAGTGTTAGAACTGGCGGCCAAAGCTCGCGATAGCAAGCTTACAGCTGAAGATCTTACTGGAGGTACGTTTACAATCACCAATGGCGGTGTATTTGGTTCATTACTCAGTACCCCCATTATCAATATGCCTCAGAGTGCTATCTTAGGTATGCATAAAATACAGGAGCGCCCGGTGGCAATAAACGGTCAGGTGGTAATCAGGCCGATGATGTATGTTGCATTGAGTTATGACCATCGTATTGTGGATGGTCGAGAGTCGGTGAGCTTCTTGGTGCGTGTAAAAGAGTTGCTGGAAAATCCTGCATTACTCTTGATTCAGAAAGACCCGATAAAAACTTTATTGGAAATCTAAGCGTATATAATTTTAAGAAAATAAGAAGCTGTCTTAAGAGCGTTTCATGCTCTTAAGCAGCTTTTTTAATAATGGGAGGATGCAAAATTTAAAGCTCAATCATTTCTATTCTTATGTGAATACGGCATCGGCCATCATACAGTCATATGATGGCAGCATCCCTTTTGCACATTTTATCAAAGACTATTTTTCCAGAAACAAAAAGTTCGGCAGTAGAGACCGTAAGTATATTACACAGTTTTGTTACAGTTATTTTCGGTTAGGAAGATCTTATCCTCAGTGCAGTGTGCATCAGAAAATACTGAAAGGTCTCGAGTGCACCGGATTTAAACTCGATCCCACACATGTAGCTGTTTTAAAGGGAGCTGCGCTACCCCAGGATAAGCCCCAAAAGATTTTTAATTATGATGCTCCTTTAAGTGAGCATATTGACCAAGCTGCATTTGAACAATCCCATTTAGTACAGCCGGATCTGTTTTTACGTATTCGGCCTGGGAACGAAAATGCAGTCATTAATAAACTACAATTATCTGCCGTAAATTTTACTGTAGAAGGGAATTCGGTGCGGCTGCCTAATAGTTTTAAGGCGGAATCGGTTATTGCCATCAATAGAGAGGCCGTTATACAGGACCTGAATTCGCAGAATGTAGGAACTTTATTGAAGCTTTATAAGGAACAGGCTGCAAAGGATGCTAAAATAAAAGTATGGGATTGTTGTGCTGCCAGTGGAGGTAAATCTATTTTGGCAAAAGATATTCTATCAGATATCGAACTTACTGTATCTGATCTTAGACCCTCGATTATTAGCAATTTGAGACGGCGATTTGAAGAAGCGGGTATTAAGCGCTATAAATCCTTTGTTACAGATGCCACTAAGGCTCGCCCCGATCATCTTTTTGATTTGATAATAGCCGATGTGCCCTGTAGTGGAAGCGGTACCTGGGCGCGAACACCTGAGCAGTTATTATTTTTTAGTGAAGATAAGATTGGTGATTATGCTGCATTACAACGTGCCATCCTCTCAAATGTGATAAAATATCTAAAACCGGGGGGCTATTTGCTGTATATAACCTGTTCGGTATTCCGTCAGGAAAATGAAGATCAAGTACATTATCTTCAGGAGCAAGGGGTGCAGGCCATTCAGCAGCAAGTTTTTAAAGGGTATGAGATAAAGGCCGACACCATGTTTGGCGCATTGTTAAGAAAGTAAATCGGTAGCGTGGAACAAAGACTTATCCATTATATATTTGCAGCATGACACAGGAAAAGTTACAGGATATGCGGTCCCGCATTCTCGGGATAAGGAGGTTTCTTTGACGTCGATAACCGCGAACAAAAAATTCAACAGGATAAGCAGTTATCGCTAAGCCCTGGCTTCTGGGACGATAACAAGAGAGCAACCGAGATACTTAAGTCGTTAAAAGTAAACGAATATTGGGTTGACTTGTACCGTCGTGCTGAAACGGCGGTAGAGGATTTTGCCGTACTATTTGAATTCTGGAAAAGTGGAGATGCTACGGAAGAGGAAACCCAGCAGGCTTATGATCAGGCATTGGAGACATTGGATGAGGTAGAATTCAAAAGCACGCTGAACGAGCCGGAGGATGAACTTCCAGCTATATTACAAATTAATTCCGGAGCAGGCGGAACCGAGAGTCAGGACTGGGCTGAAATGCTGGCTCGTATGTATCGTATGTATGGCGAAAAGCAAGGCTGGAAGGTTACGGAGCTAGATTGGCAGTGGGGTGACGGTGCCGGCATTAAAACCGCTACGCTACAATTTGATGGCCCCTTTGCATATGGATTCTTAAAGGCTGAGTCAGGCGTGCATCGTCTGGTGCGTATTTCTCCTTTTGATAGTAATGCTAGGAGACACACTTCGTTTGCTTCGGTATTTGTGTACCCACTAGTGGATGATTCTATCGAGATAGAAATAAAAGATAGTGATGTAAAGATGGAAACTGCCCGCAGTGGAGGCGCTGGTGGACAAAACGTAAACAAAGTAGAAACTAAAGTGATGCTGACGCACATACCCACAGGAATCGTAGTAGTTTGTCAGACCGAGCGCACGCAGCTAGGCAACCGTGAAAAAGCCATGCAAATGCTGAAAAGCCGCTTATATGAAGAAGAGTTACGTAAGCGTGAAGAATTGAAAAACGCCGCCAACGCCAATAAAAAGAAGATAGAATGGGGTAGTCAGATCCGCAGCTATGTATTCCATCCTTACAAAATGATTAAAGACCATCGTACCGATTATGAAGTAGGTAATGTACAGGCCGTTATGGATGGCGATCTGGATGGCTTCATAAAGGCTTATCTCATGGCCAGTAAAAGTGACGAGTAGGCAAATCGATAGATGTAGTATTGTGCTCACCTTTGCTCAAAGGGACTGAAAACCATGGGAGATCTTTTTGTAGGCCGCGAAAGCGGCTTACCTTTGTTACAGCTATTGTAAACCATTCATATAAAAAGTATATATGTACCAGGGAACATTTTCATATCCGTTACCAGCCAATGAGCCCGTACTCAACTATGCTCCGGGTTCTAAAGAAAGAGAACAATTGAAAGCAACGCTAGCCCAATTGAAAAGCGAGCAGATTGAAATTCCTATGTATATAGGAGCTGAGAAAGTGTATACAAAGAATAGAGTGCCTATACATCCTCCTCACGAAAGAAATTTTATATTGGGATATTTTTCCAGAGGCGATAAAAAACATGTGCAACAAGCAATAGATGCGGCTTTGGCAGCAAAAGAGCAGTGGGCCGCTATGAGTTGGGAAAATCGCGCCAATATATTTTTGAAAGCAGCCGACCTTATCGCTACCAAGTATCGTTTTCACATGAACGGTGCGACTATGTTGGGCCAGAGCAAAAATGCATATCAAGCAGAAATAGACAGTGCTTGTGAAATTATAGATTTTCTCCGCTTCAATGTGCATTACTTAAGTGAAATCTATAAGCAACAGCCCATTAGCAGTCCGGGTATGCATAATAGAGTTGAGTATCGTCCGCTGGAAGGGTTTGTATTAGCTGTAACGCCGTTTAATTTTACCGCAATTGGAGGCAATCTCCCTACTTCGGCTGCTATGTGTGGCAACGTGGTGGTGTGGAAACCTGCCGATACACAAGTATACTCCGCCCAGATGTTTATGCGCATTTTGAAAGAAGCTGGTTTGCCCGATGGTGTAATTAATCTCATTTATGTAGATGGTCCCGAGTTGGGAGATGTATGCTTTAATCATAAAGACTTTGCCGGTGTCCATTTTACCGGCTCTACCCGTGTATTTAATACCATGTGGGAAACCATCGGCAGAAATATTGGTAAATACAAAAGTTATCCCCGTATTGTAGGTGAAACCGGTGGTAAGGATTTTGTGATTGCACACAAGAGTGCAGATCCTGATGTGTTAGTAACAGCATTGTTGCGTGGAGCTTTTGAATATCAGGGACAAAAATGTTCTGCAGCCTCACGTGCCTATATTCCTTCCAATATCGCAAAAGAAGTAAAAAAGAAGCTTGTAGATGGCGTGCGTAGTTTCAAAATGGGAACTGTGGAAGATTTTAGCAATTTTATCAATGCGGTGATTGATGAGAAAAGTTTTGATAAAATTAAAGGATATATAGACAGAGCGAAAAAGGATAAGGATGCGACTATATTGGTGGGCGGCGATTATGATAAAAAAGAAGGATATTTTATCAGCCCTACTATTATCGAAACCAAAAATCCTCAGTATGTAACTATGTGTGAGGAGATTTTTGGGCCGGTACTTACATTATATGTTTATCCTGCCAACCAATTTGAAAAAACTCTGGAGCTGGTTAATCAAACCTCACCTTATGCACTTACCGGTTCTATTATTGCAACCGACCGTTATGCGGTAGAACTGGCAACCCAAAAGCTTTCCAACGCAGCCGGAAACTTTTATATCAATGATAAACCTACCGGTGCCGTAGTAGGACAGCAACCCTTTGGTGGAGGCCGTGCATCGGGAACCAACGACAAGGCAGGTTCTATGCTGAATCTTTATCGCTGGTTAAGTGCAAGAACTATTAAGGAAACCTTTAATCCGCCAACTGATTACAGATATCCTTTTCTTTCAGAGGAGTAGCTTGGTTACTCTTCTGAAAGGAAGTTGTAATGCTCTATGAAAAGTGTGTGAAAAGATTTATCTTCCGATTTTCATTTTAAAGGAGATACAAAGTGAAGTCGATATTAAATAAAGAACATATTGCAATTACCATTAAAAGACTGGCACAGCAGATTATAGAAAATCATGCTGATGCATCGAATGTTGTAATCATTGGTTTGCAGCCTCGGGGTATATATCTTTCCGATAGAATCTATAAGGAGATCTTGCAATCGGAAAAGGATGCGAAATTGCAGTATGGTAAGTTAGACATAACTTTTTATAGAGATGATGTTCGCAATGCATTGCATAAAGCCAACACAACAGATATTCCTTTTAGTATACAGGATAAAACAGTAATCCTGATTGACGATGTGTTGTACACAGGGCGCACCATTCGGGCTGCGTTAGACGCCCTATTGGATTTTGGCCGTCCTGCAAAAGTGGAACTTTGTGTATTAATTGATAGAAGATTCAGCCGAGAATTTCCAATACAGGCGGATTATGTAGGTAAGTCGATTGACAGTTTCGAAAATCAAAAAGTATTAGTACGCTGGGTCGAAAATAGTGATAAGGAAGGCGTATTTATACAAGGATAGAGCGTGCAGTATAAGATGTTATAACTGATTTCAGTTACAATTAGTTTTCCAAAATATCAATCCGATAATAAGTATTCCCATACTTGTTATCGGATTTCTTTTTATTGAAACCCTTTCCTATAAAGCACTTCAGACGATGTTTTAAAGCGCTTGATGCCTGTTGTCGAGCATCACTCATTTTAGTTATCCTCTCAAATTGAAAAGCTAGGTAATTTTACTTGTAAATCTAAAGTGATTGCTGTGCAAGTGGTAACCGAGAAAAAGCAACTACAATTAATGCACTTTTAACCTTGTAAAAATTAATATTATGCCTATTGAACCCTACGGAATTGGCGGAACCGAAGTAAAAAACGATGCTTCTGAAGCCTTTGCTGACATTCCTCAGAATCGCGTATTAATGGTTGAAAAATTAACCGATCTGCCGCCTGTACGCCCCGAAATTGTTCACGGGCTTACAACGATTGAGGCTGTATTTGAACATTACAATCCTTCGGTGGAAATGGAGTTTGAAACTGAAGACGGAGCTTCAATGCAGGAAGAGCTTCATTTCAAAGGTCTTGATGATTTTGGCTCCAAGGGTATTATCCGCCAAAGTCAATATTTAAGTGAGTTAGATATGAAGCGTACGCAATATGAGAAAATAGTTAAGCAGCTTAAGACTAATAAGCTGTTAAGACAAGCCTTGTCCGATAAAAGCATGAAAGATAATCTTGTGTCAGCATTAAAAGTACTGGTGCAGGAACTTGAAGGCAAATCAAAATAATTATTCAAAAACTAATCATACCGTTATGTCTACAACTCAAAATCAACTTTCTCCCGAAGAGCAAAATATGCAGAAAGAGTACCGCGAACCTGCGGCAGCGGAGTTGGGTACTCTGGATTCCTATTTGCAACCACTTGCTAAACTAGGTGGGTACGATTTGTTGGAATCCGCAATTGATAATGTGCAGAACCTCAATCCCGAAAGAAAGGCAAGAAAGAAAATCTTTCTAGAAGAAAATAGTAAAAAGCGGGAAAGAGAAGAACTGAAAAATACGCTCAACTGGTGGATTGGTATTCTGCAGTCGACAGATGATGTAGGAGAGATGGTGGAGCATTGCAATCAGCTTGCAGAGCAGGCCGATAGAACGCTTAAGACGAATGTTAAAAAAGCGTTGGAGCGCACTGCCGATTTGGAGCGTTCCTATCGTTCTGTAGGATTGTTCTTTAAGAATACTGAAAGTTCAAAGGTGAAGAATGTGTCCTTTATGAACGCTGAGTTGGATCAGCTTAAAGACTTGGACAATACGCGTTTTATTGATTCTGTAAGGGAAGAGTTGGTTAACAATTTTGATAGACTTGATCTCCGTAATAATTATGGCATTTTGATTATACCGGGTTATCTGGGCTCAAATAAAGTTGTAGAGAAGTGGGCAAAGATTGCTCATGAGAATAAAGTGATGATGGTGACCGATTTTGAAAATTTGGACACACCTGACGATGTGATGGAATTATTCGAAGCAGCAAATCTTACAGGAGGTGATATCTATCGCTCCAATGTAGTAATGACTTGTAACTGGCTGGTAGGCCGTGAAAAGGATACACAGGTAGGGGAGGAAGAGGATTTATATGTGCCCCCTTCTTCAGCATTGGGAGGAAAGATTTATTACACACTGATGTCGCAGGTAACGGCCGGAAAGAAGCACGGGTCTATGAACGAGGTAGACGGCGTACGGTTCGATCTAAAGAAAAGTGAAATCGCCAGTCTGGAAAAATTAGGGTTGGTGCCTATGGCAAAAGAATACGGAAAGGTGATGGCATTTTCTGCAAAGACTTTGTTTAATGGCGACAATATAGGCCTGCAAACCTATTCGGTAGTACGTGTATTTGATTATGTAGCAAAAGTAATGATGGATTTTCTCAACAGAAGAGCTTTCGAAAACTTTAATGCCAATACCCGTAAAGAGTTGAATAGCCAGATAGTAAAATTCCTGGATAGCATTACAGGCCCGAATAAACTTATTGAAAACTTCACTATTAAAAGGTTTGAGCAGGATCCCCTGCAAAAGGATAGAGTATTTCTGGATATACATCTGAAACCGTATTTCCCTGCCAAAACATTTCTTATTAAACTGGATGGGCAGAAAGGTGATGACGCTGATGGTGTGGCATGGGCTTCCAGTTACGAACAAGATTAAAGATTCCGTCTATTTAAACTTTTAGTAAAATCTATTTATTCACTAATAAACTAAAATACTCCAGTTATGTCATTTAAAGCACAATTAGAAGTAGCAGGAACCAAACACAATATCCTTGACCTTAGTTATGCAATGAAGCAAGAAACCGATGCTACCGGACGTCCTTCATCCATTACCAGAGGCGGTCAGATTACTATTACGGTAGAGTCAACCGGCGACACCAAATTCTTTGAATGGATGTGTAATAATTTTGAAAGAAAAGATGGTAAAATTACTTTTACCAAAAGAGACTCTGACGCTACAATGAAGGAGCTGTCTTTTAAGGAAGGCTATCTCGTATCTTATCATGAGCATTTTAATGCTACGGGCGAAAATCCTATCATCGAAACATTTACTATCAGTGCTAGAGAAATCAGCATGGGGAATGCCAGCCATGTTAATGAGTGGGCTGTGTAGGTGTTGATAATAACTTGCTTCATGCAAGTTTGTTTTAACTCTCATTATGTGCATGATGATGAGGCTTGTACAGGCTGAGTCGGATGCTACGCTAACCTGTAGGAAAAGAAGCTTATAGGTTATATTGATCAGTTATTGAACAATGTTCTAACTGTTGGTCAGCTATTGTTCATTTTTTACCTTACTGTATAGGTGAAATAGGCTTCTGTTTTCTGTTGTTTTATCCCTGACTATTAATTTATGCAATTATCCCCGACGCTTCAAAAGGCAATTAACATAGCCAAGGCTATTGCCAAGGAAAATATGCATCCACGCTATGCAGCTCCACATTTGTTAAGAGCATTACTTCACGACGATGTGGAGTTAGATGCTTGGCTGATGAAAGCCGATATCGATATGTATTATCTTGCCGAATGGGCTGATGTACGTATCGAAAATTTACCTAAAAGCACTGCACCAAAGGATGAGATCCCGCCGGCTGATGACGTTACTGCTATTCTTGATGATGCAGATAATATTCGGCTAAAACTTCAGAGCGACGAGATTCAGCCTCTTTATGTATTGGCCTCATTGAGCACCCCGGGCGTAGCTTTTTCCTTCGATCAGCTGAAGACTTTTCCTTTAAAGCGTGATGATCTTATCGGGCTGGCTCAGGTAGGAAGCGATGTAGATCAACTGTTGCGCGATATTCAAGTAGGAGCTTCGGAACAGCGAGGTCCCCTTCCGGCAAACAATGCGTTGCAGAAATACTGTATTGATAAAACTTTACTCGCATTAGAAGGGAAACTAGATCCTATCATCGGCCGCGATCAGGAAGTGCGGATGATGGCAGAGATTTTATGCCGTCGCAGTAAACCCAATGTGATTTTAGTAGGGGAGCCTGGTGTAGGGAAAACGGCACTTGTGGATGGTTTTGCTCTTGCCATTGCCGATGAAAAAGTTCCCGCAATCCTGAAAAATGCCAGAGTGTTTGAACTCAATAATGGGGCTATGGCTGCTGGAGCTTCTTATAAAGGAGAAACAGAGGAAAGGTTAAAATCGGTAATAACCGAGATTAAAAAGTTTGAGAAAGCAATTTTATTTATAGATGAGATTCATGTATTGCTGGATAAAAGTGGTCCGTTTGCCGGTGCTGCTAATTTATTAAAGCCCGAACTAGCGCGAGGAGCCATTACCATCATCGGAGCTACTACTATTGATGAGTACCGGAAGCATATCGAACGTGATGAAGCTTTTGCACGTCGCTTTGAGATGCTAGATGTTGATGAACCTACTCCAGCTGTGGCATTCAGAATGATGAAAATGGTGATGCCCTTATATGAGCAACATCACAAAATATCGGTGCCGGACGAAACCATGCAAGAAGCAATCCGCTTGGCAAAAAGATATATTAAAGATCGTCGCTTACCCGATGCCGCTATCGATCTGATGGACCGATCTATGGCAGCATTACGATTAGTATCAGATACCGGTGCTACAACACTTGCATTACGCAAATCTGATTATGAAAAGCTGAAGGAATCTTCTGATGCCGATCTTGCAGAATACAAATGGCATTATCACCAGCTTAAAACAGGAATGAGCCCTGTAGTATGGAGTGCCGTTCCAGCTGCCGATGATCCAGAAAAAATGCAGTCTGTAAAAGAAATTTCTGATTTTCTTGATAAAGTATATGAAGTATTGCAGCCTTTGACAAATGAGGACCGTACTGTGTTGGATAAGCATGATGTAATTTCCATCGTAGCTGATAAAACCGGTATTCCTTTAGGAAAACTCCAAGCTCAGGAAAAGGAAAGACTGCTAAATATTAAAGAAATTTTATCACAAAGAGTAGTAGGACAGGATCACGCTATTAAGGTAGTAAGTGATGCGATCCTAGAATCCCGATCAGGATTGGGTAAGCCGGGACAACCTATCGGTTCGTTTTTCTTCCTTGGCCCTACTGGAACGGGTAAAACAGAGTTAGCCAAATCGCTGGCGGATTTTCTGTTTCAAGATTCTTCGAACATTATTCGCTTTGACATGAGCGAATTTAAGGAAGAACATTCAGCTGCATTACTGTATGGGGCACCTCCCGGATATGTAGGTTACGAAGAAGGAGGTTTGTTGGTGAATAAAATTAGACAACAACCTTATGCCGTGGTATTGTTTGATGAAATAGAAAAAGCCCACCCCTCTGTTTTCGATCTTTTCCTGCAAATACTGGACGAAGGTAAATTACATGATAAGCTGGGTAAGGAAGGTGATTTTTCCAATGCACTTATCGTATTTACTTCCAATATTGGCAGCCAGTATGTGGTGGATTCGTTCAATAGTGGTAGTGTGCCCGATCATACACATTTGTTAGGTGTGATGGGAAATTATTTCCGTCCAGAATTTTTGGGGCGTCTTACTGAGATTGTTCCTTTTGCTCCTATGACACAGCAAATGGTAGAACGCATCTTAGAAATTAACTTAAAGGATCTGCATACAGCATTGGAGAGACAACAAATTACCTTAACGATTACTGCCGATGCTAAGGCAAAGATTGCTCAACTGGGTTTTACCCCTGAGTTTGGAGCCCGTCCTTTGCATGGTGCCATACGGTCACAGATTCGCAGACCTTTATCTCAAAAGATTATTGCCGGCGAATTGAGCGCTGGAAGCCATATTACGTTAGATCTAGAAGAGGATGAGTTAAAATGGATATTAGAATGAGTTATAAATGTTGTTCTTTGAAATTGTCTTTTTCTAAAATAGAAAAGCTATGTTAACATGGGAATGCTAGATCTGCATATAGTCATTCCGAATTGTTCAAGCGTATATGAGTAGGTGATGTTGAAGGGGAATGTAGGTAGTTCCCTTGGTGTATTATTACGGCATAGCATCTAGGAGATTCACAATAGGATCTGCACTTGCACTGAAAAGTATGCATATCGTTGAGATAAAAGACAGTCAATGAAACAAAGGAAAAAGAATTGCAAAAGGAGGCAAGGAGCTGGTATAAATGGTAGGTCATACACATATCGTAATTACCCTAAGGAATTATCCAATAATTGTTGACTCCGAACGAACTACATGGTTTAGGAAAGAGTATTCGAGTATTAAATAATAAAATCTATTTTTTTATGAAGAAGATAAGTTTATTACTACTTGTGGCACTAGCAGCATTGGCAACACAATGTACTAAAGAAGGGCCTGCTGGCCCCGTTGGCCCCGAAGGACCTCAAGGACCTCAGGGTATGCAAGGTCCGAAAGGAGACAAGGGCGACAGAGGCGATCGAGGCCCGGCAGGGGCGCAGGGACCTCAGGGCCCGCAAGGGCCTCAGGGACCACAAGGTCCTGCAGGCACTGCCAACGTTATTTACAGTGACTGGCTAAGTTTTGCGCAGGCACAGCGGGATTCATTGATTGACGGGAGCAATGTGAAAGTCAATCACTTCACTGTACCCCGGTTAACGCAAGCGATTATCGACGGTGGAGTCATTCAAGTGTATATGAGATTTGCAAGTACCGTCATACCATTGCCATATACCTCCGATGCCGGTACAGGAACCGGCCCCGCGAAAGCCAGCACCGTTAGTTTTATACCGAAAGTGGGCCGTCTGGTGATTACTCGCTATACACACGATAATTCTGCATCGATCGGGTTTGGTGGTGTGCAATTTCGTTATGTACTTATTCCCGGAGAAGTTTGGGCAAGCTCGTTAAGCTTGAGCGAAAAAACGGTTGAGCTAAACGGCAAAATGTACACGGAGAGTGAATTTAAAGCCATGCCTTATGAGCAATTATGCCAGTTGACGGGCATTCCGAAATAAGTAAGCAATATTATACATCACTCACTATTAAAGTCGTCTCATAAGATTGAGACGGCTTTTTTTATAGGCTTTCGATGGGTTAGAATTTGCATTCTGAGTTGGTGAAGGAGCATTGTGCCTTATCTAAATTTGCTTAAGTGAGAAACGTCTGGTTTATGATTGCCCCAATGAATTATTTAATGATTATTGAACCCAAGCGGTCAACTTTATTTAGGGGGATATGTATATTGATATATTTTGTGACATGGGAAAATGAGAATGTTTTAAAAGAAAAATCTTAAATGTAGTAGCGTATTTACAATCTTGTTCTGTTCTCTTGGTGACAAAAAAAGAGCCTGCTTCAAACTTGTGAGACAGGCTCTTTTGGTGTGATTAAATCTAAAATTATTAAGGGAAAATGCCTAATTCGGAATAAGTAGTTGCAACTTTGTTGATAGCTACTACATATGCTGCAGTGCGCATATCGGGAATGCGAGGGTCGGCTTTCCATTGTTCCATGATTTCTCGAGTAGCTGAAATCATGGTTTCTTCCAGACCACTGTACACCAGATCGATTTCATCGGCGCCATGTTTTATCAATGAGCGACTGCCATCTTCAACGCGTTTGCCGGTGAGTTTTTCCATTTCATCCAGTATCCGTGCATTCATATTTTCGGTAAACCTTTTTTCTAATCGTCCATAGCGCACGTGGCTCAGGTTCTTCAGCCATTCGAAATAGGAAACGGTGACACCTCCTGCGTTCAGATAAATATCGGGAATGATCAGTACGTTTTTCTGTAGCAGAATTTCGTCGGCTTCGGGTGTGATAGGTCCGTTGGCCGCTTCTCCGATAATTTTTGCACGGATGCGTGGAGCGTTCTCGGCATTGATGACATTTTCTAAAGCCGCAGGAATGAGAATGTCACAATCCAACTCCAGTGCAGCTTTCTTGTTCTCCAGATTCTCGGCACCGGGGAAGTTCAGGATGGAGCCCGTACTCTTGCGGTGATTCATAAGCTCGTTGATATCAATACCATCTGCTTTATAAATAGCTCCTTCATATTCTGCTACGCCGATAATGAGGGCCCCTGCTTCGTGAAAGAATTTTGCGGTATGGTATCCTACGTTACCCAATCCTTGTATCACTACTCTTTTCCCTTCCACGCCGGGTGTAAGCCCCCGTTTGGCCATTTCATCTTCCATAGAGCACACCTCCTTTATTCCGTAAAACACACCTAATCCTGTGGCTTCTCGACGTCCTCTCACACCACCTTGGGATACCGGTTTACCTGTTACACATCCTGCAGCGTCAATGTCATGCGAATGCATAGCAGTATAAGTGTCAAGAATCCAGGCCATTTCACGCTCTCCGGTTCCGTAGTCAGGAGCAGGAACATCTACGGCTGGGCCGATAAAATTTTTCTTAATCAGTTCTGAGGTGTAACGGCGGGTAATTTTTTCCAGTTCGTAAGGAGTATATTTTTTAGGATCGATTTTAATACCTCCTTTAGCTCCTCCGAAGGGTACGTTTACAATGGCACATTTATAAGTCATCAAGGCAGCAAGCGCCATCACTTCGTCTTGGTTTACCGCTGTAGAAAAGCGAATACCACCTTTACAAGGGCTTTTGTGGTGGGAGTGTTGTACACGATAAGCTTCAATTACTTCTATTGTGCCGTCTTCTTTTTTTAGTGGGAATCGCATACGGTATACCGCATTGCAGGCACTGATCTGTTCTAACAACCCCTTATCCCAGTGGGTAAATTGAGCTGCCTTGTTAAAACTCTTTTCCACAGCTGCAAAAAAGCTGTAATTATTAATGCTTGACATAGGATTTATATTTAAAGTATTCTAAGCAATCCGTTAGGTGTGTTTGATGCAATAGTAAGGTACGGTGAAGTAGAGGAAGGTTAGCTGCTTTCCTTTTCCAGTCTGTTCAGTTTGCGTTCAATTCTTATGAGGTATAAAATAACCCCTAAAAGAATAATTAGTAAAACGGCAATAACCACATAAATTCTTCCACTGCTGTACATGAAACTTTGTTCGGTTTGCGTTTGTGCAAACACCCATGAAGGAAGCAGCAATAAGAGGATGGATAATAGTTTCATTATTGAAAGTTTATTTAAGTAAATGTTTTTCTCTGATATAATGCAATCTTATCTTAAGTGTCGCAATCCATACACCTAATAAGGTCCATCCGATAAAAGCCGGATATTCAATCATGCGCAGCTCTGGACTGGCGTCTTTGAAGTTGAGGGCCGGATTACCTTCCTGTCCGGGATGCAGACTGGGTAGTAATCGGGGTACGATCATAATAGTTGGGAATAGCATTGCAAATGCAAATATGTTATATACTGCACTGATTTTAGCTTTCTGGTCTATATCCTGAATAGAGCTTCTTAAAATGAAATACGCAAAATATATCAGCAATGCTATAGCAGTACCTATTAATTTGGGCTCTCTCGCTACGGCACTGAAAGAGTCGAACGCGGGATTATTGGGATCGGCCCAGGTGTAACTAGCCCATACAGCGCCGGTGGCGTAACCTAATATACCAAAAAGGATACCTACTGAAGCGTATTGGCTGGCTGCAATATCATTCTTTAAATTGGAATTTCGCAAGTAGCGAATAGAGTGTACTAGTGAGCAGGTGAATAATACAAACATGGCTGCCCACATCCCTACATGGTAGAATAGATTGCGAATGGTTTCTCCTAAAACAGGCAGGTTAGGAATTTTTACCAGCATACCGCCAACAATGGCATATACCAGCAAAATAACACATAGAATTTTCCACCATGCCTTTTTCATATAATAAAAATTCAGTTTAGATTGATAAACGCAAAAGTAAGAGGAAAGTTCATATTATGAATTGATTAATTGGATGATTAAAATTTTATGCTCCTTTTTAGCTTCTATGTTTGAATTTAATCTTTCCAGAGAAAAGGAAACAGGATGACCGACAGCAGTCCCACCAGTAAATCCATGGCAATCAGTAAAAGGATATCATTCCAGTGAAAGGGTATATCGGCACGTAAAGTACTTTGCGAAAGTTTCATTAACAGCATAAGTTGGGGAATAATCAGGGGAAAGCCGAGTACAGCCATGATGGCTGCATTCTGTCTTGCTTTTGCGGCAATGGCCGCCAGAAAGGTGAAGACCATACTGAGGCTAAAACCACCCAATAGCGCAATACCAAAGAAAGCGCCTATTTTTTGAATGGGATTACCGATAAATGCAAAGAAAAGCCCTAAACTAATGGTAGTCATGGCCAGCATGAGTACACTATTGAACAGGATTTTGGCCACCACGAAATGTACTGGAGACGAGACCGTGTAGAAATAGAGCATTCGGGCCTTGGTTTCCTGCATAAAAGATTTGGCTACAGCATTAATGCAGATAAATAATTGTATTACCCAAAAAAGTCCATTCCATATTTCTTTTTCGGGCTCCTCCACTGCCATGAAAAGCACAAAAATAGTCGCCGCTATGTATAGAAGAATACCATAAAAGCTGTACTGCTGTCTTATTTCCAGCAACAAGTCTTTTCGAAATAAAGTGAAAACGGCTTTCAAAACGGGTTGAGTATGATTTTGCTGATTAATAATATTCAAAATTAGGAACTTTTAGTCCTCCTTCTCATAATAGCATTTGCGGCAACGGGGTTCATATACATCCATGGCTCCCAACATCAACTGATCGTCATCGGGCAGTTTTCGGTACGAGTATTGTGCTATAGCGCCGCATTTCACACAAATAGCATGCAATTTGGTTATATAATCCGCTTTTGCCAACAAGAAAGGCATCTGACCAAAAGGTTTCCCGGCGTAATCCATGTCCAAGCCAGCCACAATGATTCTAAGTCCTTTGCAGGCGAGTTGGTCACAGACGTCGGGCAAACCATCGTCAAAAAATTGAGCTTCATCAATTCCAATCACATTGGCATCCTGTGCCATCAGCAATATTTCCTGAGAGCTAGTTACAGGAGTAGAACGGATGGTATTGGTATCATGCGAAACAATATCCGATTCATCGTAACGCGTATCGATAGCGGGTTTAAATATTTCCACCTTCAGACCCGCAAACTGAACCCTCTTTAATCTCCGGATAAGTTCTTCTGTTTTTCCGCTAAACATGGAGCCACAGATCACTTCAATCCAGCCATTTCTTTTACCACTTAGATTCGGTTCAATAAACATTGTTAATATTTGTTTATTTATTGATGTCGGAACAATAATTGTGTTTTCTGTTCGTATATAGTTTTAGCCCAAACGTACAAGAAATTTTTCATTCGCTGGATAGGATTGTATGAAATCCCGATAGCGTTTTCAGGTTCTTAAACCGGGGATGTGTGCTATTTTTAGTAATTGTATTAAATTTTTTGATAAATTTATATGCTGTATGGCATTGAGTTTGTAGCCACACTTCCCTTTAAATCCTTTATTTATTAACAATGGGAATGGAAAAAATCAAAAGCCTTGTTGAAAAGCTCAAGAGACAGACTGAAGAGGGGGCTCCCTTGGAGCAGTTATTGGCTACGGTTCAAATGTTACAAAAAGAAATCGTCGGTTGTCAGAAAGAGATTAGTGTGCTTGGGGCATCGCGCATCGCGGTGATGGGACCTGCTGTTCCTCAGGCAATTGATAGTGCCGAAGTTAGCATTGTTAAGGAGGAGAAGGAGTATTTTGAATTAAATGTGGATGCCGACGTATTCAGTGAAGAAGAGCTACCTCCTGCAGGCATTCCCACTTACGAAGAAGTAGAGCAACTGATGAAACATTCACAGCAGGGAGCTAAAGGAAGCGCGGTGATAAATATTGTTGCAGACCCTACGATGGAGGAGCTGCCTACACTTGCTAGACAGCCTAAACCTGCCACCCGAATAGCCAAGCAAGCACCACGCTCGGGAAAAAGTAGTATTAAAGATTTACGCAAAGCGATCAATGCTCAGGATCGGCTTCGTTATATAAAGGAACTTTTCCGGGGGGATGAAAGTACGTTTAATAGAAGTATTCAGACGATTAACAGGTTTAACACTTATAATGAAGCTGACTACTGGATTACCCGAGAGCTGAGGACTAAAAACGGCTGGCTGAGTTCCAATCCTACCGTCCAAGAATTTGAGCAACTGGTTAGGAGAAGGTTCTCCTAACCCATGTAATAATCTTTTCTGTGGCGCCGGTATTGTTTTTCACAAATTGATCGGCTGCGGTACCGACTGATTGTAATTTTTGCTCATTTCCCAATAAAGATTGTACCACTTTAATCAGTTCGTTGTCATTTTGATAACTAAATCCACCACCGCAGTTGATTAACCCCACGGCTTCTGCAAATTTTTGATAATTGGGCCCGAATACTACTGGTTTGCCATATACAGCAGCTTCTAATGTATTATGTATGCCAGATTTATTAAAGCCACCACCAATGTAGCTTATTGTACTGTAATGATAAAGCTTTGAGAGCATGCCAATATTATCGATTATCAGTACGGAGCCATTTAGTTGGGGATTTTGCTTGAGCTGCGAGTAGAACACGCAGCCGGGGAAGGTATTGTTTACAAATTGTAAATGGGTTTCGGTGATTTCATGAGGCGCTATTATCAGCAACATCTCATCCTCAAGCTGATCCATAAGTTTTTTCAGCTGTATTTCATCCTCAGGCCAGGTGCTGCCGGCTACAATTACTTTTCTGTCTTTAATAAAATCTGCAATAGCCGGAATCGGTTCGAAGCTACCTGCAATCTCATATACACGGTCAAATCGAGTATCGCCTGCAAGCGTAATTTTTTCAGAAGAAACGAATTGTTTGACGCGTTCAACGCTATCGTATGTTTGCACAAACAGGTGACTAAACAGTTGTAGCATCTTTCGGTGCAAGGCTCCATACCATTTAAAGAATATGGCATTCTCTCTGAAAATGGCAGATATGAGTATCGCAGGAGTGTGTGTGTTATGGAGTTCGTTTAGATAATGATACCAGTATTCGTATTTAACAAATACGGCCAACTTTGGCTGTACTAACTGTACAAATGTGCGAGCATTGGATTTTGTATCGGCAGGCAGATAAAATACCCAGTCGGCCTGATTATAATTTTTTCTGATTTCGTAACCAGAGGGAGAGAAGAAAGTCAGCAAGATTTTATAATCCGGAAACTCTCGTTTGAATCTTTCAATAAGAGGACGCCCCTGCTCAAACTCCCCCAAAGAAGCGCAGTGCACCCATAAAATGGGGTGTGTATTACCGGATAAAGCGTTACTCAATTTGGTAAAAATATCTTTTCTACCATTTACCCATAGGCGGGCTTTTTCATTGAACAGCGCTGCTATGCGAATGGCTGTCTGATACAGAAAGATGAATGTATTATAAATTGCAATCTCCACATACTTGTCTTTCGGCAAAAGTAAAAGCAATCAATATAAATTGCCGTATTTTTGTTCACTTTAAAACTAAAATATATTTGATGCGTCCTATACAAATGGTTGATACACGCAACCAGTATCTTAAGATTAAGAATGAGGTTGATAAAGCGGTGTTGGAAGTGATGGACAGTGCTGCTTATATCAACGGTCCTGCGGTTAAAGAATTTGCCAGTAATCTGGCGGCTTATTTACAGGTAAAGCATGTGATTCCCTGTGCCAATGGTACTGATGCACTGCAGATTGCTTTAATGGCATTAGACTTAAAACCCGGGGATGAGGTAATCACGCCGTCCTTTACCTATATTGCTACAACTGAGGTAGTGGCTTTGTTGGGACTGAAACCGGTGTTCGTGGAAGTTGATAAGGATACCTTTTGCATGGATATTGCCGATCTGGAAAAAAAGATCACCCCCAATACAAAAGTAATCGTACCAGTGCATCTGTATGGTCAAGCGGCAAATATGGAAGCTATTATGCAGATAGCCGAAAAATATCAACTGTATGTAGTAGAGGATAACGCCCAAGCTATCGGTTGTACCGTAACTTTTACCAATGGCGAAAAGAAAAAAACCGGCACTATTGGGCATATTGGCTGTACATCATTTTATCCCAGTAAAAATCTCGGCGCTTTTGGCGATGGGGGTGCAATATGTACCAACGACGATGACCTAGCTGATAAAATGCAAATGATTGCGAATCACGGGCAAAGCCGCAGATATTATCATGATGTAGTAGGCTGTAACAGTAGACTGGACAGTATACAGGCTGCTATACTAAATGTGAAGTTGAAGCACCTAGATGTTTATAATGCAGCAAGGCAAAAGGTAGCTGCGTATTATGATCAAGCATTTAGTGGTAATAAAAAAATTATTACGCCGATTACGGCTGCTTTTACAAATCATGTTTATCATCAGTATACCTTAAAACTGAATAATGTAGACAGAGATGGATTAGTAGCCTTTCTCGCAGATAAGAAAATCCCTGCTATGATTTATTATCCTGTACCTGGGCATAGACAAAAAATGTTTGCGCATTTTAAAACCGAGCAACAGGATATGCCGGTTACAGACTGGCTTACAGAGCGTGTGATTTCTCTTCCCATTCATACCGAAATGGATGAGGAGCAGCTTCAATATATTACACACTCTGTGTTGGAGTTCGTAAATCAGTAATGCCACTTGTGTAGCAATGTATAAAGACCTATTAGAAAAGCAGACAAAATTGGCAGTTATAGGGTTAGGCTATGTGGGGAAGTCCATAGCGCTGTAGTTCGTGGATTGAAGTTGATTAATGGTCTTTGATACTGAATAATGAAATTTTTTGAAGCACCAGCTGGCGATAGATGGTTATTGCCGACCTAAAGGGTATCTATAGAAATAAAATTATTAACAGAAGTTACTTTAGCTTGTAGTATGGCTTTTACGGAAACAGGTATAGAAGGGTTGTTGATATTTGAACCCAGAGTTTTTGAAGACTATCGGGGATATTTTTTTGAATCCTACAACCAATCGGCATTTGAAGCGGCTGGCCTGCATTACAATTTTGTACAAGACAATCAGTCTTTTTCAAAATATGGGGTAGTGCGGGGGTTGCACTATCAGTTGAATCCGTATGCACAAGCTAAACTGGTCAGGGTATTGCAAGGCCGGATTTTGGATGTCGCTGTAGATATGCGAAAAAGTTCTCCTACCTATGGTAAACATTTTGCTATTGAGCTCTCTGATGAAAATAAGAAGCAATTGTTGATACCTAAAGGTTTTGCCCATGGTTTTTCCGTATTGAGTGAAACTGCTCTTGTAATGTATAAATGCGATGCTTTCTACAATAAAGAGAGTGAGGCCGGTATTATTTATAATGATGTAGATTTAGCTATTGATTGGCGGTTACCCGGAGGCGCGGCTATCGTATCAGAAAAAGATTTGGAGCTGCCTTCCTTTAAAGAGTGCATCAATAACTTCGAATAAGGAATGGATGAAAGAAAAAAAATACTGGTTACAGGTGCCAGAGGTCAATTGGGATCGGAAATAAAGACTATTGCAGACAAGTACCCTGCGTTTGAATTTTTATTTACCGATCGTGAAACCCTTTCCGTAACGGATGAAGCAGCCATTCTATCTTATTTTCAGCAGCATCAGCCGCAATATTGCATTAACTGTGCTGCCTATACGGCGGTAGATAAAGCTGAAGATCCTGCAGAGCGTAGTCTTGTAGAAGCTTTAAATAGCGAAGCGCCCGGCTATCTTGCAAAAGCTTGTACTGCTTATGGAGCTAAACTGATTCATATTTCTACAGATTATGTGTTTGACGGAAATGGAACTGTTCCTTATAAAGAAGAGGATCCTACCGGCCCTGTCAGTGTGTATGGTATTACTAAGCTGGAAGGAGAGAAAAAGGCGTTGCAGTATACAGATGCCATCATTATCCGTACGGCGTGGGTGTATTCCACATATGGGAAAAACTTTGTGAAGACTATGATACGGTTAATGCAGGAGCGTCCGCATATTAATGTAGTATGTGATCAGTATGGTACACCTACTTACGCCGCAGATTTAGCCGAAGCTATTATGCAAATTATTGTTTCAAAAAAATGGCGTTCGGGTATTTATCATTACTCTAATGAAGGGAAAATTAGTTGGTACGACTTTGCTGTGGCTATTAAAGATCTCATACATGCCGATACGGAGATAAAAGCTATTCCCACTGTAGCCTATCCTACACCGGCAAAAAGACCGGCATGGAGTGTATTGGATAAGACGAAAATTAAAGAAACATATAATGTCCCTATACCAAATTGGAGCAACAGTTTACAAGCTTGTATTCAGAAATTGCAATAAGAACAATTTGAATAGCTTATTGTTGTTATCTTAAGTGCCTAAAAGCTTTGTATTACTGAAAAGTACGGGGAAGGTGTTTAAATATTGTATTAGAATAAATTACAAATACATGAAGCAATTGCTTATTATCCTGATGTCATTATGGGTGGGCTGGGGTGTAAGTGCTCAGGATTCGACGCATGTGAGATTTTCTTACGCGCACAAAAGAGTGAATAATCAAGTAGTGGAATTCACGATAACTGCTCATGTATTGCAGTCTGATACCCGCCTTTACCCGTTGCAGCAAAAACCTGAGGATGCTGTATATTCTCAAGTAGTATTTGATAGCAGTGTTTTTTCATTTTTAAATGGGGCTATTGTAGAGAAAGGCACTATCGAAACGGAGTACGATGCTATTTTATCGGTCGATGTACGGTGTGTCAAGGACTCCGTACAATGGGTACAACAGCTCAATATCCCTGCTTCGGAAACTGCTGTAGTAAAGGGGCAAATTAATTATATGTATAAATCCGGCGATACGTTCTCGTCGGCAGAAGCAGTTTTTCGTGAAATTATAGAACCCAATGCTGGAGATGGGCCAACGATAGGCGTAGCCCCTGCTGACACAGAGGGCGCTAATCCCAGGGATAATTCGTTATGGTGGATCTTTCTGGCTTCCTTTGGTGGCGGGCTGATAGCATTAATCACTCCTTGTGTATACTCTATGATACCGGTTACCGTAAGCTTCTTCACCAAAAGAAGCAACACGAAGGCCAAAGGAATACAGAATGCCATTGCGTATTCTTTATCCATCATCATTATTTTTACTTTACTAGGATTTGTAATTACACTGATTTTCGGGCCTGATGCACTTAATAAGTTGGCCACGCACTGGCTAGCCAATTTGATATTCTTTTTAATATTTCTGGTCTTTGGTATTTCCTTTCTGGGCGCCTTCGATATTGAATTGCCAGCTAAATGGAGTACGGCTGCTGATAGTAATGCCAACACTAAAAGTTTTAAAGGCATCTTTTTCATGGCTCTTACTTTGGTGATTGTGTCGTTTTCCTGCACTGGTCCTATTATTGGCAACCTATTGGTGTTGGCTTCGCAAGGTAGCCGGTTAGGTCCACTCGTGGGTATGTTCGGTTTTTCTCTGGCACTCGCTTTACCATTTGCACTTTTTGCCTTTTTCCCCAGCAAGTTAAACGCACTGGGAAAAGCAGGGGGGTGGCTTAACTCAGTAAAGGTAACTTTAGGTTTTCTGGAGCTAGCTTTAGCGCTCAAGTTTCTTTCCAACGCCGATCTTACACAAGGGTGGCGCATTCTGGATAGAGAAATCTTTTTAGTACTCTGGATTGCAATTTTCCTTTTGTTAAGCTTGTACTTATTGGGAAAGCTCAAGTTTAAACATGATGACGAATTGCCCAAAAATGATTTCGGATTACCATATTTATCTATCACACGTTTATTTTTCGCGATAGTTTCTTTGTCATTTACGATATATCTAGTTCCCGGTTTGTGGGGTGCTCCGCTGCATGGAGTAAGTGCTTTCTTGCCGCCCATGGGAACTCAGGACTTTAATGCAGATGATATTCCCTCGGGGCATTCTTTAAATAGTGTTCCTTATGTCTCTGGTGCCGCAGACGCTGAAAGTGGAGTACTTCCTAGACCTAAAAAGTTTGCAGAGGTGATGAAGAATAATGAACCCGCTGTAGTTGTAAATAATGGGCTGGTTACGTATTTCGATTATGAAGAAGCGTTGGAAGTTGCTCGGAAAGTGAAGAAACCATTGATGCTTGATTTTACCGGTGTGAACTGTGTCAATTGTCGAAAAATGGAAGGACAAGTGTGGAGTCATCCCGAAGTTATGCGTCGTTTGAAAGAGCATTTTGTTATAGCGTCTTTATATATGGATGTACATGGCAAGGGAGTAGTTTTGCCCGTTGAAGAACAGTACTACTCCAAACATCTCGGAAAACATGTTGAAACACTTGGTGAAAAAAATACCGATTTGCAAATATCTCGTTTTGGCTCTAATGCACAGCCTATTTATTTCTTTTTAGACCAAAACGAATCGCCTCTGGCTCCCCAAGGCTACGGTTATGATGCATCAGTAGAAAAATTTATCAATCATCTCGATAAAGTAGTCGAAGAATATCGGAATAGGCAAGAAGAATAAAAGCATTCTTATGAAACTCTTATTTTAGTACTTTCATAATGAAAGTTATTGTAATGAGAATGCTTATGAAATTTCTGTTCTGGATAAAATTCTTGCAAAACGATTTACATCGGCTTCAGGAAGGATAGGAGCATTTTGAGTAATATGAGCAACTAATTGCGCAGCAAAATAAGGCGCAAGGGAGCAACCTTTAGTCCCTAATCCGTTTAATATGCCCACATGAGGATATAAAGGATGAAATCCTACAAAGGGTCTGCGTTCTACAGTTGCAGGACGTATAGCAGCTTTATGCTCCACAATGCGAAAAGGTATTTTTAGCCAGCTTTTTAATACTTCTTCGGTATGTTTTCTGAAGGATTCGGTAGGCATATCGTCGTCAAAGTCCCATAAATAATTAGTACCAACCCAAAACAGTCCTTCCTTGCCAAAGGGAGCTAGTGTCATTGATTTTTTATAAACCATGTCGGATGGTAAACCAGGTATATCCAATATGAGGGCCTCGCCTTTATTGAGTGCAAAAGGAAGCAGAGAGAAGAACGGATTGTGGTTGCCCGGAGAGCCATCGCAGAAAATGATTTTTTCTGCCGCTATATTTTGATAGTTAATTTGATTTTTGTCAACCTTCAGTTCCGAAAATTTAAAACTGCTTGATATGAGGAGGTTGTTCTTTAATAGAAACTGACGCCAGGCGGGCAATAGGTTTTGCAAGTGCACAATATAGGCAGGCGCTATTTTCCCGACTCCGAATTCATATTGAAAATATTCCGAAAAATAGTTTTTTTCATCAATAATACTGATATAAGGAGCTCCCTGGCTGATTTTTTTCAGGAAGCTTTCTTTCATAAAAGGATTAGGAAAGAAATCAATAATACTGGTGGAGGAAATGGCAGTAATATTTAAGAAGTCTGCCATTGTCTTATAGGTTCTTTCAGCAAAAGGCAATAGTATATCATCCATCCAGACGGTTACCACACGACGACCTGTTACAGGATTAATTATTCCTGCTGCAGTTCTGGATGGGGTATTGCTGATATTATCATCTATAACGACAAAATCAATCCCTTCTTTGTATAAAAACCAAGACAGCATGGTGCCTGCAATGCCCTGACCAACGACGATAACCTTTGTTTTGTTCATTCAGGCTAATTATTAAATATTTTATTAAAGATAAATCGGTTGTAAATATGTTAAAAATTTTAATGACTTAAAGCCACCTTTAAAAATTATATCGTATGTGCAACTTATTGACTTAATTTGCCATCATTATGAGAATGTTATTAACCCGTTGACTATTAGGGATGAAATTGTTATTATTTTGTGCAAGAAATATATTGATAATAAATTGGAGTCATATATGAGTAATCGAATATTGAAAGCTTCACTGTTTCTTATAATCAGTGGCATATTGTTTTCGGGGTGTGTAAGTACCAAGAAGTTTACGGCTTTACAGGAAGACTATAATAGTCTTAACAGCCGATATCAAACGGTGGTGAGTCAACATCAGAATACCCAGATAGAATTGGCGGCAAGTCAAGCACGTGTGAAAAGCTTGGAGGAGCTATTGAGGCAGGAGCGAGCCAATAACGCATCGCTTAAAAAATCGCTTGCTTCACTACAGGCTACGCTGGATAAGAGCATTACCCAAAATACACAAGGTAATATCAACATATCAAAACTGGTGGATGAAATTAATGCTTCAAATCGCTATATCCAGCATTTGGTAAATGCTAAGAACAAAAGCGATTCTTTAAATATTATTCTAATTAACAATCTTACCCGTTCTCTCAGCCGCGATGAGTTGAAGGATGTAGACATTAAGGTGCTGAAAGGGGTGGTATATATCTCCTTATCTGATAATATGCTTTACAAATCGGGAAGCTATGAGATCTCGGAACGTGCAGGAGAAGTATTGCGTAAGATTGCAAAAATTATTTTGGACTATAAAGATTATGATGTGCTGGTAGAAGGTAATACCGATAACGTACCTATTCATCGTCCGAATATTCGTAATAATTGGGATTTGAGTGCCCTGCGTGCATCATCTGTAGTTCAAGCTTTGCAAAACGATTATGGAGTGGATCCCAAACGCCTGACAGCTGGAGGACGTGGTGAGTATAATCCCGTGGCTGATAATGATACCGAAGAAGGGCGCACCAGAAACCGCCGTACCGAGATTATCATTACGCCTAAATTGGATCAGTTTATGGAATTGATTGAGCAAGCTCCCAAAAATGAGGAAAGCTCAGTAACCAACGGGTAATAACGAAAAATGATTAAGGTATGATAATGGCCGCTAGGAAGCGGCCATTCTTTTTATATCAGTTGTTTCCCATTTTTTATATACTCCGAAGGACCGATATTAAAGTGCTTTTTTTAAGTTATTCCCCAGCTGAGTTATATCCGCGCTATATGCTACTTCATTGAGCCTTGCTGAGGGATTACTCAACAGTTTAGCAGTTTTTTTCAAGCGTACCAGATTGATCATTTTGGAGGGAGATAGATTGATATGGAGCTGATTTTTCTGTAGAGGTTTGTGCGGCTCATGTTCATGCATTTGGCCAGTAAAGCTACGTCCAAATCGGGGTTCATGAATATTCTCATTAATATATTTGTCCAGGGCTTCCATAAATACTTTATCAGTATTTGTATGCGCAATAGTGGTGATATGCACGGTAGGGGACTGGCATAATAATTTTGAATTTTTTCGCTGTTTCTTAAAAGACTTCTGATATATCGAAAGTCGGATTTTATAGTATCGCAGAAGCTGAGCCCATCTATCTCTGGCATCATAATATCTGTGATAATAAGATGTCCATTTTCTTTATCAAGTTCGTTTATGGCTGCTTTAGCATTTTGGGCGCATATGGAATTGTATTGTGTATTCAAGCCATCTGATAAAACGAATAGTAAATCTTCGTTATCGTCTACAATCAGAATCTTTGTTAGTTTGTTGTCCGTACAGATAAGTATTATGTAAATGTTAGCATTATTGAACTGTAGGAAGAGTGAGAATAAAGGTGTTGGGATTATATTTTATTAACCCTTTGATGCTTCCTAAATAGTGCCTTCGTCATCTTTAAAGATGGATTGGTAATTAAACTGATTATTAAAGAGACCGCTTTGTTGTGTAAATATCTTCATTTTACGATTGTGATACTCCATGCGAACCAGTCCATGTGAGGTAGTGATCCCGTAATTTGGGTGATTATCCTGAGCAATGTTGTAAATAATAATCCTGGGCAATTCATTCTTAGTTGTATAATGTTTTGTATCCAGATTGTTAAAATTGACACTGTAAGGGCTATCTGTTGTTTATATCCATAAAGTGTTATTCCTATCTTCCATCAAGTAGACAATACGCGTTGCGTTCAAAACGTTCATATTATTTATATGGATTTTGAGTGAGCCCATTTTAATATCTTCTCAATAAATAAGCTTCTGTATAGTGTTCCAATCCAAATGTTGTTTATACGGGTCTAAATAATTGCAGAATGAAAGCAGTTGGGAGGGGAATCCTTTAGTGCTTGAAAATATTTGTTTTTATATTAAACTCAAAAATACCTTCTTCGGTACAAATCAAAATACGATTATCGAATGTTTGTACAATATTTCTGTAAATATTTTTCTGACCACGTTTTTGGGCATATAATAGTTTGTGTACTGATATTTTTCGTATCAAACATTAAGGCTCCTTCTATAGAAGTTTTGATTATCACTGTATCGGTGGTATGGTTTCAATGCTATTTTGTTAGACTGCGAGATGCTGTGGATGTGTAAGGTGTCATGTCTAAAGTTGCCCATTTCTCCGTTTGCGAAGTCTATTCAGATAGCAGAAGAAGATTAGCATGTGATCATTGATGACGATATGTATTAATACTTTCCCGAAATTTGTTATAAATAGGCGTAGTTTTGGTACAAATTGAATATTCTCTTTAATAAAGCCCAGTTGTTTTACGTTTCATGGAACATGTATGTATTTCCTTGTAAATGCAATCTTATTTGACAGAACAATAATTTTTTGTCCGCTGCAAATAAGACTGGAGTTAGAACTAAATTTTAAATATTAATTAATATGATTAGATATTGTGTATTATTATTAGGTTTTTGGCTTGCCTCTTTATTTACCATTGATGCTCAGATACGTAAGGCCCCGGCATATCCGCTAATTACACACGACCCGTACTTTAGCGTCTGGTCATTTACTGATGATGTTACTGCATCTACAACAAGACACTGGACGGGGACGGAGCATTCGCTTACAGGGTTTATTAAAGTGGATAATAAAATATACAGATTTTTAGGAGATGTAGAGCGTATGTACGACGTAGTACTACCTGCTACAGAAGATAATGATTACACTGTAAAGTATACAGAGCAAAAGCCCACTGACGATTGGAACCATATTCAGTACGATGATAAAAACTGGAAAGAAGGGCTAGCGCCGTTTGGTGATGATAAAGGAGTGGTCAAAACTTTCTGGAAATCCAATGATTTATGGGTAAGACGATCATTTACGTTGACCGATAATAAAATGGATGATCTTTATCTCAAGCTGAATCATGACGATAATATAATTGTGTATTTGAATGGTGTTGAAATATACAACACTGTGGGATGGGTGCACAAGTTTATTTATATCCCTATTAGAAACGCCTCATCTATTCTTAAAAAAGGGAAAAATGTGTTAGCCGTTCATATTAAAAATACAGCAGGTGGACAACATCTGGATTTTGGATTGGTAAAAGAAAGGAAGTTCGATGTGTCAAAAGATTTATTAGTTGCCAAGCAGCAAAATGTTGAAGTAAAAGCCACCCAGACTACCTATGATTTTAGCTGTGGACCTGTAGATTTGAATGTGACTTTTACTTCTCCTTTGATTCTTACGGATATTGATTTAATGGCTCGCCCCGTTTCATATGTGACTTTTACTGCTACTTCCAAAGATGGAAAGCAAAGAGACGTTGAGATTTTGTTCAATGCTTCCACAAATTTAGCAGTAAATACACCTTCGCAAGAAGTAATAGCCAGTAGGTATAACTCCAGTAATCTTTCTGTCCTAAAAGCAGGTACTACTGCTCAACCTGTATTGGAAAAGAAGGGAGATGATCTCCGTATCGATTGGGGGTATTTGCATATCGCTACGTCAAAAAATGCAGCGTCAAAGCAGTTTATTGTTGCTTCTGGTGAAGAAGCTTTGAAGGTGTTAAATAAAAAGATTAAAGCCCCTGAAATATCTCATCGCAAAGGAAAACAAATGGTTTTAAGTACCATATTAAAATTAAATACAACCCAATCTGCTAGCAGTAAGGTTTTGGTAGCATATGATGATATATGGTCTATTCAATTCTTTGGACAAAACTTGAGACCATGGTGGAACCGCAACAATAACTCAACCATTGAACAACAATTGCAAGCTGCTTACCAGGATTATGAATCCGTTTTGGCTAGTTGTAAAAAGCTGAATGAGACAATTTATGGAGATGCTTTACGAGCTGGAGGTGAAGAGTATGCACGACTTTGTGAAATTAGCTACAGGCAGGTAATGGCTGCTCATAAGTTGGTACAGAGCCCACAGGGAGAACTTTTGTGGTTGTCTAAAGAAAACTACAGCAACGGCTGTATCAATACGGTGGATCTTACTTACCCATCAGCTCCGTTATTTTTAGTATACAATCCTGAACTGCAAAAGGGAATGATGAATGGGATTTTTTATTACAGTGAGAGTGGCAAATGGAAAAAGCCCTTTGCCGCACATGATATTGGTACTTATCCTTTAGCTAACGGACAAGTATATGGTGAGGATATGCCGGTCGAGGAATCAGGTAATATGGTGATTCTAGCGGCTGCTATTGCTAAAGTGGAAGGGAATGCAGCATATGCTAAAAAACATTGGGAAACCTTAACTACTTGGACTAATTATCTTGTTGAGTCAGGGTTTGACCCGGCGAATCAGTTATGTACTGATGATTTTGCTGGACATTTAGCACGGAATGCCAATCTTTCATTAAAAGCCATTATGGGTATAGCAAGCTATGCAATGCTGGCAAAGATGCAGGGCATGCAGGATGTGTATGAAAAGTATCACAATATCGCTTTGAAGATGGTCCCTGAGTGGATACGTCTGGCCGATGATGGTGATCATTATACACTGGCATTTGAAAAGAAAGGCACCTGGAGCCAGAAATATAACCTTGTTTGGGACAGGGTGTTAGGTTTTAATATATTCCCTAAAGAAGTAGCACAAAAAGAAATAAAATATTATCTACGTCAACAGCAGCAATACGGTCTTCCACTGGATAGTCGTAAAACTTACACCAAAAGCGATTGGATTCTATGGACAGCTTGTTTAACAGGAAATGATGAGGATTTTCGTGCATTAATGCTACCAGTTTATAAATACGCATTGGAAACACCAACCCGTGTTCCTCTTAGCGATTGGTATGAAACTACAAATGGTCAGAAAGTAGGATTTCAAGCTCGTAGTGTTATAGGTGGACATTGGATGAAAGTTCTGGACGCTAAACTGAAAAAATAGTGCATACTTTATTTATAATAGTTGCCTGATGCTATGAAATATAAAAGCCCGCATTTGCGGGCTTTTATATTGTTAGTGCTGACCTTTATTCAATAGTGATGCGCATCCCCTCGCTATGAGCAGTGAACTCGGGCGCATACATACATTGAATACTGGTAATACCGTTGCTGAAGTTGCCAGTAACACTTGCATGTAAGCTATACTCAAATACATATGTACCCTTGGGAAGATAGTCGAAGAAGAAATGGGTGCCAGCGTCTTTTGTGGTTTCATAATAGCCTAGCCCACCTTGCCATTTGTATTGGCTTAAAACGTTTACGGGTTCCAGTGCTGAGGCTCTCATGTCTTTCATGTGTACGAACTCCATATCTCGATCTACTTTCAGCTCTATACGCACTTTGATTTTATCGCCTACTTTTATTTTGTCCTCTACCGTAATAGGCATTAATACAGGCCCTCGCTCTGTATTTCTTTCAATAAACAGCTTCTTATTGAGCTGTAGGGGGGTGGCCGCGGTGGTAATTTTGTCAAGATCTTCAAAGTACTGCCAATACACACTTCCCCAGGTTGGTAAGGAGGCATTAGATGGAGTTTGCTCCACGTTTACGGTTATATTGCCCATATCCGGTCTTACCTTATAACCTTCTATTACTTTTTGGAAATAACCTGTACCGGCTTCACTTTCTGTATTATCAAATGTAGTATTTCCGAGTGCAACACTTACTTGTGGTGTTATACTTGTCCAGTCAGAGCCACGCAGTAAAAGTGCATACACTGCCTCGGCAGTGGCTTTTGTGCTTTCCCATTTGTTCGTTTGTTTATTCTTCAATAACCATGTTCTTAAATCATCGGCAGTTTTACTGTCTTTGGTGATTTCTTCAAATGCTTCTATAATCAATGATTGTGTTTCAATGGGTGCTTCATACCACCACCAGCTTCTGTATGTATTTTTATAATACATACCTAGCTCTTCATGTCTTATTGCCGTTTCATCTAAAGATTTTAAAATAGCTTTAGGTGTAATCTGATCATTATTTCTATGCAATGCCAGAGCAATCATTGCCTGCATATACTTATTTTGTTTTGTCCAAGTCTTTTGAGCTCGTTCAATAAGGTATTTTACAACCGGCTCGGTAGCTGTCGGGATTTTGTTTTGCGGGAAGAAACTACGCATGTAGAGATAGTGAATGAAGATATAAGAAGGAGTATATCTCTCGAGGTTTATTTTGCTTTCTTTGAGCATGTCATACTCCCGTTTAATTCGTGCATCTACATAGGGTAAAGCTTTTTGTAAAATACGATTCAGATTGGCTTCCTGCACGCCACTTACTGCTTTTAATTTTTTAAGATGCCCGATTCCAGTCAAGATATACTGCGTGATATAAAGATTATCTAATCCGCCTTTAAACCAAGCGAAACCTCCATTGGGTGTTTGTAGTTCTTTTAACTTTTCATATGTCTTGTGTAGTGCTGCGTTCATTTTTATCAAATCGAAGAGCAGCGCTATATTTTTCTTTTGTTGAGATTCGTTTTTAGCAGCCAGTACCCATGGCGTTTCTTCCAGTAATATCGATTTTAATGTTTCATTTTTGTGAAGATTACTTAACAGGGCACTGCTATCCTGTGTCTGCCAATGTTCAAATATTTCTTTGATTTTAGGTATTTGATCTACGATGTGATGTGCTAGTGCATTAGCGAAATAACGATTCCAAGTTTGCTCGGAGCATTCGTAAGGATATTCCATCATATAAGGAAGTGCCTGCACAGCATACCATACCGGATTGGATGTATATTCAATTGTGAGAGATTGAGTAGTTAAAGTTTCGCTATTGCTGCTATTTATTAATTTATCGAACTTAAAGGTTCTCGAACCATTACCTCTCATATGGAGAGGCATAGCTTCTGTTACTAACATGCGGTTTGTTAGAACTGGAAGTATATTCTCTTCTCCATCACTCAAATTCTGTCCCTGGGCATTTACCGAATCTGTTTTAGCGATAATTCTCCAGGCGATTGCTTTATTAAAGTGATAGGGCACTTCGATAGGGAATTGTATAGCCTGACTTTCTCCTGCACCGAGGGTAAAGTATTGTTGCGGAATAACATTTTTAAACCAACCATCGACAGTGTCGTAGGTTTCCGCATCAAATAACTGTAAAGAGGCAATGCCGGTAATTTCTTTATCAGAAAGATTTACCACTTTAGCGCTAAAATGTAGTTTATCTCCTTCTCTTAAAAATCTGGGTGGATTGGGTTGTACCATTAAATCTTTTTGTGTGATGATTTCGTGGGTGCTATATCCAAAAGCCAGATCCTTGGTGTGCGCAAGTGCTTGAAATTTCCACTTTGTAAGCGCTTCAGGAATGGTGAAGGTGAAGCTGATATTACCGTCCTTGTCTGTCTTCAGTTTGGGGAAGAAAAAGGCGGTTTCATTAAAGTTGGTACGTATTTGTACATTGTCGTTCTTGAGATGATCACTTTGTTGAGTATCGGGTAGCGGTGCTATTACTTCTTCATTTTTTACTGTCGGGGCTTCACTCATATTTACAAATCCTTCGGCATTGCTGTCTACTGCTTTCGCCATGGCAAGACCAGATACTCTACCAGATAATACATGATCAATGGTATTCTCGTATAAAATATTACTTGTAGATATGAATATAAATCTGTCGTACTCTTTTTTAAAGCTTTCTATTGATGTGGAATAGCTTCCTTTTTCATAAGCATCTACTTTTTTAAAATTTGAATATGCTGTCCAGTCAGTTCGGTTGTAATAGTTATTCCATATGTATGGAACTTTCCAATGGTGAGGGTAGAACTGGTCTAAAGATGCGTCATACATACTTGCCATTACTTCTGCCAGTACTTTCTCCTTTTTATTGCCTGATATTTTGATAGTCCATTGTTCTTCGGATCCCGGTAGTGTTTTATCTCGGAATGTACTGTATTCAACTTTTAATTCTTTGTTAGACCAAGGAACAACTATTGTATGTTGCTTTTTGAAGAGTCTGTTATGCTTTACAAATACAAAGTTGACACCATAGCCACCTCGATCGTTTTCGGTTGCAGCAAACACAAATGTTTTATTTCCGTTGTTGAGTTTGTGGTAATCAAATTGACTGTCTTCTTTTTGAATGTGTTTGATTAAAAAGATATCATTTGCAGCTGTGGTGAATTCGATATTTGCTTTTTCTCCAGGTTCTATTGTGCGTGGTGTAGATGTTTCTATATAGCTTAGAGCGTTTGAGTGTTGCTGTTTGCCATAGATTTCTATGTAACGAACATCTTTAATCTCGTTGCCATCACTATCTTGAGTGGTTACCTGTAGTGCGTATCGTCCTGGTTGTATTGCTTTTGTTGAGTGCAGTGTGAATATACCTGAATCTTCTGTCATGCCCGATTGCTGTAGTACCACTGCGCCTCTTTTCCAAGAATTTGGATCGTCTTCATTGTCATAAATGTCATTTGGAAAATTGTGTACATAAGTAGCCTTGTCGATTGCGAACTGATCAGGTTTTTCCCAGTAACGTGGGCGTAATAATCGTTGTTCGGGTATCAACTCCGTAATAGTTACTTGAATATTGGTTGGGACGAAATTGCCCGCCATATTTTCTGTACGGATGTGCAAAGTTTTCAGACTATCTATGTGTACTTTTTCATCGATGGTTGTTTTCAGTAATATAGATTTGTACCCAGCTGATACATATTGGCTACCGCTTCGGGTTTCACCATTGATATCGGTAACATCCACATAGATTTTATAATGAAATACAGGGTCGGTTTTTTTATCCAGTTTTAAATCCGGAAGAGCTGTAAATGAAATTTGGAAGAAACCTTTATCATCTGTACTAGTTGTGCCATGAGCGATTTGTGCCGAAGCTGTTCTGGGCCAGAACCAGCTACGTAATAACCAGGGATAAGGAAAATAAACTTCTCGCACTATACGATATTTAACTTGTGCTCCACTGATATTGTTACCGGCATAAGCTTTCGCAAATCCAGTTACTTTTATTTCGTCATTTACCTTATAAGCTTCTTTAATCGCTTCAAACTCTACATAAAATTTAGGGCGCTTGTATTCTTCCACTCGGAAGGAAACGTTGCCATAATTTTTTTTAGTGCGAATGCTGAATAGCCCATTCAACCCGCTTGCGGGTAGTGTAAATTGCCCGCTAAAAGTACCATATTCATTTGTGGTAAGCTGAAGTGTGCTTACTTTCTGCCCATTTGCGCTGTAAAGTATGATGGAGTCTTTGTATCCTTCATATACTACCGCTTTTTTAGCATCACTTTGCTTTTTAATGACAAGTCCTTTAAAGTATACCGTTTGTCCCGGTCTGTAGATACTTCTATCGGTAAATAAAAAAATTTGGGGTTTGGTATCTGTAGTGTGGTTATCAAAATTTGAATAGCTGTAATATGTGAAGTTGCTTTTCTCAAGAAAGAGTCTGTCATTTTCATGTTCTATTTCAAAAAGTAGCTCTTTTCTTTCATTTGGGTTTAAGTTGGATGTAAGAGTTATTGTAGCCTGTCCATCTTTATTTGTAATGTAACTACCCACTTTCTCTTTTCTTTGTTTTGATGTAGTGTAATTGTAACGCGATTGCCACAAGTGTACTTTTGCATTAGATAAGGGGTGTCCTGTATTGCGATGTAAAACGAATATGTTGTTTTCAAATGTTATATAACTGATATTGGAGATATGAGTAAGAGCGGCCGCTAGAATATTATCCTTAGTGCTGAAATTATCTTCAATTGATGCAATAATAAAGTATTCTCCTATAGGTAATGGATCAATTTTGATTTCCACCAGATGTTCTTGTAGATCGTTAGTTTTAGGTAGTTCTTGAGCCCAACTTCTGATAGGGGTTTTATGGAGAAGACTGGACCAGATGGAATCTCTGTAGCTATAATCTGCAAAATCTTTTTTCAATGCTTGATTTGCTGAAATTATGCGTAGATGAATATTCTGAATGTTTTTATATCGAATTAGCATTCTGAAGGGTAAATCCGGAATGTTGACGTTTTCCACCTCACAGCTAAGTTGTGGAGTAAGGAGTTGTTGTTTGAGGTTGTATGCATTGACCCAACCTTCACTTTTTTCTTGTTGCTTTAAAATAATAGCTGTTATTTCTCTGGCTTTTATGCGTTCGTAACGATAGGTGGTATCTTTATTGGGAGTATATTCTTTTCCTAAATCAGCATGCCATTCGGCCATTAAAAAATATGCTTGAGCTGTGGCCGGTATATTCCCAAATTTTTGGGTAATCTGTTTTAAAGCATGATAATAGAGAATATCATTTAAGTTAGCAGGGGAAGTGGTAATTGGTAATTCGGGATAAGAAGATATACTTTTAGTAATGACGTGTATGGCCCCGTTTAAGGCTTTGTTACCGTATAGTGCAACAGCTTCTTGAGGAGGAATGATTTGAACCGATTCGATCAAATCCATCGGCATATCTAGAGCGTGAACGGGTTGTCCATCTACTATATAGAATGAACGGGTATGATCTTCGGGAACTACAAAATGGGATCGTACAAATTGTAATCGTTTCAGATCTACGTCTATTAGAGCATCCGGTTTGGGATCATTTAAGTGAAAGCGTATCAATTTCTGATAAATTAGTAGCGCTACGTATTTAGGTGCAGTAGAATCGGTCGTAAGTAATTCGGTATTTGCAAAGGCGGTGGCAGGAGCAAAAGCATCAGCTTGTTTGATTTCGAATTTATTTTCTGGTTGGATGATCTCTATTTCGTCGTTTTCAAAATAATCTAATGCTTCATGAGCCAAAAGGTCAAATAGGGTGGGTCTTAAATGTCGACTGTTGCCTTTCTGGATGAGAGCATCGTACGGCTCAAGTTTTGTTTGCTGAAGTTGTTTTGAGTTTTGTAATGAAGCGAGATATAATTCAGTAATTTTTTTATGAAAATCTTCGGCACTCCATGTGGCTATGTCATCTTTTTGATATGTGGGGGTATTCGTTCTATTGTATAATTTGTATCGGATGTCTTGAAAAAATTCCCAGTAAAGCGTTGCGAGATAATTTCGAAGTATGGATGCTGCGGGTTCTGTGCTTTGGGTGATTTCATCTTCTATTTCTTTGATGCTTTTTTCCAGATTGTCTTCGCGATTCTCATCTTGTAGTTGTGTAATATACATCAGCGATTTAATCACTTGCGCATCTTGTTTTTGGGCCTTGGCTTTTTGGTATATATCTTTTACTATCTTTAAGGCAGAGGTAGGGCGTCCTTCCTCTATCAATTTTTCTACATTCATCCAGTCCGTTTTGTAGTATTCAGTTTGAGCATTACTTTTCATCACGGTAAAAATTATAATGGTCAGGATTATGATGGTATGTAAAGATTTTTTCATGTTTTTCAATAAACTTTTAAGATTCCGTTTCAATTGATGCAAAAAAATTAAAACTGCATAAAAGAAAGCTTGTATTTTTATGAAATAACGTATAACTATGGTTCGCTATTTATTAAGTATAGTGCTTTTTCTTTTTTTCACTTCGTTTGGTAATGCCCAGTATTACGACTCGGTGTGTGTAGTAAATGCACCTTGGAAGGTGGAAAAACTGGGTCCTAAAGTAAAGTTATATCATTATCACTTCACTAATGGCAAATTATTTAAAGCCAATCAGCATATTAGTTTTATAGTGGCGAAGAATAAGAGGGCTTGGTATGAGTTTGCCATGGCGGCCGAACCTCGACAATTGCTTACCGTAAGTGATTTTGCTGGACAATATGAGGCGATAGGGGCTATTAATGGTAACTTTTTCGATATGAAGAATGGAGGTGCTGTGGACTTCACAAAAGTGAACGGAGATGTTATCAATACAAATAAGCCGGGTAAAAATGGAAAACCGGAGTTCCACCAAAAGGCTGCTGTGGTAATTGACGATAAAGGAAGTATCGGGATTAAAGAATGGGATGGGCTAGTAAACTGGGATGAGTGGTTGAAAGAGCCACATGTGATGTTTACCGGGCCTTTGTTACTCCTAGATAGACAAATAGAGAAACTGGACTCGAATAGCTTTAATGTAACCAGACACCCGCGTACTGCTGTTGGTATTGCGAAAAGAGGAAAAGTGATTATGCTGGTGGTGGACGGCCGTCATACTAATTCGGCGGGGATGAGTCTTTTTGAGCTCACCAAGGTGATGCGCTGGTTGGGATGTGTCAGTGCTATCAATTTAGATGGGGGAGGGTCCTCTACTTTATGGGTAAAAGGAAAAGGTGTTGTAAATTATCCCTCCGATAACAAAAAATGGGACCATGAGGGTGAAAGGAAAGTTGCTAATATCTTATATTTGAAAAAACGTAAATAATATTTATTCGCGAAAGTCAACTTCAACTAACTGCTAGAAAAAATGCCGAAGGGTAAAAATCCTCGGCATTTTTATTTGATTAATTATCAAATACAATTGTTTTGTTGTGGTATACGAGTACTTTATCCTGTAATACCAATTGCAGAGCATGTGCCAGCACCGATTTCTCTATTTCTCTTCCGAGTTTTACCATATCTCTTACCGAATGTGCGTGATTTACCGGAATTGTTTGCTGGGCAATAATGGGCCCTTCATCCAATACATTGGTGACAAAATGTGCAGTGGCCCCGATGAGTTTTACTCCACGCTCATGAGCCTGTTTGTACGGATGAGCTCCTACAAATGCCGGCAAGAATGAATGGTGAATATTGATGATTTGAGACGGGTATTGTTGTACAAACTCTGGTGAGAGGATGCGCATGAACTTGGCTAGCACGATATAGTCAAATTTGTATTGAGCAAGTGTTTGCAAAATTTCCTGTTCAAATACATGTTTTTCTTTGCCTTCATGCGTGATGTAGTGAAAAGGAATATCAAATTTTTCGGTGAGTGACTGTAAAATGTCATAGTTCCCTATGACACATTCTACTGAAGCTCCAAGTGTGTTAAAATAATTGCGCAGTAGAATATCTCCTAGGCAATGGTATTCCTTTGTTACCAGAACCGCAATTTTCTTCTTGACATAAGGGCGTATGCTGATTTCTGTATCTGCAGGTAAGCGGTTCTTAATTTGATTTTGGAGTTGTTCTAAATCGGTCTCTCCACTAACTTCCACACGAATATAAAAGCGATTTTCATCTACATGAACATACTCCTTCATGGATACGATATTTAGATTAGCGGCGGCCATGATAGCCGCAATATCTGCCACTAGTCCTACTCTGTCGCTACATTGTAATAGTATAACCATCTTACTTTATTAGCTTTAATGTTAGTTGAGGTATATTCACTCTTTAAATCTGATCAACAAAGGCTTTTAGACTTTCGAACAGCAAATCTATATCAGAATGCGGTAATGTAACATTTTTATTGGTTGTAGTTACGAAAACCGTGTACATGCCCGCATAGCGTCCAAATTTCATATCACTAAGACTATTACCTACGATAATGCATTTCTCCGGCTGAATGTCAGGAAAGTCCCGAATAGCCTGAAAAGCCATGCCCGGATTCGGTTTACGGTAAAATGCCAGGTCATCGATATCGGTACAGTAATAAATGCGCTCAATATTTCCTCCGACTTGCTTTACGCTTTGCAGCATTTTTTCATTCATGGTTATGAGATCCTCGTGTTGGATAATACCTCTGCCTACGCCACGCTGATTGGTGACAACAATAATACGTTTAAACTTGTCGGAAAGCTTTTTGAATAATGCGGGCGCCCCTTTTGTGAATACGAATTCATCGGGGGTTGTGATATAGTCTCCCGGCTTGTCTTCATTAATCACCCCGTCTCTGTCGAGAAAAAGTGTCCAGTCATCATGGATGTCTGATAAATTCAATAGAGGCCTAGCAAATTCTTGCTGTGCACGGTTATAATCTTCAGGAATACCGATATCGATAAAATAAGCATCTTGTTCTACTCCTGAGAACTTTTTATCAGTAATAAACCGCTCCAAATAATCCTTTTCAAAGGAAAATTTTGTGGGAAATAGTTTTTGTAAAAAACTTTCTTTATTAATAAGGTATACGCCTGCGTTGATCAGTCCTTGAGCGTAATATTGTTTTTCCTTAAAATGCGTAATAGTATTGTCTCCGGCCAGCGCTACCACTCCATATCTATCAAAGTGCAGCATGGGTTTTAATGCCAGCGTACATGCTGCATTGGATGTAAGATGTTGCTGCAACATTTTTGCTGCATCAAAACGGAATAGGGTATCCCCATTAACGATAAAAATGTTCTCTGTTTTTGTTTTCTGCAAAGCAAATTGAATGGCACCTCCGGTTCCCAGAGGTTCATCTTCGATAACGCATTCATAGTCCAGCGTGGGATATTCTGCTTGAAGCCAGTTCAGGATGGCCTCATGCATATATCCTAGACTAAAAATTAGTCGACTGATTCCCTGCATGCGCAGATGATTAATAACGTAGTATAGAAAAGGTCTCCCTGCTACAGGTGCCATACATTTGGGTAAATCAGGAACGGCACTTCGTAGGCGTGTACCCAAACCTCCAGCTAGAATAATGGCTTCGGTCTGTTGTAGATTCTTAACCGTAAGATGTTGCTGTTGGCTCATCAAAAACATTCCCATTGATATGTTATCCAAAAATTCTTTCTTCAACCAGCTGACAAATAATATGCCCTAGCAACATATGGCTTTCCTGTATGCGAGGGGTATCAGTAGCAGGTATATTAATGAGGTAATCACTCAGGTCTTTCATGGCACCACCTGTGCTACCTGTAAATCCTACTGTAATCATGCCTTTGGCTCGTGCAGTTTCAAAGGCTTGTACAACATTTTTAGAATTTCCGGAGGTACTGAGGCCAATTAGTACATCGCCGGGTTTCCCCAATCCCTGAATCAGCCTTGCATAAATAAGATCAAAACTGTAGTCATTTGCTACAGCTGTGAGGTAGGAGGTGTTGCAATGTAATGCTTCTGCAGGCAGTGCTTTTCTATCTTTATAAAATCTTCCGCTGAACTCTGCTGCCAAGTGTTGAGCATCTGCAGCGCTACCGCCATTGCCGCAAAAGTAAACGGTGTTGCCACTCTGAAATGCCGCTACAATAGCGTCGGTTACATTGCTTACGATTTGCAATAATGCTTCGTTTTGCAACACTTGCTGCTTTGTGAATATAGATGCCTGAATAAGTTCCTGTATCTGTTGTTTCATTAAAAATGAATTTGTATTATGATATTTGCCTGCTAAGTTAAACCGTCCAGGTTTTTAGGCCATGCTTGGTAAACTGATAATTGTGTGGTTTGCCGCCAAACTGTTCTAGTGCTTGAATGACTTTGTATTTGGTATTGCCAGGGCAATAAAAAATCATAAACCCGCCGCCCCCTGCACCACTTATTTTCCCTCCGGTCGCTCCTGCACTTTTAGCAGCATAGTAAATATCATCGATAAGCTGGTTATTTATTCCAGATGCCATTCGTCTTTTTTGTTCAAAACCGATGTCAAGAATATGGCCTATCTGTTCGAGCTGTCCTTTGAGCAATGCTTCCTTCATCAACTGAGCTTGTTCTTTTAATTGATGCATCGCTTCGATGGAGCTTTGATTTCTTTTGACTACATTTTGACTTTGCTCCTCTATAATCTTCGCCGATTCTCTACTGGTAGAGGTGTAATAAAGTAGTAAATTATTTTCTAATTCGTCCAAATAGCGTTGGCGGATGCGCAAGGGGTTGACAATAACTTTGTCATCACTGTAAAACTCCATAAAGTTTACGCCTCCAAACGTTGCGGCATATTGGTCTTGGCGTCCTCCGGCTAATTGAAGGTCTTTTCTTTCGATATCATAAGCATAATGGGCGATGTCGTATTCTCCCAATGGTAGTTGTAGCATTTCTGCAAAAGCGCCCACGATTGCCACTACAAGTGTGGAAGAGGTGCCTAGGCCTGAGCCGGCTGGTGCATCTACATAGGTGCTCAGCTTGATACCTTTTTTCTCAAACGGGTAGTCTTTCTGAATACGGTTGTATACGCCTTTTAATAGATCCAAATGTCCGTTTAAAGGGAGCATGGTAGCCCACTCGAATATTTCTTTTTCATCTCGGTCAAATGCTTCCAGAATTATTTTGTGTTCTTCAATCTCTTCAATGGTGGCGTAAGCATTCAAAGATATGGTGGCATTGAGAATAGCGCCTCCAAACTCATCGCAGTACGGGCTTACATCGGTACCGCCTCCGGCCAAACCAATTCTGAGAGGTGCTTTACTTCTATGTATCATACTGATATTTCAAATCGTTTAGTATATGTTTAATAAGAATATTTATACTTTGGAGATAATGGCTTCTGCTATATTCCCCCAACCGTATTTTTGTTTTTCATTTTGAAGATGAGGGATAAAATGTTTTTCTCCCAATTCATAAAACCGACGGATACCCTCTGCGATGGACTGTGGTTCCGGTTGAACGATTAATCCACATTTTTCATGAGGCACTAAGTCCGGCAATCCGCCTACATTGGTTACAACCATCGGTTTTTGGAAAAAGTATGCCAAAGGGGTTACACCGCTTTGAGTAGCATTTTTGTAGGGTTGTACCAACACATCTGCAGCACACAAATAATACTTTACTTCACTGTTTGCAATAAAGTTGGATTTTAATATTACGATATCCTGAATTTGCAATTCTTGGATTAAATCAGAGTAAGGTTTTTCATCTTCGTAAAATTCCCCGGCTATTAAAAGTTTGAGATTAGGAATTTGGTTTTTTAGTAGGGCAATGGCATTTAATAATAAATCCAGTCCCTTATATTTCCTTATAAATCCGAAGAATAAAACAATATTAGCCTCTTGGGGTAAATTTAGGTGTAGTCGGGCTGTCTCTTTAGAAATGATAGCTCCGAAATTATCATATAAAGGATGTTGCACCAATGCAGCAGGAGCTTGAGTAGTAAAAGTTCTGAGATCCTTCATTACCTTTTCACTCATGGTAATGAAGCCATCCACAGGTTTAATAAAATATTTCGTAAAGGCAGTATCGCCAGGTCTCTTTTCATGGGGTATGATATTATCGGCAATGCATACGATTTTAGCTTGGCCACTTTTTTTAGCTGATCTTAAAATAGTACCCAGTGCAGGTCCCATAAATGGCAGCCAATAACGCACCACAATAATATCGGCATTTTCTTTTTGTAACTGCCGTCCTACTTTCAGCCAGTTTAGTGGATTTATGGAGTTGATAACTGTTTTAATCGGAATGCCTTCCGGAGCCGGTTCATCCGAATATTGCGTCTTACCGGGGAATAGCAGAGACGGATATTGCAGGCTAAATGAATAAATAGTACAATCATGACCCATTGCAATAAATTCTTTTGCAAGTCGATGATTAAATGTTGCCAATCCTCCGCGTAAAGGATGCGCCGGGCCTATGATAATGATTTTAGCCATATATAGGGCAAATATAAATGATAGTTGTAAGGTATACATATCTGCTATTTTTAGTGGAAAAGATTGTGATAAAATAAGTTCTGAAGGTCGCTTCTCGTCAACTTATTAACTAATCATTTACATTTGCTGTATGAGGCGTAGTTATGAAGATACTTACAGGCACAAGGGATTAAGAAAAAAACTTGTTGAGGGTATCCGGAGCAAGGGTATTAAGGATGAAAATGTGCTCAACGCCATCAATACGGTACCTCGACATTTTTTTCTGGACTCAGCATTTGATGATGTGGCTTATGTAGACAAGGCTTTTCCTATTGGCGAAGGACAAACCATTTCTCAGCCTTATACTGTTGCGTACCAGTCGGCGTTATTGGAAGTGAAAAAAGGAGAGAAAGTATTGGAGATCGGTACGGGCAGCGCTTATCAGGCGGTGATATTGGCTGTGTTGGGCGCGATGGTATATACTATTGAGCGGCAGAAGAAGTTATATGATGAAAACAAAAAGTTTACTTATCTCAAACAATTTCCTACAATAAAGTTTTTTTATGGCGACGGCTATGAAGGCCTCAAAGCCTACGCCCCCTTCGATAAGATTATCATTACGGCCGCCGCACCGGAAATTCCTCCAAAACTTCTGGAGCAGCTGAAGGTAGGAGGGAAAATGGTTATACCTGTGGATATTGGTAACGTGCAGCAAATGCGTCGTATTACAAAACTGGAGGATGGTATCGATATCGAGTATTTTGACAACTTCTCATTTGTTCCCATGTTGCAAGGTCGAAATTCATAAATACTACCCATGAAAGGCGCGCTACGGATTTTTTTTACCGGAATGTTGGTGAGTTTTTTGGGTAGTCTACCATTGGGTACGCTCAACATTGCCGCTATGCAAATTGCCATTGCAGAGTCGGTGCGAAACGCGTTACTTTTTTCATTGGGTTCATTGACTGCAGAAATGATATATGTGCGTCTCTCGTTGGTAGCCATGGACTGGATTCGGAGGCAGGAAAAAATTTTTAAACTTTTCGACTGGCTGGCACTGCTTATTATTATAGCCCTAGCAGTAAGTAGTTTTATAGCGGCATCACATCCTCATGAAAACAGGAATGTTATCCTAAATAATAATTTACCGTCTTTCCTTTTGGGGTTAGCTATGAGTGCGGTTAATCCCATGCAAATTCCTTTTTGGTTTGGTTGGAGTACGGTATTATTTGCCAAGAAAATTCTATTGCCTGTAAAGGTTCATTATAATTTTTACACTATTGGCATCGGAATAGGTACACTATTGGGTAATTGTGTTTTTATATTTGGCGGAAGGCTGATTGCATCTAAAATTCAGAACAATCAGTCTGTTGTTAACTATGCCATTGCCGGAATCTTTGTGCTTACAGCACTAATTCAAATATGGCGGATGGTGGTAAAAAAGAAAGACTTCAGTAAACAGCTACATGAAGCTGAACAAAAAAAACAATAGCGGTTTAGCTTTCTGCCATCCATTTACTACGGTCTTCGGGACTAAATTTCCAAGGTGCAAAATTGTTTTCGATATTGCTAAACATGGCATTCCATTCCTGTGGAGCATTACTTTCTTCCATGATCAACTGACGACGTAATTGCAGAATAATGTCCAGAGGATTGATGCTAACCGGACATTCTTGTACACAAGCATTGCAGGTGGTGCAGGCACGCAACTCTTCTACGGTGATATAATTATGCAACAGGCTTTTACCATCACCGTTCCAGGCTTCGTCTTTAGATTTTTGTTGGATGATTTCTTCGGCCCGGTCGCGTGTATCCATCATAATCTTACGTGGCGAAAGCTTTTTGCCGGTAATATTGGCAGGACAAGCGGCAGTACATCTTCCGCATTCGGTACAGGAATAGGCGTCTAGAATATTTTTCCACGAAAGATCGGTTACATCTTTAGCTCCAAAACGTGTAGGTGGAGTCGCATCCGTAGGAGCCAATTCGGGCTGCATGGCATATAATACTTCCTGCTGCACCTGTGGCATATTCTCCATCTTTCCCAAAGGAGTAAGTCGCGCATAATAAGCATTGGGGAATGCCAGAATAATATGTAAATGCTTAGAATAAGGCAGATAGTTAAGAAATGCAAATATGCCGATGATATGCAGCCACCAACAAGTTCTTTCTACTCCAATAAGCTGGGAATTGCTCATGCTTTGTAATAACGGATGTAGCCATTGAGAAATTATGAAGTTGCCGGTATTGGCTTCGGTATAATGACTGATACCTCTTTGTTGCAAAAGGGTATCGCCACTGTTCATGGTGAGGAACAGCAGCATCAATATAATTTCGGTAAACAATATGTAGTTGGCATCACTACGAGGCCAGCCGTCCAGTTCTTTGCTGATGAAGCGCTGTAGTTTGATAATATTTCTTCTGATAAGAAATATTGCACAGGCAACAATAACCAGCAATGCCAGTACTTCGAAGGCATTAATCAAAAAAAGATATAAAGTCCCTAAACTGTTAGCAAATAATCTATGCGTGCCTAACAGTCCGTCTAAAATAATTTCTAGTATTTCTATATTGATAATAATAAATCCGGCGTATACCAGAAAGTGCAATACTCCCACTAGCGGGTTGCGGAACATTTTTTTCTGTCCGAAAGCCAAGAGCAGCACATTACGCCAACGTTGCGCTTTATTGTCGGCGATCTCTTCCTCAACACCAAGCTGGATAGCTTTTCTTATTTGTCGGATTTTTTTAGTGAAAAGGGTGACCGCTGTAACGACAAGCAGGAGGAATAATATTTGTTGCAGAATATGCATACAGTTTGGATTATAATTGCTAATTTACGTTATGTAAGCGAGTATTAATATTTTTGTTGATTTAAGTTAGGATTTAAATGTCCAAGGAAACATGGCTAAAGAGAAAAAATATATTTTAAGTAGCGACATTGTGAACCGGAAGTTGAGCCGGCTGGCACTGGAGATAATTGAGGGCAATATGGGGGAGAAGGAGCTTGTTTTTGTGGGAATAGAATCCACGGGTGTTATTCTTGCAAAACGGCTGCAACAACTGGTGGAGGCTCAATCTGTTTTAAAGGTAGAGCTCCTAACAATGTCGATGAATAAGCAAAAGCCGGAGGAAATTGTATTAAGCAAAGAATTGAATTTTGATAATAAAGTTATTGTTATCATTGATGATGTTACCAATACCGGCAAAACATTGCTATATGCGATGAAGCCTTTTCTAAGATTTCATCCACGTGCCATACAGACATTGGTATTAGTAGAAAGAAGCTATACCCAGTTCCCCATTAGAGCCAATTATAAAGGGTATTCCCTTGCTACTACCTTTCAGGAGCATATTACAGTAGAAGTAGAAGGCGATAATATTACGGGTGTATATCTGTCTTAATCAGTGATCTGTAGAATCTTTTTTCCACAAATTAGGAATGTCATTGGGTGCAGGAGTTCTGTGCTTGAGTGCATTGGGCATCTGTTCGCGATAAGCGGGCCAGATGCAGGGCATATTATCCTGTTTTAGGCGTCCTACCTTTCCATATTTGTAGGTATACTTATGCGAACTGTCTAGTAAAGACGGATACTTTCGATCTGAGTGCGTATCGGGCAAAGCAGGGCGTTTCTCTCTAAGCTCATCCTGAGCATTGACGGCTGTGCTGAGTAACATTAAGGCAGCCATGAAAACAGTTTTCATAATTAATGATTTTTAGGCCGTGATGTTGTTCCCTCTTTATAGGGATGCTTGTAGGAGATAAATTACACAACGCGGGCATGGATTTTTTTTAGATTTGAGCAATAATGGTTTATCATAAAAACATTAAAAAAGCAGGGTAGGGATCCCTGCTTTTCAACGTGATATGTAAGGACTTTTATTGTCTCATTTTTTTATACATATTGATGAGTGCATTGGTGCTGCTATCATGACCTGTCACCTCTTCATCTCCCTGTAATTCGGGTAGAATTTTGTTTGCCAATTGTTTGCCTAATTCAACCCCCCATTGGTCAAAACTGAAAATATTAAAGATAATGCCTTGTACAAAGATTTTATGTTCGTAAAGCGCAATCAGTTGACCCAGTGTAAAGGGCGTGATTTTTTTAATTAGGAAAGAGTTGGTTGGTTTATTCCCTTCAAATACTTTGAATGGCGCCAATTTGGCAATAGCTTTACTGTCCAATCCTTGTTTTTTCAACTCGGCTTTTACTTCGGCCAATGTCTTACCATTCATTAAAGCTTCTGTCTGGGCAAAAAAGTTACTGAGTAGTTTGGCATGGTGGTCGCCAATGGGATTATGTGTTTGTGCCGGCGCTATGAAATCGCAAGGAATGAGTTCTGTGCCCTGATGAATGAGCTGATAAAAAGCATGTTGGCCATTAGTGCCGGGTTCTCCCCAGATGATTGGCCCTGTCTGGTAGGTAACTCTTTTGCCGTTTCTGTCTACACTCTTTCCATTACTTTCCATGTTGCCTTGTTGGAAGTAGGCCGCAAAGCGATGCAGGTATTGATCGTAAGGTAAAATCGCTTCGGACTGGGCACCCAGAAAAGTGGTGTTCCACAAGCCTACCAGTGCCATAATTACAGGGATGTTTTTTTCGAAAGATGTTTTTTTGAAATGTATATCCACATCGTGGGCACCTCTCAACAATTCCTCGAAGTTGTCATACCCGATGGTAAGCGCAATAGATAAGCCGATGGCGCTCCATAGTGAATAACGTCCGCCTACCCAATCCCAGAACTCAAACATGTTCTTGGTGTCGATACCAAATTCCTTTACGGCAGCAGCATTAGTACTGAGTGCCACAAAGTGCTTAGCAATATGTTTTTCTTCCTTTGCCTTTTTCAGGAACCATTCTCGAGCTGTATGGGCGTTGGTCATGGTTTCCTGAGTTGTAAAGGTTTTGGAAGCAACTAAAAATAGCGTGGTTTCGGGATTTACTTTTTTCAGTGTTTCTGCTATATGGGTACCATCGACGTTAGAAACGAAATAGGTTTCGATGCCCTTTATTTTGTAGGGTTTCAATGCCTCGGTTACCATCAGAGGTCCTAAATCGCTACCGCCGATTCCTATGTTGACAATGGATTTTATTTTCTTTCCGGTATACCCTACATGTTTTCCCGAGTGTACCGCCTGGCAGAAGTTTTTCATTTTTTTCAGTACGGCTTTTACTTCAGGCATTACGTCTTTGCCGTTGCTTTTGATAGGGTCTTTACCAAAATGGCGTAATGCCACATGCAATACAGAGCGATTTTCAGTTTGGTTGATTGCAGCACCACTGAACATCGCTTTAATGCCGTCGGCCACGTGGGTTTGTTCGGCTAGTGCTAAAAGGGTTTGTAGTGTTTTTGAAGTAATCAGATTTTTTGAATAATCGAAGTATATATCTCCATGTTGTAGGGAGAAAGCACGGGCGCGGTCAGGGTCTTCCGCAAAAAGCTGTCGCATATTCCAATGCCGCGCTTCTTCGGCCTGCTTGAGTAGTTGTTTCCATGCTTTTGTTTTAGTAGGATTAATTGTTGGAAGAGTCATAAATCTCGTTTTTCGGTTTGAATAAATGAAGTTAAATATTTAAAGTGCATTCAGCACCTCGATGGTTCTTGCTACCATCGCTTCAGTAATATCTAAATGAAGAACCAGTCGCACTCTGTAAGGTGCAATGGCATAGCCCAGAATCTGATGTTGTTTCAATTTTTCAACCAGCTCTTTTGCTGTAATACCTTTGGTTTCAAAGATGATGATATTGGTTTCTATAGGTAAAATGCTTGCCACAAAAGGCTTATTTTCCAAAGCCGCTCCAATGAGTCTTGCGTGTTCATGGTCTTTCTGCAGTCTATCTATATTGTTTGTTAATGCATAGATACCTGCTGCGGCTAAAAAACCTGCCTGTCTCATTCCTCCGCCCAGTACCTTTCTGATACGTCGGGCTTGCTTAATGAATGACTTACTACCTAGCAATATACTTCCTACCGGACAGCCCAGGCTTTTGGAAAGGCAAATGGAAATACTATCGAATAACGCACCGTATTGTTGAGGCGACTGGCCTTTTGCTACCATAGCGTTGAACAGGCGAGCCCCGTCTATATGAAATGCCAAATGGTGCTCGGCACAAACCTGTTTTATTTTCTCCAGTGCTTCCCATTCATAACAACTTCCGCCGCCACGGTTGCTGGTATTTTCTACACATACTAGGCTAGTACGTGCTCTGTGCACATCATCAGGCTGAATGGCTTGGCGTACTTGTTCGGCATTGATACGCCCTCTGTCGCCCGATAATAATTTTACAGAACACCCCGAATTAAAGGCAATCCCGCCTCCTTCGTATTGGTAAATATGTGCATCTGCATCGCAGATAACTTCATCACCCGGTTGTGTATGACATTTGATGGCTATCTGATTGGTCATGGTACCACTGGGGCAGAACAAAGCCGCTTCCATACCAAACATCGAGGCTGCTAGGCTCTCAAGCTCATTGACGCTAGGGTCCTCACCAAATACATCATCTCCCACACGGGCCTGCATCATGGTATCCAGCATAGCGGGAGAAGGGCGCGTAACCGTATCGGATCGAAAATCGATATAGGTGTTCATAAAATCAGTTGTGAATTCAAATTTACAGGAATGACAGTATTTGCACGAAGTTTGTGTGTATATTTGACAATACCTGCTTGCCTTGCTGGTGTTTTATGCAGGATATCATTAAGAGTGATTTTATAAGATTGCCTACAGATTTCAGGGGCTGTAGGCTTTGTATACTTATATCGTTTGAACTAAAAGTAAATTTGGAAATATGCCTTCATTCGATTTTGTTAGTAAAGTAGATGCGCAGGCGCTCGATAATGCCGTTAATGTAGTTCATAAGGAACTCTCTAATCGTTTTGACTTTAAAGGCTCGCATCTAGTCATTGATTTGGACCGTAAGAATTATATCTTGAAAGTGGAAACAGAGGATGAAATGAAAATGAAGCAGCTGATTGATGTGTTAATCAATCGAGCTCATAAGCAAGGAATTGCTCCGGAAGCATTTGACCTGAGTAAAGAGGGCGGAATGGTTGGTAAAGCGTGGAAAAAGGAAATTTCAGTGCGCAATGGTATTAAACAGGAAGATGCGAAAAAAATCGTTAAGCTGATTAAGGATACCGGACTGAAAGTACAAGCTTCCATTAACGATAATCTGGTGCGGGTAACCGGTAAGAAAATCGATGACCTGCAGTCTGTTATTCAAGCATCCCGCGGCTGGGATCTGGGAATCCCCCTGCAGGTAGAAAATATGAGGAGCTAGGTAAAAATTTCAGGTTTTGGGCCTAATATTTCTTATTTATCAGTTAATATCTTACCTTTGCGCTCCCTTAAGCGCGAAAAAATTATTTAATAATTGTACGGCAAAATCCGTACAACCTTAAAAATCATATAGTTATGAAACAAGGTATCCATCCTGAAAATTACCGCCTCGTGGTGTTCAAAGACATGAGTAACGGTGATGCTTTTTTATGCAGATCTACTGTAAACTCTAAAGAAACCATAAAATGGGAAGACGGTAATGAATATCCGCTGATCAAATTGGAAATTTCCAATACATCACACCCGTTCTTTACTGGTAAAAATGTGTTGGTTGATACTGCAGGACGTATTGATAAATTCAAAAGAAAATACGCAAAGAAGTAATCTTTCAGGTTTAAAAAATATTTATTATTCAATGGTACCCTGCTTCAGCAGGGTATTTTTTTGCTTGCTGGGTTTCGACAATCGTGTAATTATTACACCTCACATTTTATTATCTTAGCGCCTTCAACATGCGGCTGTTATTTTCCCATACCAATATAGATGTGAAAAACTTATATCCTTTTACTCTTACTAGAAGGGTTGAAGATATCAGGGTGGGGATTTTTACTATTCGGGAAAAATGGCTTAAGGGTTTGGGGCTGCGTGAAAGCGCTATTGTAACCTCCTCAGCTGATGATACGCTTATCATTGCGGCTAATATTGTTCCGGGAAAGGGGATGATAAATAAGGTGAAGAAGCTAAAACCCGGACAGCGCATGAGTGATGAAGCAGGCAATACGCTGGTGCAATATGGTATGACAGTCTCCGGTGAACCTGTTGTTGTGGACGATTTTCTAAGAATTGAGTATTCCTGGAATATATTTCAGTATAACGGTCAGGCGTTGACATGGGACTTTGATCTGGCAAGAAAAGGACGGAAGCCGATGAGCAGCCTGAAAAATATCTACGTAAGTAATAAAAAAAATGTTTTTATAGAGAAAGGGGCTGTAGTGAAGCATGCTATTATTAATGCAGATGAAGGTCCGGTGTTTATTGAAAAAGGGGCATTAATAATGGAGGGTGCGCTATTGCGTGGTCCGCTTTATATCGGTAACGGTGCGGTAATAAAAATGGGCGCTAAGATATATGGTGCCACAACTATAGGTCCGGGGTGTACAGTAGGGGGTGAGGTAAAGAACTCTGTACTGTTTGCTTATTCCAATAAGGCGCATGACGGTTACCTAGGCGATTCCGTAATTGGTGAATGGTGTAACCTTGGAGGGGGAACCTCTAATAGTAATTTGAAAAATACAGGGGGGGATATCACAGTGTATTTACAGCGTCAAGCATTTAAAGTAGGTAAGAAATGTGGTGTGTTGATGGGCGATTACACGCGTACTGCTGTAAACACTTCTATTAATTCGGGTACCGTAATAGGCATTAGTGCCAATGTATTCGGTACGGGTCTTACTCCTAAGTATATCCCTTCATTTAGTTGGGGATATGATGATAAGGTAAAGTACAAGCTGGATAAGGCATTGCAGGATATTGAGCAGTGGAAAAGTTTTAAAAATGCCATACTTACTGAAGAAGAAAAACAACTGATCACTAATATTTATAAAAGTAAAACAAAGTAAAATGAGAAAACAAATTGCAGCAGCAAATTGGAAAATGAATCTGACTTATTCGGAAGGTCAACAATTGTTGAGCGATATATTAAAAGAAAATATTGGCGGTAAAGAAAATCATGAAGTGATTTTTGCCGTTCCGTTTCCTTATCTAGCAATGGCTAAAGAAAAAACCAATGGTATTCAAAATTATCATATAGCCGCTCAAAACTGCAGCCATAAAAAATCCGGAGCTTATACAGGTGAAGTATCTGTAGGTATGCTGAAATCTATCGATGTAAATTATTGCATCATCGGGCACAGTGAAAGAAGAGAGTACTTTAATGAGACCAATGAGGTGCTGGCAGAAAAAGTGAACTTGTTATTGGAAGCTGGTATGACGCCTATCTTCTGTTGCGGGGAACCTTTATCTATAAGAGAAGCGGGTACGCAAAACGAATTTGTTGCTAATCAACTGAAAGAATCCTTATTTCATCTGAATGCAGATGATATTAAAAAAGTAATCATTGCTTATGAACCTATCTGGGCTATAGGAACCGGTAAAACCGCTACCACCGAGCAGGCTCAGGAAATGCATGCTTACCTGCGTTCTGTAATTGCAGCGCAATATGGAGCCGATGTAGCTAATGAGATTTCGATTTTGTACGGAGGAAGCGTAAAAGCTAACAATGCAAAAGAATTATTTGCTTGTGCTGATGTAGACGGCGGACTTGTAGGGGGAGCCTCTTTAATCGCTACAGAATTCGTAGAAATAATAAAAGCGTTGAAATAAAATTCAACGCTTTTATCTTTTTATAAAGCTGTATTTATACTTAAAATACCAGATTATTGAGATAGGCGGCACCTTCCTTCACACAATCCAGAGGTGCTTCTTCGTATGCTTCTTGTTCCAGTATGTAGTACTGCATTCCCAGATTTTTAGCTTCGCCTAAAATAGTTTTGAAATCGATAGAGCCGGTACCCACGATACAGCTATTATTGTCATCGCCGTTAGGACGTGCATTTTTCTTACGGTCTTTGATATGGCATAATTTGAAGCGCCATCTGTAGCGTTTCATCCACTCTACCGGATTTTGTCCGGCTGCAACTACCCAATACATATCCATTTCAAAGTCTACTAAGGCGGGGTCGGTGTGTTCCATCAAAATATCCTGTGGAAACTGATTATTTTGCTGACGGAAGCTGTAGTCGTGATTATGATAGGCAAACCGTAATCCGTTTTTCCGGCATATTTCGCCCGCTTTGTTAAATTCATCCGCAATTTTCTTATAATCGTCTAAAGATCTTTGTGGGCCTACCCATGGGCATATCAGATATTTCATGCCAATTTCTCCGGCTTGGGCAGCCTTTTTCTCAAAATCTTTTGTATGGTCACAGTGGCTGCTCACTATAGTGAGACGTAGACTGTCCATGTATTGTTTAAAACCTTTGTGCCCGAGGCCCCAGAACATGCCTTGAGGTCCTTCGTAACTTTCAATTTCTTTATACCCGAAAGAAGCTAGTTGCTTTAGTACGCCTTTTGGGTCTTTAGGCAAATCGTCTCTGAGCGAATATAATTGAATGCCTAGATTTTTGATGGTGCCTTTGTTAGTATTAGCTTTTCCTCCGAAGCAGGAAGCAAATGCTGCACTCATGGCAGCGCCCCCGCTGAGTTTTAAAAAGTCTTTTCTGTTCATGTCCTCGAGTTTAAATGTTTTCGTTTATGAAAAGTCCTGAAGGACCTCTTTGAATACGGATTGCGCTATTTTCTATACATCACATACATGTACCGCCTCTTCTAGGGCTTTAAGTCTATCTTCCTTGGTTTTTCCGGTGGGAATGAATTCCTGAGCCACATATCCTTTAAAACCGGTTTCTACAATGGCTTTCATGATGGCAGGGTAATATAGTTCCTGCTGGTCATTCAGTTCATGTCTTCCTGGTACACCTGCTGTATGATAATGTGCAATGTACTGATGGTTATCTCTAATTGTCTGTATGACGTTGCCCTCATCTACCTGCATATGATAGATATCGTAGAGCAACTTGAAGTTTTCACTTCCTAGGCGCTTACATAGCTCTACACCCCAGGCAGTATGGTCACACATGTAATCCTTGTGGTCTCGTTTGCTATTGAGCAATTCCATTACCAATACCACTTTGTGTTTTTCAGCAAGGGGTAGAATTTTTTTCAAGCCTTCCTCACAGTTTTTTAATCCGGTTTCATCATCCATACCTCTGCGATTACCGCTGAAGCAGATGAGGTTTTTATATCCTGCTTTAGCTACCAGAGGAATACCTTCTTCATAATCTTTTATGAGGGATGCATGAAACTCTTTTCCGGCAAAGCCATCAGTCAGACTTACTTTTCCGGGAATGTAGCACATGCTACAGGTAAGGCCGTGTTTTTGAATAGTAGGCCAGTCTTTAGGTGCCAGCAGGTCTATAGCTGTTATTCCTATTTTTTTTGCAAATACACACAATTCATCCAGCGGCATATTACCATAAGTCCACTGGGTTACACTGTGATTGATATTGCCCTTTAATGGATACATAATTTTTTCGTTATTAGCATAAGTACTCAGTGGGGAAAGACTTGCAGCAATAGAACCGGCGGCAAGCGTTTTTAATACATCTCTTCTGCTAGGCATTAATTTCAACTTTTTTATCGTTTTTAAATACAAGTGCAAATAGTACACTTACTATAGCCGCGATGGCTGCAGGCACCAACCATACATTGTGCCAGTAACCGACATTGTCAGGATTGGTTGCTTTATAATGTTCGGTTACGAACCCTGCTACCCAAAATCCAATGAGCATACCTACACCGTAGGTGGCTAATGTAATTAGGCCCTGTGCTGAGCTTTTGTATTTTTCACCAGCCTTTGCATCGGTATAAATCTGACCTGATACAAAGAAGAAATCATAACAAATACCGTGCAAAGCAATACCGATAATGAGCATAAATGCTAGTTCGCCGGCATTACCATAGGCAAACAATACATATCTTACTATCCAGGCCAGCATACCAATAAGAATGGTATTCTTAAATCCAAATCTATTAAAGAGGAAAGGTATTAAGAGCAGGAATAATACTTCAGAGGCCTGGCCGATGGCCATTTTTGCGGTAGGGTTCTCAAGGCCTACAGCTGTTAAAAATGGATTGGCATTTTGATAGTAAAAAGCCAGTGGAATACAAATTAATATAGATGCAATAAAGAAAATCAAGAAGTTTTTATCCTTTAGTAGTTTCAATGCATCCAGTCCCAGTATCTGACTTATCGAGGCTCCTTGTTCTGTTTTAGCAGGAGGCGTTTTAGGAAGGGTAAAGCTAAATAATCCCAGTAGCAACGATGCTAGAGACGTCATGAGGAACGTATTTCTTAGTGAGTCGTTAGTAATATTATTTTGTTCATTATCCCAATGGAATACATAGCTGATCAGTACTCCTGCCACAATCCAACCTATCGTTCCGAAAATTCTTATGCTAGGAAATTCTTTTTCGGGATTCGACATCTGACGGAAAGAAACTGAATTTACCAGCGCCAGTGTGGGCATGTACAGAATCATATATACCAGTACATAGGGATAGAACTGTCCTACACTTTCTGCTTTAAACATCATGTACATTAATCCCGCACCAATCAGATGCAATAACCCTAATATTTTTTCTGCATTGAAGAAGCGGTCGGCAATCAAACCAATGATAAAGGGTGCAATGATGGCTCCCCATGACTGCGTGGAGAAGACGTTGGCAATTTCCAAGCCATTAGCCTTGAGGTTGGTTCCTAAGAAGGTTCCGAGGGTTACAAACCATCCTCCCCAGATGAAAAATTCCAAAAACATCATGAGGGATAACTGGATTCGAGTTCCTGATTTCATATGCGTTCGTTATTATGATTTTTTAGAGAAGATTTGATGATAAATGTACAATTATATCCATAAAAAAGCATGTAGCTAAGAAGATTTTCTTCTATTCTTATTGTTATATATAGAGGCAAAATAAATACGGCCCTTACGTTGTGTAAAGACCGTATTTATGATACTTCAATTATATAAGATGTAAAATAATTGCGATGGGGTGAATTACATCTTAGCCATTTCATTTTGATTTTTGTGTGTTTTGCATGCTGCACTATACTTCATGGCAGCTTTCACAAAGTTCACAAAAATAGGCTGCGGGTTTTCAACTGTACTTTTCAGTTCGGGATGATATTGTACACCGATGAAGAAAGGATGCGTTGGCAGCTCTATAATCTCAACCAAGCCACTATCCGGATTTTTACCACTCGCTACCATACCGGCTTGCTCAAAACGTTCCAGATATTTATTGTTGAACTCCCAGCGGTGACGATGTCTTTCACTGATGGTGTCGGTACCGTAAATGGAGCTGGCCAAGCTATTGGGTTTAAGTACGCAGGTATAAGCCCCCAGTCGCATGGTACCGCCCTTTTCGGTAATCTTCTTTTGTTCTTCCATAAGGTCGATTACGGGTTCGGGCGTGTTTTCGTCCATTTCGGTAGAGTTGGCTTGTTTAATGCCTAATACATTTCTTGCAAATTCGATAGCCGCCATCTGCATCCCCAAGCAGATTCCAAAGAAGGGGAGTCCATGTTCACGTGCATACTTTACGGCAGTGATTTTTCCTTCTACACCTCTGATCCCAAAGCCGGGCGCCACCAATAAGCCATCCAGTTCCGACAATTTTTCGGCTACGTTTTCTTCGGTGATGTATTCGCTATGAATATTGACAATCTGTACTTGACATTCGTTCACGGCTCCTGCATGTACGAATGCTTCCAGAATAGATTTATAGGCATCTTGTAATTCCAAATATTTCCCTATAAGTCCTATGCGAACTACTGATTTGGGATATTTCAGTTTGTCTAGGAAGGTGTGCCATTTTTCCAAATCCGGCTCTTTATATCCTGTGATGTTCATTTTTTTCAAACAAATGACATCCAGTTTTTCACGAAGCATTGCCAGTGGTACTTCGTAAATGGTGGATTGGTCGGCCGCTTCAATTACTGCTTCCTGTTTTACATTACAGAAGAGAGCGATTTTTCTTTTCAGTTCTGGTGTTAATGATTTTTCGGTGCGGCATACAATGATATCAGGACTTACACCTTCCTGGCTCAGCATTCTTACACTGTGCTGGGTAGGTTTGGTTTTCAGCTCTTTTGCCGCTTTCAGATAGGGGATATAGGTAAGGTGAATTACCACTGTATCTTCTTCGGGTAGTTCCCATTGTAATTGTCTGATGGACTCTACAAAGGGAAGACTTTCGATGTCACCGATGGTACCCCCAATTTCCGTAATCACAATATCATATTCGCCGGTATTGCCCAGCTCCATCATGCGGCGTTTGATTTCATTGGTGATATGAGGTACTACCTGAACGGTTTTCCCCAAGTAGGCACCTTGCCTTTCTTTGTTGATAACAGTTTGATAAATACGACCTGTAGTAACGTTGTTGGCCTGAGAAGTGTAAATGTTCAGAAAGCGTTCGTAGTGCCCCAAGTCAAGGTCGGTTTCGGCACCATCTTCGGTAACAAAGCATTCTCCATGTTCATAAGGATTGAGTGTGCCGGGATCGATGTTGATGTAAGGGTCGAATTTCTGAATCGTCACCCTGAAGCCTCGTGCTTGCAATAGCTTAGCCAGTGATGCAGCAATAATACCTTTTCCCAATGATGATGTTACACCGCCGGTAACAAAAATATATTTGGACATACCCGAAAAAATTTTTTATACTAAGATTTCAGATTTATACGAATTAAATCAATCCCATCCCAATAACTTAATCTTAATCCAAACGGAAAAATAAAATGACCGGCAGAAATAATCCTGAGAAAGGAAATTTGTGTGGTCATGCAAAGATATGCATTATTGGGATAATGGGGTGAGTGGTTTTGCACTTTTTATCCGCACCTGCCTTGCGCTGTTAAGCGCAAGTGCTAATCTTTTGCGATTTTCTTATAGCTGGTAATGATTCCCCGTATTAGGGATGAGCTGAACCCTCTGTGTTCCATTTCGTTCAGCCCTACAATAGTGCAGCCTTTAGGCGTAGTTACTTTATCGATTTCCTGTTCCGGATGGCTATGATGTGTGAGCAGGAGTTCAGCTGCTCCTTTTACAGTTTGAGAAGCAATGAGGCTTGCGGTTTTGGCATCAAATCCAATTTCAATACCACCTTGAATATTGGCGCGCACATAACGAAGGGCGAACGCAGTACCGCAGGCGCCCAGCACGGTTGCCGCATCCATGAGCTTATCATCGATAACGGCTACTTTACCTACAGTGCCAAACATTTTTGTTACCAATTGCACCTGTTTGTCTGTAGCATTTTCATAACTGATGCAGGTCATGCTTTCTCTGATGGCAATGGCTGTATTAGGCATTGCACGAAATACAGGCAATGCTATTGAGGCCATATTTTTCAGGTCGTCTAAAGTTACTCCCGTAATTACCGATATAAGAATATGTTTTTTGGTCAATACAGGCACAATTTCTTTCATCACATTTTCTATCTGGTAAGGTTTTACCGCCAGAATAATTACTTCACTGGAAGCAACAGCCTGAACGTTATCGCTTGTAATATGAACAGTCTTGGGTAGTTCGCCTTTAAGCGTCGCAACATTTCTTTTGGTAATCGTAATGTCTGCAGCATCGCAGAAAGCGCTTTGAATAAGGCCCTGCGCTATGGCAGTTCCTAAATTACCTCCACCTATTATAGCTATTTTTTTTGCCACGGGAATGCGTTTTAAGCTTTATACTTAAATGAACAACATGAAAAGCCTGCCAGCATCTCATTAGGAATGTAAAATGCCGATTGTTTTATAAGCTACTCAGGGCATCTGCAGCAGTTTCCTTGCTCAAATATTTTTCAATGGCTGTATCGTAAATGTTCTGCCATGTTGTAATCTGTCCCCAGTTTTCGCCATCTACCAGTAAGTCCCCAGCGGTTACTGTACCTAGTTGTGCAAACGGTACATCGGTGGGGAGTGCTGCTTCAAAAGCTTTTATTTTATCAGCTGCCACACTTACCACCACTCTGCTTTGCGCTTCTCCAAACAGGAATGCATCTTTACGAAGATTGCTGTTGCTTTTAATATCGAAGCCGAGAGCACGATGGAAACCACTCTCGCAGAGTGTTACAAACAAGCCGCCTTCGCTCACGTCGTGCGCCGAACGAATTAATCCTTCGCTAATCAATTTCAGCACGGCTTGTTGAAGCACATATTCTTCATCCAAATTGAAGTAAGGTGCCGGAGACTTTTTCACTCCGTGAATATGATATAGATACTCCGATGAATTGATATCGTCTTTTTGCGCACCGAGAATATAAATTACATCGCCTTCTTGTTTGAAGTCGAGGGTCATCTTTTTATTGATATCTTCCAGCAGCCCTACCATTCCGATGGTGGGGGTAGGATTTACCGGTCCTTCGGGATTTTGATTATAGAAGCTTACATTACCTCCGGTTACCGGTGTATCAAATTTGCGGCAGGCATCTCCCATGCCTTTAATAGCGTGTACAAATTGATAATATACTTCAGGGTCGTAAGGATTGCCGAAGTTGAGACAGTTGGTAACACCCAGTGGCTGGCCGCCACTGCATACGATATTTCTGGCAGCTTCGCTCACTGCTATTAAAGCACCTTTATACGGGTCGGCATATACATAGCGGCTGTTGCAGTCGGTTGTTACTGCCAGTCCTTTTTGAGTGCCTTTCACCAGTACTACAGCTGCATCTGAAGGTTCATTTGTGGATGTGTTTACAGTGCCTACCATGCTGTCGTACTGATCATAAATCCATCTTTTGGATGCGATAGAAGGCAGCGCAATGATTTTTTCTGCAACTGCTTTCAAGTCTGCAGGTTGTGGAACAGTGGAGGCATCGAAAGCAGCTATCTCTTTGAGATAAGCGGGTTCTTTGTATTCACGTTCATACTGAGGAGCACCACCGCCCAATACTAGCTCTTGTGCAGGTATGGATGCTTCAAGTACTCCGTTCATGTAAAAGTTAAGAATACCGTCGTTAGTGACGTGGCCTATAACGGCGCAAGGTAGATCCCATTTTTCAAAAATGGCTTCAATTTCTTTTTCTCTACCTTTTTCTGCTACCAGCAACATGCGCTCTTGGCTTTCACTAAGGAGCAGTTCCCATGCTTTCATATTTTTTTGACGGGTAGGTACTTTCTCTAAATCTATTTTCATACCTACACCACCTTTGGCACTCATTTCGGCTGTAGAGCAAATAATACCGGCAGCTCCCATGTCCTGCATACCTACTACGGCACCGGTTTTTATTACTTCCAAACAAGCTTCCAGTAGTTTTTTTTCTTGGAAGGGGTCTCCCACTTGTACGGCAGGTAGTTCTTGCACACTTTCGGAAGTAATATCTGCCGAAGCAAAGGAAGCTCCACCGATCCCGTCTTTTCCGGTAGCGCTACCCACAAACATTACAGGGTTGCCTTCGCCTTTGGCAGTGGCCGAAACGGTTTCGCCTGTTTTTACAATACCTACACTCATGGCATTTACCAGAGGGTTGGTATGATAGCATTCGTCAAAATATATTTCCCCTGCAACGGTGGGTACACCAAAGCAGTTGCCGTAATGACCAATACCGTGCACTACTCCGGCAAGCAGGTGCTGTGTTTTAGCTTCTTCGAGTTTTCCGAAACGTAGGGAGTTTAAGGCCGCAATGGGTCTGGCTCCCATGGTAAAAATATCGCGGTGAATACCCCCTACGCCTGTAGCAGCTCCTTGAAAGGGCTCCAGTGCAGAAGGGTGGTTGTGTGATTCAATTTTAAAAACCACTCCCAGACCATCGCCAATATCCATCAGTCCCGCATTTTCCTCGCCTGCTGCTACCAACATTTTACCGCCTTCACGCGGGAGTGTTTTTAACCACTTAATGGAGTTTTTATAACTACAGTGCTCACTCCACATGGCGGAGAAGGCACACAATTCGTTGAAATTAGGGGTGCGACCCAATTTTTGTTTGATTAACTCAAATTCTTCTGCTGTTAGTCTTAACTGTTCGGCGGTTTTTACTGTTACTTCCATCTTAATTTATAGGTATAGATCACATTCCTGATTGCGATATCGCGATAGGTCTGTAGGTTTTGCGTTTAAAAAGCGCAAACTTACATGAAATTTTTCATCCCTAACATTGTACTACAGAAAGCCATGGAATAAATATTATCAAATGCAGATGGAATAGGAGATGGGTAGGGTGTGCATCTGATAGCTCAATTGGTGTGGGTGGAGAGTTTGTAAAATTTCAGATGTATTTATAATAAATTTAATATTTAATTTTTATAGAAATTTGACTAAAAATCCACAAGTTTTTCAAAATTTTTGATGAAAAAAATAAATTTGTATTGTTGTTTTTAGGTGTAATCTTATATTTGCACACAAATTAAATAAACTTACACACAATGTCTTTAAGAATTTCTGCACTTAACAGCATTCCTACTACAAAAGAGCAGCCAGGGAAAATTACGCCCAAGATTACTGCAGTATTTGGTTCGCATGTTTTCAGCCTTAAAACTGCCAGAGAATATTTAAGCGACGAGGCATACAAAAGTTTAGTAGCCTCCATCAAAGCTGGGCAAAAGATTGACCGCAGCATGGCTAATCAGATAGCCAATGGTATGCGCGCCTGGGCTGAAAGTAAAGGAGTTACACACTACACTCACTGGTTTCAACCATTAACAGGAACTACTGCCGAGAAACATGACTCTTTTTTCACGTTGAAAAGCGACGGTACTCCAATCGAGGAGTTTGACGGCGCTGCGCTGATTCAACAGGAGCCTGATGCATCTTCTTTCCCTAATGGTGGTCTGCGTGCCACTTTTGAGGCTAGAGGTTATACAGCATGGGATCCTTCTTCTCCTCCCTTTATCATTGAGATCGGTCACGGACGTACACTTTGTATTCCTACCATCTTCATTTCTTACACCGGAGAATCATTAGACTACAAAGCTCCGTTGTTAAAATCAATCGATGCTTTGAATAAAGCAGCCGTTGATGTTTGTCACTACTTCGATAAAAATGTTACTCGCGTTACACCTACTTTAGGTTGGGAGCAAGAGTATTTTGTTGTAGACGAAGGTTTATACAGAGCAAGACCTGACCTAGTTATGTGCGGTCGTACATTATATGGTCACAACTCTGCTAAAAACCAACAGCTGGAAGACCACTACTTCGGTTCTATTCCTGAAAGAGTATATGCTTTCATGCGCGACTTTGAGCATGAGTGTTATAAACTAGGTATTCCGTTGAGAACCCGCCACAATGAGGTGGCTCCTGCTCAATTTGAGTGCGCTCCTATATTTGAAGAAGTAAACTTGGCGGTGGACCACAACACACTGTTGATGGATGTTATGAGCCGCACCGCTTTGAGACATGGTTTGCGCGTATTGCTTCACGAAAAACCTTTTGCAGGTATTAACGGAAGCGGTAAGCACAATAACTGGAGTATGGCTGCCGATACCGGTGTGAACCTGCTGTCTCCAGGTAAAACACCTAAAACCAACTTGATGTTCCTTACTTTCTTTGTGAACGTCATCAAAGCGGTTCATGATTATGCTGATATTTTAAGAGCTTCTATCGCTTCAGCTTCTAACGATCACAGATTGGGTGCTAACGAAGCGCCTCCAGCTATCATCTCCGTGTTCATTGGTGAATACCTGACTAAGGTATTGAACGATGTAAAACAAAGAGTAACCGATAATATGGATGAGCAAGATGAAACCATGCTGAAGCTCGATATCCATAAAAATATTCCAGATCTATTACTCGATAACACAGACCGTAACCGTACATCGCCTTTCGCGTTTACCGGTAATAAATTTGAGTTAAGAGCCGTTGGTTCTTCTGCTAACTGTGCAAGCCCCATGACGGTACTGAACACTATCGTGGCGCAAACTTTGAAAAACTTCAAGGCTGATGTAGATGCCTTAATCGAAAAAGGTGAGAAGAAAGAAATCGCTATCATGCAGGTGATCAATGAATACATCATCGGTAGCGAGAAAATTCTTTTCGAAGGCGATGGTTACAGCGAAGAGTGGGAAAAAGAAGCTGAAAAAAGAGGGTTGCCCAATCTGAAAACAACTCCGTTGGCCTTGGATGCTATGGTGAGCGAGAAAAATGTGAAACTGTTTGTAGAAAACGGAGTGTACACTCCTTCTGAAATCCATGCAAGACACGAGATCGAACTTGAAAAATACATTAAAAAAGTTCAGATTGAGGGAAGAATTATGGGCGAAATGGCAACCAGTATGATACTGCCTCCGGCCATTCGTTACCAAAACCTTCTAGCTAAAAATATCAAAGGATTAAAAGAAGCAGGTTTGACAGAAGAAGCTTACGCTAATCAAAAACAAATCCTTGATAAAATATCTGAACACATAAATAAAGCAAGCGATCTGGTAGAACAAATGATCGAAGCGCGTAAAAAATGTAACGCAATAGAAGATACACGTGAAAAAGCTATTGCTTACGAGCGCGAAGTAAAAGCCGCTTTCTTTGATAAAATCCGCTACCATGCCGATAAGCTTGAGCTGCTGGTGGATGACAAAGAGTGGTATCTGCCTAAATATCGTGAGCTCTTGTTCTTGCGTTAATAATCTGACAACATTTGAATGTTGAACGTTTTATAAACCGTCTGCTTTGTGCAGGCGGTTTTTATTTTAAGACTCCTCTGCATAGTCCTGCAGATAGGTAAAATAAGGGCCCAACTGTCCATTGACAGCGATAGTGGCTCTTTGAAGGGTAGGACTTGGAGAAGCTTTTAGTAAATCGTCTAAGATGTACTTAATCAGTTGCTCCCCGAAGTAGCGGCTGGCATCACGAGGTAATTCATTAGGCAGATTACCTACGGCCATTATATCGATGCTACCCGGCTGATAAGGCGGCGTCTTCTCTAAGGTAGTGCGACTGATACCATACACCGGATCTTCGATGGTTTGACTGCAGATATTGATGGGAACGGATCCATAAGGGTCGTCAGACACATCTGCGATAGTTTGTATGATAAAATCATCGCGCTGAATATCCGACGGACTGAACAGCGGAGGGATGCCTTCTTCCCAGTATACGCCATTCAATAAGACATCGGTTTGCGAAGCGTAAGGTAAAAATCGGCACAAATAATTTTGCGGATTTTTATGAAAGTCTTCTCGCGAATATTTTCCAGTAATCTCATGTTCATAAAGGGAGCTGCCTTTGAGTTGCGTATACACGGGATAGGAAAATCTTCTTATCAAGTAGTCCTCTGGCTCTACTTCGTGAATGCCCATGAGGTTCATTACTTCCACTAGCCCGTGTGCTACACGGCCGCTACCGGTAACTACTACTTTAATGTTGGGTAGCCTTAGTCCGAAATAAGTATGTATCAGCTCTTTAAAATTGCGCTGTTTGTATACACGCTCCAGATGAAATAAACCGGTTCTTTTCCCGTAGGCCATAATGCCGTTGTGAGCTCCTACAATACCGGCAAAGAAACCAAAACCGATGATTCGCTGCCCATCTTCGTGTTCCAGGCATTCGTAATCAACTAGCGTAATATTTTTTTTCAGGATGGTTTGTAGCAGTTTCCTGTTATGCGGTTGCTTTTTCTTGGTATGAGAAAAAAATAGGTAGGTTTTGTTTTCGATAAGACTGTCCACCGGCACTTCTTTAATCCCCAGTAAAATATCGCATTGCTGCATATCGTCAGTAATAATCGCTCCAGCACGTGCATATTCTTCGTCCTTAAAACATCTGATTTCGGAGGGCTGAACAAAAAAGGCAATATTGTTGCGATTGTTAAGCAGCCATTTACACTGATCTGGAGTAAGTGCTACGCGATTGTCCTGGGGTACTTTTTCTTCTTTTATCAGTCCTATTTTAATCATGTATCTTTGAATAAAATTTATAGTTAAAGAATGAAGCAGGTATTGAATAAAATATGGAAGTGGTTAGTCGCTTTTCTGATACCCAAAAGAAGTTGCTGTAAATAAAGCTATATAAATAATGCGGAAATCCATTGTTTTTTAACGATAAATTTCCGTAATATTGCACCCCGTTTTAGCCCAGATGGCGGAACTGGTAGACGCGCTAGACTCAAAATCTGGTTCTCGCAAGGGAGTGCAGGTTCGATTCCTGTTCTGGGCACTTGGGAAAGCATATTTTAAAAGACCCATCTAGTGGGTCTTTTTTTTTAAAATTGTTTTATCCTTATTAGTAAATCATTATAGCATATCGTCTTAATGAAAGCGATTATCCGAAAAGACTTGCATTGTATAATAATATTTAGCTATTTTTCTTGAAAAGCCTTAATTTCATTTTTTTAATCAAAAAAGTATAATCATGGCAGATGTAACTCTTACGGCTTATAACGTAAAAACAAAGGAAAAAAATGTTCCTATTCAGGACGCAGTAATATCCCGCACTGCTAAAGGCGGCTATATAGCTAAAGGACACGATGGCAAGGGCAATAAGCTGACTGCGTTACTGGGCGAGGAAAAAGCATTAGCGGCTATCAAGGCCGGAATTGCCAAACAAGACTGGTAATAGAGACTCTTAATAACTTATTTGATAGAACCTCGCTCAGGCGGGGTTTTTTGTTGCGCAATGTACTTTTTTATCATACGGATGCACTTTATTATTATCCTCTCATTAATGGAAACGTTTGCGTAAATAAAGTAGCGCTTAATCCTTCTAAAACTAAAGATTCTATTATACCTTGTACGCAATAATTGTTTTGCCGATGTATCGAAAAATAGTTTTCTTACTATTGCTTGCTTGCAGCATTAAGTATAGTTTAGGCCAGGATGGCTGGCGCTTGCCTAAGGTGACAGAGCCTATATTTAAAAATGTACAGTATCCCATTACCAAGTATGGTGCCATTCCTGATGGGCATACCCTTAATACTCAAGCTATACAAAAAGCTATAGACGAATGCCATGCTAAGGGTGGCGGAATCGTGAGAGTACCACAAGGATTGTGGTTGACGGGTCCTATTGTATTAAAAAGTAATGTAAATCTGCACTTGGAAACGGGAGCTACTTTGTTATTTACAAAGGATAAAGATCAATATCCTTTGGTAAAAGGTAATTGGGAGGGGATGCCGCAGATGAGAAATCAGTCTCCTATTTCAGCTGAAAATGCTAGTAACATTGGTATTACGGGAAATGGTATTATAGATGGAAATGGTGATGCCTGGCGCCTTGTTAAAAAAGAAAAGTTGACAGCAAGCCAGTGGAAAAAGCTGGTGGCTTCGGGGGGTGTGGTAAAGAACGGCAATTTATGGATGCCTTCGGAGAGCTTTGCTCGTGGATACGAGATGAAAGACCCGGGTAGACTTAGTCCCGAAAAGGATGTGGCTTTCTATCAGTCTATAAAAGATTTTTTACGTCCCAACCTGGTAGTATTTACTAAGTGCGATAAAATTCTGTTGGAAGGTGTTACTTTCCAGAATTCTGCAGCTTGGTGTTTACACCCCCTTATGAGTACAAATATCGTGGTACGTAACATTTTTGTTAAAAATCCCTGGTATGCACAAAATGGCGATGGCATTGATTTGGAAAGCTGTTCCAATGTGCTGATTGAAAATAGTGTTTTTGATGTAGGAGATGATGCGCTGTGTATGAAGAGTGGGCGTGATGCTGATGGACGTGCACGCGCTATGCCTACTCAGAATGTAATTATCAAAGGGTGTACGGTATATGCCTCACACGGGGGATTTGTGGTAGGTAGCGAAATGAGCGGGGGCGTTAAGAATGTGTACGTCAGCAATTGTACTTTTATTGGAAGTGATATTGGCCTGCGTTTTAAAACAACTCGTGGTAGGGGTGGTGTAGTGGAAAATATCTTTATTAAGGATATATATATGAAAGATATTCCTGGAGAAGCCATTTTGTTCGATATGTATTATATGGCCCGCGATCCCATCCCGTTGGAAGGAGAGAAACGCGAGTTGCCTAAAGTAGAGATGCTTCCGGTTGATGAAACCACTCCGCAATTTCAAAACATACATATTAGTAATGTGTATTGCAATGGAGCGAGAAAAGCCATTTTCATACGCGGTATACCCGAGATGCACGTTAAGAATATTCTGATTGAAAACTCCGTTCTTCAGTCAGAACAAGGCGTGGATATTCAGGAAGCCAGCGGAATTAAGTTGAAGAATGTAAGTGTGTATGCTACAAAAGCGGATGTGGTAGTGGATATTGTAAATAGTGATGATGTACAGATTAGTGGGTTGAAGTATGCAGATGGAGCCTCCGTACTATTGCGAGCTGCAGGAGATCGCACTAAGAACATTCGGATTGAGAAAACAGATTATACCCGTGTTAAGGAAAAAGTAATAACTGAGTTGGGTACACCATCTGCCGCAGTACAATTACATTAAGTTATCATCTATTAAACGAAGCATTGTAAGATATGAAGCGTCTGATTTATTTAGTGTTTTTATTAATCTCCTTGAATGGGAGCGCTCAAGAATTGCCTTATTCGCAACAACTGGCGCTGACAGCCATGCATATCTGGCCCGATTCGTTTAGTGTAGTACCGGGTCGTCCTGCGCGATGGAGCTACGATCAAGGAGTAATATTAAAAGGTATTGAGGGTATCTGGTTGGCAACAGGCGACGCAAAATGGTTTCGTTACATACAGCACAGCATGGATCATTATGTGCGTGAAGATGGTTCTATTAAAGATTACAATCCTGAGCATTATAATATTGATCATATCAATAATGGCAAGCTGTTACTTACCTTGTATAGGGTAACGGGGAAAGAAAAATATAAAAAAGCGGTGCAGTTATTACGTAAACAGTTGTTGACACATCCGCGAACTAATGAAGGCGGTTTTTGGCATAAAAAGATATATCCTTTTCAGATGTGGCTGGACGGGCTTTATATGGGACAGCCGTTTTATGCCGAATATGCACAGGTATTTGGGGAGGATACTATTTTCAACGATGTGGCTCGTCAGTTTGTGTTGATGGAAAAACATAGTCGCGACGATAAAACCGGCTTGTTGTATCATGGTTATGATGAATCACGTCAGCAACGATGGGCTGATAAAGTAACGGGGCGTTCTCCTCATTTCTGGGGACGGGCGCTCGGATGGTTTGGTATGGCAATGGTGGATGTGCTCGATTATTTCCCGATGGAACATCCCGGACGTAAGCAAATCATCGATATTCTAAACCGCTTTGCAACAGCTGTAGTGAAAGTGCAAGACGCTCATACCGGAATGTGGTACGATATAGTGGATTTGCCTCATCGCGCACCTAATTATTTAGAGTCCTCTGCTACGGCAATGCTAGCTTATACATTGGCTAAAGCCTCTCGTAAAGGATATATTGCAGAAAGTTATAGAGCTCATGCCCAAAAAGCTTTTGAAGGACTTGTAAAGTACAAGCTTTCTAAAAGTGCTGATGGCTTTACAAATCTCGAAGGCACCGTGAGTGTCTCAGGATTAGGAGGTAATCCATATCGCGATGGCAGCTTTGAATATTATATGAGCGAAAAAGTGGTGCAAAACGATCCTAAGGGGATGGGAGCGTTCATACTTGCTGCTAATGAAATTGAAATGATTCCTAATCTTTCCCAAGGAAAGGGAAAAACTATATTGCTGGATAATTTTTTTAATAACGAATGGAAGGCCGGGCCGTCAGGAAAACCTGAGCCTTGGCACTATATCTGGGAAGAGCGTGGTAATAATGGCTACTTTTTTGGGGGCAGCATTTTTGAACAACACGGAGCTGCTATCAGTACTCTCAAAGCAGCTCCTAGTGCTGCCAATCTCAAGAAAGCTGCTGTGTACATTATTGTAGATCCTGACACTGATAGGGAAACAGCGCATCCTAATTATATGACTCGGGCCTATGCAACGATAATTGCGAATTGGGTAAAGGCTGGCGGGGTGTTGGTAGTGATGGGAAATAACTCCGTTAATGCCGAACAAGAAAAAATCAACTTGCTACTTCAGAAATTCGGTATTCGCTTCAAGGGGGATGATCAGTTAATGGTGAAAGGGAACAACTACGACGAAGGTAAAGTGGATATTGATGCAAACCATCCTATATTCAAAACCGCTCGAAATGTATTCCTCAAGGAGGTGACTTCATTACAAATTACGCCTCCTGCAAAGTCTATTTTGCGGACCAAGGATTTTGATATAATGGCCTCTGCGAAATATGGTAAAGGAACTGTGTTTGTGGTGGGCGACCCTTGGATCTATAACGAATATGTAGATGGTAGAAAACTACCCTCAAAATATGAGAATTACGCTGCAGCTAAGGATTTGGTAAAATGGTTGCTAAGTAACACAAGGAGGATGTGATAATACCAGAAGTTGGAAGTTGCTGGCTATCTTAGCACAAAAAAGTTTGATATGAAAAAGATTCTTATTGCATCGCAGTTATTTTGTTTGATAGTGTTAGTGACCGCATGTGGTGGATCATCTTCTACCAATGACACAGCAAATGTTGATAACACTACGGAAGGAGCAGTAACCGTATTGCTGGACAACTTCTTCAATAATGAGTATATGGAAGAAAATGGTCAGCAAGTAAAATGGCATTATCTGTGGGGCGATACCAGTATGGGTGGCTATTCGGAACTGGGAGCCTTGTTTGAAAAAGAAGGTGCTAGACTTGCAACACTTACCGAAGGTCCTACAGCAGATAATTTGAAACAAGCCTCCATCTACATTATCGTGGATCCGGATGATGAAAAGGAAACTGCAGTACCCAATTTTATTGATGAGACATATGCTGCTGCTATTGCAGACTGGGTGTATAATGGGGGCGTATTGGTAATGCTAGCTAATGACTCGTCTAATTGCGAATTGGATAGATTTAATATCCTGGCGCAAAAATTCGGAATTACGTTTAATAAAGATAATCGATTGGTAGTGCAGGATCCTCATTTCGAGCAGGGAGAAATAAAAATAGAAGCGGGTCATCCCATATTTAAAACTGCCAAAAATGTATATATCAAAGGTATTTGTTCTGTAACTGCTACAGATTCGGCACAGGTTGTATTAAAAACAGATGATTTTGATGTAATGGCTGTAGCCACATATGGAAAAGGAACTGTATTTGCGCTGGGCGATCCCTGGTTGTATAACGAATATATTGGTCATCGCAGATTACCCGAATATTTTGAAAATGATAAAGCGGCAGTGGATTGGGTAAAATGGTTGATCGAGAGAGCGAGGAAATAGTTTTTATCAAAATATGAGACCGTTAAATAAGACAACTGTACAAAAGCCGCAGTATCCTACTAAAGTATTGCAATTTGGAAGTGGGAATTTTCTCCGTGCTTTTGTAGACTGGATGATAGATAAGGCAAATGACGAAGGATTATTGAATCATGGTATAGCAATAGTACAGGCTACTCCCGGTAGTGTTAAGTCCAAAGAGGTTTTTGAAAAACAGGACTGTTTATATCATGTATATCTGGAAGGTATAAAAGATAAGCAGCCCATTAAGGAGGTGTCATTAATTAAGTCCATAACGGATATTGTGAATCCTTACACCGACTATAAAAAATATGAGGAGCTGTTTCTTCGTGATGAGTTGGAAATAATTGTTTCCAATACTACGGAGGCTGGAATTCGTTATGAAGAAGGGGATGATTTAAATGCTGCGCCACCCAAATCTTTTCCGGCGCAGATTACAGCGTTGTTGTATAAAAGATATCAAAAGTTTAATGGAGCAAGACATAAAGGATTAAGTATTCTTTGTTGTGAACTAATTGAGGATAATGGATCTACTTTGCGTGAATATGTTATTCGACATGCTCAGGATAATAATCTAGGCTCCGACTTTATAGAATGGGTAGCGAACGCTAATTATTTTTATGATACACTCGTGGATCGTATTGTCCCCGGATTTCCGAAAGCAAATATTGAGGAAATAAAGGCGGAAATTGGTTTTGATGATAATCTTCTGGTAAAGGGTGAATACTTTCACGTTTGGGCCATTGGAGGTGACAGTAGCATAAGACAAAAGCTGCCCTTGGATCAAATAGGATTGAATGTATTATTTATGGATGATATCCGTCCTTTCCGATCCAAAAAGGTACGAGTGTTAAATGGTGCGCATACTGCAATGGTTCCTGTAGGCCTGCAAATGGGCGTGGAAACAGTAAAGGAGGCATTTGATAATACACTGGTCGAACAGTTTATCAAGCGTATGGTAGAGGAGGAGGTGCTGCCGGCTATTGGTGAGGATTTGGAAGAGTTGAGAGCTTTTGCAGATAAAATTCTCGAACGTTTTTACAATCCTTACTTGAAGCATTATCTAAAGGATATTGCATTAAACTCTTTATCAAAATGGGAAACCCGTAATTGGCCTACGATAGTAGACAACTATACCAAGCGTGGCAAAATAGCCAGCTTTACCGCATTTTCATTTGCGGCGTTATTGGTAATGTATAGTGGTAAATCAGAAATAGCTTTTGAGCCAAGAGATGTACAGGATGCGGTATCGCTAATACAATCAACTTTCGATTGTAACAATATTAGCGGGTGGGTAAGCAAAATCCTTCAGGATGCATCCATCTGGCGAGAAAAGCTAAATACCATACCCGGATTTGAAGAAGAAGTGACTAGGGGGGTTGAAGCTATTTTGAACAATGGAATGAAACAGGCACTGAGTCAATGGCTACAAGATTAAAAAGAAGATATTGTAGTTCGAGGAGTTGAATTTATTAAACAAAAAACAAACAAAGCGATTTCTCATTATTTCAGGAGAATATCGATAAAATCGCAATTATGGCTGAGTTAGTATTAAAAGTGCATCCGAACGATAATGTGATTGTTGCACTTAAAGATTTGCAGAAAGGACAAACTATTACATACAATGGTGAAGCGTATGTATTGCAGGATGATGTAAAGGCGAAGCACAAATTTTTTACGACAGATCTGCAGCCAGGGGATGAAATTATTATGTACGGAGTTCTGGTAGGTAAGGCGCAATATTTTATTCCCAGAGGAGCTGTGATGACTACGGAGAATACCAAGCATGCCGCAGAACCTTATAAATATCGCCCTTACCAATATCAGTGGACACCACCGGATGTATCCAAATTCAAAAACCGAACATTTAATGGATATCATCGTAAAGATGGTAGGGTGGGCACTGCTAACTATTGGCTATTTATGCCCACCGTATTTTGTGAAAACCGCAATCTCGACGTTATTAAGGAAGCGTTGCATAACGAACTGGGGTATGCGGTATCGGATAAATATAAACGCTATACACATCAGCTGGTAGAAGCTTATAAAAAAGGTGAAAATATTGCGGAGTTGGATTTAAGTCCTGCTCATACTACCTCTCCCAATGAAAGAGTATTTAAAAACATTGATGGTATTAAGTTCTTAAACCATCAGGGAGGTTGTGGCGGTACTCGTCAGGATGCTACTATCTTGGGTAAGCTACTGGCTGCTTATGCTGATCACCCTAATGTAGCCGGTGTAACAATTCTGAGTTTGGGTTGTCAGAATTTGCAAACAAGTCAGTTGTTGGAAGAGATTAAATTGCGTAATCCTTCATTCGATAAACCGTTGTTGGTGTACGAACAGCAGCAATCTCAAAGTGAAGAGCAGCTGATAAGTGATGCGATAAAAGATACATTTGTTCATTTAATAGAGGCAAATAAAATAGAACGCCAACCGGCACCACTATCGGCCCTGACTGTGGGCGTAAAATGTGGCGGCAGCGATGGTTTTAGCGGTATCAGTGCCAATCCGGCCGTAGGTTATACAAGCGACTTGCTTGTAGCGCTAGGTGCTAAGGTATTGCTTGCTGAGTTTCCGGAATTATGTGGAGCCGAGCAACAATTGATTGACAGAACAATTGATGAAGAGAAAGCGAAGAAGTTTATTCACCTGATGAGTGCCTATAACCGTCAGGCCGAAGCTGTTGGTTCGGGTTTCCACATGAATCCCTCTCCCGGAAACATAAAAGATGGGTTGATTACCGATGCTATTAAAAGTGCAGGTGCCGCCAAAAAAGGTGGTACTTCTCCAGTAGTAGATGTATTGGATTATACAGAACCTGCCACTAAGCCCGGATTAAATTTAGTATGCACTCCCGGTAATGATGTGGAAGCAACCACAGGAAAAGCAGCTTCAGGAGCTACCTTGATATTGTTTACCACCGGATTGGGAACCCCTACAGGGAATCCCGTATGTCCTACTATAAAAATTGCCACTAATAATGTGCTTACAAAGCGCATGAGTGACATTATCGATATCAATTGTGGTCCTGTAGTAGAAGGAGAGAAAACAATCGAAGAGATGGGTGAAGATATTTTGGAGTTTTGTATCAAAGTAGCTAGTGGAGAAGTGATCCCTAAGGCGGTGCTTTTAAATCAAGACGATTTTATACCCTGGAAGCGCGGTGTGAGCTTATAATTTTTTTACTTCAAACGTTTGAATACAGAATATTTAAAAATCTAACCGATATTGTAAGGGTTTCTTGCTTACTTTTCCTGGGTAATCGGTTGCTTGTAGGGTATTTCAGCGGAACGAGACAACTCCCAAAAACAGAAATACAATAACATGGCTAAAAAATTTTTAGACGAAAACTTTTTACTTGAAACGCAAACTGCGCAAACATTGTATCATGAGTTTGCAAAGCAAATGCCTATAATTGATTATCACTGTCATCTTCCTCCTGATCAAATAGCCGAGGATAAGCAGTTCGACAATCTCACACAGATATGGTTATACGGCGACCATTATAAATGGCGCGCGATGCGTACTAACGGTGTGGATGAGAGTTATTGTACCGGTAATAAAAGCGATTATGAGAAGTTTGTAAAGTGGGCTGAAACCGTGCCGTATACCATGCGCAACCCGCTGTATCACTGGACGCATCTGGAACTACAGCGTTATTTTGATGTGTACGATTTGCTGGATGGTGATTCAGCGAAAAAGATATATGACGAGTGTTCAGCCAAGCTACGCACTAAAGAGTACAGTGTACGAAATCTGCTGCGTAAAATGAATGTGCGAATGGTGTGTACCACAGACGATCCTGTAGATACGCTGGAGCATCATAAAAAGATAAAAGAAGATGGGTTTGAAATTCCGGTGTTACCGGCATGGAGACCCGATGCGGCCATGAATGTATCTAATGCTGCCAATTTTGTGGCTTATGTAAAAAAATTGGAAGCAGCAGCTGATGTACATATCGTTTTCTTCAACGATTTTCTGAACGCTTTAAGAAAGCGTCATGACTTCTTCGCAGAGATGGGTTGTACGGTATCAGACCACGGGTTAGAACAAATATATGCTGAGGAGTATACAGAGCACGAAATAAGTGCCATCTTTGATAAAGTATATGCAGGACATGATCTGAACTTGGAAGAGCAAAATAAATTCCGCTCAGCAATGCTAGTATACTTTGCCGAGTGGGATCATGAGAAAGGATGGGTACAACAATACCACTTGGGCGCCATTCGCAACAATAATCTCAAGGCGCTGCGTGTGCTAGGGCCTGATACCGGTTGGGACTCTATTGGAGACTTTCCGCAAGCTGTTGCGTTATCAAAATTTTTAGGACGACTTATCAATACTGATAAACTTACCAAAACCATCCTGTACAATCTCAATCCCGCGGATAATGCGCTGATGGCTACTATGATTGGTAACTTTAATGATGGTTCGGCTCCAGGTAAAATTCAGTGGGGATCGGGTTGGTGGTTCTTAGATCAGAAGGATGGCATGACGCAACAACTGAATACTTTGTCTAATATGGGGTTGTTGAGTCGTTTTATTGGAATGCTTACGGATTCGCGTAGTTTTCTTTCTTTCCCGCGGCATGAGTATTTCAGACGTATTTTATGTAACTTGTTCGGCCATGATGTGGAGAACGGAGAGCTTCCGGAAAATATAGCATGGATTGGCAAAATTGTGCAGGATATATGTTTCAATAATGCCAACGAGTATTTCAATTTTAACTTGAAGAAATAATACAGGGATTGCGTGTTTGTCAACCTTCCCGATATTATTGTTAGACGATTATGAGTACAAATCTTTTTGATCTTACTGGCAAAACGGCAATTGTTACTGGAGGTAACAAAGGAATTGGGTTTGGAATGGCTTTAGGACTTGCGCAGGCCGGGGCGGACATTATCGTTGCTTCTAGGACTGTGGAGGCAGGCTCTGAAATCGAAAAGGCTGTGACCGCCCTGGGGCGCAATTTCCAATTTTATAAAATGGATGCGGCAGACAGAAATAGTGTTTATGCATTTATTAAGGCAGTATTGCATGATCACAAGCGCATTGATATTCTGGTAAACAATGCTGGAACCATCATGCGCAAACCTGTAGCGGAGCATCCTGATGACTGGTGGGATAATGTGCTGGCCATTAATTTAGATACTCCTTTTATACTGGCCCGAGAAATAGGCAAACATATGTTGGAGCAGGGTGGGGGTAAAATTATCTTCACTTGTTCTCTGCTGTCATTTCAGGGAGGCATTACGGTGCCCGGATATGCCGCCAGTAAGGGTGCTCTTGCCAGTGTGGTAAAAGCCATGTCTAATGAATGGGCCTCCAAAGGCGTGAATGTAAATGGTATTGCTCCTGGCTATATTGCTACAGACAATACCGAGGCTTTGCGGAACGATCCAGATCGTAGTCAGTCTATTCTAAGCCGCATTCCTGCCGGAAGATGGGGAACTCCAGAAGATTTTGCTGGACCCGCTGTGTTTCTGGCATCAAAAGCTAGTGATTATGTGAATGGTGAGATACTGGTAGTGGATGGCGGATGGATGGGCCGATAACCATTCTATTTATGAAATTTGAACTAAAATGAAGCAATAAATGGAGATTCGATTTGCTAATAGCCCTGCAGAAACCAGACAAATGACAACAGCCGAGCTGCGTAAAAATTTTCTGGTACAGGATCTGATGAAGGCTGACAAGCTTACGCTTGTATACACACATTACGACAGAGTCATCATCGGTGGAGTAAAGCCGGTGAGTAAAACTGTTCCATTAAAGAATGAAGAGGAATTAAAGGCCGATTTCTTTTTACAGCGTCGCGAGCTGGGAATCATCAACGTAGGAGGGAAAGGGATAGTTACGGTGGATGGAGTAAAATATGAGTTGGACAAATTGGAGTGCCTTTACGTGGGGCGGGGTAGTAAAAAGGTTAGCTTTGCAAGCTCCGGAAAAAAGAACCCGGCATTATTTTATATGTTGTCTACTCCTGCACATAAGGAGTATCCTACAATAAAATATACCAAAGAGCAGGCTGCTCCGGTATCATTAGGAGATATTAGTACTTCCAATAAAAGAACGATTTATAAATATATTCACGAAGATGGTATCCAAAGCTGTCAGTTGGTAATGGGACTGACTGTATTGGAAGCGGGTAGTGTGTGGAATTCTGTTCCTCCACATACGCATACAAGAAGAATGGAAGTATATTTTTATTTTGATATACCCGATGGTCAACGATTGTTCCATATGATGGGAGAACCGCAGGAAACGCGCCATCTAATAATGGCGAACAATGAAGCTGTGATTTCTCCTCCTTGGAGTGTGCATTTTGGTTGTGGCACCTCTAATTATGGATTTATCTGGGGTATGGCGGGTGAGAATAAACAATTTACCGATATGGACGGTACCCCTGTAGATACATTACTGTAGTTTTTAATAACAATTTAAAATACCAATATTCAATATATACATATGTCAAAGAAGGTAGTAACTCTTGGAGAAATTATGTTGCGTTTGTCAACGCCCGGTTATCAGCGTTTTGTACAGGCTGAGTCTTTTGACGTTACCTATGGTGGCGGCGAAGCCAACGTAGCTGTTGCATTGTGCAATTACGGATTAAACGGTGTTTTTGTTTCAAAAGTTCCCGATAACGCTATAGGTCAGTCAGCAATCAATCATCTTCGTCGTTATGGGGTGGATACGCGTTTCATAGCTCGCGGTGGTAGCAGATTAGGAATTTATTTTCTAGAAACAGGAGCTTCCATGAGAGCTTCTCAGGTAATTTATGACAGAGCTGGAGCTGCAATTGCAGATGCTGATCCGAGCGAATTCGACTGGGATGCTATTCTGGATGGCGCCGATTGGTTTCACACCACAGGTATTACACCTGCTTTAAGTGATAAGGCTGCAGCTTTAACCGAAGCTGCTTTGAAAGCGGCTAAAGCCAAAGGTATTACTACCAGTATTGACCTGAATTACAGAAAAAAGTTGTGGAGCAAGGAGAAAGCTCAGGCAGTAATGACAGAGCTTTGTAAATATGTTGATGTATGTATAGGTAATGAGGAAGATGCTGAAACTACATTGGGTTTTAAAGCTAAGAATACAGACATCACTAAAGGGGAACTGAGTCTCGAAGGATATAAGGATGTAATCCGACAGATGAAGGAAAAATTCGGATTTAAATACATCGCATCTTCTTTGCGTGAAAGCTATAGTGCTAGCGATAATGGCTGGAGTGCACTGGTGAGTGATGGTAATGAGTTTTATCATACTCGAAAATATAACGTGCGTATTGTGGACAGGGTAGGAAGTGGAGACAGCTTTGCAAGTGGACTGATTTATGGTTTGATTACCGGTATGAGCATGGCTGATGCTGCCGAGTTTGGTGTAGCTGCTTCGGCATTAAAGCATACTATTCCCGGCGACCTGAATCATGCTACATTAAGTGAAGTGCAAACTCTTATGAAGGGAGATGCCAGTGGAAGAGTTCAACGCTAGATTTACACTCGCTGCTTGCTATCTGAAGATAATTGAGCAATTTATCATTGTAAAATACAATCGATTTTAAGATAAAAGCATGTCCGGACGCCCTCCGGCATGTTTTTACTTTTGTAGAATACGGTTGCTAATTAGCACAAGACTGTAAAAATAACGACTTAATATGGCTACAATACGACAAGCAATTGATGCTATTATAGAGCAAGGTATATTACCGCTATATTTCAATGCCGATGAAACTGTTAGCTTGGAAATTTTGCGGGCAGTGTACAAAGCAGGAGTAAAAGCAATTGAATACACGAACAGAGGTGAAGCTGCGTTGAAGAACTTTACAAAAATGGTAGAGGTGCGTAATGCAGAAATGCCTGGATTATTGTTGGGTATCGGCACTGTAAAAACATTAGATCAGGTAAAGCAATATCTGGCAGTAGGAGCCGATTTTCTTGTAAGTCCGGGTTATGTAGCGGACATTGCAGAGTATGCTGTTTCCAACGATATTCTGTATGCCCCCGGATGTATGACTCCTACAGAAATTATGACAGCAGAGGCTGCAGGAATCAAACTCATTAAATTATTCCCTGGTGATACACTAGGTCCTAAATATCTGTCTGCTATAAAACCGGTGTTTCCTAATCTTCTATTTATGCCTACAGGAGGCGTAGATACAACAAAAGAAAATATCGAAGGATGGTTTAAGGCTGGAGTATGCGCAGTGGGGATGGGTAGTAAGCTCATCAGTAAGGAACTAATGACTGCAAAAGACTATGCAACCATTGCATCCAAGACCAGAGAAGTATTGACAATTATTCAATCTGTAAATAAATAACGATATGCAAGCTATAGGAAAATATCGCTGGACTATTTGTGGTCTTTTATTCTTTGCGACGACGGTAAACTATCTGGACCGCCAGGTGTTGAGTCTGCTGGCTCCCGAGCTTACTGATAAGTTCGGTTGGACCAATACTGATTATGGTAATATTACTGCCGTTTTTCAGTTCGTTTATGCACTATCCATGCTCTTTGTAGGCCGTATTATAGATAAAATGGGAACCAAAGCGGGCTATACTTGGGCCATTATAATCTGGTCATTGGGAGCAATATTGCATGCCTTGGCAGTACAAATAGGTGAGGGCCTTCATTTATTGGGTTTTACAGCTGTTTCGGCTTCAGTAATTGGATTTATGATAGCTCGCGCTGTACTAGGTTTTGGTGAAGCCGGCAACTTCCCTGCTGCTATTAAAGCCACTGCTGAATATTTTCCTAAGAAAGAACGCTCTTTTGCCACCGGAATTTTTAATTCTGGGGCGAATGTTGGGGCTATTTTGGCTCCGTTAACTGTACCGTTTATTGCCGCGAAATGGGGTTGGGAAATGGCCTTCATAGTAATAGGTGCCATTGGCTTCCTTTGGATTATTTTCTGGTTTATTTACTATGATAAACCTGAAAAACAAAAACGCCTTTCGGCTGCGGAATTGGCTTATATAAGAAGCGATGATGACGAAAAGGCCGAACAAACTACCGAAGAGGATACCTCCTCCAAGGTAAAATGGTTCAAACTACTGGGCTATAACCAAACCTGGGCTTTTACTATAGGCAAATTCCTGACTGATGGCGTATGGTGGTTCTTCTTATTCTGGTTGCCTAAATATCTCGATGTGCAGTATGGTCTTACCGGAACTCAGATCGCGCTGCCTTTGTTTGTGCTGTACAGTCTGACCATGTTTGGAAGCATTGGTGGAGGCTGGTTCCCTATGTATTTCATCAAAAAAGGATATGCAGCGTATGATGGTCGTATGAAAGCGATGTTGATGATTGCTGTGATTCCGTTGGTCGTATTGCTGGCACAGCCTTTAGGTTCTTATACTTATTGGTTGCCGGTATTGCTCATCGGTATAGGAGCTTCTGCGCACCAAGCTTGGAGTGCCAATATCTTTACTACAGTATCTGATATGTTTCCGAAAAAGGCTGTTGCCTCTGTAGTAGGTATAGGGGGCATGGCCGGAGGTCTTGGCGGAGTGATTGTTTCAAAAGTGGGTGGAGCTCTTTTTGATCACTTTGATAAATTAGGACATATTGAAACAGGCTATACGATTATGTTTGCTTTCTGTGCCTTAGCTTATCTGCTAGCTTGGATTATTATGAAATCGTTAGTGCCGAAATATAAACCTATTACCGATTTATAATACAAGAAGAAAGAGGCGCTCACGAAGCGCCTCTTTTATTTTGCAAATTACCAGTTATTCGCTTGGTCTTTGTTTAATCTTTCTGAGAAATCTGGAGGTTGATTTTCTCGCCAATTGGGGTCATATTTTACAAACCACGAAAGCCATAAGCTTCTAGCCAGTCGCATCAACCACGGCTGCAGTACGATTAATAAAATAGAATTGAAGAGAAGCCAGTACACAAATCGGTTATCATGTAATGAAAAACCAATGAATATCCACCATGCAATTGCAGTGGCAACACTTATAGCAACGGATATTGCATAACTTACATAGCCGGTGCCGTAAAAAAAGCCCACTTCTATTTCTGTCGGTTGACCACATACAGGACAGCTTTTATTCATTTTCATAAAACCACTGAGTTTGTGCAGCTTTAAAGGCTTTTCGAATAAACGTCCTTCGCGGCAACGCGGGCAATAACATCCCATCATTGCACTCAAATAACTTCGTTTTGCTTGTTGAGTATCGTCCATGATGTATTAATTTGTAATTGAATTAAGAATTTTTTCCATTTGGGTACTACGACTTCCTTTTATTAGGATACAGGAATCTTCGAAAGCTTGATTTTTAGCCCATTCAGCTGCTGCCATAGCATTGTCAAAATAGCGGAAGTCCGAAGCGAAAGCCTTGAAAGGAAGTCCTACCAACACTACCTCATGCCAAGGGTGTTGCTTAATGAGTGTAACAATATGCTCATGTTCTTGCGCCGTATCTGCGCCTAGCTCTGCCATGGCACCCAGCATGAGAATTTTTCGAGAACAATTAATGTTGACAAAATTTTCTATTGCCAGCCGCATACTACTTGGATTGGCGTTATATGCATCCAATATAATGCGGTTGCTACCATGTTGTATTAATTGAGAACGGCTGTTAGATGGTCGATAATTTTCAATAGCGTATTTAATTTGTTCAATAGGTACATGGAAAGTTGTTCCAAGGGTTATGGCAGCTAATACATTAGGTAGATTATAGCTGCCTACAAGGTTAGTCGATATTTGTATTGATGTGTCATGTACCCAAGCCAACACTTGCAAAAAAGTACCTGCGTCTGCCACTTTCCCGTTGATATCGGCATCAGCGGTTCCGTAGGTTATAATTGTGGAAATATCATGACTCATTTGTAGCAGGTAGTCATAATCTTTCATAATAAAAGCGGTGCCATCCTGCCTTGTTCTCAGATAATCGAATAATTCGCCTTTCGCTTTTTTTACACCTTCTTCGCTGCCAAAGCCTTCCAGATGCGCCTTCCCACAATTCGTTATTAAACCATGCGTGGGTTCTACTATTTTACAATAACCTTCTATTTCGTGCAGATGGTTAGCCCCCATTTCTACAACGGCTATTTCTGCATCCTGCTTTATTTTAAGTAGCGTAAGAGGGATGCCAATATGATTATTGAGGTTCCCTTCGGTAGTATACACTTTATATTTTTGACTCAGTACCGCATGAATCAGCTCCTTAGTAGTAGTTTTTCCGTTACTTCCTGTGATGGCAATAAAAGGGATAGAAAATTGGCGCCTGTGATGACGGGCTAATTGTTGTAAAGTACTTAGCACATCATCAACTAGGATGGTCCTGCCGGGAATGTGGAATTGCTCTTCATCTATAATGGCAAATGTTGCGCCGGCATCGAGTGCTTGGCGGGCAAATGCATTGCCGTTGAAATTGGGCCCTTTTAAGGCAAAAAACAAATCACCTGGCTGAAGTTTTCTGGAGTCTGTTTGTACTGCGGGATTCTGAAGATAGATTTGATATAGCTCTTCCACATTCATAATGTGTGCAAAGTTACGCAAATGCGGAGCGAGTTGGTTATATTCGCAAAAAAACAGGTAAGAATAACACAATATTCTTGTCTGATTAGGTGTATTTTTCGTTTTTCGCAATTAATTGAGCAATCATGTCATACAGAATTGGTAGTGGTATTGATTTCCATCAATTGGTGGAGGGCAGGGATTTATGGATCGGGGGTGTTCGTATCCCTCACCACAAGGGCGCATTAGGGCATAGTGATGCAGATGTGCTATTACATGCCGTTTGTGATGCATTGTTAGGTGCTTTAGCCCTAGGAGATATCGGCGTGCATTTTCCCAATAATGATGACCGCTTTAAAGATATTGACAGTAAAATTCTATTACGCGAGTGCGTTAGGATAATTACAGACAAGGGTTATAAAGTAGTGAATATTGATGCTTCATTATGTTTACAAGAACCTAAGATTAAACCCTACGTTCCTCAAATGCAGGAAGTCATTGCCTCTATTTGTAATATAGAGATAGAGGATGTATCCATCAAAGCTACCACTACCGAGCATATGGGTTTTGTGGGAAGAGGAGAGGGCTTAACAGCCCAAGCTGTGGTATTACTACAGAAAGTGTGATTTTAACAAATTGTTGCTTTGAGTCGGATTTCGATTCAGGTAATTATATGCTTGTTTAGTTTCAACCGGTTATCTTTGTCGCTATGCCACAATTAGAAGTAAAAATCGTTAACAAATCCAAGCATCCGTTGCCCACTTATGCCACTTCAGGTGCATCCGGCATGGATCTTCGTGCGTCTATTAAAGAGGATATTGTGCTCCAGCCTATGGAGCGAACTTTGGTACCTACAGGAATATTTATAGAGCTGCCTGAGGGTTATGAAGCGCAGATACGCCCTAGGAGTGGGTTAGCCATAAAACAGGGATTGACTTGTTTGAATACACCCGGTACCATTGACGCCGATTATCGAGGAGAGATTAAGGTGATTTTGATAAACTTGTCCAAAGAACCACAAACCATCCAAAATGGTGACCGCATCGCACAAATGGTGATTCAGAAAGTAGAGATAATACAATGGGTGCCGGTGGAAGCTTTAAGCGAAACGGCGCGCAATGCGGGGGGATTTGGCCACACCGGTAAATAACCTACCGGAGATATAAATTATAAAACATGAAAAAACTATTATTAATAGGTGTCGTAGCTTTATTGGCCTCTTGTAAAGCAGGGAAGAAAGCTGCCAGTACTATACCGGCCAAGAATATAGATACTGCTGCCATGAAAGCCGAAAGCCCCGAAGTGATATTGTCAAATCTTAACCATATCGATTTTAAAACATTCTCCGGAAGAGTGGATGTAGATTTTGATGATGGTAAAAATGCCCGGAGCGTGAATGTAAAATTGGTGATGAAGAAAGACGAAGTAATCTGGATGTCGGCAGGATTGATGGGGTTTGAAGGTGTGCGGGGTATTATTACGCAAGATTCCGTAAAAATTATAAACAAACTTCAGAAGGAATATATCGCTACTAGCCTGAACTATATTCAGGAACAGATTGGATTGCCGGTAGATTTTGCTACTATACAGGATTTGCTAATTGGCAATGCCGTATTCGTAAATAAAGATAATGCTAGTGTTTCCACTGAAGGGGAGAAATATGTAATAACTACCCAGGGAGCTCAATTTAAAAACCTTCTTACGGTATTGATGCCAGGATATTTACCCACAGAAACTAAGCTTACTGATGTAGAGGCATCCAAAAAGCGGAGTGCAACGATTATTTATGATAGATATAAAAATGTAGCCGATCGAAATTTCTCTACACTACGCAATATGCAGGTGCGTTATAAAAACAATGTAACTTTAAAACTGGACTTTAAATCTTATACCTTCGATGGAGAAGTAAGTACTCCGTTTTCGGTTCCTTCGGGATATAAAACAAAGCAATAAGTCAATATCGGATAGAAAATATGTATCGGGCTACTTCGTTATTATCGTTGATTTGGTGCTTTTCCCGGCAAACTCTGTACGGAGTTGGGAGCCGTTTGTGGGGGCATTATAGAGTGCTTTATTTTCCTACGATAAGGCGTTGTCTATACATGGTGGTGCTTTTAGTGACTGCTATGTTTACTGCGTCAGCCCAAAAGACCAGTGATAAAACAGCAATGGAAGAAGAACGGAGAAAGCTACAATTGGAGCTGAGACAGATTCAAGCGGCTTATGATGCGGTGAAGGGGCAGAGTACAAATGCATTACATCAGTTGGCTGCACTCAATAAAAAAATAGAGTTGCAAGAACGCTATATCAATAACATCAGTAAGGAGATAAGGCTTATTAATGATGATATATACTACAGTTCCTTGGAGATTAACCGCTTGAAAAAGCAAATGGATACATTGAAATCTCATTATGCGCGCACTGTAGTATATGCCTATAAAAACCGTAGCAATTACGATTATCTGAACTTTATTTTTTCTGCAAATAGTTTCAACGATGCTATTAAACGTGTGGCTTATCTGAAGAATTACCGCAACTATCGGAAGCAGCAGATGGATGATATTCTCAAAACCAGTGAGCTTATCAGCAAAAGATACAATCAGCAGCTCGAGAGTAAAAAGCGGAAACAGTTTGCTTTGGACAAGCGTTCAGAGGAGATTGTAGTACTTGATCAGCAAAGAAAGGAGAAAGATTCTGTGGCGCGAATGTTACAGTCGCAGGCCGGGCAGTTACAAAGGCAGATAGCCAGAAAAAAAGAACAGGACCGCCAGCTTAAAAATAACATTGCGGCAGTTGTAAGAAAAGAGATTGAGGAGGCAAGAAAAGCGGCACAAGAAGAAGCACGGAAACGTGCGGAGGAAGAAGCAAAAGCACGTAAGGAAGAGCTTGCTAAAAAGATGCAAGAAGACGTAGAGAAGGCACTGACTGGGGCTACGGCCACTAGCACACCTCCTAAAAACGAGGTTGTTGAAGAAACTCCAGTAGCTTCAGCACCCGCAACATCTGCCAGACAGCCTAGATTTGACCGCGTAAACCCTAGCACGACCACTACAGTAAAAAATATTCCGGGTTCTTCGGGAAACATTGTAGTAAAGGAATCACCGGTGACGGTCCCGCAGAATCACACTCCTCCTTCCACCGCAGTTGCCACAACGCGTAAAGAACCCGAAGGGGGCTATCTGAATTATAAGGCGGATGATATTGCCCTGAACAGCGATTTTTCGCAAAACCGCGGCAAACTGCCTCCACCGGTTGATGGAGTGATTACGCTAGGATTCGGTCGCTATAAAATTGAAGGACTAGGTCCCGCTATCGTGGGAGATAATCCAGGTGTTACTTACACAGCTCCGGTAGGAGCGCCGGTAAGGGCAGTATTTAACGGAGAGGTAGTGAGTGTGTCGAAAGTGGGCAGTACCTCGTTTGTTGTAATTAGGCATGGAAAATATTTTACGGCATATAGTAATCTGGCATCAGTAAGTGTGAGCAGAGGCGCTTCGATATCACGAGGACAAACTATCGGTACTGTGGGTGCCGACGAAGAAACCGGAACTGGCAAATTGGACTTTATATTAATGATTGAAGAAAGGAATGTGGATCCTCGTCCCTGGTTGCGTCCATAGACCGCTATTTGCACGGTACCTAAACGACAATAATAGTTTATCGTATGTTTATCTGAATGGATAAATCAATTATAAAGGAAGTAGAAATAGTATCAGTCATTCATGAAACAGCTGATGCCCGAACGCTAGTATTGAAACCACTACATGGCTGGCAACCTCGTTATAAGGCAGGCCAGTTCCTTACCCTCATTTTTAATACTCCGGGAGGGGAGAAAAGGCGCTCGTATTCCATATCATCGTGCCCCGATACAGGAGAACCATTGTCCATCACTGTAAAGAAAATTGATAACGGAGAGTTTTCTCGGTGGTTAGTGTATAAGGCTAAACCCGGCGATATATTGTCTACCTCAGGTGTGGGTGGTTTTTTTGTGCTGCCTGAAAATGTACAGGGTAAGACATTTTGTTTTTTAGCAGCAGGAAGCGGTATCACTCCTTGTTTTTCGCTTATCAAAACATTGCTGTTGACCACTTCGCAAGATGTGTTTCTATTTTACAGTAATAAAAGCGAAAAAGATACCATTTTTTTGAAGCCGCTGCAGGATCTAATGCAGCAATATCCCCATCGCTTTCATATTCATTTTATGTATAGCGATCGATTGGATGTTTATAATAGCCGCATGAGCAATATGGTGCTAAACTGGCTATTCGATAAGCACTTTGCCCATAGAGATAAAAGTAGTTTGCTTTTTTACATTTGCGGCCCTTTTGATTATAAGCTGATGGCAATGATTTCGCTACACAATAACGGCATCAGCGATAAACAAATTTTTAAAGAAGACTTCAGCACATTGCCTCCGGTAAGATTGCCCGAGCCGCCCGATAAGGATATGCATAAGGTAACGCTTCATCTACATGGTAAGGTGCATGTTATCGAAGTACAGTACCCGAAAAGTATAACTGCGTCAGCCAGAGATCAGCACATTAATATGCCTTATAGCTGTGAAGCCGGTCGTTGTGGAAGCTGCGTGGCTACTTGTATCTCGGGAAAGGTGTGGATGGCTTATAATGAAGTGTTGATGGATGAAGAAATTGAGAGAGGCCGGGTCCTTACTTGCCAGGGGTACCCTATTGGTGGAGATGTTGAACTCGTTTTCGAATAGTTGGCTCCCCGTTTTTTATTTTCATCCTCCGCCGTAAATAATAAAAAATACCCTTTCAAAAAATATTTTTTTCTTTATTACGCACGCCTACATTTGCATCCGATTAGAAATAAAAGTGTCTACAATGGATTTGAAGTATATACAGCAGATTGCAGCAGATTTATCATTGCCTGTAAAAAATATCCTTAATATACAGCAGTTGCATGCCGATGGGGCAACCATCCCCTTTATCAGCCGATACAGGAAAGAGGCAACTGGTAATATGGATGAAGTGCAGGTGGGAAGTGTGATTGATAAGATTAAATATTACGACGACCTACAGAAGCGGAAAGAAACCGTTCTGAAAACTATTGAAGCCGCAGGAAAATTAACTCCAGAATTAAAGAAGAGGATTGACGATTGTATCAGCGATACAGAGCTGGAAGATATTTATCTGCCTTATAAGCCTAAGCGCAAGACTAAAGCTACTGTGGCCATTGAAAAAGGTTTGGAGCCCCTTGCTCAACTAATTTTTACCCAAGCGGAAGAAATTTCAGAAGAAAAGATCAAGCCTTTCCTCAATGAGCAAGTAAAAACTGAGGATGAAGCCTTACAGGGTGCTCGTGATATTATTGCCGAGTGGATTTCAGAAAATGAACAGGCGCGAACGCTCGTGCGCTCAATGTTTCAGGAAAGCGCAATTATTTCTTCGCGCGTGTTGAGTACTAAAAAAGAAGCTGAAGAAGCGCAGAAGTATAGAGATTATTTTGATTTTAAGGAGCCCCTGGCCGAATGTCCCTCGCACCGCTTACTGGCGATTCGCCGTGGTGAAAAGGAGGGCTTTCTCATTATGGATATCTCCATAGAAAAAGAATCTGCTATTGCGGCACTCAAGGAAATCTTTGTTAAGTCAAGTAATCAGTCTGGACAACATGTAGCTACCGCTGTGGAAGATGCCTATAATCGCCTGCTCAAGCCCTCTATCGAAACGGAATTCCGTATGAGTAGTAAGAAGAGTGCCGATGAAGAAGCTATTCGTGTATTTGCGGAAAACCTAAGACAATTATTGCTGGCTTCACCCTTGGGACATAAACGAGTGTTGGCCATTGACCCAGGTTACAGAACAGGATGTAAGGTAGTGTGCCTGGACGAAAACGGAACCTTTCTTAAATACGCTACCATTTATCCACATGCTCCACAAAATGAGTGGCAAGAAGCCATTGCAATTATTAAAGACTTGGTATCATCTTATAATATTGAGGCAATTGGTTATGGAAATGGTACGGCAAGCAAGGAAACAGAGAAGTTGTTACGGAGTATTGATTTTGGCAAGCAAATGCCTATTTTCCTAGTCAACGAAAGTGGGGCATCTATCTATTCGGCCAGTGAGGTAGCGCGTGAAGAATTCCCCGATGAGGATGTTACAGTACGCGGGGCCATCAGTATAGGTCGCCGTCTGCTCGATCCTTTAAGTGAATTGGTGAAAATCGACCCCAAAAGTATTGGTGTGGGACAATATCAGCATGATGTAAATCAAACCCGCCTAAAGGAAAGTCTGGATACCGTGGTGCAAAGCTGTGTAAACTATGTGGGAGTGGATGTAAATACTGCTAGCAAACACTTGCTGATGTATGTATCAGGTCTTACTCCTACCATTGCTAAGAACATTGTTGAATTTCGCACGAAAAACGGGGCTTTTACATCGCGGGAGCAATTATTGAATGTACCCATGCTGGGACCCAAAACATTTGAGCAATGTGCCGGTTTTTTACGTATTCCCAATGCTCCCAATCCTTTGGATAACTCGGCGGTGCACCCGGAGAGCTATGGTGTAGTAGAGGAGATGGCAAACAAGCTCAATTGTACCGTTAATGATATCATTGCAAAACCTGAGTTAAGAAAAAAAATCAATATTAAAGATTTCGTTACAGAAACAGTAGGTACTTATACCATTGAAGATATTTTAAAAGAGCTTGAGAAGCCAGGTCGCGACCCACGTAGTCCTATCGAGGAATTTCGCTTTGCCGAAGGTGTAAGTTCTATTGAAGATCTTCAAGTGGGGATGCAATTGCCCGGTATTGTTACCAATATTACCAACTTCGGGGTATTCGTGGATATAGGAGTGAAGCAAGATGGACTGGTGCATGTTTCTCATTTGTCCAACAGATACGTAAGTGATCCCAACGAAGTAGTAAAACTAAGTCAGAAAGTAATGGTTACTGTACTTGAGGTGGATGTAGCTCGTAAGCGTATTTCTTTAAGCATGAAGGACAACCGAAAAGAGGATGGCGGTTCGCGGACTTCTCATAAATCTGGCGGAAAGGGTATACAGACTTCCAAACCCAAAAGCCAGTTTCATTCGGCCTTAGAGGCACTGAAAAAGAAATTTGATAATTAAAACTACGTTAATATTGGAGCTTGGTGCGTTGTTGGGTTAACAGAACTATGACAGAATAATGTATGGGTTTTAGTACCTTTGTAGTATGGAAACAACCTCTGTTGCAACTCCGGTTACCTTCACAGCCGGAGCCGTTAAAGAGCTTAAACGGCTCATGAGTGCACCCGATTTCGATAAATCGCAATACTTACGCATTGGTGTAAAAGGAGGAGGATGTAGTGGTATGAGTTATGTTTTAGGTTTTGATACTAAAACCGAGAGTGATAAGGAATTTGAAATAGAAGGCATCCCCTGTGTGATGAACAAAGCCCATGAACTGTACCTTATGGGAATGGAGATTGACTGGAGCGAAGGACTGGATAATCGTGGGTTTACATTCAATAATCCGAATGCTAGCAGTACTTGTGGCTGTGGCAGTAGTTTCGCCGTTTAATACTCCCATATTAAAATCTTCGTTTAAAAAATACTAATCGGACAAAACCGCGCTCAAAAGTTTATTAATGCCAACAATTCATTACTCGGAGTGTCCGCTTTGTAGCTCCACGAATCTAAAATGGGTTTTTGATGTAAAAGACTATACGGTTAGCGGAAAAGAATTTTCAATCATTCATTGCGAAGATTGTACCGGAAGGTTTACACAAGGCATTCCCGATGTGGACGAAATCGGAGTGTATTATAAATCGGAGGATTATATTTCTCATACTAATACTACTAAGGGGTTTATCAATACCCTTTATCAGCGCGTACGTAGAATAACTTTGAAACAAAAGGCTGCTATTGTAAAGCAGCATACTGGTTTACAAACAGGCCGTGTATTGGATATTGGTTGCGGAACAGGTGCTTTTCTGCACACCATGCGGGCACAAGGCTGGCAGGTAACAGGCTTAGAACCTGATGCAGATGCTAGAGCTGTTGCTCAGAAAACGTATAAAATTGTAGCGCAACCGTCGCACGAGTTGTTCATCCTACCCGAGGGTAGCTTTAATGCTATTACATTGTGGCATGTATTGGAGCATGTTCATGCCCTTCATGAGTATTTGGAGCGGATGAAAAAATTGCTTACACCCCAGGGTGTGCTTTTCATAGCAGTGCCCAACTATACCAGTAAAGACGCACGGGTTTATGGTAAGTATTGGGCAGGTTACGATGTTCCTCGCCATTTATATCATTTTTCACCTAAGTCCATGAAACTGCTGGTTGAGCAACACGGTTTGCAAATTGCACAAATGCTGCCGATGTGGTTCGATAGCTTTTATGTGGATATGCTGAGTAGTAAATACAAGGCAGGAAAGGTGAACTATCTCAGCGCTGGACTACATGGCCTTGCTTCCAATATCAATGCGCTGGGTAATGTGGAGGCGTGTTGTTCGATTATCTATGTAGTTCGAGCGGTTGAATAAATTTTAATTCCCCAATTGTACTTCGTATAGCTCAGGCCATTTCTTACCAGTAATGTAAATCTTTTTGGCTTCAGCATCATAAGCGATACCATTGGGAACATCCGCCATGGGGTCAATTCTTTTGATTCTTTCCCAAATCTGGGTTACGTCGATACGGCCTACTATCTGCCCGCTTTCGGGCTCTATTTTATAGATATATGGTTGTTGCCACTGATTTGCATATACGTATCCTTCGATATACTCAAGTTCGTTAAGATTAAACGAGAGATCGCCATTCTGAGTTACGGCCTGCGTGCGCATGAGTCGAAAAGTCGAGGGTTCGTAGAAATATAAATTGCTGGAACCGTCACTGACGATAAGTTGTTTACCATCTGTAGTAATGCCCCAACCTTCAGTATTTAAAGGCAATTCTTTTACTTTTTTCAAATCGGGTAGGGTATATACGAATACCTTATGTTCTCTCCATGTCAGTTGATATACGGTATCATTTAGAATTGTAATGCCCTCACCAAAGTATTGGGGGGCCAGACTCACCGCTTTTTCTGCTTTCCCAGTTTCGATATTCACTCTTAATAGTTGCGAAAATTTACTTCCCACCGGGCTATACTCAGCTCCACCTGTGCCTTCATACAACTGTCCTTTATACACTACAAGCCCTTGAGTAAAGGATGCAGTATCGTGCGGGTAACTTTTAATTACTGAAATACTAATGTTTGCAACATTATTGGCCCTATATGTGTTATTATAATCATCGTTTGTTTTATCCGCATTGTTGCTGTCGCAGCCCAAGAAAGCTGCAATCAGTATAAATAGTATTGAAACTGTAAAAAGTCGCCTCATCTTTTGCAATTAAATTAGGTGCAAACGTACATTAAATTTTTTTGTCTCAGATTACTCAAAGTGGGAATGGGTAATCGATTGAGGTAAAGTTACAAATATATCAAAAGGGGCAAAGTGGTGATGGTATTTTTTGTCCGGGTTACTAAATGATAGGGTAGGGTATTAAACTAATATTGATAAATTAACTGATAATGAGTGAAACTAAGAACGGATCGTTTTTATGGGTAATTCTTGCTTTTGCGGCAGTGTACATCATTTGGGGATCGACCTATTTTTTTATAGAATTGGCCGTAAAATATTTACCTCCACCTGTATTGGGTGCTGTGCGCTTTTTCGCATCGGGGGTTATAATGCTGATATGGGGGATGCTGCGCGGAGAAAAAGTCTGGGATAGAAGTGCCTTATTACCGTCGATTATTAGCGGCATACTAATGCTGTTTTTGGGAAATGGAGCTGTTATCTGGTCAGAGCAGTATCTGCACAGCTCATTTGTAGCCATTTTTATGGCTTCTGCGCCGTTATGGTTTTTATTACTGGATAAGTTCAACTGGAAGGAAAACTTTAGTAACCGATATACTTTATTGGGTGTGTCCATCGGACTCATTGGGGTGATTGCGCTTTTCTATGAGAAGGTATCGTTATCTAGTTTTGGGCAGGGGATACTGCCGCTCGTAATCTTGTGTACTGCCAATATCAGCTGGTCCATCGGCTCATTATATTCAAAATACAGGGCTAAACAAGTATCTCAAACTATGAATGCGGCATGGCAGATGTTAGCCGCTGGTGCAGCATTTGCTATTACAGGCGTAGTGCATAATGATTTTGCAACAGTAGACTGGGCTACCATACCACTGAAGGCCTGGATGTTTATACTTTATCTTGTAGTGTTTGGTTCTATAATCGGATATAGTGCTTATGTTTATTTATTAAGTGTTAGAAGTGTTACTACGGTTAGCACATATGCCTATGTCAATCCTCTTGTAGCAGTGCTTCTGGGCGTACTGATTAATAAAGATCATTTGTCCGTTTTGCAGTTGAGCGGATTGGCAATTATTTTGTGTAGTGTTTTCTTTATTAATCTGGCAAAGAAGCGTAGTGCAAAAGTACTTGCCACATAAAGTAGTAAAGCTTTATGAAACTTTTTGCAGGTGTTGTTGTTTTATTTAAAATAGCAACACATGTATCCTACTGCGACGGCTCAGATTAAATTTTCGGTTTTGGATTTGGCAACGGTTTGTGAGGGCGATAGTGTGCATCAAACTTTTCAGAGAAGCTTGCAAACAGCTCGATTGGTAGAAGAGCTAGGTTATACTCGTTATTGGTTTTCTGAGCATCATAATATGGAAAATGTGGCCAGCGCCGCCACATCAGTCTTGATTGGATTTGTGGCTGGGGGCACACGTACCATACGAGTAGGTTCGGGAGGCATCATGCTGCCCAATCATTCGCCATTGATAATAGCGGAGCAGTTTGGTACCTTAGGCTCTCTGTATCCGGGGCGTATTGATTTAGGCCTAGGGCGGGCACCAGGCACTGATCCTCTCACCGCAATGGTTATTCGGAATAGGCCGGTAGATGCCCCATATGATTTTAAGGCCCATATTCAGCAGTTGCAAACCTATTTCAGCGTAGAAAATAAACATGCTAAAGTGAGAGCACTGCCAGGAGAAGGTGTGGATGTGCCGATATGGATATTGGGTTCCAGTACCGATAGTGCTTTTCTGGCGGCTCAGCTGGGATTGCCCTATGCTTTTGCTACACATTTTGCTCCTGATCAATTTTTGAGGGCTATCTCTATTTACAAGGATTCTTTCCAGCCTTCAGCAGTATTGAAGGAGCCCTATTTAATGGCCTGTGTAAATGTAATCACGGCCGATACCAATCAGGAAGCTGCTTTTTTGGCCACCTCTTTATATAAAATGTTTTTGGGAATTTTCACCAATTCGCGTGCTCCACTACAACCCCCGTTTCCGGTGGAAGAATTGGCGCACATGTGGACGCCAGAGCAAGCTTACGGAGTAAAGCATATGCTCTCTTACTCATTTATAGGCGATAAAATCACCGTAAAAAACAATCTGAGCACTTTCCTAGAAAAAACAGGGGTGCATGAGATTATGGTCTCTTCGGCCATATTTGATCAGAGTAAAAAAGAGCACTCGCTGCGCTTGTTTAAGGAGGTTGTGGAGGAGTTGAATAGTGTTCGGACTGGAAATTGAGGATGTCTTTTTGCATTAGCACGAATTTATTTATCTTCATTTCCTAAACAAGACTGTTATGGATAGTGCTATTCAACAAAAGGTGGATCAATGGTTGCAGGGCAACTTTGATGAAAACACCAAGAACGAAATAAGAAGATTGCAAGAAGAGAATCCTCAGGAGCTTGCCGACTCCTTTTACCAAAACCTTGAGTTCGGAACCGGGGGGCTTCGCGGCATTATGGGAGTGGGTACCAATAGAATGAATAAATATACCGTGGGGATGGCTACGCAGGGGTACGCTAATTATCTGAAACAAATTTATCCAGGTACAGAAATAAAAGTGGCCATTGCGCATGACAGTCGCAACAACAGCCGCTTTTTTGCCGAAACCACTGCAAATGTTTTTGCCGCCAATGGCATTAAGGTGTTTTTGTTCGAAAACTTACGTCCTACGCCGGAGTTATCCTTTGCTATCAGAACCTTAGGATGTCAAGGAGGTGTGGTGTGCACGGCTTCGCATAATCCCAAAGAATATAACGGGTATAAAGCTTATTGGAATGATGGAGGACAACTGGTGCCCCCGCACGATAAAAACGTAATTGCTGAGGTAGAAAAAATCAAATCGGTAGACGATGTACAGTGGAGTGGGGGAGAAGAAAATATTACCATCATAGGGAAGGATATAGATGAGCAATACATTGAAATGGTTAAGGGATTAAGTGTATATCCCGAAATTATCGAAAAGCAAAGCGATCTAAAAATCGTTTATACTCCCATTCACGGTACGGGTATCACGTTGGTGCCTAAAGTGCTGGAGCGTTTTGGTTTTAAAAACGTGCATATTGTAGCGGAGCAACAAACTCCTGATGGAAACTTCCCTACAGTAGCGTATCCTAATCCAGAGGAAAAAGAAACCATGAGTATTGGCCTGCAAAAGGCCAAGGAGCTAGATGCCGATATATTGTTGGGTACAGATCCTGATGCAGACCGAGTGGGCATCGGTATCAAAAATCATCATGGAGAATGGGTGCTAATGAACGGTAATCAAACCGCCGTACTTGCCTTTAACTACTTACTAGAAGCAAGAAAGGAGAAAGGAATAGCCCAGCCCAATGATATGATTATTACTACCATTGTAACAACAGGTATGGTAGATGAACTGGCAAAAGGCAACAATGTCGCTTGCTACCGAGTGCTTACCGGTTTCAAATGGATTGCTGAAATGATTCGCTTAAAGGAGGGAAAGGAAAATTATATTGTGGGGGGCGAGGAAAGTTTTGGTTTAATGATTGGCGATAAGATCAGAGATAAGGATGCGGTGAGTGCTGTGGCTCTTCTATGCGAGATGGCTGCTTATGAGAAAGAAAAAGGTAGAACCCTGTTTGAAAAACTGGTAGAGTTGTACATCAAATACGGCTTCTACAAGGAGCATCTTATTTCCATTACCAAAAAGGGGATGGATGGTCAACAACAAATTGCAGCCATGATGCAAGGCTATCGTGAGCATCCACCAAAAGAAATCAACGGGGCCAGAGTAGTGAAGATACTGGATTACCAAAGCAGTAAAGCTTTGGATGTGCTGACTGGAGATATTACGGATATTCATCTGCCAAAATCTAATGTACTGCAGTTTGTGACGGAGGATGGATCTTTAATCTCCGCACGCCCCAGTGGCACCGAGCCTAAAATTAAGTTTTACTTCAGTGTGAAGGAGAAACTGGAGAGTGCAGCTCAATATGATGCGGTAGAAAAAATACTCGATACTAAAATCGCGAATATTATAGCTGATATGAAGCTGCAATAATAAAGGCGTTAAATAATTCAAAGCCCGGTTTCTACCGGGCTTTTATGTTTAGAAATAAATTGCGTATTTCAGTCCGTAAGTAAATATTAGGTTTTCTTTTTCTGTTCGACTGATTTTGTTATACATGAATCGTGTGTTCAACTGCAGGCCTTTCCATAACTGATAAATGAGTTCCGTATCGTTGGTAAGAATATGATCACTAATATATTTTAAAGAGGGTTGGAAGAAGCCTCCTGTTTTAAAGGTAAACCGTTCTCCCAATTTCAGCATAAACTGTATTCTCAGGGAATTTCGTATGGTTTGATAATTCACGATGGAGGTATCGTTTTCTATGATGCGGCTGAGCTCACCTATAAATCCGTTGCTAACATTCAGCCATATATCTTTTTTGTTCAGGAAGTTATAGGCTACACCAATACCCACTTGGCCCTGATTTTTGATATTCAGCGAATAACTGGTAGTGTAATGTAATAAACCCCAGTAATAAAACTCCGCAAAATGCCGGTATAGATTCACATTACTACTTAATGAAAAGTCGTTGTTAGTAAGTTTTTCGGGATTAGCCCCGTAGATCCAAGTGGCGGACGAGTTCAATGTAGTACGCTGTTTTTTTACACTAAATTGTACGCCATTATTCAACAGATAGTTGCTTCCGTCCTTGGTTTTATTGATGGAACCACCTGAGTTTATATTCAGGTATTTCGTAGTACTATCGGTAAATTGAGCATTTAATGGAATAGTAATTATTGCAAAAACTAACAGGGCGAAAAAAAACTTCATTGGATGGATAACTGTCTTAGAGTTTGGGTGAGCAATAACCATATGTTATCTGAGAAATCTTTTCATTTCGCGTTCTACATCTTTTTTCTTGATGGATTCGCGCTTGTCATAGAGTTTTTTACCTTTTCCTAATCCGATTTCTATTTTTACTAGGTTACGTTCGTTAGTAAAGATTCTTAACGGTACCAGCGTATAGCCTTTTTCTTTCAACTTCGATTCAATTTTTCGGATTTCGCGTTTTTGTAACAAGAGCTTTTTGTCTCTGTCGGGGTCATGATTGTTTACTGTACCGTGAGAGTAAGGCGATATGTGCAGATGTTTAATCCATATCTCGCCTTTATGGATAAAACAATAACTGTCGTTAAAGCTGGCACGACCCTGTCGCAGGGATTTCACCTCTGTTCCCAATAACACCATACCTGCCACATAAGTACTGTCTATAAAGTACTCATATGTTGCGGAGCGGTTTTTTATGGATATAGGTGCTGCCAAACGTAATTAGGTTTTAATACGGTTAAAAACAAAACCTACTTCCGTAGCCTCTTTGGAATAAAAGGCTGCGGTAGTGGATAATGCTGCAAAAATATTAGTTCTTAAATAAGCGGATAACGGTTGCGATTTTATTTTTCAGTTCTTTACGGTTTACTATAAAATCCAGAAAACCGTGTTCCAGCAAAAATTCACTACGTTGGAACCCTTCGGGTAGGTCTTTTTTGATGGTTTCTTTAATGACACGCGGTCCCGCAAAACCAATTAGGGCCCCCGGTTCCGCTATATTAAGGTCTCCCAGCATTGCAAACGATGCGGATACCCCTCCGAAAGTGGGGTCGGTGAGTAAGGATATATAAGGCAATTTCGCATCGCTGAGCTGCGATAATTTACCACTTGTTTTAGCCATCTGCATCAGGGAAAAGGCGCTTTCCATCATACGCGCACCGCCACTCTTGTTGATTACCATGTAAGGCAAACGGTGTTGGATACAATAATCAACGGCACGGGCAAATTTTTCTCCCATTACACTTCCCAGCGAACCTCCGATAAACTCAAAGTCCATACAAGCAATGACCATTTCCTCTCCATCTACTTTCCCCACAGCCACACGCAGAGAGTCTTTGAGGTTTGTATTATTCTTCCAAATGTCTTCCAGACGTTTTTTATAAGGTTTCAGGTCGGTGAACCCTAAAAAGTCCTTGCTTCTTATATTGGTGAAGAGTTCTGTATACTCATTATTGTCAAACAGAATCTCGTAGTATTGTGAACTGTTTAAGCGATGGTGGTAACCACATTTGGGACAAACAAATAATTGTTCTTTCAACTCAGCAAATGTGGATATATAGTTACACTCCGGACATTTAGTCCAAAGTCCTTCCTGAGTTTCCTTCTTTTCAGATGTTTTCGTCAGGATACCTTTCTTAATTCTTCTAAACCAACTCGTTTTTTGATCTTTTCCCTGATCTCCTGAAAGATTTTTTTCGAAATCTGCTATCTCATCAGCCATAACTAGACGAATATATTTAGATAAGTTACAAATATAAGCATTGTGTTGTAGATAGGGTCGATTTCGATGGTTTGTGGAAATTTTGATGATTTATTCGTACCGCAAAGCTTCAATAGGGTTGAGTTTTCCTGCTTTTACGGCAGGGTATAAGCCTGCTAGCAACCCTACGAGCGTACAAATAACAATACCATATATCACCCAGCCCCAAGGTACTACAAATCCTGTATTCAATACCAAGGCAAAGCTGTTGCCTACCAATATGCCCAATAAAATACCAAAAACTGCCCCTAACACACTGATTATGATAGCTTCAAGCAAAAACTGCCTTTTTACCACACTGCTTTTGCCCCCAATAGCCTTTATAAGTCCTACTTCTTTTGTTCTCTCGGATACACTGACCAGCATAATATTCATTAGCCCGATGGCTGCACCGATGAGTGTAATAAGGCCGATCACTGTAGCGGATATGGTTAGAAATCCCAGACTATTCATAGCTTGTTCTGCAATGCTGTCACTTTTATCCAGTACGAAATTGCTTTCCTCGGTAATACCTATTTTTCTAACCCCTCTAAATAAGGCCTCCGCTTCACCCATCGCTTGATTGAGGTTGTTAATATTGTCCACCTTTACAGCTATAACATAAGAATTATTGTTCGAGAAGTCTTTGGCCACGTTTTTATAGCCCACAATAATCATATTGTCTCTACTGAACCCGAAAGTAGAACCACGACTTTCTAGTACTCCGATTATTCTGTAGGACCGGCTATTAATAAGAATAATTTTTCCGATGGCTTTATCTACTGCTTCGTTAAAGAATTTTTTAGCAATATCATAACCAATGATGCACACGTTTTGCACACTCTGAATTTCGCTTTGGGTCATATTACGACCGTTGAGCAGTTTGTACCCATTCAGATCAAGGTACTTTTCATCCCCTCCAAACAGCATTACGTTAGGGCTGGTCTTCTTATTGCCGAAAGAAACAATATTGTTACGCGTTCCAAAAATAGACAGTCCAGCAATGGCTGCGGGAAAATGATAATGATTGACAAAATACTCGGCTTCTTCTTTGGTGATTTTGCGGTCGAGATTGGATTTTTTTTCCTTTTTAGTTTGCTTTTTAGATACGGTAAGTTCACGGCTGCCTCCACCGATGCGTATATTCTGTTCTTTGTAGCGAATAGAAAAGGCGTTGGCGCCCATATTGGAAAAGCTTTCCGAGAACTTCTGATTCATCGCCTTGATGGCCGTAATAATACCTATCAATGCCATGATGCCAAAAGCAATTATGGCTACTGTAAGGGCGGTGCGTAGTGCATTACTCCTTACGGTGCGAAAGGCCAGTAGCAATGTATCGTTGAATCTCATATTAAACGTTGCGTAAAGCTAAATGCATATGATAATAATTGCAAATTTATTATTGAGTAGATTACAGAATAATGCTATAGTCCAATTGGGAAAAATAAAAAGGGAGCTGATCCTTTCGGAAAGCTCCCTATTAAGGCCGGATTTAAAGAAATATCTATTTCCAGCCTGGATTTTGTTCTTGTATGGCCGGATTGGCTTGCATTTCTCCCAACGGAATGGGCCATAAAAGTGCATATTCCGGTATGGCTCCCACTTTAGTAAAGCCATCAGGTTTGTTTTGGATGGCTGCAGAAGCAAGAGGAGTCCATTTAAGTTTTCCAGATTGATGCCCATCAGCTTCGGGATATAATCTTGTACGACGAATATCATCCCATATTTTAAATTCTAACGGGAACTCATGTAGGCGTTCTGTTAGAATCGCGGTAATCAGATTAGGGCCACTGGCTGTTTCATCCGGTAATCCTGCACGGCGACGTACTTGATTCAGATAACCACGAGCTTCAGCTTCTTTACCGGTACGAGCCAAACCTTCTGCCGCAATCAGCAATATTTCGGCATAACGAATCATCGGCATATTATAGTCGCCATCGCGTCCGCTCTTCAGTGCTGCCTCATCAAACCATGCCCAGTTACCCACGTTGCTGAGTGTATGGGAAATACCTGTGGCATCGGTATAATTTCTGAAAAAGAATTGTTTTTCTTTAATGCGGATGTCTTGTGGTGCATAGCTGTTAAGCAGCATATCACAAGGCAGATAGGCGTTGTACATTACGTCGCCTGCAGGTTTGAACACGTTGTTATTGTCAGCATCTTTCCACTGAAAGGCATCGGCGCCGATAGAGCGTGCAGGGTAGGAGTTCCCTACATTATAACTTGTCATGTTATACTCCTTGGCATAGATGATTTCGTTGGAGTTTTTTGTGGTTTTAATAATGTTATAGGCCGAGTTTAAATCTGCTGTTGTACCGTTTGGATGAATTAGTGCGTGTTTTCCGCCATTAATTACCTTCAATGCCCAATCGGCTGCTTTGGCGTAATATTCATTACCTCCGTTAAGTGGTGCCCCGGCCCATTGTAAATATACCTGTGCCAGCAACGACTGAGCCATAGGCTTGGTTACATAACAGCCGTTATCGTAGAAGGCTTTATCGGGTAGCGCATTGCCGTCTGCGATACTGATTAGATCCTGCTCGATGAAACGATAAATGTCAGCTGCAGGAGTGCGAGGTTTGTAAATACCATCAGTAGAGGTAAATGGGGCATCAATGAGGGGCACATCTCCGAAATCTTTTACCAGAGAGAAGTATGCCAATGCTCTGAAGAATTTGCCCTGTGCTACGTAATTGTCGATGGTAGCCTGATCCAATACCCCAGACATAGTAGGGATATTGGCAATTACAAAATTGGCACGGGAAATACCGATGTAGTACTCACTCCACAATTTTGCCGCTGTAGAGTTGAAAGACTCGATATTAAACGTGCTGTTTTCCGAAGCGTTGGTAAAGGTTCTGTCTTTACGCTTGTCGACAAACAGTCCTGACATAATACCACCCCACATGGTAGCTTTGGGTGTCCAGCCTCCATCCACATCAATATTGTGGAGATAAGGAACACCGCCGAAGTATAATCCATTTACTGCGGATTGAGCATCAGCAGGAGTTTTCCAGAACTGATCAGAAATTTTCGTATCTAGAGGATTTTCCTCCAAAAACTTATTGCACGAACTCAAAAAAACTGAGAGTGCTAAGGTTGAGAATATCGCTATATATAATTTGTACGGTTTCATGTGGATTGTTTTTAATAACATGAATTAGAATGTTACATTAACGCCAAGTGTATAAGTTCTTGGACGAGGATAGGTGAAGAACTGACGATTGGCTCCCCATTTATTATCTCCCAAGCGTGAAGAGTTGTCGGGATCATATCCTAGGTACTCTGAGGATGTGATCAGGAAGGCATTGTTCACGTTGGCATAAACACGGAATGCAGAAAAGCCCATCTTCTTAGCCGCTTTAGGAGAGAACGTATAACCTAGCTGGAACAGATTCCCACGCAGATAAGAACCATCTGCAACCCAGGTATCATCAGCATTGGCATTACTTCCCATTCCAAAGTTGGCTAAGCGTACAGCTTGAGATTTACCATTAGGATTTTGGGTGGGATGCCATGCATCGTAATACAACTTCTTCAAACCACTGGTAAGGAAGCGTCCTTCGGTAGAATGGAAGAACTCTTGCATTACATCTACACCCCAAGTAAATTGTAAATCGACAGTGAGATCGAAACCTTTGTAGTTAAGGGTGTTGATGAAAGACCCCATCCAGTCAGGCAAACCTTTACCGATTACCTGACGATCCTTATAAGTTACTTTTTCTCCGATGATAGCCGGAATATTCATGGTATTGGGATCCCAGTTAGCGGGATTTCCATCGTAGATTCCCACTCTCTTATAACCATAGAAGGAAGAAAGCTCGTCGCCTTCACGGATAAGAATATCGTAGCCCACAAATCCGTCGGTAGTGATTTGTTTTTTACCGGTAATGGGATCGATAGAAGCTTTCTCATCTAGTTTTTCTACACGGCTCTTGTTATATCCCAAATTAAGTGTAGAAGTCCACTGGAAGTTGTTGTTCTGAATGGGGTAGGCAGTAAGCAAGATATCTACACCACGGTTGGAAACAGAACCGATATTTTCTGTAACAGATGAGAATCCAACAGATGGTGGAAGTGGACGGCTCAGCAGTAGGTCTTTAGTGAGCTTGTAGTAGTAAGACACTTCCATATTCAAGCGATTTTGGAATAGTCCTACATCCAAGCCAACATCCCACTGAGTGGTTTTCTCCCATCTTAAATTAGGATTGGGCATATTGCTCAGGTACGATACTACGCGCAGCGCATCTCCAATAATAGTGTTCGATTGTCCTATACGAGCCAATGAAGCGTAAGTACCAATTTCTGAGTTACCGGTAACACCCAGTGAGGTGTGCAGTTTTAATCTGCTGATGGCATTTAAATTCTTCATGAAGTTTTCGTTGGATATCATCCACCCCAAACCTAGTGATGGAAAGAATCCATACTTGTTATTCGGTCCGAATTTAGAAGAACCATCATAACGACCGGTTAATGTGGCCATATAAGTTCTGTCGTAGGCATATGCCGCACGGAAGAAGTAAGAGTTCATGGCCCATTTATCGTAATCACTTCCAACGGAAGGACGGTTAGTACCACGTCCCATATTGTAGAATCCGAAGTAGTCATCTACATAGCGGCTGTCAGATGCGGAAAAATAATCGTAGATATTTTCCTGCCATGACATACCGGCCATTGCATTGATCGAGTGCTTATTGATCAGTTTTTTATAAGTCAGGTATGTCTCTTCCTGCCAGTAGAATGTAGAAGCATGTGAAGCTGAAGCTGATCCTTCCGCATTCTGGTTAATCAGCGGGCGAGGAGTAAACGGTGTATAGTTTTTGGCGCGGTTATTATGATAATCCACACCAAATTGTGTTTTTAATTCCAAGTCTTTTGTCAGATGGAATGTAAGGGCTGCGTTACCGAAAATTTGTGTACGGTATTGCATAGCCTGTATACGCTCCAGCAGCTCAACTGGGTTACCTACACCCTCAGGCTGAAAACCCTGTGTAGGGCCGCTTGGATTGTCTTTGTCTATCGGAATTGCGGTTGTTCTGATATTATTAGTTTGAGCATAGGTGCCATCTGCTAGTTTTACTGGGAGGAAAGGTAGTTGTTCTACCATAGTACGCAAAGCTCCCAAGCCGTACGGGTTATCTGAAGTTCTATTACCCCAGGTATGGTTCACTAATAAGTTTACAGATGTAGAAAGCCAATTGGTAGGCTTATCATCATAAGCCAGTTTAGCATTCAGACGTTTAAAATAAGTATTGCGTAAAATACCTTGTTGGTCGGTATAGTTCAGAAATGCACCTGTGGAAGCATTGTTCATTCGGCGCTGTATGCTAAGCTGGTGGTTGTGTGAAATAGCTGTTCGGGAGGCTTCTTTTTGCCAGTTGGTATTGTATTTAGGAGTACCGTCTGGATTAAACAACTCTGGATCAGTAAAGATTTGTGACAGGTCCGTAGTAAAGTTTCTGCCCTGCCATGCGTTGGCATTTTCCAATCCTTGTTTAAAAGCTGCCATCCATTCGTTAGCATCCAATACATCAATGTATCTGGACATTGTTCCCACAGATATAGAACCATCATATGAAATTTGCGCATTCTTAGCTCCAGTTGCACCGCGCTTAGTGGTAACTAGTATTACACCATTGGCACCGCGAGCACCATAAATGGCTGCTGAGGACGCGTCTTTTAGAACTTCGATGGATTCAATATCGTTAGGGTTTAAAAACTGGAAGTTTTGCATTACTACTCCGTCAACTACATAAAGCGGATTAGCAGAAGCGTTGATAGTAGCAATACCACGAATAATTACACGCATTTCACCACCGGGTTGTCCGGTATTGGAGAAGATGTTTACACCAGCAGCTTTACCTTTTAAACCTTCCAGCGCATTAAATGCCTGAGCTTTGATGATATCACTTCCCTTAGCTGTGGAAATTGACCCGGTGAGATCTGATTTACGCATAGTACCATAACCTACCACTACTACTTCGTCCATTTCGTTGACAGTAGGGTTAAGCGCAACTGTAATTGGTTGATTACTAGTAATAGTTACTTCTTGTTCGGTGTATCCCACGCTGGAAATCACCAAAACATCTCCAATGCTCGCATTAATTGTGAATTTACCGTCTGCATCGGTAGTAGTACCAATAGTCGAACCTTTAATCGTAATAGAAGCTCCGGCTATCGGCTCTCCTTTATTATTGAGTACCGTACCGCTGATAGGATCAGCTTCTTTTAGTTTGGTAATTGCTTCGGGGCTGATAGGAGAAATCACTACGTTGTTTTTCTTGTAGATTTTCCACTGAAGCGGATATCCCTCGAATATTTTGTGCATAACTTCGCTGATGCTGGCGTTGACAACATTCACCGAAACAAACATTCGCAACGGCAGCACATCGTTTGAGTAACTGAAACGATACGATGATGTTTTCTCTATTTTTTCCAGCACTTCGGCTACCGTAAGATTATTGGCTTTGAGACTAATTCGCTCCTGCGCCATATTGGTTGCCGAAACCTGAAGAGCAATTACCAAGAACAGCAGAGATAGTTTCATATAAACAAGTATTCTTCTGATAAGCATAGTACTGACTATGCCCCTATAAACATTTTTTTGCATATTTTCGTTTTGCAGAGTTAAACAATCACATTAAGGGCTCTAACTCAATGTGTGATTACTATCTGTGGAAGGGGAATGTTGGCGCATTCTCCTTTCCTTTTTTCTTAAATATTTATATAAAGGGTTATGGCTAACTTGTGTTTATGATCATACGCAACCGTTTTTAGTTTTATTCAATAATTAATGTATCCTTTGAAATGAATCTGTAATTTATATTTTGCGAAAGTTTGATGATCTGTAGAATTTCTTCCAAGTTATAGTTACTGCTGTGAATAGTGTAACGATAGTGTTTTACTACGTCGTTTTTGAAGATGATAGTAGTATTAAATACCCGTTCCAATTCCCGGGCAATTAGATCTAGAGGTTTGTTTACAAAATAAAGCTCATTATTAATCCAGGCCAGTTCTGCTATGGTGCTATCTTCTGCAACAATGCGTGTGAGTTTAAAAATATCTTCTTCACGATTGTTTTGTTTTGAAGTGGTATTTTGAGAAAGGCCTTTCTTGGAGATGATAATTTTCTCCGAAGGGTTGAGAATAACTCTATTGTCCTTTTTATCATCAAAGGTAAGCTCTATCTTACCTCTTATTAAGGAGGTTTCTATAATATCTTCTTGAGGGTAATTCCTTACGTTAAATGCAGTGCCCAAAACTTTTATTTTGGTTTTATCGGTATGAATGATAAAGGGCTTTTCCTTGTTATACTTTACATCAAAATACGCTTCGCCTGTAAGCACTACCTCACGTGATTGTTTATTGAAATGCTCATCATAAGTAAGGCGGCTATCCGAATTAAGAATTACCATCGTACTGTCTGGAAGCATAATCTTGGACTTGGATCCTTTTTCTGTAGCCACCTCATTTTTAAACTTCCCTTGAGTGTTGTGCTTGGTGTTGTTTTTTTCATATAGGTTATAAACGGCCAACCCTACTAGGGGTAGTAATATGAGGACTGCCGCATATTTGAAATAATTGCGAATTTTAAAAGAATGTTTTTTCCCGGAAGTAATAGGGGCGTAATTTGCCTCCGTAGGGGCAAGAAGTCTTTTTTTAACATAGTGACTGGCATAGGACTGCTCCAATATCTCAATCGGATAACTGTCCAGTCGTCCGGCATTTTCAATATGGGTATACAGAGTCATGAACTCCGGGAATTCGTTCATTAGCTGCTGCAGACGCTCAAGTTGCTCCGGGGTGGCATCGCCCGAGAGTTTTAAACCCATAAGGTCATAAAATTCTATTTCAGCATTATTTGCCATGTACTCTTAATAGATTGAAATCTGCCCACTTGGGGTGAAAGATGTGAGAATTATTTTATTTTTTGTTTGTTACTCCTTTGTCCGGAAACATCCTCCAGAGCCATGCGGATTCGTTTTAAAGCAATGCGGATATGTGTTTTGATGGTATTATTACTGATTCCCATAACAGATTGTACTTCTTTGTAGGACAGTCCTTCATCTTTAATTAGTCTGAATACCAACTGACTTTGTGGTGGTAATCGCCGTACAACGGATTCAATGCGATGGCTGATTTCTTTAGCGTTAATTTCAGCATCGGCATGGCAATACCCCATCTGGTCGAAATGCTCTTCGTCTGTATTTTGTACAATTATAGATTTCTTCTCATTGATATGCGCTAAAGCTGCATTTCTCACGCATTTGAATAAATAAAGGTCGAGGCGATTGATATTACTGAGCTTTTCCTTCATCATCCAAATGCGAATCATGACGTCTGATACGAGCTCCTCCGATATCTCAGGATCTCCAATAAAAGCTACGGCAAAGCGATGCAGGGAGCTATAGAAATGAAAATAAAGCTTTTTGTAGGCGTTTTCATCTCTATAATAGGCTACCTGCTGTTGCCAATACAGAATATCAGACAGTTCTCTTTTCAATCGATTGAATGAGTTTATACAACAATATTAGCCAGTGCTATATATTATTAGTGTTGTTCCAGTTTAAGCAAGATGTACGCTTATATAAAGAGTAAATTTTATGCCAGAAGGGTGAATCCGGCGGTAATATTTTTATGATTTTTTTATATGACAGGGGGGTAGGTATTTTATAATTAAGTAATAAATAAGGGGAAGTTCTATTGCTTCCCCTTATTTGCCGAAATATTATGAGCTAGAAGTATAGCCAACTAAATAGAATGTTAGGGAAAACACCCAGTAATATAATAAGTATAGTAATACCTATCAGGATATATTTTTCCAAAACAGTAGCCTGTATGGTAGGTGCTGGTCCCTCTTTAAAATACATGGCTTGTATTACACGGAAGTAATAATAAACACTGATAGCTGCCATTAATACTGCAAAGATTACAAGCCATAAATTTTTACCTGTAAGAACTACTGCTTTCAGCATATAAAATTTTGCTAGGAATCCTGCAGTAAGAGGAATTCCAGCCAATGATAATAGACATATGGTGGCGGTAAATGCGAGTACAGGTTGATGTTTAGCTAGACCGTTGAACCCTTCAAAAGAATAATCGGCTATTTTGGCCAAAACTCCAAAGACCCCGATAGTAGCCAGAGAGTAAGCTGCTGCGTATAGTAACAGTCCTTCGCGGGCAGTATCGTTGAGCGCCAGAATAGCCAATAGCATAAATCCAGCTTGTGAAATGCTCGAATAGGCGAGCATACGCTTAACACTCTGCTGGAAGACAGCGGTGATATTTCCAATAAATAGTGTAACGGCAATCATTACGGCTACCCACAGTCCCCAGGTGTTCTGCAGTGCTTCAAAAATGCCTCCGAACAAGCGCATAAATCCTGCAAATACGGCCACTTTAACAATGGTGGACATGAAGGAGGTAAATACGGTGGGTGCGCCATCGTATACATCTGGAGTCCAGAAGTGAAAAGGTGCTACGGATACTTTAAAACTCATGGAGAACAGCAGGAGCAGCATGCCTGCAATTTGTAATGCCGATTGAGCGTTTTTAGCAAAGTCCATTTTGTCAATAAAGAAAGTGCCCTGAGCTCCGTATATCAGCGCTATACCCATAAGCATAATACCGGTAGAGAAGGAACCCATCAAAAAATATTTTAAGGCAGCCTCATTACTTTTCAGGTTCTTTTTATCTGCACCGGTAAGTATATACAACGGAATGGAAATAATTTCTATACCGAGAAATAAAGTTAACAGCGATTTGAAGCTGGTGGTAAGTATGATACCTGCTGTAATAAAGAATATCAATGCCAGATACTCGGCAAGATTCTTTCCCACCTTTTCCATCTCAGAGTAGGTAAGCAACAGGTATACCAATGTGGCAAAAATCGCGACACCGTTAAAAAAAAGTGCATAGCTGTCAAAGGCCATGAAATTGGATACATCGAACCGGAAAAGCAGCTTGCCCTGCATTTCCAAGTAATTGACCAATAATAGCAGCAGCATTGCTATTAAACCTATGACTTTTACGGGCGCATTTTTTTTGATAAATGCACCGCTAAACATCATCACCACTCCAAAAATTGCAGATAATACTAATGCATTCATATTTTATTGATTAATGCCTCTTTATTTATGAAGCACATCCGAATATTTTATAATCGAATTGGTTATTTCTTCAAATGAGCCTAACAATGGTTGTGGATAAACACCAACAACAATGATACATATAGCAATTATTGCTAGTATTGTTTTTTCATGCCATTGTATATCGCTGCCTTTTTCAGTAAGTGCGTTGGTCTCTCCCAGAAATACCTTGCGTCCCATCAACAATGTGTATGCAGCTCCCAGTATGATGGCAGTACCTGCAGCAACGGTAAAAGCTACCCCATACTGCGTGATTTTTGAGCTGAGTATACCGTTAAACATCAGAAACTCTCCCACAAAAGCGTTGGTTAGAGGCAAGCCTATATTGGCAAACGCAATGATGAAAAAGAATATGGTAAGAGCCGGTGCCTTTTTTGCAATACCGCCCAGCTCACTCATTTTTCTGGTGCCAAATTTTCTTTCAATAATTTCGATTACTACCCACATTCCTAAAATGTTGATGCCATGCGAGAACATTTGAAGCATAGCACCCTGTACACCACTTTCTGTTTCTGCGAATATTGCTACGCACATCAACCCAATATGTGCAATCGATGAATAGGCTACCAAGCGCTTCATATCATCTTGTTGGAAAGCTATAAGTGACGCATAAATGATGCCTATTACCGCCATAGTAGATACGGTATCACCCCAAGCATACGAAGCTGCAGGTAATACAGGCAATAACCAACGTAACAATGCTAATACCCCCATTTTTACCATGAGACCACTCAATACCATGGTGGTAGCGGTAGGGGATTGTTCGTAGGTATCTGGCTGCCAAGTATGGAAAGGGAATATAGGCATTTTGATGGCGAAGGCAACAAATAATAGCCAGAACAACCATGCTTGCTCATCACCACTGAAGCCTGTCTGATAGAATGCTGTAATATCGAATGATTTCGTTTGGGCGTAGATGTAAATAAGTCCTACTAGCATTAAGAGCGAACCCAAGAATGTGTATATGAAAAACTTGAAGGTTACTCTTATGCGTTTTTCTCCGCCCCATTGCGAGCAGAGAAAATAAACAGGGATCAATGCCAGCTCCCAAAAGAAATAGAATAGTAGGGCATCCATTGCAAGAAACACCCCCATCAAGCCCGCTTGCGCAAGCAGCATTAATCCTAAAAAGTTGTTGACATTATTATAGGGAGTCGTCCATGTGGATACAAAGATGATAGGGAAGGAGAGCGCAGTAAGCAAGCACAGCATGGAGCCCATCCCGTCGGCGCTAATCGAAAAACTGCTATTTAGGATACCCATCCAAGAAGTGCGAAAACTTAAGGCTTCGGGATTGTTCATGGTGATTCCTGCAATAGCAATCAGCAATGTGACCATAGCCACTAAGAGTGACCAAGCTCTTACGCTCTGTTCTTTTTTTATAAAAAAAGTAATGATGCCTCCGAGCAAGGGGATCAATATCAACAACAATGCGATCATATCTGAATTCTAAAAATTAAATTTCAATTTTTCAACTTCCCTCTATCTAACCTAATCAAGGGTTATATCTATTTTCTTAAAAAGAATTGTAATGTAAATACGATAAGCATGCCTACTACCATCAGCAACACATAAGCACCTGTTTGACCGCTTTGCAACCAGCGTAATTGTCTTCCTCCGTAACTCACTAAGCGTCCCACTCCATTTACAATGCCGTCCACAATATTTTTTTCAAATACATTGTTCAAGAATTTGCCCAAGGCATCCAATGGTCTTACGATTAAAGCATTATAAAGCTCATCTACATACCATTTATCCTGCAACAGTTTGCCGAAACCTTGTGCTTCATCCAAATCGGGTTTCTTGCTATATCGTGTCCACGCTATGACGATCATGATAATGATGAGTGCAGAAGATACTCCGGTTAATAACCACTCTGTGCTATGGTCGGGATGGTGATGTCCCAGTTTTGCCAGCTCTGGAGCGGAGGCTGCAAATACGGGGTCTAGAAACGCCTTTAAAGAATGCGCACCGTGAGCCAGAAACTCAGGAATTCCAACATAACCACCTATGATGGAAAGTATAGCCAGTACTATCAAAGGAATAGTAATAGCAGCGGGGCTTTCGTGCAGATGATGTCTCTGTTCTTCAGTACCGCGGAAATCACCTTTGAAAGTAGTGGCATATAGGCGGAACATATAAAATGCAGTCATTAATGCTCCTATAATACCCAATACATATAATACGGGTGAAGTGGCAAAGGCATTGGCGAGAATTTCGTCTTTGGAGAAGAACCCAGAGAATCCGGGGATACCGGCAATTGCCAAACATCCGATAAGGAAAGTAATATTGGTTACTTTCATGTATTTGCTGAGTCCCCCCATTTTACGCATGTCTTGTTCGCCACCCATGGCATGGATTACCGAACCGGAACCCAAGAATAATAAAGCTTTGAAGAATGCATGCGTCATTACGTGGAATACTGCAGCTACATACGCTCCGGTCCCCAATGCGAGGAACATGTACCCCAGTTGACTTACGGTAGAGTAAGCCAATACTTTTTTAATATCATTTTGTTTCAAAGCAATGCTTGCAGCCAGTAAAGCTGTGGCAATGCCTATAATGGCTATACAATTTAACGTGCCCGGAGCCATAGAATACATCAGATTGCTACGTGCGATCATGTAAATACCGGCTGTTACCATGGTTGCAGCGTGGATCAGTGCAGATACAGGTGTGGGACCTGCCATCGCATCGGGCAGCCAAGTATATAAAGGAATCTGAGCGCTCTTACCGGTAGCTCCTATAAATAATAATGTTGTAATTACGGTAATATCAAAGCTCGATAATTTGCTTAAAGTCTCTATAGTAAAGATTTCGGAAAAGGTGACTGTACCCAGCTTATTGATAAGCATAAATAATGCAATAAGAAATGCTAGGTCGCCAATACGGTTCATCACAAAAGCTTTTGAGGCAGCTTTTGTATAATCGATATTTTTAAACCAGAATCCGATGAGTAAATAAGAACATAAACCTACACCTTCCCATCCGATGAAGAGAATGACAAAGTTAGCTCCCATTACCAGCAGCAGCATGGAAAACACGAATAGGTTGAGGTAGGCAAAATAACGGGCAAACTGATGCGGTTTTTCCTCATGCATGTAGGAAGTCGAGTATACATGAATCAGAAAACCTACACCCGTGATGATTAAAAGGAAAAGAGCAGTGAGCTGATCGACCTGAAAGGCAAAAGGAATGCGCAATGTTTCTATCTTGATAAAATCAAAATACTCTACAATAGCCGTATTCCCTGCTTTTACCTGCAGAAATGCCATTACACTCAGTATAAAAGAACCGAGTATGGTGCCACTGCCGATAATTCCCACAAGCCCTTTCGATAAGTAATTTCTTAATAGCCCATTGACTATAAAACCTAATAACGGCAATAATGGTATTAAGATCAGTTCAACTTTCATCTAAAATGATTTATGTCCACGCTCTCTTCGCATCCTTTGCAGAAGAGAGGATAAATAATATTGCTTAATGTTTTAGTCTATTCAAAAAATTAATATCTACCGCATGAATGTTGCGATACATCATTACGATGATTGCTAGGCCCACGCTTACCTCGGCTGCTGCTACTACCATAATAAAAAATACAAACAGCTGTCCGTCTGAACCGGAGAATGCCGGTAATGCTTCTTTGGCTACTGCCTGCATTTTTGAGAAGGCTACCAACAGCAGGTTGACAGAGTTCAACATCAGCTCAATGCACATAAATACAATGATGGCATTTCTGCGCGTGAGCACACCCACTATTCCTATTGTGAATAGTGCTAAAGACAATACGATGTAATAATTTATAGGCATAAGATTGCTTTCTGCACCCTTCGTAAGAAGGAGTATATTTTTATAAATTTTTAGTAACCAATATTTCCTATAAGCTTTTCGGGTTGCGTTATTGGCAGCAGTCTATCATCAGTCTTTCTTACCAATAACTACGACACCCACCATCGCGCTTAAAAACAGAATACTGCTGATTTCAAATGGCACAACAAAAGTGGTAAACAATTCTTTACCCAGATTACTGATCAGCCCCACATCTCCACTATTAACTTCTGCTATATTCTTTGAAATTTCAGTATTGCGAAGTGCTGCCACCAATACCAGCAACAAACATCCACCTGATATCACCCCAATAATCTGCAACCACCGGTTTTTGAGAGGTTCGGTGCTCTTGTTTAAATTCATCAGCATGATTACAAACAGAAATAGCACCATGATGGCTCCGGCATACACAATAATGTTTACTATAGCCAGAAACTGCGCATTCAATAAGATATAATGACCCGATATAGCAAAGAAAGTTGCTACCAGCCATAGTACACTGTGCACAGGATTTTTACTAGAAATCACCATAATGGCACTAAACAATGCTGCCACTGTAAGAATCCAGAAAAGTATATGTGTAATGCCCATTGCCCTTAATTATCTTCAGCTTATTATTATTTTTCTCTATTGATAGTTCCCAATGCTTTCTGATAAGCTTCTGGTTCGGTAACAGGATTGGGAATCAACAAATCTTCTTTTTTATAAATAAAACCTTTACGGGTATAATTGGCAGGCGTAACTGTCTGCGAAAGATAAATGGCATCTTTAGGACAGGCTTCTTCACAAAGGCCACAGAAGATGCAGCGCAGCATATTGATTTCGTACTTCGCAGCGTATTTTTCTTCCCTGTACAGATGTTCTTCGCCTTCCTGTCTTTCTGCCGCTTCCATGGTAATGGCTTCTGCAGGGCAGGCTAGGGCACAAAGACCGCAGGCAGTACATCTTTCACGTCCTTCCTCGTCTCTATTCAATATATGAAGCCCACGAAATACCTTGCTGAAAGGCCGCTGTTGTTCAGGGTATTGAATGGTGGCTTTTTTTGAAAAGAAATGTTTTAAAGTAATCGCCATCCCTTTCAGAATGTTCCACAGATACAATCGTTCTACGAAGGTCATGGGACTGCGATCTACCGGTTTGGCTCTATTTGTATATTGAATACTCATTAGTTTTCGAGCAGTGATTTAAAATTTTCGCAAATATAATTTAGTTGATAGTATTATAACCTTTACTTGTTCACTATTTGATGCTTATGTTGAGATATAAGTTACTGCTACTCTTTACTTATTTAACATGAGTACAATCACTGCAGTAACTATCATGTTTATTAGCGCCAATGGCACCAGTCTTTTCCATCCCAAATGCATGAGCTGGTCGAACCTAAAGCGCGGAACGGTCCAGCGTATCCACATAAATACAAACACAAAGAAGAATGCTTTTGCCATCAATACCGCGAAGCTTATAAACGCCAGCAGATTCGGTGAAATATTCCATGATGCTTCATTTACAAATGGAATATCGTAACCACCAAAATAAAGTGTGGACATGATCACAGCACTGATGAACATATTGATGTACTCGGCAAACAGATAGAAGCCTAGCTTCATACTGGAATACTCTTGATGATAACCGAAGTTCAGCTCGCTTTCTGCTTCAGGCAAGTCGAAAGGCGTGCGGTTACATTCTGCAAGTGCACAGATGAAGAAAATCAAAAACCCAAGAGGCTGATAAACAATATTCCAATTACCATCGATCTGGGTTTGTACAATCTGACTCATTTGCAGAGAACCGGTGAGCATCAATACGGCAATGAGCGAAAGGCCCATAGCTAGCTCGTAAGAAATCATCTGCGAAGCTCCGCGAATAGCAGCTAAAAGCGAGAATTTATTGTTAGAAGCCCAGCCTCCAATCATAATACCATACACGCCTAAGCTCACCACACCAAACACATATAGAATGCCGATATTGATATCTGCTACTTGTAAAGGTACCGTTCTGCCACTGATGACAGCAGGTGTACCCCAAGGAATAACGGCACTGGTAAGCAGTGCTGTAACCATAGCCAGTATCGGCCCTAGGATAAACAAAAACTTGGAGGAAGCCAGCGGAATAATTTCTTCTTTAAAGAACAACTTACCACCGTCGGCTAAAGGTTGCAATAATCCAAAGGGACCGGCACGGTTAGGCCCAATACGATCCTGAATAAACGCGGCTACTTTTCTTTCGGCATATGTTGCATACATGGCAACAATCATGGAAAGCGTCACCACAAGTGCAATCAGAATCAGCTTTTCCAATATAAAAATCCAGTCTATTGCGAGTAAGTACATATTGCGTTATAATAATTTGATTTCAGGTTCTGCTTAAGAACTGCTGTCGATTATTTACTATTATTCCTGCTCTTTCTTTCCGTTTCCCAGATGCTTTTGATTAAATACGGCACCTGTGGCCGGTCCGGGAATTTTGCTTAAATCCACTCCGGGTTGGTTTACATCGCTTACCTCGTGAATATCCATCAGCAATTTGGGTTGACGACCAATTACAGCCGGAATAGTTTCTTTGGGTTGTTCTAATCGCTGATAATGATTTACGCCAATAACCGAATGACGTGGCACAGCAGTAGGTCCTTCAATCACCCAATCGCTTACATTCTTCTTTTCAAAGCGACATTCATTACAAATCCAACCAGTTTTTCCGTCGTAGGACTGAATTTCTCCCCACTGATCTTTACGAGCAGTGACACGCAACACTTCATCACCACGTCTCCACAAGGTTACTTTACCACAGCATTTGTCACAATTCCTGTGGGCGTCTACTGGTTTGGTAAACCACACACGGTTTTTGAAACGGAAGGTTTTATCAGTTAATGCACCTACCGGGCAAACATCAATGACGTTTCCAATAAAGTCGTTATCCAACGATTTTTCGATATAGGTAGCAATTTGTGCATGATCGCCACGATCTAGTACGCCATGCTGGCGCTTGTTGGTTACTTGGTCTGCAGTAAACACGCAGCGATAACAAAGTATGCAGCGTGTCATATGCAATTGGATATAGGGCCCTAAGTTATGAGGTTTAAATGTTCGTTTTTTAAACTCGTATCGTGTGCCGGCTTTGCCATGCTCATAACTCAGGTCCTGCAGATGACACTCACCAGCCTGATCGCATATAGGACAATCTAACGGATGGTTCAGCAAAAGAAACTCAACCACACCGGCGCGTGCATTGAGCACCCGCTCACTGGTGATATTTTTAACTTCCATGCCATCCATTACGGTAGTGCGACAGCTGGCTACCAATTTGGGCATGGGGCGTGGATCTTTTTCTGAGCCTTTGCTTACTTCAACCAAACAGGTGCGACATTTACCGCCACTTCCCTGAAGCGGTGTATAATAACACATTGCAGGTGGGGTAACATCGCCACCAATCATTCGAGCCGCCTGTAGTATTGTGGTACCCGGATCCACCTCAATAGATATATTATCTATTGTGACTTTAAACTTTTGAGGTGCTTCCTTTTTTATTTCGTCTGCCATGATTTAGTTTCACGCAAAGCTGCTAAGAGCTATGTTGTTTTTATTGTGTTATAGATTACTTTCTGTTCCAAATCTACAATATCCATTCGTAGGAGCTATACTGCTATCCGCGATTAGGCAGGTATAGGCTGAATGGGATCGGCATAATGAGCCAAGCCAAAGTTTCTTACCTGTGCTTCTTCTGCATGTGTAACATGCCACTCAAATTCGTCGCGGAAATGGCGAATGGCCGCAGCTACCGGCCAAGCTGCCGCATCACCCAGCGGACAAATGGTATTGCCTTCAATTTTGCTCTGGATCTCCCACAGCAAATCGATATCACTCATTTTGCCTTGTCCGTTTTCTAACCTCCATAAAAGTTTTTCCATCCATCCAGTGCCTTCTCGACAGGGAGAACATTGGCCGCAACTTTCGTGACGATAGAAGCGCGCCAGAGTATAAGTGTGTTTTACGATACACTGATCTTCGTCGAATACGATAAAGCCTCCGCTACCCATCATAGAACCTGTCTGAAATCCACCATCGGAAAGACTTTCATAGTTCATCATTCTTTGCTCGCCTTTGGCAGTTTTCAATAATAGATTGGCAGGTAAAATGGGTACCGAGGAACCTCCTGGGATGCAGGCTTTTAATCTTTTACCGTTAGGAATACCACCACAGTATTCATCGCTATAAATAAACTCCTCAACGGAGATGGTCATGTCTATTTCATATACGCCAGGTTTATTGATGTTGCCACAAGCAGAGATCAATTTAGTTCCTGTGGATTTCCCAACACCAATTTTGGCATATTCTTCTCCTCCCAGATTAATAATAGGTACTACAGCGGAAATACTTTCCACATTGTTCACCACGGTAGGGCGATCCCATGCGCCTTTTACGGCCGGGAACGGAGGTTTGATACGCGGGTTACCTCTTTTGCCCTCGAGCGATTCCAGCAAGGCGGTTTCCTCGCCACAGATATAGGCTCCGGCACCTCGTTGTACATGGATGTCACAATCGAAGCCGCTATTTAAAATGTTCTTACCCAGAAAACCATTATTCCTAGCTTCCTGTATGGCCTGCTCGAGAATGTCTACGATCCAAGCATATTCACCACGTATGTATATAAAAGAGGTATTGCTACCCAATGCATAAGATGCTACTATAATTCCTTCGATGAGCAGATGCGGAATGTGCTCCATCAAGTACCGGTCTTTAAAGGTACCTGGCTCACTTTCATCAGCATTAACGATCAGGTGGCGGGGCACACCTTCCGGTTTTGCCAGAAAGCTCCACTTCATACCTGTAGGGAATCCGGCTCCTCCGCGTCCGCGCAAACCTGACTTTTTTACTTCTTCCACTACATCGTCAGGCGACATGGTCTTCAGTACTTTTTCTACACTTCTGTACCCCCCCTCACGCCGATAGGTATCAAAATACCTAATGCCTTCTACATGTACTTTCTCTAATAATAGTTTTCTACCCATTTATTAAAGTCGATAAATATTTTTAATGATCGTTACTGTCTGCAAGTAGTCTGAAAATTATTTCAGACTTATTGAACCGCAGCCTCTTTATTTCTACATTCCTCAATAATGGCATCTACTTTTTCTTTGGTAAGATGCTCTTTATAGTATTTACCCATCTGCATCATTGGGGCATAGCCACAAGCTCCAAGGCATTCAACTGTTTTTAAAGTAAACATGCCATCTGCGGTAGTTTCGCCAGGCTTGATGTTGAGCTTTTGACTAATATATTCGATGATTTCATCACAACCTCTGAGCATGCAGGGACCCGTTTGGCAAACTTCAAATACGTATTTACCCACGGGTTTCAAATTAAACATGGTGTAAAACGTTGCCACCTCATATACTTCAATGGGTTCAATATTCAGCAACGAGGCAACATAGTCCATCGTTTCTGCACTCAGCCATCCAAACTGCTCCTGCGCCAGATGTAAGACCGGAATCAGTGCACTCTTTTGCCTGCCTTCTGGGTATCGGGCGATAATCTTATTTACCTTTTCTAAGTTTTCCTGAGAAAATTGAACCATATTGATTGTATATTAAAGTCAAAATTAAAAATCGCTACTGCATTAGCAGGCAGGTTTTAATTTATCATTTTAGTATTAAGCATCCATTTCACCGGCAATCAAATTCAGCGATGACATTACAATGATGGCATCACTGAGCATACCACCTTTTACCAGCTCTTCATACGCCTGATAGTAAATAAAACAAGGACGTCTGAAATGCAGGCGGTAAGGAGTGCGGCCTCCGTCACTAATAATATAGAATCCTAACTCCCCATTGCAAGCCTCTATGCTGTGATATAACTCGCCTTGCGGCATATTGATTTCTCCCATGATGATTTTGAAGTGCCATATCAAAGCCTCCATTTTAGTATACACATCCTGTTTGGGAGGAAGATAGTATTCCGGAACATCTGCATGATATACGGTGGCTTCTTCGCCTTTCAGTTCATTGAGTTTTTGTAATGCCTGTTCGATAATGCGCATGCTTTGCCACATTTCGGCGTTGCGCACGAGAAAGCGGTCGTAACAGTCACCGGTAGAACCTATAGGGATGTCAAACTCAAATTCTTCATAACTACAATACGGCGATACTACACGTACATCGTAGTCCACGCCGGCCGCCCGCAGGTTAGGGCCGGTGAATCCGTAGTTCAACGCGCGTTCGGCACTGATAGGCCCTGCACCAATCGTACGCTCCATGAAGATGCGGTTACGATTGAACAGGTTTTCAAACTCTTTGAGTACTTTGGGATATTCGTTTAAGAATTTTTCAATTTTTTCGAAAGCCGTATTAGAGAAATCTCTTTCAAAGCCACCGATACGGCCAATATTGGTAGTCAGGCGGGAACCGCAAACCTCTTCATAAATTTCGTAAATCAGCTCTCGGTACTGCATTACATACAGGAATCCGGAGAACGCACCACTGTCCACACCCACGATAGAGTTGCATATCAAATGGTCGGCAATTCGCGCCAACTCCATAATGATGATGCGCAGGTAATCTACGCGTTTAGGCGTTTGAATACCTAACAGCTTTTCGCAGGTAAGATGCCATCCGATATTGTTAAGGGGGGCCGAACAGTAGTTCAACCTGTCGGTAAGCGGGGTGATTTGATATAATGACCTACGCTCTGCAATTTTTTCAAATGCTCTATGAATATATCCTACTGTTTGGGTGGCTGCTACAATTTTTTCACCATCCAATTCCAGAATATTTTGAAATACACCGTGTGTAGCAGGGTGTGTAGGACCTAAGTTAAGGGTAGTGGTTTGTTTTTCGATACTACCCGCCGGCAGATTTATATTTTGATGTATATCTGACATTTCGAAAATGTTGTTCTATTTTAGGGTTACAACTACAATTTTGGCCTCAGCAAAATGCGTCGTACAACTTTATTTACAACGATTATTTTTCATTTTCGACAACTGAATCCTGTAATCTTTTTCCTAGGTCGAAATGATCCGAACCTCCACGCCCGAACATCTCATCGTCCTTATCGATACGAGACTGGTCTTCCAGCGGATATTCTTTTCGCATAGGGAAGTAATCCATTTCGTCTACATTGAGGATTCTCTTAAGATTCGGATGGCCTATGAAAATGATGCCATAAAAGTCGTATGTTTCGCGCTCCATCCAGTTGGCAGCTTCGTAGATGCCGGTGGCGGTATACACCTCGGGTTTATTGATATCGGCAAAAACCTTAAAGCGCAATCTTACGTTCTCTTTTATATTATGTAGATGGTATACTACTGCGAGTTCGGCGCCTTTCTGATCGGGATAATGAACGCCACAGATGTCGGTAAGAAAATTGAAACCAAGTGTTTCATCTTCTTTAAGGAAGGATAAAATTTTGAGATTAATTTCCTTATCGGCATGAAAGCTTAATAGGCCAAATTGTTCTTCGAATGCGAAAACCTGGTCTCCGAATTTATCAATCAGCTTTTGTTTTATAAACTCGTTTGTTAATGCCATAGCTCAAACCCTGAAACGGGTATTTATATTGTTATAATGCTTCTATATAGGGAAGCATAAGATTATTGTATTCCGTAGCTTTCCAGTAGCCCTTTGTATCTTTCACTGTTTCTTCTACGCAAACTTTCTTTACCTACAAGGTCCTGAACCCGCATCACACCATCCAGAATAGCTTCAGGGCGGGGCGGGCATCCGGGAACGTATACATCCACCGGAATAATTTGGTCTATTCCTTGAAGTACGCTGTATGTGTCGAAAATACCGCCACTACTAGCGCAAGCACCCACGGCAATCACCCAGCGAGGTTCGGCCATCTGGAGGTACACTTGTTTTACTACCGGGGCCATTTTTTTGGCAATGGTTCCCATTACCATCAACAAGTCGCACTGGCGGGGGGAGAAGCCTACACGCTCACTTCCGAACCGTGCCAAATCATATGTTGCGGCCATGGTAGCCATGAACTCGATACCGCAGCAGGAGGTTGCAAACGGTAGCGGCCATAACGAATTTTTTCGGGCAAGTCCTATTACACTGTCAAGCGTTGTGGCAAAGAAGCCCTGTCCCTCATATCCCGGGGGCATTTCAGCCATCATGAGGCTGTCGTTTACGTCAGCCTTTTTGGGTTTTATATTAAAAGATACAGGTCTCATTGAAGTTTGAATTTGAATTTGAACCCTTGCGGATATCAAATCATAAGTTTAAAAATTAGAAACATCAAAATGTCGTTAATCTTCCCATTTAAGAGCGCCTTTCTTGATGATGTAAATGAAGCCGCATAAAAAGAAAGCAACGAACATCAATACTGCATAAAAACCATCCCAGCCCAAAGACTTAAAATTAACAGCGTAGGGGTAGAAGAAAATAACTTCTACATCAAATAAAACGAAGAGAATGGCTGTTAGAAAGTACTTGATGGCCATGGGCTGGCGGGCATCTCCGTGCGAGCGGATACCACTTGCAAAGTTTTCGAGCTTGTCTTGTGTTCTACGTTTAGGACCCAGTAAGTGAGTTACCACGGTAAGGGTAACGATGAGTCCTGCCGCAAAAATCAATTGCAATCCAATCGGCAAAAATGATTGTGCAGTATTTTCAGCAACAACGGTTTTAAGTAAATCAACCATATTTAACACACTAATAAGCAAAAATAAGACAGGTTCCTCAATTAACCTTAATATGGAGCGTAAAATAAATATTATTAAAAAAACAGCCCGCCATATAGCGGGCTATTTTTTATTTGTAGGATTTACTTATAATTTTTTAGCGCTTGGGTCCTGAGCTGGAACTATTGCGTGCAGGAGCGGTAGCTGCTCCGTTTTGGGTAGAATCGGCACCAGTACCAGGTGCTGTGGGAGCTCCTGGTGTACCACCCAATGCTTTAATGTATTGCGCAATTTGTTCTTTTGCAGTAGGATTATCTGCATTGTTGTAAGCTAATTGCAGATATTTCAAAGCACTTTCGTTGTCTTTTTTCACATTAGCGCTGTAAATAGCCAGATCTGCTGCAGTTTTGAAAATTTCGCCACGTTTTGCTGCTACTTCGGTTGTATCATCAGGTGACTGAAGGAATGCTATGTATCTATCTCCATCAGTAACCATTATATTCTGGGCATTAGTAGAGTCGAATATTTTACTGCTTGCATAAGCCAGCATGTAGCCATAGTTCCATTTAGGGAATCTGTTACGTGCCGCATCGAATATTTTCCAAGCTTTCTCGTATTCTCCGGCTTTGTAGAACCCAGTATAACCTGCGTAGAAGTAGTCATTGATGGTGTGCTTGTCTGACGGCTTTATTTCCAGAATTTTTGCATACAATTCACCGGCCAGAGCGCTCTTGCCAGCATCAGCGAACATTTTTGCTCCGTTAGATAGGATCTCTACCTTACCAGCAATACTAGTATCAGCTGCAGCTGCGTCCAGATAAGTTTGTACTACTTCTGCTTCTTTACCTGGAGTTGTAGAGTAAGCTGTTGCTTTTAAGCTATAGTCTTTCGGAACGATGTTGTCCTTAACCTGAGTTTTAAAATAATCTTCTACATAAGGAATTGCAGATGCGGTATCCTTATTTTCAATAAGGCTATAGGCCACTAATTTGTAAACCAGAGGATTGGTTTGTTCTCGGGCTTGCGCAATAATGTTTTTACCGATATTGATAGCCTCACTGTAGTTTTTATTAAAGTAAGCGGCTACACCTTTAAAGTACTCGTTATTAGGACTTGGCGGTAATAAAGACAAAATTTTATCGCCGTAAGGTTTTGCCTTATTCAAATCTCCTGCAGAGAATGCATAATATTCATATAAATCTTCCAATGCAGGAAGGAAAGATGGATTCGCTGCAATAGCTTTTTCCAGAGATTGAATGTAAAGGTCTACGTTATTCTGAGATTTAAAGATTTTAGATTTTCTGTATTCGGCCAAGGCAAAAGAAGGTTCTGTTTCCAATGCTTCTTGATAATAAGTAAAGGCAGCGCTTCCTTCGCCCGGATTGGCTTTAAGAGTAGCATCAGCCAAGTTGGTATAGATGCTGGCGATCAACTTGGGGTCTCTCTTTTTGCCTTTTAAATTCATCACTAGGTTTTTAGCCTCAGTAAGTTTTGCAACGGCAAAATTGATGTCACCCACTCTGTCAATATTATTATAGGCACGGGCGAGGGCAAAGCCTACAGCATTGAGTACCTTTGCTTTTTCTACATCGTCTTTACCTAGTGCATTTAATGCTGCATTGAACTGTTGTTGCGCCTCAGCTCCTTTTTTTTCTGCAATCAGCAACTGACCCTTGGCAGCTAGCAGATAAGGATCTGCAGGCTTGGCGGCTAGTGCTTTGCTGATTACGGCATCTGCCTGTGCATTTTTTCCTAATTCGTAATAAGACTCTGCAAGCCAGTAAGCAGCATCTGCTTTATCGGCATGTTTTTCTAAAATACTCACTGCAGAAGCATAGTTGCCATTGTAATAAGCTTTTACACCATCCTCTACGGACTGTGCATACACTCCGGCATTCACCAATACTCCAAGTGCAAGTAGACGGATTGCTTTCTTCATCATCGTTTTTTTATTGTTTATTTTAAAAGTTTAAAGCGGTTTGTTAATAAACCGTAAATATAATTTTTATTTTAAATAGAATCTTCATTTAATCGAACCGGCCGGAAGATGAAAAATCTTCTTCCCGGCATAAGATAAGCCCTCTTGAAGATCAACTGACCGATTTCTCCTCTTAAAAAACTAGCGAACCCATTTCCTAGGCCCACATGGGTTTCTTTAAGAATATAGGTGAGATCTCGGGTCATCGGATATTTCCGGTCATATAAATTAGCCTGTACTGGTAAGATATATTTTTCGTCGCTATTGTTGCCTTTGAGGTAGGCAATTTTAACTTTTTTTAAGAAACTTCTTTGCTTGCTATCTTCGGGATTGCCTATCCAGCTTACTCCAATAAATCCCACAGCATTAGGTGTTTGAGCTACATAATTGATAACAGAGTCGCTCGTTGATGCTGCTACTGCCGCAGGATTGAGTGTTTCACCACGCAATACGGAGTCCAGTATATATCGTATAGTACTCGTGGTTTTAATACCATCAAATACCGGAATCAGCGGTCTTGAATAAGTGCCCGTAAGGATACTTTTGATTTCGTTCATGTCGAACAGAGAATCGGGAGACATCGGGTTTACAATTACCGCAATGGCATCACGGGCGATAGGCAACTGATCTACCACTACATTCATAGAATCGGCAAGTGTTGCTTTTTCCGACTCGGTGAGCGCAATGGTAGAGATAACCATTCTGATACTGTCGTTCCAAAGATCTTTTACACAATCTGATTCGGGCTTGTATTGTACATTAATTTTCGTGCCAGGATTATTCGACTCGAAAACTTTTATCTGCTCATCTATAACAGGCTTGAAAGAAATATCAGCGCTAATAGTAATACTACCGCTTGTTGGCGTATCTGTAAAATCTGGTCTCGTGCGTTTGTTAGCTTCACAGGCTGTTAATAATATTAATAAACACCAGCACAGCCAGGGGTATGCTTTTCGCACCTTCACGTTATTTAAAATAATTTTTTTTATAAGCACGGTATATACGCCAACTTCCATATAAAATAACAATTACTCCATATACCTTATCCCAGACGTCTGGTGGATATATTTTATTGAGCCGAAAGTCGAAGGCTCCTCTTGCCAGAAGAAAAACTCCGATAAACACAATTAGCGCTCCCATAATATAGTCCAGTGCAGATCTCATCTTAGATACCTGCCGGTTGCGCTGCTGTTCATAATCTTCGTTTGATTTCAGAGTCATCCTATATATGTGATGCGGCAAGATAAAATTTTTTCTTTTGAGATGCAAAATGTTTGAAAGTTCACACACGAACAATGTATATAGAATGTTAATAATAGTCAACGCAAACAAATCCTACCTTTGAGCTGTATGTATTTTGTTAAAACGCCGCGATGGCTTAAAAAAATATACGGCAATTACATTTGGGATATTAAGGCGGATACTCCTACGCTTTATCTTACTTTTGATGATGGGCCTCATCCCGAAGTCACTTATTTTGTGCTGAATGAATTGGAGAAATACAATGCAAAAGCTACATTCTTCTGCATAGGCAAAAATGTGCTATTATATCCTCACGTGTATAAAGCAATATTAGATAAAGGTCATGCAATAGGCAATCACACACATAATCATTTCAATGGCTGGAAAACGCCTTTGCAAGCTTATATAGATAATGTAGCACAATGTGAGCAGTATGTACAATCATCTTTATTCAGACCTCCCTATGGGCGCATCAAAAACAGTCAGGCCAAATACTTGCGCAATAAGGGTTTCAGCATTATCATGTGGGATGTACTTAGTGGTGATTTTGATACAAGTATTGATGGGAACAAATGTTCGTCGAATGTTATCAATAATGCTGCAAGCGGCTCCATTATTGTGTTTCACGACAGCGAAAAAGCATTTGAAAGACTGAAATATGCATTACCCGCGACTCTCGACTATTTTAGTAGGAAAGGATACAGTTTTAAACCGTTGGATATAATATAATGTTAGATGGTTATTTAATAAAAAAGGGCCTTGGGTAAACACCCTGGCCCGATTTTTAATCCGTACCCTATGAAAACTTGCGATGAAGTTAGTGTTTTTTGTGCATATCTACAAAGAAATATTTTATATTATAGAAAAAATTTAAATAAAGGGGTAATTTTTTGAAAAATGTATATCGATAGTCATTCTCACATTTATTCTAATGAATTTTTTAATGATACATTTGAGATGTTACAAAGGGCAGGGGCGGCAGGTGTGACTACCATATTAATGCCCGCCATCGATTCTGAAACCCATGAAAGAATGTTCGAATTGGAGCAAACTGCTCAGGTGCGTTGCCTGAGCATGATAGGATTACATCCTTGTTCTGTAAAAGAGGATTATGAAAAGGAGCTTAAGATTATTGAACAGCACCTGCAACAGCGGAAGTTTGTTGCTATTGGGGAAACCGGATTAGACTTTTACTGGGATGTTTCCTATAAGGAGCAGCAATACCGAGCCTTGGAAAAACAGATTCAATGGGCGTTGGAGTATCAGTTGCCATTAGTGATACATAGCCGCAATGCTACGCAGGAATGTATAGACATGGTGGCCCAATATGTTCCGGAAGGATTGCGAGGGGTATTTCACTGTTTTGGAGGTTCTATCGAAGAAGCGCAGAAAATTATGAACCTAGGTTTCTTTCTGGGCATTGGAGGGGTGGTTACTTTTAAAAAATCCGGACTGGCGGAGGTGATAAAGAATATTGGTTTGGAATATGTGATTTTGGAGACGGATGCCCCATATCTGGCTCCGGTACCACATCGCGGCAAACGTAATGAACCTGCTTACATACCGCTGATCGCTCAAAAGATTGCCGATGTACTGGAAATGCCTGTGGAAAAAGTGGCTGCAGTCACTACCGAAAATTCAAAAAAATTATTCTCTTTATAGCGAGAGAAGCCCTATTTTTGCAGCCCGTTTGGATAACGGCAAGGAGACGTGTCCGAGTGGTTGAAGGAGCACGCCTGGAAAGTGTGTATACGGGCAACCGTATCGCGAGTTCGAATCTCGCCGTCTCCGCAGAAAATGTTTAGCGGTATAAAAATTGGTAATCGATTTTTATATCGCTTTTTTGTTACACAAGTTTGCCGATGGCATTGTTATAGGGGGTGTTTTAACACATCTTTTATCAATTTCCTGGAAGATCTGCGTCGCTACGGTACTCCTTCCCGCTTCAAATAATTACATTTGTAGATATGAATCAATCATCGGCAGGCTTCCGTTTTCGCGAAGCCATGAAAAAAGAGCATCCTTTACAAATCGTAGGCACCATCAATGCTAACCACGCACTACTTGCTACACAGGCAGGCTTTAACGCTATTTACCTATCCGGCGGCGGCGTAGCAGCAGGTTCGCTGGGCATCCCCGATTTAGGAATTACTAATCTTGAAGATGTTCTAATTGATATTCGCCGTATTACAAACGTAACGGATACGCCGCTAATGGTGGATGTAGATACGGGTTTTGGCCCTTCGGCTTTCAATATTGAGCGTACTGTAAAATCTTTAATTAAGGCAGGAGCAGCTGCGTTGCATATCGAAGACCAGGTAGGTGCCAAACGGTGTGGACACAGACCGGGAAAGGAGCTGGTGAGTAAGGAAGAAATGGTTGATCGGCTGAAAGCCGCTGTGGACGCTCGTTTTGATGAATATTTTGTAATAGGTGCCCGAACAGACGCTTTGGCCAATGAAGGATTGGAAGGGGCCTTGGAAAGGGCCGTAGCGTACAAAGAGGCCGGAGCAGATTTTATATTTGCTGAGGCTGTAAAAGATTTAAACGACTACAAAAAGTTTGTAGAGGCTACCGGATTGCCGATATTAGCCAATATTACCGAATTTGGGATGACACCTATGTACACCATCGATGAATTGCGCGACGCCGGCGTATCATTGGTATTGTATCCGCTGTCTGCCTTTAGAGCTGCAAACAAAGCAGCACAAAATGTCTATGAGCATATACGCAAAGATGGTACGCAGCAAAATGTACTGCATACTATGCAAACCAGGGAAGAATTATACGCCAGCATTAACTACCATGCGTATGAAAAAAAATTAGATCAATTATATAAAAAATAAAAGACGATGGCTGCCAATACCGAACCTACTTTTAAGCCCAAAAAAAGTGTGGCACTTTCAGGAGTGTCTGCGGGAAATACCGCCTTATGTACTGTGGGCAAGAGTGGTAATGATTTGCATTACCGTGGATATGATATTCATGACCTGGCTACAAAGGCTACATTTGAAGAAGTGGCTTATCTCCTAATACACGGGCATTTACCTATACGCCCGCAGTTAAATGCTTATCGTGAAAAACTGAAATCGTTGCGGGGGCTTCCTGAAATGGTGCAGGAAGTGCTTAAAAAAATTCCTGCTGCCGCCCACCCGATGGATGTGCTGCGTACCTACACTTCGATATTGGGAACTCTTCTTCCTGAGAAAGAAGATCATAATGTGGCCGGGGCTAGAGATATAGCCGATAAGTTATTAGCTTCTTTCGCTTCGGCATTGTTGTATTGGTACCATTATACACACAACGGTAAAGAAATTGATGTTGAAACAGACGATGAAACAATAGGGGGACATTTTTTACATCTGCTGCATGGCAAGCGTCCTACGGATATATGGATAAAAGCCATGGAAGTGTCCTTGATATTATATGCAGAACATGAGTTTAATGCTTCTACATTCACAGGAAGGGTAATTGCGGGTACGGGTTCCGATATTTATTCTGCCGTAACTGGTGCTATCGGTGCTTTGCGCGGGCCTAAGCATGGAGGTGCTAATGAAGTGGCTTATGATATTCAAAGCCGTTATGCTAATGCCGATGAAGCAGAAGCAGATATTAAGGCAAGACTGGAGCGTAAAGAAGTGATTATAGGATTTGGACATCCCGTATATACTGTAGCGGATCCCAGAAATGTTATTATCAAAAAAGTTGCGGAAGATCTTTCGAAGCATGCAGGAGATATGCTTCTTTACTCGATTGCGGAAAGGCTGGAAAGAGTAATGTGGGATGAAAAAAGAATGTTCCCGAATCTGGACTGGTATTCTGCAGTTGCGTATCACATTATGGGTGTACCTACCTTAATGTTTACGCCTCTGTTTGTGATATCTCGTATTACAGGATGGAGTGCTCACATCATTGAGCAAAGACAAGATGGAAAAATTATTCGTCCCAGTGCCAACTATGTGGGGCCAGAAAATTTAGAATTTGTACCTATTGATAATAGACAATAAATGTGGATTTATAGATATTGATACATTATTATACCAAACTTTTAAAGCGAAAGATTACACATGTCATCTCAGATTTACAATGAAAGACCACAGCCTGATAAAGTGCTGGTGGATATAGCCGATTATGTTCTCAATTATGAAATAAAAAGTGAGCTGGCGCTGCAAACGGCTCATTATTGCTTATTAGATACCTTGGGTTGTGGATTTGAAGCTTTGACTTACCCTGCTTGTACCAAGTTGCTTGGTCCTGTGGTGCCCGGAACAATTGTTCCTAATGGAGCCCGGGTTCCTGGTACGAATTATATTTTAGATCCTGTTCAAGCTGCATTTAATATAGGGGCTATGATTCGTTGGCTGGATTTTAATGATACCTGGCTGGCGGCAGAGTGGGGGCACCCTTCGGATAATTTAGGTGGTATATTGGCCACTGCAGATTGGCTTTCACGAACCAATATTGCCGAAGGTAAATCACCTCTTACGATGCTGCAGGTATTGCACGCCATGATAATGGCGCATGAAATCCAGGGGGTGCTTGCATTGGAAAATTCATTTAATAAGGTAGGATTGGATCATGTGATTCTGGTAAAAGTGGCCTCTACTGCGGTGGTTGGAAAATTATTAGGATTGAACAGAGAGGAACTGATTAATGCACTTTCTCATGCATTTCTCGATGGGCATTCATTGAGAACTTATAGGCATGCTCCTAATACCGGAAGCCGCAAATCTTGGGCGGCAGGGGATGCTACTTCGAGAGCGGTACGCCTAGCATTGATTGCTAGGACAGGGGAGATGGGGTATCCATCTGTTTTAACTGCAAAGACATGGGGATTCTATGATGTATTGTTTAGAGGCAATGAGTTTAAATTTCAGCGGGACTATGGAACATACGTAATGGAACATGTATTGTTTAAGATTTCTTATCCCGCAGAATTTCACTCTCAAACCGCAGTGGAAGCGGCCATGAAGCTGCATGATATTTTGAGAGCAAAGGGTAAGACCAGTGACGATATTAAAAAAGTTACTATTCGTACACATGAAGCAGCTATCCGTATCATTGATAAAAAAGGTCCTTTGAATAACCCCGCCGATAGGGACCATTGTATTCAATACATGGTGGCTGTTCCATTAATCTTTGGACGGCTAACAGCAATGGATTATGAAGATGACGTGGCTGCCGATAAAAGGATTGATGCGCTACGCGAAAAAATCGTGTGTGTAGAAGATCCGCAGTTTACATTGGATTATCATGATCCTGAAAAGCGCTCCATTGCAAATGCACTTACGATAGAATTGAATGATGGAGAAATATTGGATGAAGTGGTTGTAGAATATCCTATCGGGCATAAGCGAAGGAGACAAGAGGGTATTCCTAAATTGTTAGAGAAGTATAAAATCAATCTGGCTCGTATCTTCGATAAAGTGCAACAAGACCAAATATTAGAGGCTAGCTTGGATTATGACAAATTGGTAAATATGAGCGTGAATGAATATGTAGATTTGATGGTAAAACCATAGAAAAACAAGCAAGAATTACCAATCGGGTTTTCAGCATCTACGATATGCATGTAAAACCCGATTTTTGCTATTACTAAAAATCTGTTTGTGCATTGCGTATGTTTCGCATCATATTCTTGTTGGTGATGGGCATATTGGTTGGGTTGAATATGCAAGCACAACATCCTGCTCCTAATCTTCGTAGTAATTATAGAGAAAAGTTGGTTCCAGTGATTCCGGGCCAGCCTTATCAGCTTGATACGCTCAGTATTATCCCCTCTTCATTTTCTATAAACGGTGTTGATACTTCATACTATTTACTGGATTATGTGAATGCTGTTTTATATTGGAAGAAATCGCCGTCCGATTCTGCGGTGAAAGTAATGTATCGGGTATTCCCCGTATCATTAAATATAAAAACTCAGGGAAGAAATTTTGATAGTATTGTCTATTACGCTGCAGCGCCTATTCCCCCGCCTGTTTCGGAAAGGGTAGGGGGTGGTGGTTTGTTTAACTTCGGAACTATCAATGCGCAAGGAAGTTTCGGTCGGCAAATAGGTTTTGGATCTCATCAAGATGTGGTGTTGAATTCAGAATTGAACGTTCAGTTGAGTGGTATGCTAGCAGATAGCATCGAGTTGCAGGCTGCTATTACAGATAATAATATAGCCATACAACCAGAGGGGAATACGCAGCAATTGAATGAGTTTGATGAAGTGTATATACGCTTCAAAAAACGAAACTGGCAGTTGAATATTGGGGATATGGACCTGAGAGAGGAAAAAAGTTATTTTCTGAACTTTTATAAAAGATTGCAAGGGATTTCCTTTCAGACTATCAATAACATCTCGCGCAACACTCTTGCGCATACGCTTGTAAGTGCCTCTATTGCTAAAGGTAAGTTTACGCGTAATGTATTTCAAGGACTGGAAGGTAATCAAGGTCCTTACCGCCTTTCGGGGGCTAATGGCGAATTGTTTTTTATCGTACTGGCCAATACGGAGCGTGTGTTTATTGATGGCGAATTGCTGAAACGAGGAGAGGACCAGGATTATGTAATCAATTATAATACCGCTGAAATTACCTTTACGCCCCGACGTATGATTACAAAGGATTCGCGTATTCAGATAGAATTCGAGTACGCAGATCGCAATTTTTTAAATACCAATCTGTATGCCATGCAGCAGGTGAATTTTGGGGAAAAATTGCGGCTAAGTATTGGCTACTTTAATAATACAGATGCGAAAAACTCTTCTATTAATCAGGTGCTCGATGCCCAGCAAAAGCAGTTTCTGTTTAATATAGGAGATAGTGTGCATAAAGCTTATTATCCATCTGCGGTGCACGATACGCTTGGGCCGGGAAAAATTTTGTATGAGTTGGTGCAGGATACAGTGGGAGGAGAGGTAAGGAGTTATTATCGTTATTCCACGGATCCCGGTAAAACACTGTACAGCCTTTCATTTACAGAAGTGGGATTAGGTAAAGGGGATTATATTCCCGATAATGGCAATGCTAATGGAAAAGTATTTACATATGTGGCTCCGGTGAATGGCGTGAAGCAAGGAAGCTACGAGCCGGTAATATTATTAATAGCACCGCGTAAGCAGGAGGTGCTTACCCTCGGTGCAGATTACAATATTTCTACCAACACACTGCTTCGGGCCGAGGTAGCGGCTAGCAATTACAACATCAATACTTTTTCTACCTTACATAAAGGAGATGATAAAGGATATGCTGCAAAAGTAGGATTGACGAATCGACATCAGCTCCGGGAGCGGGATATGTTACATCTGGAAACAGCGATCGATTATGAGTATGTGCAACAAAGGTTTCAGCCTTTGGAACGTTTGCGGAATGTGGAGTTTACCAGAGATTGGGGTTTATCTTTGACCGAAAGTCGAGCTACAGAAAGTATCATCAAAGCTTCGGCCGCTTTGCGCAATGAAAAAGGGAATGCAGTAGAGTATAAGTTTACTAATTATAAACGCAGCGATGATTACAATGGCTTTCAGAATGCCATTACGCAGTATACCCAATGGAAGAACTGGAGCTTCAATAATCAGTTAGTATTGACGAATTATAACACTACGGTGGATAAGGGGTATTTTTTACGGCCTATAATTGATGTTAGCAAAACATTGCCTTGGCTGGATAATTGGAGAATCGGTGCTCGATATACACTGGAAGAAAATCTAAGCCGTAATAAGACAACAGATACTTTAAATCTGACTGCTTTTTCATTCGATACATATACCGCATATTTAAGATCGAAGGACGGGGCAAGAAACAGATACGCAATTAATTTTTATACAAGAAGCGATAAATACCCGCTGGGCAAGGAGTTAGTTCGAGGAGATAGAAGTTATAACCTGAACTTGCAAGCTGAAATATTGTCCAGTGCTAAACGGCAGTTATACATCAATACTACTTTTAGAAAACTGAAAGTGTATAACCAAACGATAAGTCCGCAGCAAGAAGACAATACTATTCTTGCTCGTATGGAGTATCAGATGAACGAATGGAAGGGCGCTCTCACCGGAAATGTTTTATATGAAGTAGGTTCGGGACAGGAGCAAAAAAGAGAATATGCCTATCTCGAAGTGCCGGCGGGAACGGGCCAGTATACTTGGATAGATTACAATGAAGATGGCATTCAGCAATTGAACGAATTTGAATTGGCAGCATTCCCGGATCAGGCGAAGTTTATCAGGATATATATACCCACTAATGAGTATATCAAGGCTAATTATACTACACTCAATTATACACTATATTTTACTCCTAAGCAGTTCTGGCAGGGTAACGAACTTTCCTCTTTTCAGAAATTTATATCGCGATTTATTTTGAATAGTTCATTGCAGGCAGCAAAAAAGAATATGGCTACAGGATTGTTTGAGTTTAATCCCTTTGAGTATAGCTTAAGCGATAGTAATCTTATTACCCTAAATACTGTTTTTACCAACACTTTATCCTTTAATCGACAAAGTAGTAAGTGGGGGGCTGATCTGAGCAATTTGCGTAGTCACAATAAAGCTTTTCTGACTTATGGGTATGAAACCCGCTTAAATAATGAATGGGGGCTGCGTGTACGCTATTTTATTTCTAGTTCATTTACCTTGAATTTGAATACTGCTACAGGAAAAAGTGGGCTGTATACGGCAGATGCTTCTTTTCAGAACAGGAACTATGAGATTGAAAGAAATAGTGGCGAAATGCTTCTGTCGTATGTGCGAAGCACCTCTTTCCGTCTTACCGGAGGATATAAATATGAGGTGAGAAACAATGCTCAGCAATACGGCGGAGAACAGTCGGTGTCTAACGCGATAACGCTTGAAACGAAATATAATCTCTTACAAAGTGCTTCTTTGATAGGAAAGTTTACATACAACGGCCTTAATTATTCTTCTGCTGATGTGCAAAGCACAGTGGGATACACAATGTTGGACGGATTATTGCCGGGCAAAAATCTGTTATGGAATGTGATGCTTACGAAAAGGCTTTTAAGTAATCTGGAGTTGAATTTTCAATACGACGGACGCAAATCAGGGAGCGCACGAACTGTACATACAGGAAGGGCTACCTTAACAGCGATCTTCTAAAAATGATGGAAATAAAAATCCCGGTTGCTCCTTACAACCGGGACTATATGCGAGTCTGTATTATGCTAAGTTTATGCTACGGCTTTCTTCACTAGTTCGGCTGCTTCGCTTAACAATATTGCAGACTGTACTTTAAGACCACTTTCGTCAATCAGCTTTTTAGCCTCTTCGGCATTAGTACCTTGCAATCTTACGATGATAGGAATATCGATATTGCCTAGGTTTTTGTAAGCCTCAATAACACCAGCTGCAACGCGGTCGCAGCGTACAATACCTCCGAAAATGTTAATCAGAATGGCTTTCACTGCAGGATCTTTCATGATGATTTTAAAGCCTGCTTCTACGGTTTGAGCGTTTGCTGTACCACCTACATCTAGGAAGTTTGCAGGTTCACCTCCGCTCAATTTAATCATGTCCATCGTAGCCATTGCGAGTCCGGCACCATTTACCATACAACCCACATTGCCATCTAGCTTCACAAAGTTTAGATTGTATTTGCCAGCCTCAACTTCGGTAGGATCTTCTTCAGTAATGTCTCTAAGTTCAGCAAGGTCTGCATGACGAATCAGGGCGTTGTCGTCCAGATTCATTTTACAGTCTACTGCAATGATTTTATCATCAGCAGCTTTAAAAAGCGGATTAATTTCCAACATGCTGCAGTCCAGACCCACGTAAGCGTTGTATAAATTAGTTACAAATTTTACGCAGTTTTTGAAAGCCTCGCCTTTCAATCCTAGGTTGAAAGCAATTTTTCGTGCTTGGAAGGGCTGAAGGCCTCCTGAAGGATGCACCCACTCTTTAAAGATTTTTTCCGGAGTTTCATGTGCTACATCTTCGATATTCATTCCTCCCTCGGTGCTGTACATAATCACGTTTTTACCTTTCGAGCGGTCTAATAATATAGAAAGATAAAACTCCTGTCTTTCGCTGGGGCCATCGTAATACATATCTTGTGCTACGAAGATTTTATTTACCACTTTTCCGGCAGGACCCGTTTGCACTGTAACCAGGGTGTTGCCCAGAATGCCTTTGGCAAAAGTTTGTATATCTTCAAGAGATTTAGCAACTTTTACTCCGTTCAAACCGGTTTCTTTAATAGTACCCTTACCACGTCCACCAGCATGGATTTGCGCCTTTACAACGGCAAACTTGCTTCCGGTTTCTGCTTGAATTTTACTGTAGGCCTCTTCTGCTTCCTCTACAGAGCTACATGCATAGCCGTTCTGAACAGGTACATTGTATTTCTTTAAGAGCTCTTTCGCCTGGTATTCATGAAGATTCATAGTCAAAAACTTTTGCCACGAAGATAAGTGAAAATGATATTTAAGAAATGATAAATATGGCCTACACAAGATAAGGGTGTAATTATAGCTTAATTACAACCTATTTTATGTATAGTATAAACAGAAATTTTTGAACTATCGCCTCCTGCAGGAGCTGCCAAAACATAGGGAAGGCTTTTGAGTATAATTTTCTAGGTCTGATTAATCTGTTAACGTTAGTGCAATCTTACCGAGGCATGTCAGCTTTCGCTATATTTGCTCACTTAAACAATCGTTCTTATGGCGGAAGCTATTGTAGAAAAAGTAAATGAAACGGCGGCTTTTTTAAAAACTCAATACGCCGAAATACCCGAAGTTGCTATTATTCTGGGAAGCGGGCTGGGAAATTTTGTACATAATATTAATGTGGAAAAAGAAGTCCCTTACAATGAAATACCCAATTTCCCTATATCTACCGTAAAAGGACATTCGGGTAAGCTGATTTTTGGAGAATTATCCGGTAAGAAGATTGTTGCTATGAGCGGCCGTTTTCACTATTATGAAGGCTATACGCCGCAGGAGGTGGTATTCCCGGTACGTGTATTGAAAATGTTGGGAGTAAAAACCCTACTACTGAGTAATGCGGCCGGAGGTGTAAATCCCGCTTTTGCTGTAGGCGATATTATGCTCATTAAAGATCATATCAGTTTTGCCATAGTGAATCCACTGCTGGGCAAAAACATTGATGAGTGGGGGACACGTTTTCCTGATATGAGCGAACCTTATAAAAAACATCTTATAGAGAAAGCAAAAGTTATTGGAAAAGAGGCAGGTATTAAGTTGCATGAAGGGGTTTATTTTGGAGTAACTGGTCCTACGTTCGAAACTCGTGCCGAGTATAAATTGATACAGATAGTGGGGGCTGATGCGGTGGGTATGAGTACGATTCAAGAGTGCATAGTAGCAAATCATATGGGTATGGAGGTTTTTGCGGTGAGTGTTATCACCGATCTGGGGATTAGGGAGGAAGAAAACGTTATCACGCACGAAGAGGTTCTGGAGGCTGCTAATGCGGCGGAGCCTAAGCTGGCCCATCTGTTTACCGAATTAATCAAAGTAATTTAAAAATTGTCGATGAAGGGGCTGTTTGCATTTTTATTTCTGCTTATATCCGTTGCTGCATTAGCTCAGGATCCGGTAAGAGGTTTGAGTGACAGATTTCGAGGCCTGCGTAATGTGGGAACCGGTAGCGATACCCTTGCCCGCAGAAATAAATGGGAGGATTCTATTACCATCAGTTATCGTTATCTGGATACTTTAAAAAGTTATAAGCTAGATTCATCTATTCGCGATTATTCGGTGAAGTACCCCATTCCTGCAGATTATTATTATTTGGGCAATACCGGTAGTGCCGCTCAACCTTTTTTATTTGCTCCTTCGATGAAAGCCGGATGGGACGCGGGGTTTCATGCTTTTGATGTTTATAAATATACGGTGGAAAAAGCCCGCTTTTTTACATCCACTCGCCCTTACTCGGAAATTAGTTATTTGTTGGGGACCCGTAGTGAACAAACTATTGAACTGATGCATGCGCAAAATATCAGACCCCAGTGGAGCGCGCATTTTCAATACAGAATGATTAATTCGCCCGGCGTTTTCAAAAACATGAAAACTAGCCATAATAATTATTTATTGACCAACTGGATTCAATCTAAAAATAAACGTTACAATAATTATTTCATTGTAGCGGCAAATAAGTTGAAAGCAGGGGAGAGTGGTGGTATCGATACATCGCAGAACTATATAGATGATCCTGATTATTCGGATAGGTATGCCATACCTACCAAAATCGGAAACGCTTCTTACAGTACCAACTTTTTCAGTACGAATATTGAAACCGGTAATATTTATGAAGATTTCAACGCTGTTATGCGGCAGCAGTTTGATTTAGGGCGTAAAGATTCATTGGTTACAGATAGTACTGTTATCCCTTTATTCTTTCCTCGGGTACGTCTGGAGCACACTATCCGATACAGCACCTACAAGTATATGTTCCGTGATGTGAACGCAACGGCCTCCGCCAGCATTCGTCAGTTTTATCGCGATTATTATAATATTGAGGAGGTGCAATCGCCCTTCAGAAGGCAGGATTTTTGGAAAGAATTATACAACGACTTTTCTATCTACACATTCCCTGATGCAGAAAATACCCAGCAATTCATCAAAGTGGGAGCAGCTGTGCAGAATCTGAAAGGGGCATTTAGAGACGGAGTTACCCAAACCAACGATGATATTCATTACACAGATGATGTCACTACAAGCGGGTATAATATCATAGGGCACGGGGAATATCGTAATCGTACCAAAAACCAGAAGTGGAATATATTGGCTCACGGAAAATTTTATTTCGTAGGAATGAATGCCGGGGATTATGAAGCGGGAGCCAGCATTCAAAGCATACTGGGGCGTAAAATTGGTTCTCTGAAATTAGGATTTGAGAATGTCAATCGCACGCCATCGTATATTACCAACTCCAATAGCTCGTTTTTCTTAATGCCGCAGGCGGTGGATTTAAATAAAGAGAATACTACACATTTGTATGCTGATATTTATCAGCCAGTGTTGAGATTGGGATTGAGTGGGCATTACTATCTGATTAATAATTATGTTTATTACACCAATTATTACACTGTTCAACAGGCTCCTTTGTTTAATTTGTTTCAGCTGGTAGTAAACAAAGCGTTTGTTTCCGGTAAAAAAGAACAATGGAAATGGTTGGCCGATGTATATTTTCAGCAAGTGATTGGAAATGGTCCTGTGAATGTTCCCTCTATATTCACTAGAAATCGTTTCATGTATGAGGGTAATTTAGGATTCAATAACCTGAAAATTGCTATGGGCTTTGATACCCGCTACAGAACAGGGTATAAGGCCAACAGGTATTCTCCTATTTTAGGACAATTTTTCTATCAGGATGAAACTACGCTCAATTATAATCTTCCTGATATTGCTGCGTTTGTCCATTTTCGTATAAACTCCTTCCGAGCTTTTGTAAGAGCGGAAAATCTTAACACTTTCAGGTCTTTGAATGGGCAGTATGGTTTTACGAACAACAACTTTGCAGCACCTGAATATCCTTATCCCGGGTTGTTGATACGTTTAGGCATCTCTTGGGGATTTGTAAATTAGTGAATGTTTGTTGGTTCAAGGACAATAAAAAAACCGCCTATCCATGAGGCGGTTTAAAGAGCTCTTGTTACTTGTTAATTGTGTTGTAATTAACCAAATAATCCTTTTCTCAAACTTCTAATTCCTTCTCCAATCTTAAACCCATTGTGATATACTTCGATTTTGTAATCACCAGGTTTAAATCCTTCATCACTTTTAATGGGGAAAGAAACACCTTTACGGGTTCCGGTTTCATATTCCACAGGAACTTTAGCTGTAAAGTTTCTATCTCCATCCTGACGGGTGGTCATAGCTCCCGATCCCAATTCAGGATTTTGAATAATCTTGCCTGAAGGATCTGTAACAATTACATACAAATCGGCAGGGCCTGATGTAGTAATGCGGTTTTCAATGTTGAATGAAATTTTCAGCTTATCCACCCTTCTAGCAAAAGAAGTTTCTTTTTCCTTGCCGTTTTTCTTTTCGTGAACGGGAGTAATAGACATTCCCGATGCCGATAAAGTGCTGGCTATATCCACAGCATTAGCCAACTCTTCATTCTCGGATGTACGAATGGCAAGGTTCTGAGTTAAAACTTCTTTTTCATTGGTGAGATGAGCTGTTCTTGCACGCAACTCCTGATTTTCGCCTTTCAGTCTGGTGACTTCAGCTTCGAGCCGACCTATCTGACCATTCAGCTCACCAATTAACTGACGGGCTTTTTTGAGATCAGCAGCCGTTGCGTTTTTATCAGTTAAGATTTTACTGATTTCGGCTTTTTTCTGATCAATTTCTTTTTGTAAAGCCGTTTTTTCTCCCTGGAGGTTATTATTGGCGCCGGTGATAGAGTCTAGACGCATTTCAGCCAGGATAAACATCTGTTTTAGAGAGTCGATTTCAGACATCGCTGTTTCTGACTGCAATGCATCGGGCGTTCCCGAGTTTGAACCAGAACGCGAACTCTTATCCCACAGCATATAGCCCCAGGTTCCCAACAATGCCGCAATAAGTAAACCAATAATTAAATTCCTGCCTCCTCCGGCACTGCTTGGTGTATTCGAATCTGTTGGATTAGAGGCAGAAGGGTAATTCGTGTTTGCCATAAAAACAATTGTTTTAAAAAATAAAATGCTACAATGATGTGTAGCAGGTTTTAATAAAAATTTGTCGTACCTAAAAAATCACTTACACAGAAAATCATAAACTATGCCAAACCAAAATAAAGCCTCCAAACTGTAATTTTTTTGGTCATATTTTAAGATTTTTGAAATTATATTGCAAATATGACGGTAGATAAAGTAATATCAGATTGGAAGAAAAAGATATATAAACCTGTATATTGGATAGAAGGTGACGAGGAGTTTTATGTAGATATGCTCGTAAATTACGCTGAGCAACATATACTTTCTGAAAGTGAAGCCTCTTTTAATCTTACCATTTTTTACGGAAAAGATGCCCAGTGGGCCGATATTGTTAATACCTGCAGAAAATATCCGATGTTTTCGGACAGGCAGGTTGTGATAGTGAAAGAAGCGCATCAGCTGAAAGATGCTGATATGTTAGCCCCCTATATTGAGTCTCCTTTAGATTCTACTATATTGATTATAGCTTGTAAGGATAAGAAACTGGACGGTCGTTCCAAGTTTGCCAAGCTTGTAAAGGACAATACGGTATATATTCTTACTAAAAAAATTTATGATAGTGCACTACCCGAGTGGGTGAATACTTACGTAAAAGGTCTGGGATACACTATTTCGCCAAAAGCCAACGCGCTGATTGTCGACCATATCGGTAATGATTTGAGCAGAATTAAAAATGAAATTGATAAAATTCTTATCAACCTCGGCGATCGTAAATCGATTACGGAAGAAGATGTGGAGAACTATGTAGGAATCAGCAAAGAGTATAATGTATTTGAATTGCAGGCAGCCATTGCTTCAAAAGATCTAGGAAAAGCCATAAGCATCATTCAATATTTTGGAGCGAACCCCAAAATGGGGCCTATACAAATGGTGCTGCCATCCCTTTATTCCTTCTTCAGTAAAGTGTATATGGTTTTTGGTGTAGGGGGAGGAGAGGATGCGGTGGCCAAGCAGATTGGCGTTTCCCCCTATTTTGTAAAAAATTATACACAAGCTGCCCGCCTGTACGGTGCTCGAAATATAGAAAAGATATTGCTCTTACTGCATCAGTACAATCTGAAAAGTGTAGGTGTTAATACTGCACCTACAGAAGATGCAGAGTTGATGAAAGAAATGGTAGTAAAGGTAATGGCTTAACGTTAAGCCTCCTGTCCCATCCACAAGGCCCCGCCTACACTATCACGATCGGCTCCTGTAACGGAACTCAGTACATTGTACTCTTCGCGCCAGCGCAGTACACCTATCAGCGCCATAATGAGGGCTTCTTTGTACTTTACCAATTGGGGATCTCCCACTACCACCTGAATGTTGAGTTCGTTCAAGTGAAAGGTTAGCCTTTCTATCAGATATGTGTTAAAAGCGCCACCACCTGTAATAAGTATTGGTTGTTCGGAGTGAAATTCCGCAGCATGCGGTTGTAATGCCTGTTTTATTTGGATAGCTATATGTTCGGTATAGGTGTGCAAGGCATCCGAGGAGCTGAGAGCATATTTTTTAATGAGGGGGTATACAATGTCTGTACCGAATTCGTTTGCCAACGATTTTGGATGCGGTTGTTGATAATATTCCAGTGCATTCAATTCTTCCAGTAATGCAGAATGAAGTTGCCCTTGTCGGGCTAGATGGCCTCCTTCATCAAATTCCACACCCGATTCTTGAGCTAACATGTTGAGTACCCGATTCGCAGGGCATACATCAAATGCGATGTAGGGATCTTTATTAATGGATACATTCGCGATACCGCCGATATTGAGTAAATAAGGATAATTGCTAAAAAAAAGTCTTTCCCCAATGGGAACAATAGGGGCGCCCTGACCTCCGCAGGCCACATCCATTGCCCGTAAATCAGATACTACAGGTAGTTTGGTAACGGCAGCTATAGCCGCTCCGTCGCCAAGCTGAGCGGTCATCTTTTGTGCCGGAAGATGAAAAGTTGTGTGCCCATGCGATGCTACTACTGCTACTTTAAACTGTAAGTGATGGCGGGCAATAAAATCATTAACACATGCTCCAAGGTAATGCCCATAGGCGGTATGCAAAAGCTGATAGTCAAGAGCTGATAGAGATGTAGCATTTTTCAGCTTATCTACCCATTCCTGCGGGTAGGGCATACATTCGGCATGCTGAATGTCATAGCTCCATTTTCCGCCATTTTCCAATATTTCAGCAAAAACAATATCTAGTCCATCCAGAGAACTGCCGCTCATTAAACCAATTGCACGATAAATCATGTATATATGTGAGGTTTAAAATATTAAAAAAAATTAAACAACTTGTTTGTTCAAAATAGTACACATTGCGCCACCCTAAGCCGAAAAGGATATCCAAATACAATTGGATGTATTCAGGAAAAAATATAATGGCGTATGTTTGCCAAAAGTAGTGAAAACTCAAATTCTGAATAAAAACCGCACGTATAAAACCCGAATGTATGATTATAAACTTAAGCCAAAATCATAGCCTGGTGAGTAACTGGGTACGCGAATTGCGTGATGTGGACATCCAACACGATCGCATGCGTTTTCGGCGGAATTTAGAACGCATCGCCGAAGTAATTGCTTATGAAATCAGCAAGGAGCTGCCCTACATGCAGGTAGAAACTCAAACTCCACTGGGCATTTCTAATAGTCTGGTGTTAAAGGAACAACCAGTGTTAGCTACAATATTACGTGCGGGTTTGGCTATGCATCAGGGTTTTCTGAATTACTTTGATAAAGCGGACAATGCCTTCATTTCGGCATACAGAAAGCATCATAAGGACGGAACGTTTGATATTGAAATAGAATACATGAGTACCCCCGATTTAGAAGACAGAATTGTAATTATTTCTGATCCGATGCTAGCAACAGGCGCGTCCCTAGTTAAAACCGTCAGGTTTCTAAAAGAAGAGGGTAAGCCACGTATCATTCATATCGCGGCAGCTATTGCCTGTACAGAGGGGTTGGAATATGTAAGTCGTGAAATCCCTGAAGCGAAAATTTGGTGTGGAGATATTGATGAAGAGCTCACAGCTAAGGGGTACATTGTACCCGGTCTCGGGGATGCCGGAGATTTAGCTTACGGCAGTAAAACGCAGTATTAGAACAGTGTTTGAACATTAAAAATAGGAACGAAATGCGGCTCTTATGTAGCCGCTTTTTTTATGCATAATTGGAGATAGAGTCGAGTTATGTAGGTTTTATGCAGATATTGCTACAATGCTGTAAATATTTATGTATTTTTCCAGGCTGAACCTCTATTGATTATTAAGGAACTAAGCAGAAAAAGTATGAACGATCCTATTCAAAATTTTATTGAGATGGTCCGTGCTAAAAACGCGGGCGAGCCAGAATTCCTGCAAGCGGTGAGCGAAGTCGCCGAGTATATTGTCCCTTATGTGGAGGAGCATCCGCGATACAAAAAGGGCAAAATCCTAGAGAGAATAGTGGAGCCGGAAAGGGTAATTATATTTCGTGTACCATGGGTGGATGATCAAGGCGAAATTCAAGTGAATCGCGGATTTAGGGTGCAGATGAACAGTGCCATTGGCCCCTATAAAGGTGGGCTGCGGTTTCATCCTTCGGTAAACCTCAGCGTACTGAAGTTTTTAGCTTTCGAGCAAATATTTAAAAATAGTCTTACAGGTCTTCCCATGGGAGGAGGAAAGGGTGGTTCTGATTTCGATCCTAAAGGTAAATCAGACAATGAAATCATGAGATTTTGCCAGAGTTTTATGACTGAGCTCTATCGCCATGTAGGGGACGATATCGATGTTCCTGCCGGGGATATCGGTGTGGGCAAGCGCGAAATCGGTTATCTCTTTGGTCAGTATAAACGCATTACTGGTACATTTAACGGTGTATTGACCGGAAAATCCTATGAGTGGGGTGGTAGCCTCATTCGCCCCGAAGCTACGGGATACGGGCTGGTATACTTTGTCGAGGAGATGTTGAAGATGCAGGATGATACTTTGCTGGGGAAGAAAATTCTTATTTCCGGCTCCGGCAATGTAGCACAGTTTGCAGCTGAAAAATGCATTCAACATGGTGCCAAAGTGCTGACGATGTCAGATTCTAACGGATTTGTATACGATCCTTCAGGAATCGATCAAGAAAAGCTGGAGTTTATCAAAGATTTGAAAAATAATCGCAGAGGAAGAATTCAAGAATACGCTGCACATTACGGCTGCGAGTATTTTGCTGATGAAAAACCTTGGAAAATTAAATGCGATATTGCCTTGCCAAATGCTACACAAAATGAGCTCGATGGCATCGATGCGGAAGCATTAATCAGCAATGGTTGTTTTTGTGTAGCAGAGGGGGCTAATATGCCTTGTACGCCCGAAGCGGTAGCTACTTTCAAGAAAAAAGGTATCTTGTATGCACCTGGTAAGGCCGCTAATGCAGGCGGGGTGGCTGTATCGGGCTTGGAGATGTCGCAAAACTCTCTTCGTTATTCTTGGAGTAGAACCAAAGTGGACAATAAACTAAAGGAGATTATGAGCGATATTCATGAGCTTTGCGTGAAGTACGGTAAAGATGAACATGGTCATGTGAATTATGAAAAAGGAGCCAATATCGGAGGTTTTGTAAAAGTTGCGGAAGCCATGTTGGCACAAGGTGTAGTATAATTGTATTGATTTTGCGGATAATAGGATGAAGCGGATTGTATCTGCAGCAACATTTCGATTCGCTTCATCTTTTTAAAGAGAAATTTTATGGCAGTTGTTTACCTTATACCTACTTTTTTGCATGAAGGAGCACTTCATGTACTGCCTAGTTATATACTGGATGCGGTAGCCGACTGTCAGGTGTTGTTTGTGGAGAATGAACGTTCCGCCCGCCGCTATTTAAAACAGTTGAAGAAAGAAATAGTGATTGATCAATATGAGTGGTTTACTATAGGAAAAGCGGAGGAGGCTATGCGTGATACCTTCCGTAACAAGCTTAAGGAAGGGAAAAATATCGGTATCATTAGCGAAGCCGGCTGTCCTGGAGTGGCAGATCCGGGTCAGCTGTTGGTGGCCGCAGCGCAGGAAATGGGAGTAAAGGTGGTGCCTCTTGTGGGACCCAGTTCTATATTGCTGGCACTAATGGCCAGTGGTATGAGTGGTCAGCAATTTAACTTTGTTGGCTATCTTCCGATAGAACAACATCAACGGATAAAAGCCATTAAGGAGCTGGAGGCCGAGTCCAGAAAGAAAAACTGTACACAGATTTTTATCGAAACTCCTTATCGCAACAATCAAATGCTGGAAGCTTTGTTAAAACACTGCCAGCCAACAACCCAGTTGTGTGTTGCGGTAAACATTACCGGCTCTGATGAAAGAATACACACCCGTACCGTTGCAAAATGGAAGCAGCAAGTACCTAATTTGCACAAACAGCCTGCCATATTTCTTCTAAAAGCCTGATGGCTCAGGAGCATCCCGCATGGAAATAATACTGTCTACAATATATCGAGTGTTGCCTCTCCAAGGTATAACACCATTGTATTCCTTGTAGTGTAAATCCACACGTTTTCCCGAATTCATTTTAAGAATATCGAAGATTTTTTTGTCTTTAATAGAAAACTCAAACTCATTGGATTGGACACCACCTCCCATTACTCCGCGTATGCCCTCTTGTATTAACTTACCTTCGTAAGTTTTGAATATTTGGCCTTTTTCAACAGCAAAGTTCAGGTATCCGGATTTTACGCCATCGGAGGTATAGGGATAATAAAACTTCCAGTAAATGTATATGCCTCCACATACAAGCACCAATAAGATGGCAAAGACAAGGTACTTAAAGCAGCCGCTTCTTTTCTTAGGTTTGGGTGGGGTAACGGTTAATGGTTCTACTGGCATAGCAAAAAATTTTATTGGATAAATTTTAGGATATGAATATGAATATTGTATTATTTTTGCACGTCTAAAATACTATTTGTTTCTAAATGAACCATTGGTTTACTCATACCAAACATTTTGTGTTTCACGCAGGCATTACTACTGGCGTGTATGCGGTTGGTTTTGATGTGTTTACCTTCTCACCTCGTCCGCAGCGTTGTCCTCTTTGCTGACAGGCCTCACCTCTTGCCGAAGGTCCCTGTCAGTGAATCCCTTCTGAAAATATAGTTGTTTTTTTCAGGGCCGGCACCCACCCATCTTATTAATTTGAACATAGTGGACAATCAGGACATTATAGTAAGAGTAGCAATCTCTGAAGATAAAAAGTATTCTACCCAGATTACCGAAGAAATGGCCGCCTCTGCCGCAGCAAGAGGTACTGGAATTGCAAAGCGCAGCCCCGAGTATATTGAAAAGAAAATAGAGGAAGGGAAAGCGGTGATCGCCGTTACTAAAACCGGGGAATGGGTAGGTTTTTGTTATATCGAGACTTGGAGCCATGGTGAATATGTCGCCAATTCCGGACTTATTGTTGCGCCTCCTTATAGAAAGAGCGGTGTAGCTAAAAGAATTAAGCATACTATCTTTAATCTAAGCCGAACAAAATATCCCGATGCCAAGATCTTTGGGCTTACAACTGGCTTGGCTGTAATGAAGATTAACAGCGAGCTTGGCTACGAACCGGTTACCTATTCCGAGCTTACACAAGACGAGGAGTTTTGGGCAGGTTGTAAAAGTTGTGTGAACTACGATATTTTGATTAGTAAGGATCGTAAGAATTGTATGTGTACAGCGATGCTATACGATCCTAAAGATCACTACGAACCGGAAGAGACTAAGGCTTTTTTCGAGGAAAACAAATCGGGACTGGAAAGATTGCTGCGGTTTAAGCAATGGAAGTTTTTGAAGTCTTTCCGTCGTAAGGAAAAGAACGGAGGTACTGGCTCAGGCATCAAAGTATTTTTGAATTCACTCTTTAAATAAATATTCAATAGGATGAGTAAAAAAGTAGTATTAGGCTTTAGCGGAGGCTTAGACACATCTTTTTGTGTGAAGTATTTGACTGAGGAGCAGGGGTATGAAGTATACAGCATTATTGTAAATACAGGTGGTTTTAGTGATGAGGAGTTGGAGAAGATTGAGCAGCATGCAAAGAATCTAGGTGTGAAATCACATAAAACCGTAAATGCTGTAAAGAACTATTATAATTCAATCATTCGTTATCTGATATACGGCAATGTATTAAAGAATAATACTTATCCGTTAAGTGTTTCGGCTGAGCGTTTGAGTCAGGCTATCCATATTGCTGAATATGCAAAGGAAATACAGGCCGATGCTGTGGCGCATGGAAGCACCGGTGCCGGTAACGATCAGGTGCGCTTCGATATGATTTTAAATATTATTGCACCGGGTACAGAAATTATTACTCCTATTCGTGATTTGAAATTAAGCCGTGAAGCTGAAATCGAATACCTAAAGAGCAAGGGTGTAGAAATGAATTTTGAGAAAGCCGTATACTCAATTAATAAAGGCTTGTGGGGCACCAGTGTGGGAGGAAAGGAAACTCTGAGTTCAAAAGGACTGCTTCCTGAAGAAGCATGGCCTACTCAGGTTACTAAAACAGGTTCTGAGGAAGTAGTGTTAACGTTTGAGAAAGGAGAGCTGGTGAAGGTAAACGATGAGGCCTTCGATCATCCTACTGAAGCTATCCAATATCTGCAGTCCATTGCCGGTCCTTATGGAGTGGGACGCGATATTCATGTGGGTGATACAATTATCGGTATTAAGGGGCGTGTAGGCTTTGAGGCGGCAGCTCCCATTCTTATTATCAAAGGTCACCATGCATTGGAAAAGCATGTGCTTACCAAATGGCAATTACAATGGAAAGACCAGATTGCCCAGTTCTATGGCATGTGGTTACATGAAGGACAGATATTAGATCCCGTAATGCGCGATATGGAAGCTTTCCTTGAGAGTTCTCAACGTAACGTAACCGGTAAGGTGTTTATCCAATTGCATCCTTATCGTTATGAAATAATCGGTATTGAGAGCGATTACGATTTAATGAATAGCGAATTTGGTAGCTATGGAGAAATGAATGCCGGTTATACTGCGGATGATGTGAAAGGATTTACGCGTATCTTCGGAAATCAGACCGGAATCTATCATCAGGTAAAAGAAAAGGCCTATCAAAAGAACGGACAAAGGTTCTAATAGGTTGAGTAAGTTGGATGTGATGCGTATTTTATAAATCTCCTCTAAAACAAAATACATCATGATTAACGTCGGAATAATTGGTGGCGCTGGATATACTGGAGGCGAATTGATAAGACTGCTTATCAATCACCCCGAAGTGGATATTAAATTTATCCATAGTCGTAGTAATGCCGATAAGTACATTCATGAAGTGCATAAAGATTTAATAGGAGATACCGATTTAAAGTTTACAAATCAGCTTTCGCAGGACATTGATTGTTTGTTTCTATGTTTAGGACACGGTGAGTCCACTAAGTTTTTGCATGAAAACGATGTGGCCCCGCACATAAAGATTATCGACCTAGCCAATGATTTTCGTTTGAAGAAAGATCGGGTACAAGCGACACTGAACCGCACTTTCATTTACGGGTTGCCCGAGCTGAACAAAGAAGAAATTACTAAGGCATCCAATATCGCCAATCCGGGTTGTTTTGCCACAACCATTCAATTAGGATTGTTGCCTCTGGCTAAAGAAGGCTTATTGAAGGATATCTATACCACAGGTATTACCGGCAGCACAGGTGCCGGTCAAGCACTTTCAGCTACCTCACATTTTAGCTGGCGGGCTAATAATATTCAGGCATATAAAACGCTTACTCATCAGCATCTGGGAGAAATAGGAGAATCGCTGAGTCAACTGCAACCTAATACCGATTTTGATTTAAGCTTTGTTCCTTGGCGTGGCGATTTTACACGGGGTATTTTTGTGAGCTCTACGATTACCACCGATCTTTCGTTGGAGGAGTTATTCCCTTTGTATGAAAGTTTTTATGAAAGCCATCCTTTTACACAGATTAGCCGCACACCTATATTTTTAAAGCAGGTAGTAAATACAAATAAAGCTATAATTCACCTAGAAAAAGCTGGGAATAAACTTGTGGTGCACTCTGCACTGGATAATCTTTTAAAAGGCGCCAGCGGTCAGGCTGTGCATAATATGAATCTATTGTTTGGCCTTGAAGAAACGACAGGTTTGAGATTGAAGCCTGCAGCTTTCTAACATAGAGCTACGTTTCGCAAAAATTATTCGAAGTATACTTTTACTGTTTGATACAGTAATTGATGCTGCATGATTACTGCAGAATTGTGGGCTTTTTCGGAATAGCCTTTTAAACCGAATAACCCTGCGGCATTTCCCTTATTGATGGCTATTTCTAGATAATCGGCGCTGTTGAAAAGCGCTAATTTTTCACCTTCGGGTACGTCGGCGTAAGACTCACTGATCTTATTGATTACCTCATCTCGTAAGAACACAATTTTAAAAGCTCGTCCCTGTCTTTGTTCTTCAAATTGTTTTTTGGTGATGTTGACCACCACATTTTCAAAATTATCAATAAAGATAATTTGCCCTTCTATGTAGTTATTGGTTTGAATAGGCATTAGCGGATTCTTTTCAATAAAGCTTACATCCGGAATGCCAATTTTTTGTATAGGTTCTCCGTTGGATAAACGGCGTATGGTGTTGGCTATTACTTCGGTGCAATACAATGTATTTTTAGTAGCCGTTTTTTCCAGAGGAATACCCATTACGATATCTGGCCGTTCTTCTAGAATCATATTGAGCAGTCCGTTGTCGGCACAGAAGATGTATTGATTTTTATGAAAAGCCAGCAACAGGTTCTGCGGTTTCTTGTCGAAGAGATTAATCAGTATAATATGATACGTGTACTCCGGAAAATTTTTAAAGGCTCCACGGCATACATAAGACGCCTGCGGATAGTTGAACGGTGCAATGTTATGCGAAATGTCTATCAGTAAAAGGTCAGGATTGGCTTGCAATAACTGGGCCTTTATCGCCCCGATAAGATAATCGTTGTTCCCAATATCGGATGTAAGTGTTACAAAGTTCATTGAGTGAGTACCAGCCTACCTTTTAATTTTGGGTGCAATTTATCTTTTTTTGCTTAATCGTGCATGTATTTACGCTGAATACAGACTTATTTCACCAGTTCTTTATTCTTGAAGTAAAATTTATGTACCAGCTTATCTGCCAGTTTGGGGAAGAATTTGTTCAGCAGCACGGTTTCTTTACCGGTCATTGTTAGTACTAGCGTGCGCTTTTTCTTCATGATAGCTTTGAGCAGATGATCTGCACATTCCTCAGCGCTCATCATTTTATTTTCGTCCATGGGATTTTCTTTTTGTTGCTCACCTTTATCGTTAAGTGCGTGATCCCTGATTTTGGATGAAGTAAATCCGGGGCAAACCCACATTACATGCACTTCGTCGTCCATCAGTTCGGTTCTGAGACATTCCAGAAAGCCCTGTAGGGCAAATTTGCTAGCAGAATAGCCTGTACGGCCCGGAAGTCCACGGTAGCCTGCTATAGACGATACGCCTACAATAATACCTTTGGAACTGATTAGAGCAGGCAGCGCGAATTTGGTACAATGTACTGCTCCATAAAAATTGATATCCATTACTTTTTTAATCACCGACACTTCTAGGTCTTTAAATAAAGCCCTCATGCTGATGCCCGCGTTGTTGATAAGGATATCGATTTTCCCAAAAGCTTGTAAGGTCGATTCTATGAACCTTTTACAATCGGCTTCATTGCTTACATCAGCAACCAGTGTATGTAATGGTAATGAGGGGTGTTGTGCTTGTAACTCATAGAGTTTATCATGCTTACGTCCGCAGGTGGCTACTTTGGCACCTAAATGTAATAATTTGCTCACTAGCGCGCGACCGATGCCATCGGTTCCGCCGGTAACCACAACAACTTTATCTTTATAGTAATGGTTCATCTGCCCAAGGTGTTGATTATAGAGACAAACCTAATTATAAAACCTCAAAAATCAATACCATTGAGCCTTATGATTTTCGTAAATTGATGTAAAAATTTAGATTATGATTCAAAAGCATGTCCTTTGTCAGGTACTGATAACCTTATCGATGATGTTTTTGTGGGAACGCATATATGCACAGCAGGCCTGGATACGGATAAATCAGCTAGGGTATAGAGAGGCAGATGTAAAAGTGGCGGTAATGGGCAGTAAAGAGCCTATAGAGTGCACTCGATTTGAAGTAGTGGATGCCGCTACCCACAAAGTGGTATATGAGGCAAAAGCTGTAAAGTATTTTGGTAAATACGGTCCTTTTGCACATACTTGGCGATTGAATTTTTCTCCTTTCTCCCGAAAGGGAATTTATTACATCAAAGCTGGCTCCATAAAATCTCCGGAATTTAAGATAGATAATCGTGTGTACGAGGGAACGGCTGATTTTGTGTTGAAGTATATGCGTCAGCAGAGGAGCAAGTATAATCCGTTTCTAAAGGATAGTTGTCATACAAAAGATGGGTTCATCGTTTATCATCCTGATAAAAACAAAGACTCCACATATATTGATGTAGCCGGTGGTTGGCACGACGCGTCGGACTATTTGCAATATTTGCCTACCTCGGCCAATGCTACATTTCAGATGATGTTTGCTTTCATGCAGCATCCGGAGAGTTTTCAGGATAAATACGATGCTTGGGGTAATGAGGGCAGCAATAATATTCCTGATGTGATTGATGAAGCCAAATGGGGACTGGACTGGCTGGTAAAAATGAATCCGGGGAAAGGGGAGTATTATAATCAGATTGCGGACGACCGCGACCATCAGGGCATGCGCCTGCCCACACTGGACTCTGTGGTATATGCTCCCAATAAGGGATTTGCCCGCCCAGTCTATTTCATTACGGGGAAACCCCAGGGCGAAAAGTACAAGAATAAAACTGTGGGGGCTGCATCCTCAGCTGGAAAATTTGCTACAGCTTTTGCCATTGGTGCACAGGTGATGAAACCTTATTATCCGCAGTTTGCTGAAAGCCTCGTACAAAAAGCTATCGATGCCTATGAGTTTGGCAAACAGCATCCCGGCAATACACAAACCATATCTGTCGTATCGCCTTACATCTATGCAGAGGATAATTATGCGGATGATATGGAGTTGGCGGCAATCACATTATTTAAGCTTACCGGAGATAGTGTTTATTTGAAAGATGCCATACAATTTGCCCATATGGAACCTGTAACGCCGTGGATGGGAGCCGATAGTGCCAATCATTACCAATGGTATCCTTTTGTCAATCTGGGGCATTACTTCGGTGCAAAGTTGGATCATCATAATCGGGATACTTATATCCGTTACATGCGTGAAGGGATACAACGTGTGGTAAATCGGGGTAAGAATAATCCCTTCTTGATAGGAGTACCATTTATTTGGTGCTCCAACAATCTGGTGGTAGGTATGCTAACGCAGATGAGTTTGTATCGAAAGATTACGGGTGATAAAAGTTTTGAAGAAGAAGAAGCAGCCTTGCGCGACTGGCTGTTTGGCTGTAATCCTTGGGGCACCAGTATGATTTGCGATTTGCCGGAAAACGGTATTGCGCCTAAAGATCCGCATTCGGCATTTACACATTTGTATAACTATAAAATTTCTGGAGGACTGGTGGATGGTCCCGTATATGGAAGTATTTGGAACAAACTCATCGGCATTAAACTCTATGCGCCGGATGAGTTTGAAGCCTTTCAGTCAGATGTGGCGGTGTATCATGATGATTATGGCGATTACTCTACTAATGAACCTACAATGGATGGTACTGCTAGTCTGTCTTATTATTTGTCCATGCTACAAAGTGATACCTTATCTCGATTGGAATATGATAAGGAGGGTGGTGTAATAAAAATAGATAGTGATAAGAAGCATGTTTATTTATTATTCTCTGCGCACGAATTTGCAGAGGGAGGAAAGCATGTAGTAGAGACGCTCGCCAGAAATAAGGTTAAGGGGAACTTCTTTTTTACGGGAGATTTTTTACGAAATAAGAAGCATTATGCTTTACTGCAACAATTGCATCGACAGGGGCATTATATCGGTTCGCATTCTGATAAGCATTTATTATATGCCGATTGGACAAAGAGAGATTCTTTGCTAGTAAGTAAAGACTCTTTTAAAACAGATTTAGAAAAATCATTGGAACAATTGCGCAAATTGAATATTGAATCCGGGAAATGGTATTTACCGCCATATGAGTGGTATAACAAGCAGATAGTAGAATGGTGCAAGGAGTTGGGATTAACAGTTCTTAATTTTACTCCGGGCACGGGCACCAATGCCGATTATACCTGGCCTGGTTTAAAAAATTACAGGAGTAGTGGAGATCTTTTACAGCATCTTTTTAAGTTGGACGAGAAAATATTAGGGGGTAGTTTATTACTTATTCACTTGGGAACCGATCCACGCAGAAAGGACAAGTTCTACAACAAGTTAGATATTATTATAAAGCATCTGCAGGAAAATGGGTTTATGATAAAAAAATTACCAAATTGATGAAAAAAAGTTTGGAGTATTAAATTCATACTCCTATTTTTGCACTCCCAAAACGGGAATGGTAATACAAAAACAACCATTGGAGATTCCGTAGCTCAGTTGGTAGAGCACAACACTTTTAATGTTGGGGTCCTGGGTTCGAGCCCCAGCGGGATCACAAAGCGCAGCGAAAAAGCTGCGCTTTTTTAATGTATATTCTATTGCATTTATTATTATCTGTGTAGTTCTCTCAGCAATCTCCCAAAAACTACATGTAATAATCGCATAAAAAAACGAAATGCCTAGTATTTTTAAACACAAGCATTTCGTTTTGCTCAAAAATTTACGCTTATAAGTATCTGTCTGTTTCTTTTATTCCGAGATCATTGATGCTTGCATAACGTTTTTTCATGAGACCATTTTCATCAAATTCCCAGTTTTCATTACCATAAGCCCTGAACCATTTCCCGTCTTTGTTTCTGTATTCATATTCGAACCTTACCGCAATCCTATTATCGGTATGTGCCCAATATTCTTTCTTAAGTTTATAGTCCAGCTCATTTTCCCATTTTTCAGTTAGAAATTGTACAATTTCATCCCGTCCTTTGAGAAAAAGGTTGCGATTGCGCCATTCGCTATCAATGGTATAAGCCATTGATACTTTTTGAGGATTTTTAGTATTCCAGGCGTCTTCTGCCATTTGTATTTTTTGTTTAGCGGTCTCCACGGTAAATGGAGGCAGAGGGGGTCTTTGTTCCATAATATTAAATTAAAGTGTGCACAATTCTTTTCGCTTTTTCGACCAGCTCATTGGATTTAAAAAGTTGGCTTTCTATAATTGAACTTTCAAATAGCAAGTAAATATGAGCAGCCTGTAGCTTATCGTCGAGTTCTTTTTCAAATAACTTTCTGAGATCGGTTTTATGAGCTTGTATTACAGAAAGTATAGCCTCTTGCTCTTTGGATATTTCAGACAGAATGTTTAAAAAACTGCATCCTCTGAAATGCTCCTTTGCGTTCATATATATAATAAAATCGAATGCGCTGAGTATTCTTTTTTTACGGCTTTTAGAGGTTGATACGTAGGCCATCAGTTCAGAAAACCAATATTCATGTCTCGCGTTCAAGTATGCCACACATAAATCGTCTTTCGATTTGAAGTGCTGGTAAAAGCTTGCTTTGGCTACATTGGCTTCACTAATGATTTGATTGATGCCGGTACTGTTATATCCCTGTTGATGAAACAGGTACGATGCAGTTTCCAGAATGCGTTCTCTTGGACTAGTCATGTCGAGATGGATATGAAAACAAAGGTATGGAATTTTCAATGTACAGACAAGTCTGTCTATATTTTTTATTTTATTATTGGAACATTAGAATAAGGAATTTTCTAATGGAGCTCTTATTAAAGTAGAGATGGAATTTAATGTATAAATAGGAGCATTACTTCCCGGTAAGAGTATGCCATAGGTGGTGGATGCGCTATATCTGAAATAGAAGTGGGACTAAACGAGGCTTTGGGATAAAAGGCATTATAAAGATTTTATTGTTATTCCCCTAAAATAATCTTCCTACGATGCTGCGTGCCCCATTTTTCCATCGCATTCATTACTTCGTCTAATGTTTTACTATAAGGTGTAAGCTCGTATAATACCGTAATAGGTTTGGTTTGACATACTTCACGCTTTACCAAACCATTGAGTTCTAGTTCTTGTAATTCTTTCGATAATATGCGAGGAGAAATGCCGGCTTCGCGTGATAATTGATTAAATCTTTTTTTACCACTACGTAGTACAGCAAGTAAAACCAATTTCCATTTACCTCCAACCACATCTAATGTATCTCTAATCGCCAGTCGGGCTTTGGCACAGCTTTCGGGAGTGTGAGTAACCATGTGCTATTCTTTTTGTAACTACTATCCTTTTTGTAACAGATAACAAATATATAGCATCTATTCTGAGATTTGCTATAAAAATTAAAAGTTATGCAAACAAAATTCGCCAAAATCGCCGGATGGATCTTAACCTTCCTTTTAAGCTTTCTTTTTATTATGAGTGCTTATCTAAAGCTTTCTCAGAACGAGACGGCAATCGCACAAGCCGAATATTTCGGTATCAATGCAAAAACATATTTATTGATAGGTATCGTAGAGATGGTATCATTAATATTGTTCATTATTCCGAGAACAGGGGTGTTAGGTACCTTGATGCTGGCTGCTTATTTGGGTGGAGCTATCGCCACACACCTGCAACATCAGCAACCTATTGTTATTCCTGTGCTGACTCAAACATTGCTGTGGGTTACAGCAGTAATTCGTTTCCCCGAGGTGAAATATCGGTTGATGCGTTCTATGCTTTAAGTCGTATTACAGCTAATGCGTGTAGGATGGATCGCTGAGCTGCTTCAGATGCGCAATGTGCGAAGCCACTGCATCAATTACCCTTTTATATTCGATATAAGTGACGTTAAACTCCTGGCAAGTACTCTTAATGATCTTGTTGATTTTGGGGTAATGTATATGTGATATTTTAGGGAATAAATGATGTTCTACCTGAAAATTCAGTCCGCCCATAAACCAACATGCCAGTCTATTATTGGTAGCAAAGTTGGCTGTGGTTTTTAACTGGTGAATAGCCCATTCGTCTTCTATTTTATTTGTATGGCTATTGGGCTGTGGAAAGTGTGTATGTTCTACAGTGTGGGCTAGTTGAAATACGATGCTTAACACAAAGCCAGCAAATAGGGCATATACAGTAAATCCTATAGCCCAGGGGCCTACACCCACAAAAATGATGGGAAGTACTACAAACAAAACAAGGTGTAATATTTTAAAACCCCAGAAGATAAAGTGGTCTTTGGTGGACATCTTCTTAAGAGGAATATCACCTATTCGCCGTGTAAAATATTTCTGATAATCGGAGTAGAAAATCCAAAATAGATAAAGTAAGGAATAGATAAACCAGAAGTACAGATGTTGAAACTTGTGCACTTTGTAATGCTTCTGGGTTTCGCAAAGTCTTAAAAATGGCTTGGCATCTAGATCATCATCAATGCCGTCGATATTGGTATAAGCATGGTGAATGACATTATGCTTCATCTTCCACATGAAGGTATTTGCACCTAGAAAATTAAGAGATGATGCAGCCAGATTATTGACCCATTGTTTACTACTGAAGCTTCCATGCGCACCATCATGCATAATATTAAATCCGATAGCCGAAGTAAAAAGACTCAACAGGAGACATTCAAAGATGGCCCATGCTGCCGGCGGTGTAAAGAATACAAGATGTATATATAATGCAATAAAACCGGTAACTAAAAAGAATGCTTTGGAATAGAGCCTTATATTTCCTGTGCTCCGCAAACCTTGCGTTTTAAAGTAATCGTTGATTCGTGACTTAAGTACTGTATGAAACGAAGGGGGAGAAGGAGAGGCAAACTTAGGAACAGACATTCAATGTGATATTTTCTACTATTTTATATTGTGTGAGGCACAAAGGTAACAGATTATTACTGCTCCTACAATAAAAATATGCAAAAGTCCTCCTAAATTATGTTTCTTGCAGTATTAAGTTGTCTAAACTATGTATGCCGATATGTTTATCACTGATAAAGCCTTCGGCGTATTTCACACCGATACGTCTTCCTAGCATGCGCATGCGCGCGAGCAAACTTTCCTTGAATTCGGGAGTAGAAATATAAGTTACAGGACCATCTTCACTGGTAGGTGTATGAAATTGTGTAGTATACGCTTCTATGGCCTTCATTTTTTCATCAATTACATCACTTATATCAATCAATATGTCAGGCTCATAGAACCAGTCTTGGATATATTGCAAAAAATAACGAGGACGCCATTTTTGCTGAGGCTTGCCATTTTCGTCCATGGTTTCGATTTTCAAAAGACCTGATAAAAAGCAGGCATCATTGATGAGATCGCCGGCGCGACCATGATCCGGATGTCGGTCTTTTCGAACGTTTCCCAGGATAATATCTGGCTGATATTTTCGAATAGCCCGGATAAGTTGTAGCTGATGTTCTTCATCATTCTTAAAGAAGCCGTCGCGCATTTTCAGGTTTTCGCGTACCGCTACTCCCATAATTTGAGCAGCAGCAGTAGCTTCAGCATGACGGGTGGCTGCTGTGCCTCGTGTTCCCAACTCCCCTTGCGTAAGGTCAATAATTCCAACCTTTTTACCGTTTCTTATCTCTTTAATGATGGTGCCTGCACAACCTAGCTCCACATCGTCTGGATGCACTCCAATGGCTAATATATCCAGTTTCATACGCAAATTAACAATATTGAAAAGTAAATGTTTGGCACATACCCATAAATATCTGGGGTATTATATTCCGATTTCCAGTTGTATCATCCCATTCACACGATTCTTAAAGGGATCGTCAAGTTCGTCCGAATCGCCCATTCTGTCATCTAATCCTAGATAACCCTGCAATTTTATTTTGTGCTTGTTAAAGTAATGCGAATAACCTATAGCTTTTGTCGCCATCCTATACTGATACAAGGCCACTTCTTTATGGGGTTTTATTTGGGTGTATCTGATCACGATTTCATCTTTTTTTGAAACCATCTTAGACCCCTGAACATTAATGGCTTTACCGGCGGGCATTTTTAAAAAGGTGACCAAGTCATCAGGGCGGTCTGAGAAATCTTTTACTGAGAAATCATCTACTTTACGATCGAAATACTCTCCCATGAATGCCCAACCATTATATTTAAACATTGCGTCAGCAATAATAGTACGAATATTGGCATATAACGCTTCTTCTTCATCATATGCACTATACATATGTTTTCCTAATTGACCACCTGTACGGTTGGCTCTGAAATTCTTAGAGTAAGTAAGCCCCAAAGAAAGCTTGGGCGTTTCTTCAAACTCTAAATCGCCCTCAAAATAGTGGCCCTTGTTTTTAAACTCACCAAAAGGTAAATATTCTATTCGGCCGGTATAGGCAAGACCTTTGTCAACACTGACCTGTCCACGGCCGTCTCCGGTAGAAATAGCAGTCTGTAATTGGATTACCTGTTTTTGTATGGCGATTTGACGATTAATAAAAATACCAAAATCCCGGTCAAGAGTAAACTTGCTATTTGCAATAGAACGATCTGGCATTTGTAATTCACCGGAAGAATTAACACGCTCTCTATTACCGGGTAGTTTGGTTTGCCCTAAACCTAGCGACCAGTATTTATTGGGGTTATAATAAAACACTGCATCTCTAACAATTTGCGGATCGCCGCTATCAAGATCCATGTCTCGTTTGGAAAAACTAAGTTGTAACTTGTATTCGAGTTTGGGAGATAATAAATGCCCTTCAAAGCGCAAGCGAAACCGGCGCACCATTCCTTCGAAACCATGTTCATCGACATCATCGGTACGACTGTAATAGCCGGCTCTTAATTGGGTGCGAAACCGAAAATTGAGTAGGAAATTATCTCCTTTCGTAAATTGAAGACCTTTATCAGTGAAATCGGTCTTCAGTTTGTTCGCATCTTCGATATCCTGAGCTAATGAAGTGCCATATAGGCCAATGGCACAAAACAGTAACCTTATTGATTTAGTAATTCTCATTTCAAAGCAAAGAAACGAAATCTTTATTTGACCATATTTTTTATTTCCTGCAGTTTCAGAAGGGCTTCAACAGGGGTAAGCCTATTAATATCAATGTTGGCAAGCAGTTGTCGTATTTCTTCAAAAGTTTGACTATGTGCGTCAAATATCGACAGCTGGTACTGGGCGGTATTGATATTTTTTATTTTTTCCGAAAGATCTTTATCGGCTCTTCGGACTGGTTGATCCGCATTTGTGTTATCATCCACATGTTGCGATTCTAAATGGGCTAATATTTCATTTGCTCGTTGAATAAGCGAAGGAGGCATCCCCGCCATTTTGGCCACATGAATACCGAAGCTATGGGTACTGCCCCCACGTGCCAGCTTGCGCAGGAAGATGATTTTATTGCCCGCTTCCTTATTTGTGATATGATAATTCTTAATGCGCGGGAATTTTTCTTCCAGTTCGTTTAATTCGTGGTAGTGTGTTGCAAATAGGGTTTTAGGCTGGTGTGGCGATTGATGCAGGTATTCGATAATGCTCCAGGCAATAGAAATTCCATCGTAAGTAGAAGTGCCTCGTCCTATTTCATCCAACAATACCAAACTCCGCGGTGTAATATTATTAATAATAGCAGCAGTCTCATTCATCTCTACCATGAATGTACTTTCTCCACCGCTTAGATTATCCGATGCTCCTACACGTGTAAATATTTTATCGGTAAGCGAAATTTTCGCTTCGGTTGCCGGCACAAAACTTCCCATATGAGCCATTAAAGTAATCAGCGCCACCTGCCGCAGCAATGCTGATTTACCGCTCATATTAGGACCGGTAAGAATGATAATCTGCTGATCGGTTTTATTCAGTTCAATATCGTTATGAATATAGCTTTCTCCCGGAGGCAGATTGCGCTCAATCACCGGGTGGCGTGCCTCTTTCACTACCCAATCGTCACCTTCATGCAGCTCAGGTTTTTTGTATTGATAATGGATGGCATTATGAGCAAAACAGCAGAGACAATCCAGTATTGCCAGTAAGTTCCCATTAGTCTGTACAGGCTGTAGATAATCCATCAGCTCACTGAGCAATTGATCGTAGAGCTGTGCTTCGATTTGCAGAATTTTTTCTTCGGCCCCGGTGATTTTTTCTTCGTACTCTTTTAGTTCGGGCGTAATGTAGCGTTCGGCATTTGCCAAGGTTTGTTTGCGTATCCAGTTTTCGGGAACACGGCTTTTATGGCTATTGGTAACTTCTAGATAATAACCGAAGACATTGTTGAACCCAATTTTAAGCGAAGTAATGCCCGTTTTTTCAGCTTCAATAGCTTGCAGTTTGGCCAAATAAGCCTTGCCGCTTTGGGAAATATCGCGCAGCTCATCCAGCTCGGGGTTAACTCCATTATTAATTACCCCTCCTTTGGCAATGGTAGCTGGCGGATTATCTATAATTTCTGTAAATATTTTTTCCGCAATCAGGGGGCAAGGATTCAAAGCATCACCGATGCGTTGCAGATACGGATTATTGTGCTTCGTACACCATTCCTTAATCTGCTGCACCTGTTTTAATCCTTTAGCCAGCTGCAATACCTCACGTGGGTTGATTTTTTTGGTAGGTATTTTCGATATCAGTCTTTCAATATCTCCACACTGTTTAATGGCGTGGGAGAGGTCGTTTCTGAGATCCGTTTCTTTAATAAAAGTTTCTACCAGTTGCAGTCTTTCATTGATTTGATTGATATCGATAAGTGGAAAGAGTAACCAGCGTTTTAAAAGACGGGCTCCCATGGGCGACACGGTATTGTCCAGTACACTTAGTAATGTATGGTTCCCCTCCGCATTGCCATAGGTAAGCTCCAGATTACGGATGGTAAAGCGATCCATCCATAGAAAATTATTCCGGTGAATGCATTGTATAGAGGTAATGTGTTGCAGATTGGGATGCTCTGTATCCTTTAGATAATGGATCACAGCACCCGCTGCCGTAATACCCTGTTTATATTCCTCTATTCCAAAGCCTTTAAGGGAATGCGTTTGAAAATGTTTCAAAAGCGTTTCTTCTGCATAGGCGGTATCAAATATCCATTCGTCCAGCGTATAAGTATACATTCTGGCATCGAAGAGTTCCCGAAAGGCTTTTTGTTTATGGCGCTCAAAAATTACCTCCGAGGGGGCAAAGCTTTGTAGTAATTTATCTGCATACTCTCTGTCCCCTTCGGCAATTAGAAATTCACCGGTGGATAAATCTAGAAAGCAGAGCCCAAACAAATTATCGCCGGCAAAATGTACACCTGCCAGAAAGTTATTGCTTTTATGCTCGAGTAGTTTATCGTTGATGGCGGTCCCGGGAGTGACCATCTCGGTTACGCCACGCTTTACAATCCCTTTGGCTTGTTTGGGGTCTTCCAGCTGGTCACAAATCGCTACTCTATAGCCGGCTTTTACTAGCTTATGTAGATAAGTGTCTAAAGCATGATGCGGAAAGCCCGCTAGGTCAAGAGAGGCAGCCGCGCCATTATTTCTTTTGGTAAGGGTAATACCTAATACCTGGGAGGCAATAATGGCGTCTTGTCCGAAAGTTTCATAGAAATCTCCTACCCGAAACAGCAAGACAGCATCAGGGTATTTCTGTTTAATAGCCCGGTGCTGCTGCATTAATGGAGTCTCTGAAGGTTTGTTTGCTTTGGACATGGTGGGCAAAAATAGCAAAATGTTATTGTTACTTTGGTATTATCAAAGTACTAAAACTTTCTTTTGAACAGGCTTTGATTTAAGGCTGGGAGGTATGATTCTCAATATATCCCTGTATTACATTTCTTATGGAGGGATAAGCTTTGGCAATATAAGCTTCCAGCTTTTCCGAAGCTACCCATTCAATCTGTTCAATGTCTTCTTCGGTCTGGGGAATTAGTTGGGAATCGGCGGGGGTGGACATCAGGTACCAGTGCGATTCCTTCAGAATATGATGGGTTCCTTGTTCATAAGTATGATAGGTAATAGTGAGCGGCTTAATAATCTCGAGCGCTTGTATGCCGGTTTCTTCCTGCACCTCCCTAATGGCACAGGCTTCTAATGTTTCGCCTTCATCAATATGACCTTTGGGTAAATCCCAGAAGCCGCGGCGGAAAATCATCAAAATCTCTTTCCGATCGTTAAGCACCAGGCCTCCCGCGGCCACATGCTTTTCAAATTTTTTAAAGAACGCTTTTTTTAGCGCTTCCAAGTCGGGATGCAAAAAAATACCGCAGTGGATTTCAGGAAGGGCTATTTCCCGGAGCATGGCTTTGATACTATGTGTACCTAGTTCATCTATGAATATGGTATCGGGCCGATGATGCAGTTGCTCCAGTTTGGAATCAAGCCGATCGCAGAGGTAAACGGGTTTATTATGGATATAAATAATAATATACATGGTTGATCTGCTTTAGAAATGGATAAACGGGTAAGATGCACCCGATGATGGTTTTACGCGGATAAGATACATGAGATTTGGAAATCTTCGTGCATTTCGTGGCTTTATTTCTATTTTCGCAGCTTAAAAGTAAATACAAGCCATGAATGATGCAAAAGTAGTTGCAGAAAAATTACTGGAGGCGAATGCGGTGAGGCTGAGCCCCGAAAATCCATTTACTTGGGCCAGCGGCTGGAAGAGCCCCATTTATTGTGATAATCGCAGTGTATTGTCTTATCCTTATATCCGCGATTTTGTAAAAAGCGAGCTGTGTAATGTATTGTTTGAGCAGTTTGGAGAAGCGGAGGCCTTAGCCGGGGTGGCTACAGCCGGAATCGCATGGGGAGCTATGGCTGCCGATCAAATTAAGTTGCCTTTTTTATACGTAAGACCTAAACCCAAAGATCATGGCTTAGGTAATCAAATTGAGGGTAGATACGAACCCGGACAAAAAGTGGTGGTGGTGGAAGACTTGGTGAGTACCGGTAAGAGTAGCCTCCAGGCTGTAGATGCCCTTGTTGCTGCCGGACTGGAAATTGTGGGCATGGTATCTATTTTTACCTATGATTTTACAGTAGCGAAGGAGGCTTTTGAAGCTAGAAATATTAGATACCAGGCTTTGACGAGCTATCCGGTACTATTGGAGCTGGCGCTGGAAAGAGGTATTATTAAACCCGAACAATCTGAATTACTCTTAAAATGGAGAGAGGATCCTGCCAATTGGACAGGCATTTAAAAGAAGGGGAGGGGAGTAGTCTCGATATGAATTAAGGCTAAATCTCATTTCACACACAACGTCGTAAGCATTCTTAAAGGATGTTTACGACGTTTTTTTATTGCCCGAAGAGAGCAGGAGATGGGTGAGGAATATGTTAAGGTAATTTTCGTAACTTATAATGGAAATTTTTTTAATGCATGAAGGGTGGTCACCATCTGGTTATAGTGAGAATGTTTACTTTGCTATAATTTTTATCTAAAATATTTAGTATTAGGAGTTAATACTGTAAGAATTTAGGATGCTAATTTATTTAGTTTTATTTTATGTATTTAATTTAATGATTTATAATTGTTTAATGGTGTTTAACTAATTTGTAAATTAATGTTGTATTATTTGCCAGAAAGAATTATTTGGGTGAATTTTGATATTTTGTAGAATACTTAAAATATACTTATTAAGTAGTTGATTATTATGTAATTGTATTTAGTTATATAAACTATTGCTTTTTATATAGATTACATTATTTATTATGACTATTTTTCTTAGTGGTCTAAGCAAATTTTGGTATACTATATACACTGTTTTTGCAATTAGCGAGTGTCAAAAATTTTTCAAAATACCGGCTATCTACAATTAAAGTTAAGGTGATTTCTGAAGATAATAAAATTTCGTATAAGGATGGTTTCATATTTTGAGGAAGCATTTTTCTCGCAGGATCGCATACTACTCCACAAGCCATTAGACTACAAATAAAAAAGCTCCCAAACAGGATGGGAGCTTACTATGTCAAAATGACGTGATTTTATGGATAGAAAAATTTAGTTTACATAAATGCGCACCACGGCATTTTTATCGATTGTTGAGTTTTTCCATTTGTGTTTTTTAATTTGCTCGATAACTTTTCGAGCTTGAATTGCATCCGGGCTCTCTACGATTTCAAAATCTACCGGGTCGCCATTATCGTCTACCCTAAACCGTATTTGAATGGTTTTGGTAGTGGTTCTCGTAGAATCGATATGAAGAGTATTGCCCAGCTCTTGATAAAAATGAGCCCAACCTTCTTCTGGGTACACCAATTCTTTTGATTTTAATTCTCTTGTGGATTTGAATTTTCGGAAATCTCCTATTGTTCCTATTTTCGGGTCTTGGGACGGCACTGCCACCACTACCGGTTCTGATGATGAGACCCTCTCTTTGCTTTTTACCGGGGCCATAAGTTGATTTTGAACTGTAGTGGGAATTTGGGAGGAGATGGCGGCTGTCGACTCCTGCAGGGACATAGCGATAATAATACTACTGTCTACATTGCGGCTGGAAAAAAGCTGAGCTTCCTGCTGTAAGTGTAAGGAAGCGACCGGGCTAGTCATGGATTCCGATAGTTCGATAGGCACTTGCGGAGCGGATGTGGCGGTTTTGCCAGAATGCGCTGGTGATTTCGTTTTGGATGTATAGATGCTAGCAATCCTTCTTTTCTGCTCTTGATTATCTATTTTCTCTATTGTCTTTTTTTCCTTTGGAGGATGGGGGGTTTTGGTGTCTACTACATCTTTCTGTACAGATTTCGGTGTTGTAGGTGTGGGCTCGTGGGTTGTTGATAAAGCTGGTAGGTCTGCCAATGGAGTGGATTCCGATGACACATCTTGAGTTTGCCACCAAATACCGATACCTATTACCCCCAAAATACAGGCAGCTGCAGCCCCACGCCACCATTTTGAAGCATTTTTTTGCAATGGAACTACCAGGTGATGGCCGGTAGAGGCACCTGTAATCTCCGCCTTTATTTGATTGAAATGGAGTCGGCTCAGTTCCCAGTCTGCCTTACTGAAGCCATCAATAGCATCGGCAAGTAAAGGGTCTTTCAATGCCGCTTTTTCCAGGTCGTGCATTTCCTGAGCGCTCATATCCCCTTTTAGATATCGCTGTATTTCTTCCGGTCCGTAAAAAGTATATGTACGATTATTTTCCTGCATTTTTTTCCATACAGATTTTAAGATTACGCCTTCCATTCTGGATCAAACTCCGCACTTTATTCCAATCCATTCCCGTAGCTTCCGCGATTTCGTTATAGCATTTGTTATCGTAATAAAACAGCTTGATGCTGTTTTTCTGGTCTGTGGGTAGTTTTTCAATGCATTTTTCCAGCCTTTTGAAGGCTGCCTCTTTTTCAATCACGCTATCCAGATGCGAAAAATCCTCCGATTGTATAGGGTGCTGTTCCAGATTTATGGTAATATGCTTTCTAGCGCTACGTAATTGCATCAGGCAATAATTCTTGGTAAGAGTATATACCCAGCTTCTGAATTGCCGAATTTCGTGTCGGGGGACTTTATGCAACAACTCCTGATAAATATGCATTACAGCATCTCTAGCGTCCTCCGCATTTTCCAGATATTTCAAGCATACCCCATAGAGCATCTCACTATATCGTAGATACAGTTCGCTCAAATAATGCTGATTGCCGGTTTGGGTGAACTCCTTCAGGAGCGTTTCATCATCGGCCTGCCGTAAAGCTGTTATATGTATTACCTGTGACAAATACCGAAAGATATTTTATTAGGTAGTCCGCTACAGTACTACTATCATCGCTCTTGTGTCACTCACTTCACTTGTAGTGCATACCTGACCTTTATAAATATGATGCAAAATCCTCGCCGATTACATAATTCTTAGCTGTGTAAGAAATTTCATCCCTAATCCTCTTCAGGAGTGTCTTCCATGAGGCGGAATAGGGACAGTGTAAAGAAATTTTGTTAAAATATTTTAATTGTAAAAAATTGATTATCAGTTTTTAATAATTAAAAGTTAACATATATCCCTAGCGTAACCCTATTTTGGCATAGTATTTAATACTAGTAGGGCGAAACAAAATTCATTGTATGAAAATTTTAAAGAAAACAACAGCTATGAAAAACAAATTTATTATTGGTGCATTAGCGTTATTGTTAGGAGCTGGTGCTGTTCAAGCTCAGGATTTTGCAAGACCGAAATTTGGAATTAAGGCCGGATGGAATAATTCCAACATTACTAACGGCCGTGAGGGAAATCTGGATGATAGTAAAAGACTTAATAGTTTTAATGCCGGTGTGGTGGGCGTTATTCCATTGGGATCCACATTTGAAATCAGAACCGGTTTGGATCTGCAGTCAAAAGGTACCGAATCTTCAACTTCGTTGGTAGATGGCGTAAAGAGTACCTATAAAGTAAATCCGCTTTATCTGGAGTTGCCTGTAAACTTTGCTGTGATGCTGCCTTTTAATGAAAAGGTAAAAGCTTATATTGGAGCAGGTCCTTACGCAGCTTTGGGAATTGCCGGTAAACTGAAGACCACTATTAAAACCGACGGAACCACTACTACTTCCTCAGAAAGTATTAAATGGGGTAATGACAATCCGTTAGATGGTGATGACAGAAACGGTACTGTAGGTTCCGGTCAGTTTAAGAGATTTGACTTTGGTGCCAACATTATCGGCGGTGTAGATTTCGGCCGTTTTGGTGTACATGCTCAGTATGGAATTGGTTTGACCAATACCGCTCCTGGTGGAAGCAACGAAAATAATGCGAATAAAAATAACCAACATCGCGTATTAGGCGTGAGTGGTGTGTTCTATTTCTAAGCACTAATAATAAATAATGTAATAAGGCGCTCTCTAAAGAGCGCTTTTTTTATTGTGTGGAACAACGTTATTTTGCAGGCTATGAGTCGGTCGCAAATCATTACAGTTTTAGCTATTGTGGTAGTAATAGTGGCTTGTTTCATTCCTTGGATGCGGGTGGAGGAGCCGACCCTACTTACCATTACCGGAGTGGATACTGAGGGTACCCGTTACGGTAAGCCCGCTTATGGGCATTTTATATGGTCGGTATTGGTATTGCTTTGTACTTTTATTCCCAAAATTTGGGCAAAGCGTATCAATCTTTTATTTGCGGCTTGTAACCTAGCTTGGGCAATAAGAAATTTTGCCATTATTCCGTCCTGTGATGGAGGCATTTGTCCTATAAAGCTTACTGGCTTATACCTTATTTTGGGTGCTTCAGTAGTAATCATGATTACAGCCTTTTTTCCTAAAGAACCTCCGATGAAGCCCCTTACTCATTAAAATTTCAGCTAGATATTTATATAAAAAATCCTCCGGCGTAATAAGCTCCTACTGCTGCGGCTATACCCGATAATGCGATCAGTAGCATACCGGTTAGCGGATTCTTGTTGGAATATTTGTATTTCGTGTAACCCAAAAATCCTAATACTAGGAGGGGGAGCAATAATGCCTTGTAGTCGGGCATCTGCATGAAATAATTATTGAGTAAAATAAATAAGCTGCCGGTGATGAACCCCAAGAGCATGGATGAAGCATAACCTTGGGGGGTAAGGCTGCTGGTAACATTATCCTCATGTTGCCAAGATAATTCCCAATTTTTCTTTTCTTCTATGGTATCGGCTATCATGGCGTCTTTCAGTCGGTCGTCAATATCCAGTGCCTTATATATTTTTAAGGTTTTGCTTTCTGTATCGCTGGCATCCAGTTCTTCTTTTCGGGTATAGTAGGCCCCGCCGTACAAAAGTGCGGCGATAAATACGATGGCTATTGTTGTATATAAATATAGGTGTTGCAGGTGGGTGCCCTGCGCCTGCATAAAGCAAAAGATGGCCAATATGACGATAATCCCTTCTATCGCACCCACTATAAATACGGGTATGCGATTATGGAGTGGTTTATGGTTACTCAATTTCCTTTAATGTTTTTTGAATGATAAAAATACATTCTTTTATCTCTTCGCTGGTAATACAGAGCGGTGGGGCTAATCTTATCTTATTACCATGAGTGGGTTTGGCCAATAAGCCATTTTCTTTTAAAGCCATGCAAAGATTCCAAGCAGTATCATCCTCTATGCCACTATTGATTTCGATAGCATTTAGTAAACCTTTGCCGCGCACTTCTTTTAATAGTGCAGAAGGTGTTTTACGCAACTCCTCCCTAAAATAGGCCCCCAGCATTTCGGCATTCTCTGCCATGTTTTCTTCTTGTAGTACTTTTAAAGCCGCGATGGCTGTTACTGCGGCTAGAGGGTTTCCTCCATAAGTCGATCCATGTTCGCCGGGCTTGATTGTCAGCATGATTGCATCATTGGCCAGCACCGCGCTAATGGGCATGGTACCACCACTCAGTGCTTTACCAAGAATTAAAATATCGGGTTTTACGGCTTCGTGGTCACAGGCCAGCATTTTTCCGGTTCTGCAAAGTCCCGTCTGAATTTCGTCGGCAATAAACAGTACCCCGTGTTTTTCACAAAGCTTCTTGCAGGAGTGCAGATAGCCTTCGTCGGGTACAATCACACCGGCTTCTCCTTGAATAGGCTCAACCAGAAACCCTACAATGTTTTCTTCGGTTTCCAATACTTTTTGCAAGGACTCCACATCGTTATAGGGAATATTAATAAAGCCTGGTGTATAAGGCCCGAAGTTCTTTCGAGAAGAAATATCAGAGCTAAATGATACCACAGTAGTAGTACGGCCATGAAAATTGTCATTACATACTACAATCTTTGCCGCATTTTTTCCGATGCCTTTTACTTCGTATGCCCATTTCCGGCAAAGTTTGATAGCGGTTTCTACTGCTTCTACCCCGGTATTCATGGGCAGTACTTTATCATAGCCCATTAGTTGGGTGATATATTCTTCAAATAGTCCTAATTTATCATTGTAGAATGCTCTGCTGGTAAGGGTAAGCTGTTGGGCTTGTTCCGTAAAAGCTGCTATGATTGCCGGATGACAATGTCCCTGATTTACGGCAGAATAGCCACTTAAGAAATCAAAATATCTTTTGCCCTCAACATCCCATACATGTACGCCCTGTCCTTTACTTAATACTACCGGCAGGGGATGATAGTTATGGGCTCCATATTGTGCTTCTAATTGAATGAAATAATCGGTTGTTGCAATAGGTGTAATGGCTGACATAAGAGTATCTTTTTTTAGATGAAAGACAGATTACAAATGAAAACATGAAGTAAAAACTACCCGACAGGGTGGAGACCCGTCAGTGATTCAGCCAATCCAAATTCTGCTTTAAAAAAGATAATATGTTTTCAGGAGTGTTGATAGTATTTGTTTTCTACAAAGAAACAACAATTATCGCAAATGGTTAGTTCGAATTTGATTCGGGGGGAGTTGAAAATATGAAGGTTGTTTATTCAAAATCATCTATCAGAGAAATCTGACCTAAATTCGCAGTATGACACCATTAGCAGAAAGGATGAGACCTCGCACATTAGATGAGGTAGTAGGACAGCAGCACTTGATAGGCCCCGGTAGCATTTTGCGGAATGCAGTGGAGAACAAAACGTTGGGCTCAGTGATTTTTTGGGGGCCTCCCGGTACCGGTAAAACTACACTGGCCAATATCATTGCTAATGAATTGTCGTTTGCGTTTTTCTCGCTCAGTGCCGTAAATGCGGGTGTTAAGGATGTACGTGAGGTGATTGAAAGAGCGCGGCAGGAAAACAACAGTATTTTATTTATCGACGAGATTCATCGGTTTAATAAAAGCCAACAAGATGCTTTGTTACACGCCGTCGAGAAAGGCATTATTACACTGATGGGTGCTACTACCGAAAATCCATCATTTGAAGTAAACAGCGCCTTGTTGAGCCGTTGTCAGGTATATATTTTGCAGGCTCTTTCCGAAAAAGATTTGGTAAGCTTATTAGAGCGTGCTATTCGTGAGGATATTGTGCTTAAAGAAAAAAATATTGAATTGAAAGAAACGCAGGCGCTCATTAATATTAGTGGGGGCGACGCGCGCAAATTGTTGAACTTGCTAGAGCTGGTATGTAATACCGTAAAGGATAATGTGATTATTACCGATAAGCTGGTAATGGAAGTAGCGCAGAAAAAAATTGCTTTGTACGATAAGAGTGGAGAGCAGCACTACGATATTATTTCTGCATTTATAAAATCCATACGTGGGAGCGATCCCAATGGCGCCGTATACTGGTTGGCACGAATGATAGAAGGAGGGGAGGATGTAAAATTTATTGCAAGGCGCCTTGTAATCTTAGCGAGTGAAGATATCGGCAATGCGAATCCTAATGCTTTGCTATTGGCTAATGCTACCTTTGATGCAGTAAACAAAATAGGCTTTCCGGAGGCGCGCATTATTTTATCGCAGTGTGCAGTATACCTCGCCTCTTCACCTAAGAGTAATGCTTCTTATATGGCCATCAACAATGCGGTGGCCGCCGTGCAGCGTTTTGGCGATTTGCCGGTTCCTTTGCACTTACGGAATGCGCCCACACAACTGATGAAGCGCATGGATTATGGCAAGGGATATAAATATGCGCACGATTATGAAAATAATTTTAGTGAGCAGGAGTATTTGCCCGAAAAACTTTCTGGAACTAAATTTTACGACCCTGGTAATAATGCTCGCGAAAACGAATTACGTAATTATTTAAAGAAATTGTGGAAGGGTAAGTACGGTTACTAATTATAATTACGTGTATAAATATATATATGTAGTTGCTAAGTTTTATATTGAAAATTTTCGGTATACGAAAAAGAAAAAGACCAGAGTGTTCAATTTGCTGAAACTCTGGTCTTTCGTACCGCGTACGGGAATCGAACCCGTGATTCATCCGTGAAAGGGATGCGTCTTAACCCCTTGACCAACGCGGCTTGTTGTTTTTGGGAGTGCAAAAATAGGGGGAGGATTTTTATTCGCCAAAAACTTTCTGAAAAATCTTGAAAAAAAATTTAGACAATCGAAAAATAAAAAATGTGATTGATACACATTTTACTTGAAAATTACTAATTTCACGCCTCCAAAAAAAGTACTTATTAAATTAAACTTCTAAAAAATCATGAGCACAGTAAAAGTAGCCATTAACGGTTTTGGTAGAATTGGTCGTCTGGCTTTTCGTCAAATCTATAATCGCGAAGGCATTGAGGTTGTAGCGATCAATGATTTGACCAGCCCCAAAGTTCTAGCACATCTTTTAAAATATGATTCTGCGCAAGGCGGATTTAAACAGGATGTAAAAAGCACTGATAACTCCATTATAGTTGATGGGCGCGAAGTAAAGATATATGCTCAAAAGGATCCTGCTCAAATTCCTTGGAAAGACCACGATGTAGATGTGGTATTGGAATGTACCGGATTCTTTACTGATAAAACAAAAGCTGAAGCGCACATCGCTGCCGGAGCTAAAAAAGTTGTAATTTCTGCTCCTGCTACAGGTGATCTGAAAACCATTGTATTCAATGTTAACCACGATATATTAGATGGTAGCGAAACGATCATTAGCTGCGCATCTTGTACCACCAACTGTTTAGCTCCAATGGCTAAAGTTTTGGATGATACTTTCGGTATTGAGTTGGGTATCATGACTACTATTCATGCTTACACTAACGACCAAAATACATTGGATGCACCTCACGCTAAAGGTGATCTGCGCCGCGCACGTGCAGCAGCAGCTAACATCGTTCCTAACAGTACCGGTGCTGCAAAAGCTATCGGATTGGTGTTACCTAAACTGAAAGGCAAACTGGATGGTAGCGCTCAACGCGTTCCTACTATCACCGGTTCTATCACCGAGCTGAACGTAATTCTGAGCAAACCTGCTACAGAACAGGAAATCAACGCTGCCATGAAAGCAGCTGCTAACGAAAGCTTCGGCTACAACGAAGATGAAATTGTAAGCAGCGACGTAATCGGAACTACTTACGGTTCTCTGTTCGATGCAACTTTAACTAAAGTAATGCACGTAGGCGACAAGCATATCGCTCGTACAGTTTCATGGTACGATAATGAAATGAGCTATGTTTCTCAGCTGGTGCGTACTTTAGAGTACTTCGCTAAGTTGATTAAAAAATAATCAGAAATAAAAAGGGCGAAACACCACCGTTTCGCCTTTTGTTTTTGCGCATTCGCGATTGGATGTAATGTCAGTAAAGAGGAACGGTACATTTCTCTCAAGTTGGATTTTTTTCAAATGAGGAGCTAAGTATCGGGGCATTCGTATTCCCTCTTTTCTGATGTTTTAGTATTTCACACTTAACTAAATTCTTATTTACATGTCAAAATTTAGCGATTATAACTTTAAAGGTCAGAAGGCATTGATTCGGGTAGACTTTAACGTACCTCTGAACGAGCAACTGGAAATTACTTCCGATGCGCGTATGAAAGCGGCGGTTCCTACCATTAAAAAGATTCTGGCCGATGGAGGTAAGGTGATATTGATGTCGCACCTGGGGCGCCCGAAAAATGGTCCTGAAGATAAATTCTCTTTGAGACATTTGGTAAATCACTTGAGCCATCTGCTGGGTGGTGTTACGGTGCATTTCGCAAACGATTGCATCGGCGAGCAGGCTTATCAGTTGGCAGATGCGTTGAAAGAAGGCGAAGTGCTGCTGCTGGAAAACCTGCGTTTCTATAAGGAAGAAGAAAAAGGCGACGAGGCTTTTGCAGAAAAGCTCAGCAAGCTGGGCGATGTATATATTAATGATGCGTTCGGTACTGCACACCGTGCACATGCCTCTACTGCGATTATTGCTAAGTTCTTCCCTGCCGACAAAAAAATGTTTGGTCTGCTGATGGAAGCTGAGGTAAGCAGCGCTCAAAAAGTATTAAACGAAGCACAAAAGCCGTTTACCGCTATTTTGGGCGGAGCCAAAATCTCCGATAAAATTCTGATTATCGAGAACCTTATGGAAAAGGCTACCGACATCATTATCGGCGGTGGTATGGCTTATACTTTCTTCAAAGCCTTAGGCGGTAACATTGGTGCTTCACTTTGTGAAGAAGACAGACTGGAAACCGCAAAAGAAATTTTGGAAAAAGCTAAAGCCAAGAATGTAAATATTCATCTTCCTGTAGACAGTATTATTGCAGATAAGTTTGCTGCCGACGCTCAAACTGCCGAAGCTGCTAGCGATAATATACCTGAAGGTTGGATGGGGCTGGATATTGCCGAAAAGGCCAGAGCGCAGTTTGCGGACGTAATCAAAAACGCCAAAACTATCTTGTGGAATGGCCCAATGGGTGTTTTTGAAATGGAAAAATTCCAGGCCGGTACGAAAACCATAGCAGAAGCTGTTGCCGCCGCTACTCAAAACGGAGCCTTCTCTCTCGTAGGTGGAGGGGATAGTGTAGCTGCTGTAAATAAATTCGGTTATGCTGATAAAGTAAGCTATGTGTCTACCGGTGGTGGTGCTATGCTGGAGTTCTTTGAAGGAAAGGAGCTGCCCGGTATTGCTGCCATCAACAAAGGTTAAGCATATCCATCTTTTTATAATAAAAAGTGCGGGGCCCAAGGTTCCGCATTTTTATTAATGTGTGAAAGTTAAAAAAATCTTAATGCTCTGTTTGCTGTACAACCTTTGGGGTAAATATGAGTCAATAAAATATCAAGCATTCATTAGCAGTTAGTTGGATTACCCCGCAATCATA
>Ga0207866_1000050_pt1 | contig 186210 bp, 161 predicted proteins | sample HigsolmetaAR203D_FD_184835 | JGI IMG/M metagenome (GOLD analysis project Ga0207866, IMG submission 184835) | Ionic liquid and high solid enriched microbial communities from the Joint BioEnergy Institute, USA - AR20-3-D (SPAdes) (version 2) ...
CCGAACAGGACAGTGAAACGCCTTAGCGCCGATGATAGTGGACAGCTCGTCTGTGAAAGTAGGTCATCGTCAGGCTTTTATCCCACAAACCCCGCAGCGATAACGCTGCGGGGTTTGTCTTTTGCGCAACGAAAGGCCGCCTCTGCTCCCCCCAACCACCACTGCTCCCGCCACGCGCAACCGTCACGCAGCGTCTGCCGCCAGACGCCAACCCAACGCCACGCCGCCCGCTTGGCGCATCTGCCCGGATGCCATGATGGCCACACTGCCGTCGCCAGGCGACACAGTAGGGGGACCATGCGGCGTACACGCCACATTCGCGCCGCAGCGCGCGGCGGACACGCCTGGTACGGTAAGATTGTGCTGTCCCTTAGCAAACGGAGCTGTGCATCATGACCGACACTCTCACCCCGGGCGGCCCTAGCTTGCGTACCCTCTGTCACGTGGCATATGGCCTGTTTGCCTTGGGGGTGATATCCGCCGGCTTCGTCGGCGTGGCCACGATTGCCGCGGTGGTGCTGATGTATGTCAAGCGATCCGACGCCGCCGGCACCCTTTACGCCAAGCACTTCGACTGGCTGCTGTCGACGTTCTGGTGGGCCTTGCTGTGGATGGCGCTGAGCGCCATCGCGACGCTCATTTTCATTGGCTGGCTGGGCGTGCTAGCCACCACGATTTGGGTCGTGTATCGCATCATCCGCGGCTGGCTGGCGCTGGCCGAGGGCCGGGCGCCGGCCGGGCAGGAATAGCGCCTGCCTGGCGGCAAGCCACCCATGCAAACGCCGGCTCCAGGGCCGGCGTTTTTCGTATTCGGCGCGCCGGCACCCAGGCAGCCGGCCGAAGCGGGTTACTTCAGGTGGGCATTGACGAGCTTGGTGAGCTCGAACATCGACACCTGGTCCTTGCCGAAGAGGGGACGCAGCTTGTCGTCGGCGTTGATGTTGCGGCGGTTCTTGGCGTCCTGCAGGTTGTTCTTCTTGATGTATTCCCAAATCTTCTTGGTGACTTCGGTGCGCGGTACGGCCTGCGGGCCAATGACGGCGGCCAGTTCGGCGCTGGGGGTCAGCGGCTTCATGAAAGCGGCGTTCGGTTTGCGCGCGGTCTTGGCGGATGTGGCCATACGGCTCTCCTTCTAGAAGTTTGTCCGAAAAATGTCCTGCGGGCGCAGCATAACTTGTCTAAGGGCCAAATACAAAGGCATTTATCCTCTGTAGCAACTACAATTCCTTGGTGATTTTCCCAATCTTCCTGGCCTTTGGCACATGTATCCCCGATCTGCGCTGGAGTCGATCCGGCTGTTTCACGATGAGTTGATTGCACTGCGGCGCGATCTGCATGCCCACCCGGAGCTGGGGTTCGAGGAGGTCCGCACTTCGGGCATCGTCGCCGGCAGCCTAGAGGCGCTGGGCATAGAAGTGCAGCGGGGCATAGGCAAGACGGGCGTAGTCGGGGTGATTCGCGGCAAGCGCTGCGACAGCGGCCGGATGATCGGCCTGCGCGCGGACATGGACGCGCTGCCCATGACCGAGGACAACACCTTCGAGCACCGCTCGACCAAGCCGGGCCTGATGCATGGCTGCGGGCATGACGGCCATACGGCCATCCTGCTGGGCGCGGCGCGTTACCTTGCGCAGACGCGCAATTTCAACGGCACGGTGGTCCTGATCTTCCAGCCAGCCGAAGAGGGACGCGGTGGCGTCAAGGCCATGATAGACGACGGGCTGTTCGACACCTATCCGTGCAATGCCGTTTATGCCTTGCACAACTGGCCGGCCTTGCCGGCTGGCACGATAGGCATCAATTCGGGCCCCATGATGGCCGCGGCCGACCGTTTCGAGATCGTCATCACTGGCCGGGGCGGCCATGGCGCCCACCCGTACCAGACCATTGATCCCGTCGTGGTCGCCGGGCATCTCATCACGGCGCTGCAAAGCATCGTCTCGCGCAACGTCAACCCGCTGGATTCCGCCGTCGTGTCGGTGGGCTCGGTGCAAGCCGGGCACCCCGGGGCGATGAGCGTGATTCCGCGCGAGGCGCGGCTGGTCGGCACCGTACGCACGTTCCGGCGCTCCGTCCAGGAAATGGTCGAGGCGCGGATGCGCGAAATGGCCGCGTCGGTGGCGGCCGCCTTCGGTGCCTCGGCGCAGGTCGACTACCAACGGATCTACCCCGCCACGCTGAACACGCCGCACGAAGCCGCCTTCGTGGCCGACGTCGCCACCGAACTGGCCGGCCGCGACAAGGTGGTGCGTGACCTGACCCCGTCGATGGGGTCCGAGGATTTCGCCTTCATGCTGCAGGCGCGGCCTGGCGCGTATTTCCGCCTGGGCCAAGGCGGGGCCGAATCGGGCTGCACGCTCCACAATTCCAACTACGACTTCAACGACGCGGTGATTCCGCTGGGCAGCGCGCTGTTCTGCGCGCTGGCCGAGCGCAGCATGCCGCTTGCCGATTAATCCTTCCATGACCCAAGCCGACACGCTGACCATCACCCGTCCCGACGATTGGCACCTGCACTTGCGCGACGGAGCCGCGCTCGAAGCAGTGGTGGGCGATTCGGCGCGGCAGTTCGCGCGCGCCATCATCATGCCCAACCTCAAGCCGCCGGTGACGACGACCGCACAGGCGCTGGCCTACCGCGAACGGATACTGGCGGCTCTGGCAAAGCGCGGCATTGCACGCGAGGCCTTTGTGCCGCTGATGACGCTGTACTTGACGGACAACACGGCGCCCGACGAAATCGCCAAGGCCAAGGATTCGGGCCATGTCTACGCAGTCAAGCTTTATCCGGCCGGGGCCACGACCAATTCCGACGCAGGGGTGACCGACCTGTTGGGGCGTTGCACGCAAGTCCTGGCAGCCATGGAGAAGCATGGCATGCCGCTGCTGGTGCATGGCGAGGTCACCGACCCGGCGGTCGACGTGTTCGACCGCGAGGCGGTGTTCATCGATCGCGTCATGATCCCGTTGCGCCGCAGTTTCCCGGGCCTGAAAGTGGTGTTCGAGCATCTGACGACCAAAGAAGGCGTCGACTACGTCAGCCAGGCCGACGGGCCCACGGCTGCGACCATCACCGCGCATCACCTGCTGTACAACCGCAATGCCCTGTTCCAGGGGGGCATGCGGCCGCATTGGTATTGCCTGCCCGTGCTCAAGCGGGAGGTCCACCGCCTTGCGCTGGTTGCCGCCGCCACCAGCGGCAGCCCCCGCTTTTTCCTGGGCACCGACAGCGCGCCGCACCCGCGCGGATTGAAGGAGCATGCTTGCGGCTGCGCGGGGTGTTATACGGCCCTGCATGCGATGGAGCTCTACGCCACGGCGTTCGAGCGCGCAGGCAGGCTGGACAAGCTGGAAGCGTTTGCCAGCTTCAACGGGCCGGATTTCTACGGACTGCCCCGCAATGCCGGCAAGCTGGTGCTCGAGCGCAAGCCGCTGGCCATTCCTGAGGAGCAGCCTTACGGCGACCAGGCGCTGGTGCCCTTGGCCGCGGGCGACACGTTGCCGTGGTCGGTGGCCGGCACGGCTTGACGCAAGCTGCGCGCGCGACACCGTACCCGGCCGCTCGCGCCTGGCAGCTTGCGGCGGCGCGGTTAGCCCTGGTTGCGGGCCTCCAAGGCCTCCCAGCGCTCGAAGCGGCGGGCGAGCTCGGCCTCGAGCTCGGCAAGGCGCGCGTTGATGCGCGCGACTTCGTCGGGCGCATCGCGGTATAGGTTGGCATCGCCAAGCTTTGCCAGCAGCCCGGACTGTTCGGTTTCCAGGGCGGCGATCACATCGGGCAGCTCGGCCAGCTCGCGCTGCTCCCAGCTCGCCAGCCGGCCGGGTCGGTTGCGAGGTCGTTCGGCCTGGGCGGCTGCCTTGCGCGGCTTTTCTTCGCGTGCCTGCCGCGGCGTGGCGTCGTGCTTGGCCGGCTCGCGCGGGCGCTGTGCCAACCAATCCTCGTACCCGCCCGGATAGTCGCGCCAGCGGCCCGGGCCTTCGTTGGCGATGGTTTGCGTGACCACGTTGTCCAAAAAGGCGCGGTCGTGGCTGACCAGCAGCACCGTGCCCGGGTAGTCTTGCAATAGATCTTCCAGCAGCTCCAGCGTCTCGATGTCCAGGTCGTTGGTCGGTTCATCCAGCACCAGGACGTTGGCCGGCCGGGCAAATAAACGCGCCAGCAGCAGGCGCGCGCGCTCGCCGCCGGACAAACTGCCCACGGGCGAATGCGCACGGGCGGGCGGAAACAGGAAATCGCCCAGGTAGCTCATGACGTGCTTGCGGCGGCCGTCGATCTCTACCCATTCGCTACCCGGGCTGATGACGTCGACCAGCGTCGACGATTCGTCCAGGTTGGCCCGCATCTGGTCGAAGTACGCCACGGAAAGGTTGGTGCCCAGCCGCACGGTGCCTTCGTCCGGTTGCAGCTCGCCCAGGATGAGCTTGAGCATCGTCGTCTTGCCTGCGCCATTGGGGCCGATGATGCCGATGCGGTCTCCCCGCATGATGACCGTGCTGTACCGGCTGACCACTGCCGTATCGCCAAAGGATTTGGACACCTCATTGAGTTCGGCCACCAGCCGGCCCGACTGCCTGCCTTGCGACAGCGCCATCGAAACGTTGCCTAGCCGCTCGCGCCGCTCGGCGCGCTGCGCGCGCAACTGTTCCAGTCGTCGCACACGGCCTTCGTTGCGCGTGCGGCGTGCTTCCACGCCTTTGCGTATCCATGCCTCTTCCTGGGCAAGTAGCTTGTCGAACCGCGCCTGCTCCAGCTCTTGCGCCTGCAGCCATTGCGCCTTGTGCGCCTGCCATTGGCTGAAATTGCCTGGAAAGCTGAGCAGCTTGCCGCGGTCGAGTTCGACGATGCGCGTGGCCACAGCGTCAAGGAAGCGCCTGTCGTGGGTAATGACGACGGCGCTGCCGGACCCATTGCGCAGCAGGTCCTCGAGCCAGGCGATGCCCTCGAAGTCCAGGTGATTGGTCGGCTCGTCCAGCAGCAGCAGGTCCGGCTCGTCGGCCAGGGCGCGCAGCAGTGCCGCGCGCTTGCGCATCCCGCCGGACATGCCTGCCACCGGCGTGTCGGCATCCATGCCCATCCGGTCGATGAGCGCGCGCACGCGGGCCGGGCGTTTCCAGTCCTCGCCGGACGGCTCGGCAGCGCCGAGCACGGCTTCGTACAGCGTGCGGGCTTCGCCCAGCTGCGGCTCCTGTTCCACTGTGGCGATCCGCAGCCCGCTGCGCCGGACGATTTCCCCGTCGTCGGGGTCGACCCGTCCGTCGATGAGCTTGAGCAGCGAAGACTTGCCGGCACCGTTGCGTCCGATCAGGCCGATGCGCTCGTTTTCATGCAGCGCCAAGTCTGCGCGGTCGAGCAGGGGGTGGTGGCCGTAGGCCAGCTGGATGCCGGCCAGGGTGACGAGGACGGGGGAAGCCATGTAATGCGTGTTCCGGTCAAGCTGTGGTTGCCAGCCGTTATTGTCGCAGGCTGTGCCGGTCGGGGGCGGCTGCGGGGTGCCGGCCGGCTGCCTTACAATGGGCCCGCAGAGCAGATCGGGCAATCGCGGCGCGCCGCAAGGCGCGTCGAGGAAGGTCCGGACTCCACAGGGCACGATAGCGGCTAACGGCCGTCCGGCGATCCCTGCCGGCTGTTTGAGCCGGCGGGGCGAAGCCGAGGAATAGGGCCACAGAGACGAGTCTGCGGGAAGGGCATGCCTGCGCATGCACCGGCACGGCCATCTCCGTGCTGCACCGGCCGTCCGGCCGGCGGTCCCGCAGGGTGAAACGCGGCAACCTCTATCGGGAGCAACACCAAATAGGCATGCGCCCGGCCTCGGCCGGAAAGGGTGGCCCGTCCGAGCATGCGGGTAGGTGGCTAGAGCGCGTCAGCAATGGCGCGCCCAGAGGAATGATTGCCGGCCGGGGCGACCCGGCTTACAGAATCCGGCCTATAGATCTGCTTTGCATGCCTGCCTTTGACACGTCGCGCCGGCCGGCGCGATTTCCTGTCCCCTTCCTGCTCGTTCCCTCCTGGGCGCGTGAGTCGTGATGCGAGCGCCGTCGGTGCATTGCCCGCATTCACGTGGCTGGGCGATGGCGGCTGCCATGGCCGCTGCGCGCCCGCACGGCCGTGACACCTGGCGCAGCGGCCCGCGCCTGGCGCCTGCAGGTGGGTGCAGCGCAGGCCTGGGCGGCCACGTGCCTGCGGCAGCGCCGGGCACGCGGGCCGAAACCGGGGCTCGCATGCGCTTGCCCGCGCTTGGCGGTCGGGACGACCCGGCGGGACGGGTATTCTTGAAGAACGGCTTTTAGATTCGTTTCCAACGGCCTGATTTATCTAGAAAAAATTTTCTGGCCATTCCGCGGAAAACGCTCTAAGTCCTTGTTGTGATTGGAAAAATTACATTTTTTGCTTGACCCGGCCTGCGCGTTCCCTTAGAGTGGGGAAAAGTAGGTTTTTGTGCAACTTTGTGGGGCAAAAGGGTGTTTCAGGGCAGCAGTGCGCTCACGCTGGATGCCAAGGGACGGATCACGATTCCGGCCCGGCATCGTGACGCCCTGGCCGAGCAATGCGCCGGCAAACTGACCCTGACGCGCCACCCGGATGGCTGCCTGCTCGTCTACCCGCGTCCGCAATGGGAGGCCAAGCGCGAACAGATCGCGGCCTTCCCCATGCAAGCCCGCGCCCTGCAGCGCCTGCTGCTGGGTAACGCGCAGGACGTCGAGCTGGATGCCGCCGGCCGCATCCTCGTCGCCCCGGAGTTGCGCGCCGCCGCGGGATTGACGCGAGACGTCATGCTGCTTGGCATGGGGACCCACTTCGAGCTGTGGGACAGCGCTGCGCTGGCGCGCCGCGAAGCCGATGACCTCGCCAAGGGCATGGCGGACGTAATGAATCAGTTTTCGTTCTGACGCCAACAATGGACTACGAGCATCGGCCCGTGCTGTTGGCGCCGACGGTGGACGCGTTGCTGCTGCCCGCATACGGACGCCGCAAGGAGTCGCGCACCGAGCAGGGCGGGCGCGAGCGAACGTCCGGCATCTTCGTCGACGGTACGTTCGGCCGCGGCGGCCACGCGCGCGCACTGTTGTCGCGGCTGGCCCCCGACGCCCGGTTGGTGGTGTTCGACAAGGATCCGCAGGCCATCGCCGCGGCGCGCGAGCTGGCCGCTGCCGATGCGCGGGTGACGGTGGTGCACGGAGGGTTTTCCGGGATGCGGGGCGCGCTAGCGGAGATCGGCGCGACCGGTGTCGACGGCGTGATGCTGGACCTGGGGGTGTCGTCTCCCCAGATCGACGATGGCGGGCGGGGGTTTTCGTTCATGCGCGACGGCCCGCTCGACATGCGTATGGACACGACGCGCGGCTTGACGGCCGCGCAATGGCTGGCCGAAGCCAGCGTGGATGAGATGCGGGAGGTCATAGCAGGTTATGGCGAAGAACGGTTTGCTTTTCAGATTGCAAAGGCGATTGCTGCTCGCCGCGCAACAAGGCCCCTTGCTACCACGCTCGAGCTCGCCGAGCTCGTGGCAAGCGTCGTCCGTACGCGCGAAAAAGGGCAGCATCCGGCCACACGCACCTTTCAAGCTTTACGGATTCACATCAATCAGGAACTCGAAGAGCTCGCTGGTGCCCTCGAGGCAGCTTTGAGCCTTCTCAACACGGGGGGGCGGTTGGCTGTGATCAGCTTCCATTCTCTGGAAGATCGCATGGTCAAGCAATGCATCGCGGCGGCGGCCAGGCCCGCTGCCGCGATGGCGCGCCTGCCCCTGCGCGAAAGCGAACTGCCCCAGCCCGTGCTGGAGCCGCTTGCGCGCGTCTTGCCGTCACCGGAAGAATGCGCGACCAACGTGCGCGCCCGCTCGGCCGTGCTGCGCGTGGCCGAGCGCACCGCGGCGCCGCTACCCCCCGAAGGCGCGGCGGCGTTCGTCAGCTTGCCTGCGTTCATGCGCCGCCCGGCGCGCAGCTCTTCCAACCGGAGGCGTGCGGCATGGGACGACTGAATCTGTTCGTCGCGGCGCTGTTGATGCTGTCGGCCTTGTCCCTGGTGACCAGCCGCCACCAGGCGCGGCAGCTGTTCATCGACCTGGACCGGGCCCGCGCGCAGGCGCGCGACCTCGACACCGAATGGCGGCGCCTGCAGCTCGAGCGCGCGGACTACGCGCGCAATGCCCGGGTCGACGAAATCGCCCGCGGCGAACTGAAGATGATTTCGATCGTGCCTGATCGCACGATCTATCTCAATCAGCCGTCTTCGACGGGGGGCGGGCAGCCGTGAAGCGCGTGCCGTTCTTCGACAACCCCGTCCTGCGCGTGCAGGTGCCGACCTGGCGCGCGCGCCTGCTGCTGCTGCTGATGGGCGCCGGGTTCCTGGCGCTGGCTGCGCGCGCGTTGTTCCTGCAAGGGTTGTCGACCGAGTTCTTGCAGCAGCAGGGCGAGCGGCGCTACGAGCGCACGCTGACGCTGCCTGCGACCCGCGGCAAGATCTTGGACCGTAACGGCTTGGTGCTGGCTTCCAGCGTGCCGGCGCGCGCGGTTTGGGCCATCCCGGAAGACGCGCGCGATGCCACTGACGGGCAGTGGCGCGAGCTGGCCAAGCTGCTGGGCATGGAAGCGGCCGATATCCGTTCGCGCTTGACCGATTTGGACAAGAGTTTCGTCTACATCAAGCGCCAGGTGCCGATGGACATCGCCGAGAAGGTGGCGGCGCTGAAGATCCCCGGCATCCACCTGCAGCCTGAGACGCGCCGCTACTACCCGGAAGGCGCCGTCGCTGCCCACGTGGTCGGGTTCACCAACGTCGAGGACCAGGGCCAGGAAGGCATCGAATTGGCATTCAACGAGTTGCTTTCCGGCACCGCGGGCAGCCGTCGGGTGATCAAGGACAGGCTGGGCCAGGTGATCGAGGACGTGCGCGCCATCAACCCGCCCGTGGATGGCCGCAATTTGCACCTGTCCATCGACACGCGCCTGCAATACCTGGTGTACAAGGCGCTCAGCGACGCGATGGCCGAGCACGACGCCAGGGCTGCCGCGGCTGTCGTGCTGGATGTGCGCACCGGCGAGGTGCTGGCGCTGGCCAATCTGCCCTCCTACGATCCCAACCGCCGCGAGACCTTGCGCGGCGATCGGCTGCGCAACCGGGTGCTAACGGACACGTTCGAGCCTGGGTCGATCATGAAGCCGTTTACCGCCGCGCTGGCGCTGGACTTGGGCCGCATCACGCCTTCGACGCAGTTCGACACGGGCAATGGCCGCTTCCAGTTCCATGGCGCAACCATCACCGATGTCAGCCGCAACGGCGTGCTCGATGTGGCCGGCGTGCTTCGCCGCTCCAGCAACATCGGCATGACGCTGATATCGGAGACGCTGCAGGCGCGCGAGATGTGGACGCGCTTCACCGAACTGGGCCTGGGCCAGCCACCGCAAGTGGGGTTCCCTGGCGCGGCTGCCGGGCGTCTGCGTCCCTGGGATCGCTGGCGGCCCATCGAGAAGGCCACCATGTCCTACGGCTACGGGCTGTCGGTGTCGCTGATGCAAATGGCGCGCGCCTACACCGTGTTTGCGCGCGACGGTGACATGGTTTCCTTGACCATGGTCAAGCGCGACAGCGAGCCGACCAGCGTCAAGGTTTACTCGCCGCATGTCGCCCGCACCGTGCGCGCGATGCTCGAGGCCGCGGCCGGGCCCGATGGTGCCAAGGCGGCGCAAGTGCAAGGCTACCGGGTGGCCGGCAAGAGCGGCACGGCGCGCAAGATCGTCGACGGCAAATACAGCACCAGCCGCTACCGTAGCTCTTTCGTCGGTTTCGCGCCGGTGTCGGACCCGCGCATCGTGGTGGCCGTCTCGATCGACGAGCCGCAGGGCGGGGTCTACTACGGCGGCCGGGTGGCCGCGCCGGTGTTCGCCAATATCGTGGCGGGCAGCTTGCGCATGCTGGGCGTGCAGCCGGATGCGCCTTATGAGTCGGTCATCGTGGCGGGCGTATCGCCGCAGGGGGGGCAATGAGCGTGCGCGCGCAAAGCGACCCCGTCCTGGCCTGGCTGCGCGGCCGCGCCGGCGAGCGCGCTGACCTGCGCCTGGATACGCGCGCCCTGCGTCCCGGCGACGTCTTCCTTGCCTGCCCCGGTCGAAGCAGCGACGGCCGTCGCTACATCGACGAAGCGATCCGGCGCGGCGCGTCCGCCATCGTCATGGAAGCGGCAGGCGGTGAGTCCGGCGCGACCGAGGTCGCCGTACCGACCCTGGCCGTCGAGAACCTGCGCGCCATGCTGGGCGAGCTGGCCAATGCGTGGTACGGGCAGCCGTCGCACGCGCTGACGGTCATCGCAGTGACCGGCACCAACGGCAAGACCTCCTGCGTGCAGTGGCTGGCCGGCGCACTCAATGCGCACGGCGTGCGTTGCGCCACGGTCGGCACGCTCGGGGCCTTTCTGCCAGACGGCACGCAGCTGGAGTCCGGCTTGACGACGCCCGACGTGCTTTCCGTGCATCGCTTGCTGGCCGCGTTGCGCGATGCCGGCGCCGAGGCCGTCGCGATGGAGGCGTCGTCGATCGGGCTGGAGCAGGGCCGGCTGGACGCGGTGCAAATCAAGATTGCCGGGTTCACCAACCTGACGCGCGACCATCTGGATTATCACGGCACCATGCAGGCCTATGAGGCGGCCAAGGCCATGCTGTTTGCGCGGCCGGACCTGCAAGCGGCGGTGATCAACGTCGACGACGCTGTCGGGCACAAGCTGGCCTCGTCTACGTCCGCGCCGGTGCTGTCCTACAGCATGCAAGGGCGCTCCGGCGCGGCCATCCGCGCCGAGGGCATCCGCAATGGCACGCATGGCCTGGTCTTCAACCTGGTCGGTTCGCAAGGCGAAGCGCAAGTGGTGACGCGGCTGGTGGGCGAACATAACGTCGCCAACCTGCTGCTGGTCGCAGGCGTGCTGACGGCGTTGCGCTGGCCGCTCGCCCAAATCGCCGCGGCGCTGTCCGAAAGCGCGCCGGTCGACGGGCGGCTGCAAACGGTAGACCCGCCTGCCCCGGCCGGTGTGTCGCGCGGCCCGCTCGTGGTCGTCGATTACGCGCACACGCCGGATGCGCTGGCCCGTGCGCTGCAGGCGCTGCGTCCGCTTGCCCGGGCCCGGCAAGGCCGGCTGGTTTGCGTGTTCGGCTGCGGCGGCAACCGCGATGCCGGCAAGCGGCCCGAGATGGGACGCGTCGTCGCCGGGCACGCGGACGTGCCGGTGCTGACCAGCGACAATCCGCGCGACGAGGATCCGCAACGCATCATCGACGACGTGTTGCACGGCATGCCGGCGGGCGCGACGGTGATCGCCGAGCGCGCCCGCGCGATCCTGCATGCGGTATGGGCCGCCCAGGCCTGCGACGTCGTGCTGCTGGCCGGCAAGGGCCACGAAACCTACCAGGAAGCACAGGGCGAGCGCCTGCCCTTCGATGACCGCGAATGGGCGAAGGCCGCCTTGCTATTGGCCCAGGCCCCGGGCGTGTCCACCGACACGCGCACCTTGGCCGGCGGGCAAGTGTTCGTCGCGCTTTCCGGCGAGCGGTTCGACGGCCACGATTATCTGGCGCAGGCGCAGGCTGCCGGTGCGTGCGCGGCCATCGTGGCCAGGCCGGTGCACGGCGTCGACCTGCCGCAGGTCGTGCTGGGCGAGACGCGCCGTGCATTGGCGACGCTGGCCGGCGCCTGGCGCGCGCGCTTTGCCCTGCCCGTGGTCGCCGTCACCGGCAGCAACGGCAAGACGACCACCAAGGAAATGATCGCGGCGATTCTCGCGGCCTGGGTGGGCGAGGACGCCAGGCTGGCCACGGCGGGCAATCTCAACAATGACATCGGCGTGCCCTTGACGCTGCTGCGGCTGCGCGAAACGCACCGCGCGGCGGTGGTGGAGCTGGGCATGAACCATCCCGGCGAGATCGCGGGGCTGGCCGCCCTGGCCGCGCCCACAGTGGGACTGGTCAACAATGCGCAGCGCGAACACCAGGAGTTCATGGGCACCGTCGAGGCGGTGGCGCGCGAAAACGGCTGCGTGCTGCAGGCGCTGCCCGAAGACGGCGTGGCGGTCTATCCGGTCGATGACGCCCACGCCTTTGTCTGGGACGAGCTTTGCGCGGGACGCCGGCGCCTGCGCTTCGGCCTGCGCGATGATGCCGAGGTGCATGCCGTCGACATCCATGCCGGCATGGACTTTACGGCGTGCCGGGTGGTAACGCCCGACGGCGTCGGCCAGTTGCGCCTGCCGGTGCCCGGGCAGCACAACCTGCGCAATGCGCTGGCAGCCATCGCGTGCGCGTTGGCCGCGGGGGCGCCTTTGCAGACGGCGCTGCAGGCTTTGGCCGGATTCCGCGCGGTCGCAGGGCGCATGCAGCATCGCCGCCTGCCTGACGGCACGCTGCTGATCGACGACACGTACAACGCCAATCCCGATTCCGTGCGGGCGGCCATCGACGTGCTGGCGCAGCTGCCCGGCCCGCGCGTGCTGGTGCTCGGCGACATGGGGGAAGTGGGCGAAAACGGTCCGGCCATGCATGCCGAAGTGGGCAGCTATGCCCGCGAACGTGGCGTGGACGCGCTCTACACCCTGGGCGAGGCGAGTCGGGAAAGCTGCCGCGCGTTCGGCGAGCGGGCGCAGGCCATGGATTCGCCGCAGGAGATCGTGCAGGCGCTGGCGGCGCTGCGGCCGGCCAGCATCTTGGTCAAGGGTTCCCGGTTCATGCGCATGGAGCGCATCGTGAAAAGCTACATCGACAACAACCAAACTCCGCCGGGAGGTCGCCATGCTGCTTGAGCTGGCCCGCTGGCTGTCCGACGAACATGTGCGCGCCTTCGGCGTGCTCGAATACATCACCATGCGCGCCGTCCTGGCGTGCGCGACCGCCCTGGTCATCGGGCTGTTGGCCGGGCCTGCGGTCATCCGCAAGCTGACCGAGCTCAAGATCGGCCAGGCGGTGCGCAGCTACGGGCCAGAGACGCACCTGGTCAAGACCGGCACGCCCACCATGGGCGGCGCGCTGATCCTGATCGCCATGGGGATCAGCACCCTGTTGTGGTCGGATTGGACCAACCGCTTCGTGTGGGTGGTGCTGCTCGTGACGTTCGGCTTCGGGCTGATCGGCTGGATGGACGACTACCGCAAGGTCGTGCACCGCGATCCCGAAGGCATGCCAGCGCGCCGCAAGTTTTTCTGGCAGGCGCTCATCGGGCTGGTGGCCTCGGTCTACCTGGCTTTCGCGGTGTCGGCACCGGCCAATGCCGAGCTGTGGCCGCTGTTCCGCGATTGGGTCGCCAGCGGCTTCAGCATGCCGCTGCCCACGCGCGCCGACCTCATCGTGCCTTTCTTCAAGACGGTCAGCTATCCGCTGGGCGTGGTGGGTTTCGTCGCCTTGACCTGGTTCGTGATCGTGGGCACGAGCAACGCCGTGAACCTGACCGACGGCCTGGACGGCCTGGCCATCATGCCCACCGTCATGGTGGGCAGCGCGCTCGGCATCTTCGCCTACGTCGTCGGCCGGGTGGACTATTCCAAGTACCTGCTGTTTCCGTACATCCCCGGCGCGGGTGAGCTGCTGGTGCTATGCGCGGCGCTGGGCGGGGCGGGGTTGGCCTTCCTATGGTTCAACGCCTATCCGGCCCAGGTGTTCATGGGCGACGTGGGCGCGCTTGCCCTGGGCGGCGCGCTGGGCGCCATCGCCGTCATCGTGCGCCAGGAAATCGTGCTCTTCATCATGGGTGGCGTGTTCGTGGCCGAGACGCTGTCGGTCATGATCCAGGTCGCCTGGTTCAAGTACACCAAGCGCAAGTACGGCCAGGGCCGGCGCATCCTGCGCATGGCGCCGTTGCATCATCATTTCGAGGTTGGCGGCTGGAAGGAAACCCAGGTCGTGGTGCGGTTTTGGATCATCACCATGATGCTGGTGCTGGTAGGACTTTCGACGCTGAAGCTACGATGACGACGACCGACACCTCCCGCGCGCCGCTGGTCCTGATCGTCGGGTTGGGAGAGACCGGCGTGGCTGCCGCGCGCTGGTGCGCCCGGCAAGGTGCGTCGCTGCGCGTGGCCGACACGCGCAGCGAGCCCGCTGGCCTCGCGTCGCTGCGCGATGCGCTGGCGGACGCGCAGGTGGAATACCAGCTCGGCCTCGAGGCGTTTGCGCCCCAACTGCTCGAGGGCGTCTCGCAAGTGGTGGTCAGCCCGGGGCTGGCACCCAATCAGCCGCCTGCGGACGCGTTGATCCGCGCGGCCCGCGAGCAGGGCATAGAGGTGGTGGGCGAGATCGAGCTCTTTGCCCGCGCGCTGGGCCAGCTGTCGGCCGACCGCGGTTATGCGCCGAGCGTGCTGGCCGTGACCGGCACCAATGGCAAGACCACGGTTACCGCCCTGACGCGCCACCTGGTGCAGGCCTGCGGCTTGTCGGCGCGCGCGGCGGGCAATATCGGGCCGGCGGCGCTTGCGGCGCTCATCGAAGCGCTCGAGGCCGACGATTTGCCACAAGTGTGGGTGTTGGAGCTGTCCAGCTTCCAACTGGAGACGACGTCCAGCCTGTCGGTCGATGCGGCGGCGGTGCTCAATCTGAGCCAGGATCACCTGGATTGGCACGGCGACATGCAAGCCTATGCCGCGGCCAAGGCGCGCATTCTTGCCCACGCGCGCGTGCACGTGGTCAACCGCGATGATCCGATGGCCTGCGCCATGGTGGCGTCGCTAAGCGATCTGGCCGTGCGCAGTTTCGGCCGGGAAGCGCCGCAGCACGTGGGAGACATGGGCTTGGACCACAGCCATGGCGTGGCCTGGCTGGCTGCAGGCGAACCCGCGGATTTCGACGAGCCCGCGGCCGCGCCGGCACGCCGGCGCAAGAACGCACCCGCCCCGCGACGCGCCGAGGCCCGCCTGGTGCGCCTGATGCCGGTCGAGGCGCTGCGCATCCGCGGCCTGCACAATGCGCTGAATGCGCAAGCCGCGCTGCTGCTGGCGCGCAGCCTGGACCTGCCGTGGAGCGCGCTGCTGCGCGCGGTGCGCGAGTACGCGGGCGAGCCCCATCGCATGACCTTCGTGCGCGCCGTGGGCGGCGTGGATTTCATCGACGACAGCAAGGGCACCAATGTGGGCGCGACCGTGGCTGGCCTCGAAGGCCTGGGCCGCAAGGTGGTGCTGATCGCCGGCGGGCTGGGCAAGGGTCAGGACTTCCGGCCGCTGATCGGCCCGGTGGCCAGCCATGCACGCGCGGTCGTGTTGATCGGGCAGGATGGCCAAGCCATTGGCCAAACTCTGGAGGCCACCGGGGTGCCGCGCGCCTTCGCCACATCGATGGCCGACGCGGTCCGCCAGGCGCATGCGCTCGCCCAGCCGGGCGACGCGGTGCTGCTTTCGCCTGCCTGCGCGAGCATGGACATGTTCCGCAACTATGTGCATCGCGGCCAGGCATTTGCCGAGGCGGTCCATGAGCTGGCGTTGGACAAGGGGGAGGTGGCATGAGCCTGTTCGCCGAACTCACCAACAGCGTCAACGCCGTGCGGCCCGGCCGCACGCGCATGAGCAATTTCGATACGCCGCTGGTCGTGGCTGCCACGACGCTGCTGCTCATGGGCCTGCTCATGGTGTATTCGGCCTCGATCGCGCTGGCCGACGGCCCGCGCTATGCCAACTACGGCCGCTATTACTTCGTCATCCGCCACGCCCTGTTCCTTGTGGTCGGGCTTGCTGCCGGCGCCGCCGTCCTGGCCGTGCCGATGCGCGCGTGGCAGCGGCTGGCCATGCCTTTGTTCGTGGCCGCGCTCATCCTGTTGGTGGCGGTGCTGATTCCCGGGATCGGGCGCGAAGTCAACGGCGCTAACCGCTGGCTGCCACTCGGACCGATCAACTTCCAGCCTTCGGAGCTGATGAAGCTGGCCGCCTTGCTCTTTGCGGCTGATTACACGGTCCGCAAGCAAGAACACATGCACAACTTTTCGCGCGGCTTCCTGCCCATGGCCTGCGCCATGGCCGCGGTCGGCGCACTGCTGCTGCTCGAGCCCGACCTGGGCGCGTTCATGGTGGTGGTGGCCATCGCCATCGGCATCCTGTTCCTGGGCGGCATCAACGGTAAGCTGTTTTCGGCGCTTTCGGGCGTGCTCATCGGCACGTTCCTGATGCTGATCTGGCTGTCGCCCTGGCGCCGGGCCAGGCTGTTCGCGTATTTGGATCCCTGGAATCCGGACAATGCCTACGGCAGCGCCTACCAGCTGTCGCACTCGTTGATTGCGCTCGGGCGTGGCGAATGGTTCGGCGTGGGCCTGGGCGCCAGCGTGGAAAAACTGCACTACCTGCCCGAGGCGCATACGGACTTCATATTGGCCGTGATCGGCGAGGAGCTGGGCTTTGCCGGCGTCGTGCTGATGATCGCCTTGTTCGCCGTGCTGGTGCATCGTGGCTTCGAGATCGGCCGGCAAGCGATTGCCATGGAACGCACCTTCAGCGGCCTGGCCGCGCAAGGCGTGGCGCTTTGGTTCGGCGTGCAGTCGTTCATCAATATGGGCGTATGCCTGGGGCTGCTGCCGACCAAGGGCCTGACGCTGCCGCTGGTCAGCTACGGCGGCTCGGGCATCGTCATGAACCTGTGCGCGCTGGCGGTGCTTGCGCGCGTCGACTTGGAAAACCGGATCCTCATGCGGGGAGGGCGGGTATGACCGCGGGCGCCGACCTCCGCCACCAAGCCGCGGCCGCGGCCGCGCGCACCGCGCTCATCGTGGCTGGTGGCACTGGCGGGCACATCATGCCCGGCTTGGCGGTGGCCGACGAGCTGCTGGCCCGCGGCTGGCGCGTGGTGTGGCTTGGCCATCCAGAAAAAATGGAAGGGCGCCTCGTGCCCGCGCACGGCCTGCCACTGGAACCCTTGCGGTTTGCCGGCGTGCGCGGCAAGGGCGTGCTCGCATTGGTCAAGTTGCCGGTCACGCTGCTGGCTGGTTTCGCACAGGCCTGGCGGGCGCTGCGGCGCGTGCGTCCCCACGTGTTGCTCGGCATGGGCGGCTATGTGGCGTTTCCGGCCGGCATGATGGCGGTGTTGCGCGGCGTGCCGTTGGTGGTGCACGAGCAGAACGCAATCGCCGGACTGGCCAACCGGCTGCTTGCGGGCGTGGCGGATCGCGTCCTGAATGGTTTTCCCGGCGCGCTCAAGGGCGGTGTCGCGGTGGGCAATCCCGTGCGCGCCTCCGTGCAGGCGCTGCCCGGGCCGGCGCAGCGCTATGGTGCGCGCCAGGGCCCGCTGCGCCTGCTGGTCGTCGGCGGCAGCTTGGGCGCGCAGGCGCTGAACCAGACGCTGCCCCAGGCACTCGCCCGGTTGCCGCAGGCGCAACGCCCCATCGTCGTGCACCAGTCCGGTGAAACTCACCTGCAGGCGCTGCGCCAGGCCTATGACCAGGCCGGGGTGCAGGCACAATGTGAGGCCTTCATTACCGACATGGCCGCAGCGCTGGCCGACGCGGACCTCGTCATCTGCCGGGCTGGCGCGATGACCGTGGCCGAGGTTGCCGCCGCGGGCGTGGCGGCGTTGTTCGTTCCTTTTCCCCACGCCGTGGACGACCACCAGACCGTCAACGCGCGCTATCTCAGCGACCATGGCGCCGCCTGGCTGCAGCCGCAGCCGTCGTTCACCGCGCAGTGGCTGGCCGCCTGGCTGGGCGAGCGTCGCCGCGACGAGCTGCAGGCCGTGGCCGAGCGCGCGCGCCAGCGTGCCGTCCCCGATTCGGCCGCCAAGATCGCCGATGCGTGCGAACAGGCGGCGAGGCCAGCATCATGAAACACCGCATCCAGAACATCCATTTCGTCGGCATCGGCGGCTCGGGCATGAGCGGCATCGCCGAAGTGCTGCTCAACCTGGGCTACACGGTGAGCGGCTCGGACATCGCCGAGTCCGCGGCTACCCGTCGCCTGGCCCAGTTGGGCGCGCGCGTGTTCCTTGGCCACGACAAGGCCAACGTCGCGGGTGCCGACGCCATCGTGACCTCGACCGCCGTGGCCGGCGACAACCCCGAAGTGCTCGCCGCCCGCGCTGCTCGCATTCCCGTGGTGCCGCGCGCGGTGATGCTGGCCGAACTCATGCGCTTGAAGCGCGGCATCGCGGTCGCCGGCACGCATGGCAAAACCACGACGACCAGCCTGGTGGCCAGCGTGCTGGCCGCCGGTGGCCTCGATCCCACCTTCGTGATCGGCGGGCGCCTGAATTCGGCCGGCGCCAATGCACGCTTGGGCCAGGGCGAGTACATCGTGGTCGAGGCCGATGAATCCGACGCGTCGTTCCTGAACCTGCTGCCTGTCATGGCCGTGGTCACCAACATCGACGCGGATCATATGGACACCTACGGGCATGATGTGGCCCGGCTCAAGAGCGCCTTCATCGAGTTCACGCAGCGCCTGCCCTTCTATGGCAGCGCCATCTTGTGCGCTGACGACGCCAACGTGCGCGAGATCATGCCCTTCGTGTCGCGGCCCATTACGACGTACGGTTTCAACGGGGATGCGCAGATTTCGGCCAGCAACGTCCGCGCTGAAGGCACGCGCATGCGCTTTGACGTGTCCCGGCGTGACCGCGACGTGGTCCTGCCGCCGCTATCGGTGGAGCTGAACCTGCCAGGCCGGCACAACGTGCTCAACGCGCTGGCGGCGATCGCGGTTGCCACCGAGCTGGGGGTGGCCGACGACGCCATCTGCCATGCGCTGGCCACCTTCCATGGCGTGGGCCGGCGCTTTACGCAAGTGGGCGATTTCCCGGTGCCGGCCGCGCAGGGTGGCGGCAGCTTCACCCTGGTCGACGACTACGGGCATCACCCGGCCGAAATGGCCGCCACGCTGGCGGCGGCGCGCGGCGCTTGGCCGCATCGGCGTGTCGTCCTGGCCTTCCAGCCGCACCGCTACACGCGCACGCGCGACTGCTTCGAGGATTTCGTGCGGGTGCTGGGCATGGCCGACGCGGTGCTGCTCACCGAGGTCTACGCCGCCGGCGAGGCACCGCTGGTGGCCGCCGACGGCCGGGCACTGGCGCGCGGCCTGCGGGTGGCCGGCAAGGTCGAGCCGGTGTTCGTCGAGGACGTTGCCGACCTGCCGCAGGCGATCCTGGAATTCGTGCGCGATGGCGACGTCGTCATCGTCATGGGCGCGGGCAGCATCAGCCGCGTGCCGGCATTGGTGGGAGAACGGGCATGACGCTGGTCAAACAAGGCGAAACCGCCTCGCAGGCGGGCAAGGCGTTCGGCAAGGTCGGCGTGCTTTACGGCGGCAGGTCGGCCGAGCGCGAGGTCTCCCTCATGTCTGGCAAGGCGGTCTGCGAGGCGCTGCGCTCGATGGGCGTCGACGCGCACCTGTTCGACACCGGCGAGCGCAGCCTGGCGCAGCTGGCCGACGAACGCTACGAGCGCGTGTTCATCGCGCTGCACGGCCGCTATGGCGAGGACGGCACCATACAGGGTGCGCTCGAGCTGCTGGGCATCCCCTACACCGGCAGCGGTCCGATGGCCTCGGCGCTGGCCATGGACAAGATCATGACCAAGCGCATCTGGCTGCAAGCTGGCCTGCCCACGCCGCGCTATGCCGTGCTGGATGCGAACACGGATCTGCGCCGCGTGCCGGACGACCTTGGGCTTCCCCTGATCGTCAAGCCGCCGCACGAAGGCTCGACCCTTGGCTTGGCCAAGGTGATGGGCTACTCCGACATGAAGGCGGCGTATGAACGGGCGGCGCGCTTCGACGGCACGGTGCTGGCCGAGCAGTTCATCGCCGGCCGCGAGCTGACCGTGGCGGTGCTGGGCAGCGGCGACGCCGCGCGCGCATTGCCCATCGTCGAGATCGTCGCGCCCGGAGGCAATTACGACTACGAGCACAAGTACTTCTCGGACGAAACGCAATACCTGTGTCCGGCGGACCTGCCCGAGGCGCTGGCCCGCCACATCCAGGAACTGTGCGTGCGTGCCTATTGCGCGCTGGGCTGCGAGGGTTGGGGGCGTGCCGACGTGATGCTGGATGCCGACGGCCGGCCCTGGCTGCTGGAAATGAACACTTCGCCCGGCATGACCGGACACTCGCTGGTGCCGATGGCCGCCAAGGCTGCCGGTATGAGCTATGCCGAGCTATGTGTGGCCATCCTGTCCGAGGCCTCGTGCAAGGTGCGGGCCGGCGGGCCGGACAACTCGTGAACCGGATTGGGACTTTTCGTGTGGAACGACGCGCGTACGACCAACCTGATCGCCAACACGCTAGCCGTGATGGCGGTGCTCGCCATGCTGGCGGGGCTGGTGATCTGGCTGGCGCACCGTCCGGTGTTCACGTTGTCCGCGCTGGAGCTGCGGGCCGCGCCGGACAGCCGGCTGCACCACGTCTCGCCAGCGAGCGTGCGCGCGAGCATTGCCGGACGGCTGTCGGGCAACTTCTTCACGGTGGACCTGGACGAAGCGCGCCAGCTATTCGAGTCGGTGCCGTGGGTGCGCAAGGCCTCGGTCCGGAGGGTCTGGCCCGATTCGCTGCGCGTCAGCATCGAGGAGCACATCCCGCTGGCGTTGTGGAACGAAAACCAAATGATCAACACCTGGGGCGAGGCGTTTACCGCGAACCTGGGCGAGCTGGACAACGAGGCCGACATTCCCCAGTTCGTCGGACCGGAGGGCACGGAGAGCTTGGTCGTGCAGCGCTATGCCGAATTGGCGCGTTGGTTTGCGCCGCTCGGGGTGCAGGTGCAGCGCATCGAGCTCAGCCCCCGCTACGCCTGGCAGGTGCAGCTGTCCAACGGCGTGTCGCTGGACCTAGGCCGCGACCCGGGCGCCGACGCGCCGGATCCGCATGGGGTGCCGGGTGCGTTGCCCTTTGCCGCACGCATCCAGCGCTTCGTGCAAGCCTGGCCCGCGCTGGTGCAGCGGCTGCAGGGGCATCGCATCGTCCATGCCGACCTGCGTTATCCCAACGGCTTTGCGCTGAGACTGGCCGCAATACCCGAAACCCAAACTCCAAAGAAGCAATGACGCCATGACCCGTGACATCAAAGACTTGATCGTTGCCTTGGATATCGGCACCAGCAAAGTGGTGGCGGTCGTGGCCGAGATCCTGCCCGAAGGCCGTTTCGAGGTGCTGGGGCTGGGCCAGCACGAATCGCGCGGGATGAGGAAAGGCGTGGTGGTCAACATCGAGTCCACCGTCAATTCCATCCAACGGGCGCTGGAAGAGGCCGAACTGATGGCCGACTGCAAGATCCGGGATGTCTACACCGGCATCGCAGGCAGCCACATCCGCAGCTTCAATTCCAGCGGCATGGTCGCCGTCAAGGACAAGGAGGTAACCGCCACCGACGTGGCGCGCGTGATCGAGACGGCCAAGGCGGTCAATATCCCGACCGACCAGCAAGTGCTGCACGTGCTGACGCAGGAATTCATCGTCGACGGCCAAGAGGACATCCGCGAGCCCATCGGCATGAGCGGGCTGCGCCTGGAGGTGCGTGTGCACATCGTCACGGGTGCGGTCAGCGCTGCGCAGAACATCATCAAGTGCGTGCGCCGCTGCGGCCTGGAAGTGCAGGACCTGATCCTTCAGCCGCTGGCTTCGAGCCTGGCCTGCCTGACGCAGGACGAGAAGGAGCTCGGCGTGGTGCTGGTCGATATCGGCGGGGGCACCACCGACGTGGCGATCTTCACTGGCGGTGCGATTCGCCATACTGCGGTCATTCCGATCGCCGGCGACCAGATCACCAATGACATCGCGGCGATGCTGCGCACGCCCACGCCCGACGCCGAGGAAATCAAGCTGCGCTACGGCGTGGCCAAGCAGGTCCTGGCCAGTCCGGATGAAAACGTCGAGGTGCCCGGGCTGGGCGACCGGGGGCCGCGCCTGGTCAAGCGCCAGGCGCTGGGTGCGGTCATCGAGCCGCGCGTAGAGGAACTGTTCACGCTGGTGCAACAGGTGGTGCGCGATGCCGGCTACGAAGACTTGCTCGCTTCCGGCGTCGTACTGACCGGTGGGACGGCGCTGCTGCCCGGCATCGTGGAACTGGCCGAAGACGTGTTCCTCAAACCGGTGCGGGTGGCGGTCCCGGATTACGACGGCAGCCTGGCCGACGTGATGCGCAGCCCGCGCTTTTCCACGGTCATGGGCCTGCTTGCCGAGGCGCGCGCGCAGCGGCTGCGGGGACGCAAGGTCGCGCAGCAGACCGGCAGCTTCCGCCAACTGCTGGCACGCATGAAGGAGTGGTTCATGAACTGATCGGAAGGATTTGTCCGCGTCCGTCGCGCAAGGTGCCTTTTGGGGCGCGCGGCGCGGCGGGCGCGGCAAACCGGGCCGCGCGGGGCGGTCCGGGAAGTGGCCTCAAATCCGCTGCGGGCGCGGCCGGCGACGGATTTGATGCGATTTCAAAAAAGAAGCTGTTGGGGATTTTTGAACCGTATTGCTTTACGAACGACTTGAGGGAGTCAATGCCATGAACTTTGAACTGCTGGACAGCAACAGCCGGGGCACCGTCATCAAGGTGGTCGGTGTCGGGGGCGCGGGCGGCAACGCCGTCGCGCACATGATTCGTTCGGGCGTGCAGGGGGTGGAATTCATCTGCTGCAACACCGATGCGCAGGCATTGGCCACGACCAATGCGCCGGTGCAGATCCGACTGGGCCGTACCGGCCTGGGCGCGGGTGCCAAGCCGGAGCAAGGCCGCGCCGCGGCCGAGACCGCGCGCGAGGAAATCCGCTCGGCGCTCAACGGCGCACACATGGTTTTCATCACGGCGGGCATGGGCGGCGGCACCGGCACCGGTGCCGCGCCGGTGGTGGCCGAAGTAGCCAAGGAGCTGGGCATCCTGACCGTGGGCGTGGTCACCAAGCCGTTCGCCTTCGAGGGCAACAAGCGCATGAAGATGGCCGAGGAGGGCATCGCCGAACTGTCGCGCCACGTCCATTCGCTGATCGTCGTGCTCAATGAAAACCTGTACGAGCTGATGGACGAGGACGCGACCCAGGACGACTGCTTCAAGGCGGCCGACGACGTGCTGCACAATGCCTGCGCAGGCATCGCCGAAATCATCAACGTCGAGGGCAATGTCAACGTCGACTTCGAGGACGTCAAGACCATCATGGGCGAGCAAGGCCAGGCCATGATGGGTACGGCCATCGCCAGCGGCGCCGACCGCGCCCGCGTGGCGGCCGAGCAGGCCATTGCCTGCCCGCTGCTCGAGGGCATCGACCTGCACGGCGCCCGCGGTGTGCTGGTCAACATCACCGCCAGCCGCTCGCTGAAGATGCGCGAGACCCGCGACATCATGGACACCATCCGCAGCTACGCCGCGGAAGATGCCACGGTCATCTTCGGCACCGCCTATGACGAGTCCATGGGCGACAGCCTGCGCGTGACGGTCGTGGCCACCGGCCTGGGCCGCACGCAGAGCCGTCCCCAGCTGGTGCAAGGCACCGCCGAGGTGCTGCGCACCGGCACGGACAACGCTGCCCTGGGCCTGCCCGGTGACTACCGCAACCTGGACATGCCGTCCGTGATGCGCAACCCCCGCAGCCACGCCTCGGCGCAAGTGCGCGCCCTTGAAACCGCGGGGATGGATCACTTCGACATCCCGGCCTTCCTGCGCAAGCAGGCCGACTGATGGGCGCCGCCCGGCCGCGTGGGCGGCCGGCGGCGAGGCGGCAGACTTCCCTCTTGGCCGCAGGCGCGCAGCCGCGCCTGCGGCGCGGCTTTTCGCCGTTTGCGCAGCCGAATGGTCGCGCCGGGCGCCTTCGGCGGGCGCCGGTGCGCAATGGGCGCCCGCGCGTTACAATATCGTGTTTTTTCGGCGAACTGGCTGCGATTTGCAGGCATCGCCCAGCCTTAGGTGAGCATCCCATGTTTCGTCAGCGCAGCATACAGAACTTGGTACGTACCACGGGCGTCGGGTTGCATTCCGGGCGCCGGGTCGAACTCACCCTGAGGCCGGCCGCGCCCAATACGGGCATCGTCTTTCACCGCGTGGACCTGCCCCAGGTCGTGGACCTGCCCGCCCAGGCGGCGCTGGTGGGCGACACGCGCATGGCCTCCGTACTGCAAAAGGACGGCGTGCGCGTCTCGACGGTCGAGCACCTGATGTCGGCGCTGGCTGGCTTGGGCATCGACAACCTGCACGTGGACCTGACCGCCGAAGAAGTCCCCATCATGGACGGCAGCGCAGGCACCTTCGTGTACCTGCTGCGCTCGGCCGGCATCGTCGAGCAGGCCGCGCCCAAGCAGTTCCTGCGCGTGCTCAAGCCGGTGGAGGTCCGCGACGGCGAAGGCAGCAACGCCAAATGGGCGCGCCTGGAGCCGCACGATGGCTACGCGTTTGCTTTTTCCATCGACTTCCAGCATCCGGCCATCGACTCGACGGCCAATTTCGCCGAAATCGACTTCGCCAAGCATTCTTACGTGCGCGAGATCGCGCGCGCGCGCACCTTCGGCTTCGTCAACGAGGTCGAGGCCCTGCGCTCGGCCGGGCTGGCCCGGGGCGGCAGCTTGGACAACGCCATCGTCATGGACGAATACCGCGTCCTCAACAGCGACGGCCTGCGCTACGAGGACGAGTTCGTCAAGCACAAGATCCTGGACGCGATCGGCGACCTGTACTTGATCGGCAAGCCGCTTTTGGCCCGCTATGTGGCCTGCAAGTCGGGCCATGCCCTGAACAACCAGCTCGCGCGCACGCTGCTGGCGCGCCAGGACGCCTGGGAGATCGTCACGTTCGAGTCCCAGGCCCAGGCGCCCGCGGCCTACCGCCACGAGTGGAAACTGGCCTGACGGGATCGCGCGCCGCCAGGGCGGGGCGCGTCCGCGCGCGTCCTTTTCTTTGAAGGTGCTCAAGCTTTGCCGTGGCGGGCCAGCAGGCGTGCCACGGCGTCGGCCAGGGCGCCGGGCCGTAGCTTGCCGTGCAGCTCGGCAAATGCCTGCAGGCCTGCCCCCTCCAGCGGGACGACTTCGCGCGCGGGCCGTTCGCGCGGCCCATATCCGGGCATACCCGCTTGTACCTGTACGGCGATTTCGTTAACGTTCCAGCCGCGCCGCGTCAGCGCCTCGGCGATGCGCGGCGCCAGCTGACGCAACTTGGCCGCGTGGGCGGCGCTGGGCACGGCAAGCGTGGCCCGGCCGTTTTCCAGCCTGACCACCTGGCATACCTCGCCCAGCGGCCCGGGCAAGGCAGCTTGCACCGCCTGCTTCATTTGCATGTACCGGCGTGCCGTTGCCAGCACGCCTGCTCCCCGTGTGTCGCGGTCCAGCCAGGCCAGGGCGTTTTCGCCGGGGGCGCGGTTGCGGCGCTCGGAGGACTTGGCCATGGAGTTCGAATAGGAAGCGAAGCGTGAAAATAATCATTATGCATGCCCGCAAGAACCAGGCGCGCCGCCTGACTGTCGGCGGCATCGGCCTGGCGGCATTGCTGGCGTGCACGCTGGGCGCAGCGGCAGGCGCCGGGGCCCTCATACAACGATACAGCAACCCGGCCGCGGTGACGCCCGACGGCCAGGCCTACGCCGAGCGGCAGTGCCTGGCCGACGCTGCCCGCGACCGGCAGGCCCTGGAGCGCCTGGCCGCCCGGCTAGGCGCCGTGCAGGCCAGGCTGGACACGCTCGAGGGCCTGGGCAGGCGCGTGGCCCAGGAGGCAGGCGTCGATTACGGCGCGCTGCAGCCCGACGCGGCTGCTGCGATCGCCAGCGCGCCCGATGTGGCGGGCGAGCAGGGCCTGGCGGGCGCAGCCGGCGCGGTGCACGCCGAAGGCGGCGCGAAGGCGGCGGCCGAAACCGGCCTGCAGCAACTTGAACAGCGGCTGGAGCGCATGCAGGAGCAGGTCAGTTTCCACGCCGACGGCTTGTCGCTGCTCGACGGCGTGCTGACCTGGCGCAGCGCGGGCCAATCCAGGCTGCCCACGGCTTGGCCGATCGCGGCCGTCGCCCAGACCAGCTCGTCTTACGGGTGGCGCCGCCATCCGGTGACGGGCCGCCATGCCAAGCACGAGGGGCTAGACATTGCCGCGCCGCCAGGCACCCCCATCCTGGCAGCCAGCGCCGGCGTGGTCGTCACCGCCAAGCGCCTGCCCGGCTACGGCAATACCGTCGAGATCGACCACGGCGACGGCATCGTCACGCGCTACGCCCATGCGCGGACGCTGCTCGTGCAGCGCGGCGACGTGGTGGCGCAGGGGCAACCCATTGCCGCCGTCGGATCGTCGGGCCGGGCGACCGGCCCGCACCTGCATTTCGAGGTGCGCATCGCCGGCGAAGCGGTGGACCCGACGCTGTTCCTGGCGCAAGGGCGGGACGGACCCCGGGTCGCCGCAATGGCTGATTCCGGGGCCGAGGCGGACGGGGTGCGTTAAACTCGATTGTTTCCGGCGGCCTCGGCCGCGTGACTCCGCGCCAAGGGCGGCCGCAGTGCCTGCCCGCGGCCGGCCAAGTTATCTACAACCCACGAAAACGGACCAAACGCCAGCCCGCCAAGCCGACCGCCGTCGACGCGACATCCGCGTCCGGCAGCCCGGTTTGCGGCGAGCCCGATCACTCGCATGCTTTCTCTGCTCAAGAAAATCGTAGGCAGCCGCAACGACCGGCTGCTGAAGCAGTACCGCCGGCAGGTGGCGCAGATCAATGCCCTGGAGCCGAAGTTCGCCGAACTGACCGATGAGCAGCTCGCCGGCAAGACGCAGGAGTTCCGCCAGCGCCTGGCCAACGGGCAGACCCTGGATGAGCTGCTGCCCGAGGCGTTTGCCGTGGTGCGCGAGGCGGGCAAGCGCGTCTTCCAGATGCGTCACTTCGACGTGCAGCTCATCGGCGGCATCGCGCTGCACCAGGGCAAGATCGCCGAAATGCGCACCGGCGAAGGCAAGACACTGGTGGCCACGCTGCCCGTCTACCTGAATGCGTTGCAGGGGCGTGGCGTGCACGTGGTCACGGTCAACGACTACCTGGCCCGCCGCGATGCCGAATGGATGGGCCGGCTCTACAACTTCCTGGGCATGAGCGTGGGCGTGGTCGTGCCGCAGCAGTCCAACGAAGAAAAGAAGGCGGCCTACGCGGCGGACATTACCTACGGGACGAACAACGAGTTCGGCTTCGACTACCTGCGCGACAACATGGAGTACCGGGTCGAGGACCGCCGGCAGCGCGGGCTGGTCTACGCCATCGTCGACGAGGTCGACTCCATCCTGATCGACGAGGCGCGCACGCCGCTGATCATTTCTGGCCAGGCCGAGGACCACACCGAAACCTACGTGCGCATGAACGCCGTGCCGCCGCTGCTCAAGCGCATGGCAAGCGAGCCCAAGCCGCACGAACCCGAACCCGAGGGCGACTTCTGGGTCGACGAGAAAAGCCACCAGGTCTACCTGTCCGAAGCCGGACACGAGCACGCCGAGCAGATCCTGACCCGCATGGGCCTGCTGCCCGAAGGCGAGTCGCTATACGACCCGCGCCACATCACGTTGATGCACCACCTCATGGTGGCGCTGCGCGCGCACAACCTGTTCCATCGCGACCAGCACTATGTCGTCCAGAACGGCGAGGTCATCATCGTCGACGAGTTCACCGGCCGCCTGATGGTAGGCCGGCGCTGGTCCGACGGCCTGCACCAGGCGGTCGAAGCCAAGGAAGGCGTCAAGATACAGAACGAGAACCAGACCCTGGCCTCGATCACCTTCCAAAACTACTTCCGCATGTATGAGAAGCTGGCCGGGATGACCGGCACGGCCGACACGGAAGCCTACGAATTCCAGGAAATCTACAACCTGGAGACTGTCATCGTGCCGACCAACCGGCCGATGATACGCAAGGACCAAAACGACCAAGTCTTCAAGACGGCGCGCGAAAAATACCAAGCCATCCTGGAAGACATCCGCGACTGCCACCAGCGCGGCCAACCGGTGCTGGTGGGTACGACCAGCATCGAAAACTCCGAGCTGCTGTCGGGCATGCTCAAGAAGGCCGGGCTGCCGCACGAAGTGCTCAACGCCAAGCAGCATGCCCGCGAAGCCGAGATCGTTGCCCAGGCAGGCCTGCCCGGGCGCATCACCATCGCCACCAACATGGCCGGCCGGGGCACGGATATCGTGCTGGGCGGCAACCTGACCAAGCAGATCGACATGGTGCGCGCCGACGCCTCGCTATCCGACGAGGAAAAGGCCGCACGCATCGAGAAACTGCGCGCCGAATGGGAGACGCTCAACCGCCAGGTCAAGGAGGCGGGCGGGCTGCGCATCATCGGCACCGAGCGCCATGAGTCCCGGCGCATCGACAACCAGTTGCGCGGCCGTGCGGGCCGCCAGGGCGACCCGGGCTCGTCGCGTTTTTACCTGTCGCTGGAAGATCCGCTCATGCGCATCTTCGCCGGCGACCGGGTTCGCGCCATCATGGAGCGCCTGAAGCTGCCCGAAGGCGAACCCATCGAGGCCGGCATGGTGACCCGGTCGATCGAGACCGCCCAGCGTAAGGTCGAGGGCCGCAACTTCGACATCCGCAAGCAACTGCTCGAGTACGACGACGTCGCCAACGACCAGCGCAAGGTGCTGTACAGCCAGCGCAATGAGGTCCTGGAATCGTCCGACGTCGGCGAAATGGTGGCCAACCTGCGCGATGCCGCATTCCGGGAGCTGGTGCGCGCCTACGTGCCGGAAAACTCCCTGGAAGAGCAATGGGACGTGCCCGGGCTACAGCGCGCACTGGAGGCCGATTGGCATGTGCAGGTGCCGCTGGCGGACATGCTTGAAAAGGAAGACCAGCTCACCGACGAGGACATCGAGGCCCGCGTGGTCGAAGCCGCGCGCCAGGCGTACCAGGACAAGGTCGAGCGCGTCGGCCGCGAAATGTGGGCGCAATTCGAGCGCAGTGTCATGCTGCAGGTCATCGACACGCAATGGCGGGAGCACCTGGCCGCGCTCGACCACTTGCGCCAAGGCATACACTTGCGCGGCTATGCCCAGAAAAATCCCAAGCAGGAATACAAGCGCGAGGCGTTCGAGCTGTTCGCAGCCATGCTCGACCGCATCCGCAACGACGTGGTGCGCCTGCTGATGACGGTGCGCATCCAGTCCAGCGAGCAGGTCGAGCAGGCCGAGGCCGAGGCCGCGCAGCCGCACGTGCAAAACGTGCAATACCATCATTCGGATTTCGACGAAGCGCTGGGCGCCGCGCCCGCTGCTGGGCAGGCCGAGCAAGGCGTGCAGCAGGCGGCCCAGCCAGCCGCACGCGCGGCCACGGCCGCCGCGGCGCCGGTAGGCACGGTGCGCCACTTTGCGCCCAAGATCGGCCGCAACGATCCCTGCCCCTGCGGCAGCGGCAAGAAATACAAGCATTGCCACGGCAAGCTGGCGTGACGGCGCGGTCGGCGCGATGAACGGGCAAGTGGCACAGTTCGACCATGCGGTCATCATGGTGCGCGACCAGCTCGACGAGCTGGCGCCCGAATACGAGCGCCTGGGCTATACGCTGAGCCGCAAGTCCGTGCATAACCTGGGGTCGTGCAACCGGCTGATCGTGCTGGATGGCACTTACGTGGAATTGCTGGGCTGGCCGCCGGGCGCGCCGCCGGCGCGCAAGGAGATCGCTGATTCGCCACTGGGGCTGGAGGCCTTGGTGTTTCGTAGCCATGATGCCGAGGCCACCCGACAGCGCCTGCTGCAGGCCGGCTTTGCCGCAAATCCCGTGCAGGACCTGACCCGCGCCGCCGACGTGGATGGGCGCCCGATGCAGGCGCATTTCAAGACCGTGCGCTTTGCCGAGCAGCCCCTGCCGGGCGTGCGCATGTATTTCTGCCAGCACCTGACGCCCGAATGTGTTTGGGTGCCCGGCCTGATGCGGCACGATAATGGCGCGCTGCGGCTGGCGCGCATTGACATCGCGGCAGCCGATGCCCGCGCGACGGCCGAGGTGCTGGGCCGCGTGGTCGGCGTCGAGCCCACGCCCGGCGCCGACGGCGCATGGGAGTTGCCGCTGGCCAACGCGCTGCTGCGCGTCAACCCCGATTCCGCGCATTCGCGGCCTTTCCTGCAGGGGCTGTCCGTGGCCGACGCCGCCGGCCGCGCTGTGCCCATGCCGACGCGGTTTTCCGGCTGACCGCCGCAGTCGACGGGACCGGCGTGACCGCAGCGCCGCCCCGCACAGGGTACGGTCGCCCCGGCGTGGCCCTGCGCGGTCATTCCCTGACGTAGTCCAGCGGCAGGGCGGTGGAGCATTTGATGACTTCCATGGCAAAGGCCGAGCTGACGTCGAGCAGCTCGACTTCGCGTATCAGGCGCTTGTAGACGCTGTCGTAGCGGCGGATGTCGGGCACGACGATCTTGAGCAGGTAATCGATTTCGCCGCTGAGCCGATAGATCTCCACGATCTCGGGAATGGCCGTGGCCGCCGCCACGAACCTGCGCATCCAGGCTTCGTTGTGCTGGCTGGTCCGTATCGTCACGAAGGTGGTCAGGCCCAGGTTAAGGCGGTCCTGATTGCATAGCACCACCTGTTTGCGGATGACGCCCGTCTCGCGCAGCTTTTGGATCCGCCGCCAGCAAGGCGTGGGTGACAGGTTGACGGCCTGCGCCAGCTCCTTGAGCGGAATGTCCGCGTTTTCCTGCAAAAGCTCAAGCAGCTTGCGGTCCTTTTTGTCCATCGGTGCCTCCTTGCCATGAGGCGGATCGGCGGCCGGCCGGCAACGGCCAGACGGCCGTTCGGCCATAGCATTTTTATTCATATGCAAATTCTTGTCGGCAGAGCCGGAAAAAGCAAAAATAATTCCTAGAAATAGTAGGCTACTTTGACAAAAATGGAACCACTTTCCTCGGCTCGCTGCGTAGCATTCGGCCATTACCCGTGGGTTCTGGGATGGCGAAATGAATGCAGTCATGGAAACAGGGGCCGGAGTTGCCCAACTGGGCTGCCTGGCGCAAGCGATCGAGGCAGCATGCATGGGTCCGGCAGGGGATGTGCCTACCGCCGTTGCGCAGGCGCTGCGCCGCTACGGCGGCGCGCCGGGCCTGCTCAAAGCCGAGCATCGAATCGGCACGGCCGCAGGGTATGCGCGCCATTTGCTGTACGCTGATGCCAAAGGGCGGTTCTCGGTGGTGGCGCTGGTCTGGCTGCCCGGCCAATACAGCCCTGTGCACGCGCACTACACATGGTGCGCGTACCGGGTGGTCGAGGGCGCCTTGCAGGAAGAACGGTATCGTTGGAACGCGCAGGCTGGGCGCGCCGAGCCCGTCGAGACCATGGTCCGGACGGCGGGCGATACGGTTTGCGGTCATCCCGGGCGCGAGCAGATCCACCGGCTTGGCAATGGCGGGGTCGAGCCTGCCATTTCGATACATGTCTACGGGATCGACGCCGACCGGGTGGCAACGCACGTGAATTGGTTGGCGGCGGTATCGTAAGATTGCCGGCTGTCGACGGGTAAACCACGACAATTCGAATAATTGGGGGATTGCGCAGTGAAAGGTATCGACCACTTCATGTATGCCGCCAGCGATCTGGACGGGCTGGTTCGTTGGTTTACCGAGACCACTGGCATGGCCACCAGCGCGGGGGGCAGCCACCCAAGCCTGGGTACCCGCAATCACTTGCTGGGCACCGACGGCCGGACCTACCTGGAGCTGATCGGCCCCGATCCGGCGCTGGCCGCGCAAAGCCCGTTGCGGCGCGCGCTCCAAGCCATGACCCGTCCGCAGCTGCACCGGGTGATCGCCGAGGGCAAGGCCGACGATTTCCCCGCGCTGATCGAGCGCTACCGGGAAATGGGCGTGGCCGCGCAAGCCATGGATTTGCAACGGGTGACCGCCAGCGGCGAGACCATCGAATGGAAGCTTTTGGTGCCGGCCGACCCCAACCCCTTGGGGGTATTCGCGCCCATGGTCATCGACTGGCTCGATACGGCCCATCCGTCCACCCGGCTGGGTGCAAGCCCGTGCACCATCCTTGGCTGCGAGGCCGGACACCCCGACAAGCCTCGCATCGAGGCATTCTGGCGGGCGATCGGCTTCGAGTTTCCGCTGGTGCAGGCCGACAGCGCATACATGCGGGTCACGCTGGGCACGCCGCGCGGGCCCGTGGCATTGACCTCAGCGAACTGACATCCGATTGGGTCGAAGCCATCGCGGCCCTTGTCGGCTATTCGTTTCCCCCGATTTACCCGAAACCCACGGTGAGTGACATGAAGAGACTGAGCAAGATGTTCCTAGCCTGCCAGCTGGCGCTGGCGGCGGTTTGGTCGGCGGTGCCCGCGCAGGCGCAGACCGTCGTCAAGGTCGGCTATCCGCCCGCTTGGTCGGCGGTCGAGGCGGCGATCCCGTTCGGCGAGACGTTGGGCTTCTTCAAAGAGGAAGGCATCAAGATCGACTACGTTTCGATCCAGGGCACGGGCGTGCTGCTGCCGCAGGTGGCCAACGGTTCCGTGGAATTCGGCATCATGAATCCCGACCTGGCCGTGATCGCGGCATCCAAGGGCGAACCCTTCCCCGTGAAGTTCTTCTACAACTTCTACCCGCGAAATATTTTCGAGTTCGTCGTACTGCAGGACAGCCCGATCCAGTCGCTCAAGGACCTGAAGGGCAAGAAGCTCGGCGTCGGGGCGCTTACCTGGGGCAACCTGCCGATGTCGCGGTTGATGCTGCGCGATGCGGGCATAACGTGGATGAAGGACATCGAAGTGTTGCCCGTCGGCGTCGGGCCCGCCTCCTGGGCCCGCCTGAAGAATGGCTCGGTCGATGCGCTGAACCTGCCCTCGACCCAGCATGAAATGATGGCCCAGGCCGGCACAGCGATCCGCCGGCTGCCGATTCCCGAGCAGTTCCAGAACGTGTTTTCCAATGGGCTGGCCGCAAGCGACAAGCTGATCCAGGACAATCCCAAGCTGATAGAGGGCATGGGGCGTGCCATCGCCAAGTCGCAGGTTGCCTGCATGGCCAACTTCGAAGCCTGCGTGCGCGCGTACTGGCAGATCGATCCCAGTTCCAAACCGGCTGCCGACAAGCAGGACGAGTGGGTCCGTACCTTCGTCGCGGTCAACAAGCGGACGGCGGAAATCGGCCAGCTCAGCCAGCGCGACGGCCGTCATGGCGCCTATACCGCGGACGACTGGAAGAACTTCGTCGCCAAGATGAAGGAAGGCGAGCAGATCGCCAACGACAACTTCGACATCTCCTCGCTTTACACGGATCGATTCGTCAAGGCATTCAACGATTTCGACCTCGAGGCGGTGCGTGCCGCCGCGCGCAACGTCAAGCAATAAGCGGAGCGCGAATGACGATGATGCGAGGATCCGGCAAGAGCACGCTGCTTAGCTTGCGGGACGTGAGCGTCAGCTATGAAAGCCGCCGCGGCCCCGTGTTGGCGCTCGAGCATTTCAACCTCGAAGTCCAGCCCTCGTCCTTCGTGTCGGTGCTGGGGCCGTCCGGTTGCGGCAAGTCAACGTTGGTCAAGCTGGTGTCGGGCCTGCTCAAGCCTACCACCGGAACGGTCTGCTTCGACGGCAAGCCGGCGTCAGGCGCACGTGACGACGTCGGGGTGGCGTTCCAGCAGGCGGCGCTGCTGCCGTGGAAAACCGCCATCGAGAACGTGCTGTTGCCGATCCGCGTGACGGGGCAGTCGGTGCAGGCGGCGCTGCCGCGGGCCGAAGCCCTGCTAGACCTGGTGGGGCTGCGCGCTTTTCGCGACCGCTACCCCTTCGAGCTGTCCGGCGGCATGCAACAACGCGTGGCGGTCGCCCGTTCGCTGATCCGCGACCCGTCCATCCTGGTCATGGACGAACCGTTCGCCGCGCTCGACGCCATGACGCGCGAAAACCTCATGATCGAGCTGCAGCGGATCTGGCAGGAAATGAGGCCTTCGGTGCTGTTCATCACGCACTCGATCCAGGAGGCGGTCTTCCTGTCCGACCGCGTCATCGTCATGAGCGGCCGGCCCGGCCGCGTGATCGAAGACGTCGTCATCGATTTGCCGCGCCCGCGCGACCAGCATACCCTTGGCAGCGCCCGCTTTGCCGAACTGTCGGCACAGCTGCGCGAGATCTTCGACCGGACCGGGCAGACATGACGACGTTCGCTTACGTCGCCGGTGACTTCCTGCGGCGGCTGCTGCCGGTGGTGCTGCTCGTGGCGGTATGGTGGGTGCTCGTGTGGGCCCTGGACGTACCCAGCCGCCTCATGCCGTCACCGCCCGAAGTCGGCCAGCGCATCTACGACGGGTTGATCGTCACGGGGGATTTGTGGCCGCACCTGTGGGCGACCGTCAAGGCTACCCTGCTCGGCTTCGCAGCAGGAGGCGGACTGGCCATCGTCGTCGGCAGCCTGCTTGCCATGAGCCGGCCGCTGGAGCTATTGACGTATCCGATAGTGGTGTTGATCCAGTCCGTGCCCAAGGTATCGGTCGCGCCCCTTATCCTGCTGTGGGCGGGTTTCGACATCCGCAGCACGGTGATTCTGGTGGCGCTGATCTGTTTCTTTCCGATCTTCGTCGGAACCTTCGTCGGGGTGCGTTCAGCCCCGTCGGTGTTGCTGGATTTGTTCAGCACGATGAAGGCCGGGCGTTTCGCCACGTTCCTTCATTGCAACCTGCCCTATGCGGCCGGCTCCATCTTCGCCGGCATGGAAGTCGGCTGGGGGTTCGCGCTGGTGGGCTGCGTGGTCATGGAATTCGTCACGGGTGTAAGCGGCGCCGGCTTCCTGATTCAGAACTCGGCCAACAACCTCGATGCCCAGACTGCCGTCGCATCGATGGTCCTGTTGGGGGTGATGGGGTTCATCGGCGGCGCGCTGATGCAGCAGGCCAAGCGGCGCCTGGTGTTCTGGGAAGGGAAGGGACGCCATGGCTGACATTTACGGAAAGGACCTTCCTCGCTGGGCGACGGTGGCGCTGCCAGCGATCGGATTGGCGCTGCTGCTGGCCGTCTGGCACGCGGTCGCCGCTTTCGTGGTGGCGGACCCGACTTTGCTGCCCACGCCGATGCAGATGTTCCTGGCCTTGTGGTCCTGGATCGCGGGGGGCGGGTTTTGGCCGCACATGTTGGCCACGCTCTACGGGACGCTGGGCGGCTTGGCGCTGGGGGCGAGCCTCGGATTCGTCACGGGCGTGCTGGTGGCCGAAATCCGCTATCTGGACCGCTCGGTTTATCCCATGGTGCTGGCGTTGCAGGCCATGCCGGTCGTGGCCATTGCCCCGCTGGTCATCGTTTGGTTCGGCATCGGGTTGGCTTCCAAGGTGGCGTTGGTGGCCATCGGCACGTTTTTCGTCATGTTCATCCACACCGTGGCCGGCATGCATGCCGCATCGCAGGAGCTGATCGACATGTGCAGGGCTTTCGGCGGCACGCGCTGGCGTATCGTGCGCGAAGTCAAGATCAAGCATTCGCTCAATTACGTGTTCAGCGGGCTGGAGGTTTGCGCCGCGCTCAGCTTCATCCTGTGCGTAGTGGCCGAATTCATCGCCGCGCCCTTCGGCCTGGGCTATTACGTCAAGGCGGCCTCTGCGGACATCAATGCCTCGGGCATGTTTGCTGCGATCGCCGTGCTGGCCGCCCTCGCATCGTTGCTGGCGTTGATCGTCCGGGTCGTCCACCACCGCGTGGTGTTCTGGCAGTTCCGGAAGACCTGAGCAACACCCCTCGTGCATGCCTGCGCCGGGTGCAGGCCAAGTTTTGAACGGAGATCGTATTCCATGTCGCAGGTCGAGCAGACTATCACCAAGGAAAAGTTGCAGGAGTGGGCCGACGGCTCGCCGTTCATCCGCCACTGCCAAATGACCATCCTGAGCGCCGATGCGCAGGAGGGCACGGTGGAAATGAAGATGCCGTTGTCCGAGGTGCTGCAGCGTGCCGATGGGCACAACCAATTCCATGGCGGCCCGGTGGCGTCGTTGATCGATTGCGCTGGGGATTTCGCCGTCGCGCTCTTGGTCAAGGGCACGGTGCCGACCATCAACTTCCGGGTCGATTACGTGCGCCCGTCGACCGGTGCCTATCTGATCGCCAAGGCCAAGGCGCGCCGTGTCGGGCGTACGGTCAGCGTGGCCGACGTCGACGTCTTCGACGACCAGGGGAGGCTGACGGCGGTCGGCCGCGGTTGCTACGGATCGCAGCCGGGCTGAAGGGGCACGACGGTCATGGATCTTTCCACCATTTCCAATCTCGGGCACGCGATCTGCGATCGGCCGGATGCGCATCCGTGGTTGATCGAGGTCGACGAGGACGGGAGGGAACGCCGCTTCAGCTACGGCGACCTGCGTCGCCTGGCCGCCGGGGTCGCGCGCGCGCTGCGCGGCCGCGGCCTGCCGGTCGGGGCGCGCATCGGCATGCTGGGGCTCAATAGCGCCGAATACCTGCTTACGTACTTCGGCATCATGCAGGCTGGATATTGCCCGGTTCCCATCGGCTACAAGCTGGCCCAGGATACGGTCGAGCATATCCTGAAGGATTCCTCGGTCGAGTTGATCTATGCCGACCGTGCCTGCCGCGCCCGCCTGCCGGCCGATCTACCATGCATCGACCTGGACGATTCGGTCGCATGGAACGCCCACCTGGACCCGGGGCCAATGCCCGATGCGCCGATGCAGCCGGGCGATTTCGCGACCATCCTCTACACGTCGGGCTCGACCGGTGTGCCCAAAGGCGTGCCGCTGACCCATGGCGGCTATCTTTGGACGCTGAGGCAGGCGGCCGTCACCGGCGGAGACTACATCCGCGAGCATGCCGCCGCCGTGCTGGCCGCGGCGCCGTTGTCGCACATGAATGCACTGTTCATGAGCAAGACGATCACGGCCTACGGCGGAACCGAGATCCTGCTCAAGCAATTCAACGCGCGGGAATACCTGCGCGCCGCCGCCCGCCACGGCTGCGCCATCGTCAGCGCGGTGCCCACCATGCTGGCGTTGTGCGCGCGCGAGCGGGACGTGCTGGCCGGCCTGGACCTGGGCTGCGTGCGCACGGTGGCGATGGGGTCGGCGCCGGTCACCGACGCCTTGTTCGAGCAGGTGCGGGCGATGTTTCCCAATGCCTCCGTGCAAAACGGCTGGGGGTCGACCGAGACCGGCCCGGCCGTGTTCGGCCCGCATCCGCAGGGCCTGCCGCGTCCGCCGTTGTCGATCGGCCATCCGCTGCCAGCGGTGCAGGTCAGGCTGGTCGCGCCGGATACGCCGGATCCACTTGCGGCCCCGGAATTGGACGAGGGCGAGCTGTACGTGCGCAACGGCGCCATCATGCCCGGCTACCTGAACCGCGAAGCGGACAACCGCAAGAAGTTGTTCGACGGCTGGTACAAGACTGGCGACATCATGCGGCGTGACGCCAACGGCTTTTTTTTCTTCGTCGGCCGGGCCGACGACATGTTCGTCTGCGGCGGCGAGAACATTTACCCCGGCGAGGTCGAGCGGCTGCTGGAGCGTCACCCGGCCGTGGCGCAAGCCGCCGTGGTTCCCATCGACGACGACATCAAGGGGCAGATCCCCGTGGCCTTCGTCGTGGCCAAGCCTGGCGTCCAGGTGACCGCCGACGAGATCAAGGCGTTCGCCCTGGCCAACGCCCCGGCCTACCAGCATCCCAGGTTCGTGTTCTTCTTGGATGCGCTGCCGCTGTCGGCGGCCAACAAGGTGGACAAGAAGCAGCTGCTGGCGCGGGTCGCCACGCTCAAGCGCTAAGGTGCCGCCAGGCTGAGCGGTGGGCCGCTCCAAGGTTTTTTTGACGAATCCATTGATAGGCAGACGACTATGAAAGCGCAAGTGATCCGCTCCCACGGGGGCATCGAACAGCTTACCTGGGAAGAAAACTGGCCAGACCCGGTGGCCGACGAGGGCCACGTCGTCATCCGGGTGGGCGCCTGTACCTTGAACTACCACGATCTTTTCACCCTGCGCGGCATGCCCGGAATCAAGGTGCCGATGCCGCTGATCATGGGCATCGACGTAGCCGGAACCATCGTCGAGGTCGGGCCCAATTGCGGCGACTGGAAAGTCGGGGACCGCGTCCTGGTCGATCCGCTGGACCGCCATCGCTATAAGCTGCTTGGCGAGATGATGGACGGCGGATTGGCCGAGTATTGCAAGGTCGCCGCCGGCCAATTGCTGCGCCTGCCCGATCACATCAGTTTCGAGAAGGCGGCCGCCCTGCCGGTGGCCTATGGCACGGCATACCGGATGATGGTCGAGCGCGGCGGGCTGCCCCTGGACGGCAGCGCAAGCGGCCAAAAAATCTTCATCCTGGGCGCGTCGGGCGGCGTGGGCACCTGCTGCGTGCAGCTGGCCAAGTTGTCGGGGGCCCACGTGATCGTCGCGGCTTCCAGCCAGGAAAAGCTCGATCGGTTGGCTGCGCTCGGCGCGCACGAGGGTATCAACTACAAGACCCAAGACTTCGTGCAGGCGTTGCACGCCAGCGCCGGCAAGCCCCGCATCTGGGGCGAGGGCGGCGTGGACATGATCGTTAACTTCACCGGCGGCGATACCTGGGTGCCCACGCTCAAGTGCGTGCGCAAGGGCGGCACCATCCTGACCTGCGGCGCGACCGCCGGGTTCGGGCCCAATACCGACCTGCGGTATATCTGGACGTTCGAGCTCAACATCAAAGGGTCGAATGGCTGGATGCGCGAGGACTTGTTCCGCCTGCTGGAGTTGGTGGGCGACGGCCGCCTGGATCCGCCGGTCGACACCGTGCTGCCGCTGCGCGACGCCCCCGAAGCCTTCCGCCTGCTGGACGAGCGCAGAGTGTTCGGCAAAGTCGCCATCGTGCCTTGATTGCGTCGTATGGGTACCCAAGATGCCAACCCGGCGGGCCGCAAGGGCCTGCCGGACCTGCAAGGCCGGATCGCGCTGGTCACGGGCGCTAGCCGCGGCATCGGCCGGGCGATCGCCCGGCGGCTCGCGGCCTGCGGCGCATTGGTGGGCGTGCATTACGGCCATTCGCCGGACGCGGCGCGGGCGGTGGTGCGCGATATCGAGCGCGAGGGCGGCGAGGCCTTCGCGGTGGCGGCCGACCTTGCCGCCAGCGATGGCGTGGATCGGCTACTGCAGGCCATGGATGACGCGCTGGCGTCTCGGCGGGGATCACCGGCTTTCGATATCCTGGTCAACAATGCCGGGGTCTATCATCGCGGCACCATCGAGGCCATTACCCCCGAACAGTTCGACCAGACGCTGCAGGTCAACCTAAGGACGCCGTTCTTCCTGATCCAGAAGAGCCTGTCGCGCTTGCGCGACGGCGGGCGGATCATCAACGTGTCGTCGATGGGAACGCGCGCGGCCTATCCCGCCATGGCCGCGTACGCGCCGTTCAAGGCTGCGCTGGAATCGTTGACCGTCCTGCTGGCCGCGCACCTGGGGCCCCGCCGCATTACCGTCAACGCGGTGCTGCCCGGGTTGACCGTGACCGACATGAACCCGGTGGATCCGGCCACGCCCGCCGGCGCACAGGCGATATCGTCGATCGCCCTGGGCAGGCTGGGGCAGCCCGACGATATCGCGTCGGTGGTGGCGTTCCTGGCGTCGGACCTGGCCGGCTGGGTGACGGCCCAGCGCATCGAAGTCAGCGGGGGGCAGCGGCTGTAGCCGGGCAGCGGCCTACATCAAGAAGACCGTCGCCAGCCCCAGGAAAATGAAGAAACCCAGCGAGTCGGTGGCAAACGTCAGCAACACCGACGAACCGATGGCCGGATCCTTGCCCAGGCGTTCCCGCACCATGGGCACCAGCACCCCGACCAGTGCGCCGACCAGCATGTTGCAGACCAGGGCGGCCATCATGACCAGGGCGATCGCAAACGACCCCGAGATGGCCCAGGCGAAGGCGGCGGCTGCGATGCTGCCGCACAGCCCCACCAGCAGGGTGACCAGCATTTCGCGCTTGACCAGCTGGAATATGTTGCGGCCCGTGACGCGGCCCACCGCAAGCGCGCGGATGATGAGCGTCATGGTTTGGTTGCCGGAGTTGCCGCCAATGCCGGCGACGATGGACATCAGGAAAGCCAGGATGACGATGTGGCTGACGGTCGACTCGAACCGCGACGCCACGAACGAGGCCGTCGCCGCCGTGCAAAGGTTGAAGAGCAGCCACGGCGCGCGGTTGCGCAGCGCGCGGCCCACCGGCGCGAAGATGTCTTCTTCCTGCATCCCCGCGCGTGACAGCGCCTGCTCGTCCGAGTGTTCGCGTATCACGTCGACCACGTCGGCGATGGTGACCCGGCCGATCAGGCGGCCCTGGTCGTCGACCACGGGCGCGGACACCAGGTCGTAGCGTTCGAAGGCGCCGGCCGCATCCGCGTCCGAATCCAGGGGGTTGAGTGCCAGGAAGTCCGTTTGCATCACTTCCCGCACTTCGGTTTCGGGCTCGGATAGCAGCAGCTTGGACAAGGGCAGGATGCCCTGCAGCCGGTCCTGGCGGTCGACCACGAAGATGGCGTCGGTATGGTCGGGCAGCTCACGCTGCCGGCGCAGGTAGCGCAGCACGACCTCGAGGGTGACGTCCTCGCGCACGCGCACCATCTCGAAATCCATGATCGCGCCGACGCTGTCCTCCGGGTAGCCCATGGCCTCGATCAGGCGCGCGCGCTCGGCCTCGGTCAGGCCTTTCTGGACTTCGGCCACCACGTCCGGCGGCAGGTCGGGCGCCAGGTCGGCCAGCTCGTCCGCGTCGAGGTTGCCCGTGGCGGCCAGCAGGTCCTGCCGGTCCATCTCCTCGATCAGCGACTCGCGCACCCAGTCGTCGACCTCGAGCAGCACGTCGGCGTCATGCTCGGACCGGACCAAGCGCCAGACGGTTTGCCGCTGCGGCTTGGGAAGCGATTCCAGGATGAATGCGATGTCGGCCGGGTGCAGGCTGTTGACCAGCTGCTGCAGCTCGGCCTCGTGCTGGCGATGCAGCAGGCCTTCGATCAGTTCGGCGCGATCTTCGCCTGTTTCCTGGCGATGCGCGAGCTCTTCGACGAGCTGCTGGCGGCGCAGCAGTTCCTGGACTTCATGCAGCGCGGTTTGCGCGTCCTCGGGATCGAGTCTGCGCGCGGTCCTGGGCGTGTCGGACGATGGCAGCGTCATGCGGCGGCGGGCTCAAAGCGGGGGCAGAGGACGGCGGTGGCGGGCCTGGTCGGTAGCGACGTAGGTCAGCGTCGCTTCCGTGACCTTGACGACCTCGGCGTCCAGCCGCTGGCGCTCGGCATAGACCTCGACATAGACCGTCACCGACGTAGTGCCGGTCTTGACGATTTCCGTATAGAAACTGAGCAGGTCGCCGACGAAGACGGGCTGCTTGAACTGCATGGCATTGACGGCCACGGTGGCCACCCGCCCGGCCGCGCGGCGCGTGGCCGGGATGGCGCCGGCGATATCGACCTGAGCCATGATCCATCCGCCGAAGACGTCGCCATGCACGTTGGCGTCGGACGGCATGGGCATGACCCGCAGCGTCGGCGTGCGATTCTCGGGAAGTTTCGTGACGGAAGCCGAGGGCGAATTCATGGGTCGGTCGGTCTGGCGGTGAGGGAAACCGACCGATTATGCAGGAAAAACGCCTCCCGGTCGTGGCAGCAGGCGCAGCCGGCGGCTGCGCCCGGCAGCGCTCATGCGGCCAGCTTGACCAGCGCGTAGCCGCCGAAGATCAGCCAGGCGAACAGCACCAGGCCGAGCGCCAGCACGCGGGGGCCGGCCTGGCGGATTTGCGCGAAGCGCGTTTCGATGCCCAGCGCGGTCATGGCCATGGTCAGCGCAAAGAGGTCGAGCTTGCGGATGGCGGCGGCGACCTCCGGTGCGATCACGCCTGCGGAGTTGACCAAGGCCAGCGCAAGAAACCCCACGGCAAACCAGGGGATGGGCAGTTTGCCGGCGCCTGGCGCCTGCGCCCCGGCAGCATTGCGCAGCCATAGCCCGAGCACCAGCAGCACCGGGACCAGCAGCGCCACCCGGGTCATTTTGACGATCGTGGCCACTTCGGTCGTGGCCGGATCGATGTTGCTGGCCGCGGCCACGACCTGGGCGACCTCGTGCACCGTGCCGCCGATGTAGATGCCCAGTGCCTGCGTGTCGAAGGGCAGCCAGCCGACCCGATGGAACACCGGATACAGGAACATGGCGAGCGTGCCGAAGAGCACTACCGTGGCCACGGCGACCGCGCTCTTGTGCGACTGGGCGCGCAGCGTCGGCTCGAAGGCGAGCACCGCGGCCGCGCCGCAGATGGCGCTGCCGGCTGCGGTCAGCATGGCGGTGTCGCGGTCTAGCCCGAGCAGCCGCGTGCCGACGAGGGTGCCCAGCACCAGCGTGCCGACGACGACCGCGGTCGAGACGACCAGGCCGGGCATGCCCACCGCGGCGATTTGCTGGATGCTGATGTTCAGCCCGTAGAAGGCCACGGCGATGCGCAGCAGGCGGCGTGCCGTGAAGTGCACGCCCGCCCCCCACTGCTCGGGCATGGTGCCGCGCAGGAAGTTGCCATAGAGCATGCCGCAGACGATGCCCACGACCAGGGGGCTGACGCCCAGGGTGCGCACGGCGGCGGTGTCGGCCAGTTGCATGACGGCGGCGGCGAGCAGGCCGACGAAGAGGATGCCGTTGAGCTTGTCGCGCCAGGCGGGGGCAGGGGCCGCGGAAGAAGTGTTCATGACCGGGCAAGGGGTGGGATGCTGGTCATCATAGGCGCGGTGCTATTATCTGAGAAGTCGTTATTTCAGATAATCAATATCGGAATTTCTAATATCGGCGATGCCTTATGACTCCAGATCATTTGCTGACCTTTGCCGCGGTGGCCGATGCAGGCAACATCAGCCGGGCGGCGGCTGCGCTGCATTTGTCGCAGCCCGCGGTCTCGGGCCAGCTGCGCGCGCTGCAGGAATCCTTCGGTGAGCCGCTGTACCGGCGCAGCGGCCATGGCATCGTCCTGACCGAAGCGGGCGAGCGGCTGGCCGTCCATGCCCGGCAACTGCGCCAGGCATTCCAACAGGCGCAGGCCGCACGCGATGCCTGGCGTGGCCTGGAGACGGGCACCCTGCGCCTGGGCGCGAGCACGACGCCAGCCAGCTATTTGCTGCCCTCGCTGGTGGCGGGCTTTCGGCGCGACCATCCGGCGCTGTCGCTGCATTTGGTCGACGGCAACACGCGCGAAATCGTCGAGCAGATCGGCCGGCTGGACCTGGCCTTCATCGAAGGCGAGGTGCCGGCCGGCCTGCCGGCCGATACGGCAGTGCACGCCTGGCGCGAGGATGAGGTCGTGGCCGTGCTGCGCGCGGACCATCCGCTGGCGGGCAGGGCTTACGCCGACCTGGCCGAGGTGGCGCGCCAGCCCCTGATCATGCGCGAGCCCGGCTCGGGGGTGCGCCGGCTCGTCGAGCGCGCGTTCGAGCAGGCCGGGCTGGAGTACGACGTCGCGCTGGAATTGGCCGGCGTGGAAGGCGTGAAGCAGGCGGTGCGCGCCGGCCTGGGCGTGGGCTTCGCCTCGCAGCTATCCATGCGCCACGAAGACGGCTTGCTGCAGCCTTTGCGCCTGGGCAGGCGCGGCCTGCGGCGCACGCTTAGCATACTGGTGCCGCACGCCAGCGCGCCGGCGCGCGCGGCCGCGCGCTTTCTGCGGCGCTGCCTGGAGACCGCGGCCGAGCCGGCTTAGCGGCCTTCCGGCGCAGCGCGGCGCAGGCAGGCGTGGGCGCAAGCGGTATCATCGCGGCAAACCGAGGAGACGACGCTATGTTGCACAAGCCCTGGCTGGATCACTACCCTGAAGGCGTGCCTGCCGAGATCGATCCCGACAGCCACGCTTCGCTGGTGGATCTGCTGGACAAAGCCTGCGAGCGTCACGCGAGCCGCATCGCATGCACCTGCCCGGCACTGGGCGCGTCGCTGACGTTTGCCGAACTGGATGGTCACGCCCGCGCGCTCGCTGCCTGGCTGCAATCGCTCGACCTGCCGGTGGGGTCACGGGTGGCGCTGATGATGCCCAACGTGCCGGCCTTCCTCGTTTGCGTGCTGGGCGTGCTGCGCGCCGGGCACGTGCTGGTCAACTGCAACCCCATGTACCGGCCGCGCGAGTTGCAGCATCAGTTGCAGGATAGCGGTGCTTCGGTCATGGTCATCCTCGAGAACTTCGCCCATACGCTGCAACAGGTCCAGGCGCCCGACCTCAAGCATGTGGTCGTGGCAAGCGTCGGCGATTTCCCCGGCGGCTTGCGCGGCGCGCTGGCCAACTTCGTGCTGCGCCATGTCAAGCGCGGCGTGCCGGCCTGGCGCCTGCCGGGGGCCCACCGCCTGGCGGCCGTGCTGCGCCGCGGCCGGCGCATGAGCTATACGCCCGGACGACCCCAGCTGTCCGACCTGGCGGTCTTGCAATATACGGGAGGGACGACCGGTACGCCCAAGGGCGCGCGGCTGACCCATCGCAATTTGGTGGCCAACGTCCTGCAAATGGATGCGGTGGTGCGCCCGGCGCTGAAGGATCTCGGCGACCGGCAGCTGACCATACTGAGCGCGCTGCCGCTCTACCACATCTTCGCGCTGACGGTCTGCGGCCTGTATGGCATGTACGCAGGGATGCGCAACCTGCTCATCGTCGATCCGCGCAATACGGCTGCCCTGGTGGCAGCTTGGCGCGACGCGCCGGTCAACCTCTTTCCGGGCGTCAACACGCTGTTCAACGCATTGGCGCATGACCGGCAATTCGCCCAGCTCGATTTTTCGCAACTGCGCCTGACCATAGGCGGCGGCATGGCGGTGCAGCGGCCCGTGGCCGAACGCTGGAAGCAGCTGACCGGCAGGCCGTTGATCGAAGGCTACGGCCTGTCCGAAACTTCGCCGGTGGCTGCGGTCAATCCCACCACCGCCACCGAATATTCGGGCACCATCGGCCTGCCCGTGCCGTCGACCGACATTGCCATCCTGGACGAGGCCGGCAATGCGCTGGCGCCGGGCGAACGCGGCGAGATCGGCATTCGCGGCCCGCAAGTGATGGACGGCTACTGGCAGCGGCCCCAGGAAACGCAGGCGGCCATGACGGCCGATGGGTTCTTCCGCACCGGCGACATCGGCATCATGGACGAGGCCGGCTATATCCGCATCGTCGACCGCAAGAAGGACATGATCCTGGTTTCGGGATTCAATGTGTATCCGAGCGAGGTCGAGGAAGTCGCCTGCGAGCATCCCGGCGTGCTCGAATGCGCTGCGGTCGGCGTGCCCCATCCGCATTCGGGCGAAGTGGTCAAGCTCTTCGCGGTCAGGAAGGATCCCTCGCTGACCGAGCACGACCTGGCCATGTGGTGTCGCGAGCGCCTCGTCGGCTACAAGCGGCCGCACATCATCGAGTTCCGCGACGAGCTGCCCAAGAGCAACGTGGGCAAGATCCTGCGGCGCGCCTTGCGCGACGAGGCCGCGCAAGGGGCTTGAGACAATCCAGGGGGATCAGCCGCGCGTGAGGTGCGGCTGGACGAGCGCGCGCAGGGCCTGGGCGATGTGCGCATTGCCCGCGAGCACGGCCCCGCCGTGCGGCCAGGGATCCTGGTCGTACATGTCCTGGACAATGCCGCCGGCTTCGCGCACCAGCAGCGTTCCGGCGGCCACGTCCCAAGGCGCCAGGCCCATTTCCCAATAGCCGTCGTAGCGTCCGCATGCGGTCCAGGCCAAGTCCAGCGCGGCGGCCCCACAGCGGCGCACCCCGCGGCTCGAGCGAATGGCGTCGTTGAACATCGGCAGGTACTGGTCCGCGAAGGAAAAGTCCCGGAAGGGAAAACCGGTTGCCAACACGGCGTCGGACAGGTCGCTCGTGCGCGAGCAGGCGATGCGCCTGCCGTTGAGCCAGGCGCCCACGCCTTGCACCGCGGTGAAAAGCTCCTCGCGGCAGGGGTCGTAGACCACGCCGACGACGGGGTTTTCGCCTGATGGCGCGCCTGCGGCGCCACCGGCCGCGCCGTGTGCCACCAGCGCGATCGACACGGCGTAGTGGGGGATGCCGTGCAGGAAATTGGTCGTGCCGTCCAAGGGATCGATGTACCAAGTGGCCGGGCCGGCCGCGCGGCCGCCGGTTTCCTCGGCGATGATGCCGAACTCAGGCGTGCGCTCGCGCAGCACCGCCAGGATGGCGGCTTCGGCTTCCCTGTCGGCCTGGGATACCAGGTCGTTGCGGCCCTTGCGGTCTATGACCAGGTCGTCGCGGTGATGGGCGTAGGATTGCAGGACGGCGGCGCCGGCATGGGCGGCGGTGACGGCGGTGTCGATGGCCGCGCCGAGGTCCAGCGGCGCAGAGGCGGAGCGAGTGGTGTCAGTGCTTTCCATCGAAGCAGTGTAAGCCTATATCCTTACAGTAGTATGCCGGCTGCGCGCAGTGTGGCCCGCGCCCAACGTGCCGGGGCTTTGGTTGCCCGGCCATTCCGTCTGATGTCCAGTTCCTTCACACCCCTGGAGCCGGCCGAACCGGCCTTCGATGATTCCGGCACGCCCTACAGCCCGCGTTATGGCGACGTCTACCACACGCGCTGGGGCGCGCTGCGGCAGGCCGAAAGCGTTTTCCTGCGCGGCAACGGGCTGCCGCAGAGATGGCAGGGCAGGCGCGTGTTCACGGTGCTGGAAACCGGCTTCGGCCTGGGCATGAATTTCCTCGCTTTGTGGGCGGCCTGGCGGGCCGATCCCGTGCGCAGCGGCCGCCTGCACGTGGTGTCGATCGAAGCGCATCCGCTACGCAAGGCAGACTTGGCGGCGATGCACGCCCGGCTCGTCCCGCAGGCGTTGCGCGGCTTGTCACAGGCGCTCATCGATGCCTGGCCGGCGCTGCTGCCCGGGCTACACCGGTTGGAATTCGAAGGCGGGGCGTTGACCTTGACGCTGGGCTTCGGGCACGCGCAGCGGCTTGCCGGACGCATCGCGGCAAGCGTGGACGCCTATTTTCTGGACGGTTTCGCGCCGGCACGCAACCCCGAAATGTGGCAGCCCGAGCTGCTGGCGGAATTGGCGCAACTGGCCGCGCCGGGGGCGACGGCGGCCACCTGGTCCAGCGCCGGCCTGGTGCGGCGCGGGCTGCAGGCTGCCGGCTTTGCCGTACGGCGCGTACCGGGGCAGGGCGGCAAGCAGCACATCACCACTGCCGTGCTGGCCGATGCCGGCCGCGCGGCCGTGGCGCCCGGCTGGCAGGCGGCCGAGCCGGGCGCGCAGGGGCGGCACGCGCTCGTGGTCGGCGCCGGTCCCGCCGGCGCAGGCGTGGCGCAGTCGCTGGCCCTGCGCGGCTGGCGGGTCACCATCCTGGATCCGGCGCTTGCCTCGGGCACGGCGGGCGTGCATGCGCAGCACACGGCCGCGGCGGTCACGCCGCTGGTGGCACGCGATGACAACGTGCGCGCACGGCTGTCGCGCGCAGGCAGCGCACGCGCGTTGGCGCGCTGGCTGGGCCTGCCCGGCGACGCCGTGCGCCGTTGCGGCACGTTGCAGCTTGCCCGAGACGCGGGCAGGGCGGCGGATGCGGCCTCGGTACTGCAGGCGCTGCGGTTTCCCGAATCCTGGGTCCAGCTGCTGGATGTGCAAGCCGCGCGGGAGAAGGCCGGCATCGCCGTGACGCGCGGCGGGCTGTTCTTTGCCGACGGCTTGCTGGTGCGGCCGCCGCGGTTGCTGGCGGCCTTGCTCGATGCGCCCGCGATCGAGCGGCTGACCGTGGCCGCCGCCAGCGTGGCGCCGGCGCCTGGCGGGGGCTGGCGCGCGCTGGATGCAACCGGGCGCGAAGTGGCACGCGCCCCGGTCGCGGTGCTGGCCAACGGGGCAGGCGCTGCGGACTTGCTGGCCGGCGCCGGCTTCGGCGCGACGCTGCCCGGGCTGGCCGCCATGCATCGCCTGGCCGGCCAGGTGGTCCTGGTGCCGGCGCAGCACGTGGCGGGCGGGCCGCGCTGCATCGTCGCAGGCGCGGGCTATCTGCTGCCCCAGGTCGATGGATGGTGCGTGGCCGGCAGCACCTACGAGCACGGCGCGCAGGTGGCGCAGGCCAGCGGACCGGGGCGCCGGGCCGTGCTCGAGAAGGTCGCGGGATTGTGCGGGCTGGCCGCCGACGTGCCGGCCGATGACCTGCCCGGCTGGGCCGGTTGGCGTGCCGTCCTGCCCGGCCGCCTGCCTGCGGTCGGGCCAGTGCCCGGCGCGCCTGGGCTGTGGCTGGCCTGCGGCTACGCTTCGCGGGGATTGACCTGGTCGGCCTTGGCCGGCGACGTGATTGGCGCGGCGCTCGAAGGCGAGCCTTTGCCGCTGGAGCGCGACCTGCTGGCGGCCATCGCGCCGCGCTGACCGGTGCTGGCCGGGGGCGCCGGCCCATGCGGGCAGCGTGCCCCAACGCCGCTTTGCACGCTCCGGCGCTTGCGAAATTTTCGTCGCAACTATTTGAAACTATGGCCGCTTTCTCGAGGCGGCCGGGGGCGGCGAGTTTATTTCAGCGGGCAAATCCGTCAAAATACCGGCTTTTGAAGCTAATGGCTTGCAGCGCGCCGACGTGCGCCGGCCTGTCCGCGTGCGTGTGCAGCGGGCGTGTGCCGGACGATGGCGGGGGCTGCGAGGCCGGGGGATGCTCTGTGCCGTCCACGTTCGACCTAGCCTGCACCGTTCCACTGGAAACCCTTGCCCTGCGGTCCTCCCGCACGTCGCGCATAGAGTTCGACACGCTGGACGGACTGCGCTTGGTAGTCGAGCCACACGCTCCCGGCGTGTTCCGCGTGCGCTGCGGCTTGGCCACGCAGTTGGCCGAGGACAAGGCGCTGTCGGGCCGGGCGCGCGCGCACCAGGAAATGCTGCTGGCCCGCGAGGAGGCCGTCGGCGAAGCCACCGTCGAGACCCTGTCCCACGGCGCCCATCCGGTATGGCGCGTGGTGCAGGGCGACGTCACGCTGGAGATCAGCTCGCATCCCGTCCAGTTGGCGCTGTATCGGGGCGGTACCTGCGTGCTGGCTTCCGACGTGTCCCAGGATTTGCCCGCGCTGGCGTGCGACGATGCCGCCGCGCCCGGCAAATGGCTTGCCGCATTCGCGCTGGACAAGGGCGAGGCCGTCTACGGCCTGGGTGAAACCGACGGCGACCTGAACCGCCGCGAGCAGGTCATCGTTTCCGACGATCCGTCGCACCGCGCGCTGCCGCTGGCCTGGAGCCCGCGCGGCTGGGGCCTGTACGCCAACACGTTGCATCGCGTCGAGCATGCGCTGGGCGCCGAGCCGGCCGCGTCCACCTATTTGCTGACCGTCGACGACGGCGTGCTCGATCTGTTTCTCTTCGCCGGAGAACCGACCGAGGTCCTGAACCAATATTCACAGCTGACCGGCCGCGCCGGCCAGCCCGTGCTGTGGGCCATGGGTATCTGGCTGCAGCAGGCGCCGGGCGCCACGCCGGTGCAGACAGCGCAATTCGCGGCTGGCCTGCGCGAAAGGCAGATCCCGCTCGATGCGGTGCTATTCCGCGCCCCCGCGGCCTGGACCTTCCACGAAGCCAAGCTCAACGTCGAATGGGACGTGCAGCGCTTCGGCGACGCCAAGGCCCTGCTCGGGCAGCTGCACGCCCATCACCTGCACGCCTGCCTGCCCACGTTTCCGGGCATCGTCGCCGGCACGCCCACCTTCGCCGAGCTCGAGGATCGCGGCTGGCTGCTGGCCGACGACGATGGCAACGCGCATGTGTTTCCCGGACATCCGGCCACCGCTGGCCAGCCGTTCGGGCTGCTGGACCTGACGCATCGCGACGTCTACAACCTGTGGGTCGAACGCCACCGCCAGCTTGGCGACGATGGCGTCGACGCGACGGCCTGCGACGTGCAGATCGACATCCCCGATGGCATCACGGCCCGCGGTGGCGAAGAAGGGGACGTGCTGCGCACCGTTTATCCGCTGCTGGCGCGGCGCGCGCTGTACGAGGCCGTCGCCGGACACAAGACGCCGCCCGAGGGCGTGGTCTGGAGCCGCGACCTGTTTCCGGCGGCGCAGCGCCTGCCCTGGCAGGCCGGGCCGGCGGTTCCCAACACCTGGGAAGGCTTTGCGCAGTCGCTGCGCACGGCCTTGTCGATCGGCGCCAGCGGCGTGCCCGTGCAGGTGCATGCGCTTGGCTCGGCCGGCGAACCGACCGACGGCATGACGCCAGAGCTCTATGTGCGCTGGCTGACGTGCAACGTATTCTCGGCGAACTTCAGCTTCCAAGCCGATGAGCGGCTGATGCCCTGGTCGTTCGGCGACGAGGTCATGGAGCACGTGCGCACCTGGCTGCAGTGGCGCTACCGGCTCATCCCGTACGTACTGGGCGCCATCGAAGACGCGGCGCGCACGGGCTTGCCCGTGCAGCGCTCCATGGCCATGTGTTTCCCGTCCGATCCGGACGCGCATGCCTGGGACACGCAGTACATGCTGGGCCCGGCGCTGCTGGTGGCGCCGCCCACCGGGCCCGGCAACGAGATCAAGGTCTACCTGCCCAAGGGCGAGGCCTGGTGGGACTTGAACACCGGTTGGCGCTACGAGGGTGGTACGACCTGGACGGTCACCTGCGGATTGGGGCAGTTTCCGGTATTCGGCCGGGAAGGCCACATGCTCTGCTTGGGGCCGGCCACCCAGCATACTGGTGACTTCAACTCTGCCCGTATCCTGGACGAAGTCTGGATGTTCGGCATGCCGGTGCACAACCCCGTGGTCATGCGCAACAAGATCCGGGTCATGCAAATGCAGGGTTCCAGCTACATCAAGGGGCTGGAGGGACTGCGCATCGTTCCTTCCGAAGGGCTGGAGGTCAAGCGCCGCGGCGCTGAAGTCCGCATTTCGCGCGCGCGCTGAAGGTCGCGCCCATGCCCCGCGGCACACGGCCGTACGCATGGCCGCGTGGCGCGCGGGGGCTGCTACATGATACGCATCGACAACCTACACAAGAGCTACGTGACACCGCGCGGCCGCTATGAGGCGCTGCGCGGCATCAGCCTGCACATCCAACCCGGCGAAGTCTTCGGGATCATCGGGCCGAGCGGCGCGGGCAAGAGCACGCTGGTCCAGTGCATCAACCTGCTGGAGCAGCCCGACGAAGGCGCCATCGCCATCGGTGGCCAGGTCTTGACCGGGCTGGACGAAGGTCGGCTGCGTAGCCAGCGCCGCCGCATCGGCATGGTGTTCCAGAGCTTCAACTTGCTGGCGCGCCGCACCGTGCATGGCAATGTCGCCTTGCCCCTGGAAATTGCCGGCGTACCCGCGCGCGAGATTCCGGGCAAGGTGCAGCGCCTGCTCGAACTGGTCGGGCTGTCCCACCTGCGCGACCGCTATCCCAGCCAGATCAGCGGCGGGCAAAAGCAGCGGGTAGGCATCGCCCGTGCGCTGGCCAACGAACCGGATGTGTTGCTTAGCGACGAGGCCACTTCCGCGCTGGATCCCGAGACCACCCGCAACATCCTCGCCCTGCTGCGCGATATCAACCGGCAGACCGGCATTACCGTGGTGCTGGTCACGCACCAAATGGAAGTGGTGCGGCAGATTTGCGACCGGGTGGCGGTGCTAGACAAAGGACAGGTCGTGGAGCTGGGCGCGACTGCCGACGTATTTGCCTCGCCACGGCACGCCGTGACGCGGGCCATGGTTTCGGCGGTCACCGCCTGTGAGCTAGAGGACGATGCGCTGGCCGGCGTGCGTGCCCGCATCGCCCAGGCGGCGCTGAATCAACCCGGGCTGCAAGCCAGCCTGTGGCGCATGACGCTGGCCGGTGGAGATTCCGGCGCGCTGCTTTCGGCGCTGGGCCGCGAGCACGGCATCGCGCTGTCCATCGTCCAGGCCCGCGTCGAATCCATACAGGGCGTGGCCGTGGGCACACTCTTCGTCCTGGCCCAGGGCCCGGCGCAAGCGCTTGCCGCCGCGCGCCAGGCCGCGCAGGCCATGCATGCCACCATAGAAGAAATCCCCCATGACCCCGCAACTGATCGACCTGCTGGTCACCTCGCTGCTTGAAACCCTGATCATGGTGGGCGCCGCTGGGCTGGCTGCCGTGCTGTTCGGGGTGCCGCTGGGCGTGGCGCTGGTGGTCACTGACCGCGGTGCCCTGCTGCAGAACCTGCCGGTCAACCGTGTCCTCGGCGCGGTGGTCAATGCTACCCGCTCGGTGCCCTTCGTCATCCTGATGGTGGCCATCATCCCGCTGACGCGGCTGATCGCCGGCACCTCCATCGGCACGAAGGCCGCGATCGTGCCGCTGGCGCTTGCGGCCATTCCGTTCATGGCGCGCGTGGCCGAGAACGCCATGCGCGAAGTCGACCCCGGGCTGATCACCGCTGCCCGCGCCATGGGCGCGACGCCGGCGCAGATCATCTGGAAGGTGTTGCTGCCCGAAGCCTTGCCTGGGCTCGTCGCGGCCACCACTGTCACCCTCGTCAGCCTAGTGGGCTACTCAGCCATGGCCGGCGCCATCGGCGGCGGCGGTCTGGGCGACATCGGTATTCGCTACGGGTACCAGCGCTTCTTGCCTGAGGTGATGCTCGCGGTGGTCGTGGTCCTGATCGCGCTGGTGCAGTGCATACAGAGCCTGGGCGATTGGCTCGTCAGGCGGCTGTCGCACCGCTAAGCCAAAGGTGCAGCAGCAACGCGCCGTTGCGCCCCTGTCCAAGGCACCCAGGCCTGCAACGGATGCGCCGGAAACCAAATCTGGCGGCATGGCGGTAGGCGGAGCCGCGCGCTGTCCACGCACACCGCGGCCGTTTTGACAAGCAGGCCGCGGATCGGCCATAATCGCGCGCTTTGGGTCGTTAGCTCAGTCGGTAGAGCAGCGGACTTTTAATCCGTTGGTCGCGCGTTCGAGTCGCGCACGACCCACCAAGGATTCATGCGGCTTTGCGCGGTTTCGCAGGGCCAGGCTCGGGCCCCCTGTGGGGTTGCCATCTTGGATGCATGCGAATGGGGCGTCTTCGGACGCCCCATTTCGTTGGCGTGGCGCCACGCGCTCGCGCCAGTGCCGCATCGGCCGGGGTTATTGCAGAGCGGGCGGCGCGGCCGCGTCCTGTGCCTGTTGTGGCCAGCGCTTGTACGCCCAGATCCACAGCAGGATGACGTTGACCACCGGGACGACGGCCAGGATCGCCCATGGGGCGGCGTGCCCGGTGCGGCGAACGACCCGGCCCAACGGCCAGAGGAAAATGAACCACATGGCGAGCATGGCCAGCCAGTACCAAATGCTGAACGATTCCATTGGAGTCCTCCCGGTCTGAAGCAAATCCTTCGGTGCGCAAATGGCCGCCTCACGACGGCCATTTGCTTGGTTCGCGCGCCCGGCACCGACGCGTCAAGCCTCGGTCGCGTCCTTGAGCTTGGCATCGGGCCCGTTGGCCTTGACCGATGCGATCCCTTTGTCGCGCGCCGCCGCGCTTGAGTACATCTCGCTACGGCCGATAATTTCCCCGTTGGCGGCTTTCAGCACGAAGTAGGGCGACCCGTTGGTGGCGGTCTTTCGTTCGTATCGCTCATCGTTGGGGGCGTTCTTGCGGACCGATTCGATACCGGCCAGGGCGTTGGCCTTGCTCACGTACCGCTCGCTCGTCAGGATAATTTGCCCATTGCCGGCTTTCAGGTTGAACATGAACTGATCGCCGCTACGCTTTACCTCATAAGTGCCGCTCATAGATGTCTCCATTTTGGTTTTTCGGCAGGGGCGCCGGGTGGCTACGAGGGGACACGTCCATGTCTCGGGCGCAGGGCCGATCCTAATGGACGGCGGCACCGCTGAGGCGGCAAATTGACCGGCGTGAGGAGTGCGTTTGCCGCACATTCGTATCCAAAATAGACAAACCGGTGATTTATGTATGAATTATTTGCTTTTGTTGAAATTTTTCTCTGTTGTGGCTCCGCCGGGCACCGCCGCTGCAAATATTGCCAGCCGCGCTCGTATGACGCCATAAGAATGGCCGCAGCATGCGGTCATTGACCAATTTGCGGCCTCTCTATGACTCGTTTATTGGAGATTGGCCCCCGATTGTTTGACGATGCCCGCCCACTTTTCGTTTTCCTTGTGGATGAAAGCTTCAAATTCCTGGGGGAGCATGATCATGGGATCCGACCCGATCTCGACAAGTTTGGCTTGCAATTCAGGTCGGCTAATCGCCTGGCGAACGGCAGAAGCGATTTTTTGGACCGCCTGATCCGGCATGCCGGCTGGGCCCAAGATTCCGTACCAGATCGTGATGTCGTAGCCAGGCACCCCGGCCTGTTCTATCGTGGGTACGCCGGGAAAAAGCGGCGAAGTCTTGGTGCCAGACACCCCGAGCGGGCGCACCTTGCCGGCCTTGGCCAGTTCGACATGGCTGGGGATGTTGTCGATCATCATGTCTATGCGCCCCCCCACGAGGTCGGTTACAGCGGGAGCCGATCCCTTGTAAGGGACGTGCGTCAGCTTGACCCCGGTAAGGGATTCGAGGACAACGCCGGCCAAGTGGCTGGAGCTGCCAACCCCGGAGGATCCGTAGGTGTATTTTCCCGGGCTGGCCTTGGCAAGCTCGACGAGATCCTTGACGGAAGTGACCGGCAAGTTGGGATTGACCACAAGTACATTGGCGGATTCCCCCACCGGCGCAATGGGCGTGAAGTCGCCGACGCTGTAGCGCAGGTTCTTGTACAGGTGTGGGTTAATGACCAGGGCGCCGGTCGTCGTAAAGAACAATGTATAACCGTCGGGTTTGGCGCTTGCCACGAATTGGGCGCCGATCGACCCAGCTGCCCCGGCACGGTTTTCGACAACGATGTTTGTGCCCAAGATGGGGCTGACCGCGCTGGCAATCAGCCGCGCCGTGGCATCGGTGCCCCCGCCCGAGGGAAACGGTACGACCAGCGTTATCGGTTTTTCTGGGAAAGCTGCGTGGCTGGCGCCAGCGATTCCCAATGCAATCCAGGCCAATAGTCTTGGAACGGTTCGTACTAAAGCAAGCATGTGACGTTCCCCTTAGGTGATGTTGCACAGTTGCGCAATGAGATCGGCCACGGGCAGCACATCTGCATACTTTTGCCCAATGTCGAAAAGGTTTACGGCGTGAGAAGTAGGCCCGCGGTCATACACACATTCCATTGGCACGGCGACCTTGAAGTTGAGCGAGAAGGCGTCCACGACTGTGCCGCGCACGCAACCGCTGGTTGTGCAGCCTGTCACGATGACGGTGTCGACTCTTTTGTCTATCAAGTGGCTGCATAGTGCAGTTCCAAAGAACGCGCTGGGATGCTTTTTAGGCACCAGTACGTTATCTGGCGTGGGGGCGATCTCCGCGACGAACTCGTATCCCTTGGCCGAGATATTCATGATGGATGGTACCTTTTCAGCCAGGCGTCCACCGTCATAGGCCTGCTTGGGCGCCACGTAGGGATAGAGCACTGGCCAGCCTTTCTCGCGAAACAGCGAAAGCAGGGGGACAATGGCGCCCACGGCATTCCACCCGGCTTCTCCGCATGAGGTGGGAAACTCCTTGATCGCTTCCCAGAAGGGCTGACGTCGTGTGCCGACGGTGCGATATTGCACGTCGATGATGAGCAAGGCAGGGCGGGTGCCCAGGCCGCTGGGACGGCCAAATCCGGCAGCTGCATAGGCGCGCTGTTCTTCCTCGCTGATAATGCTGTCCCAGGGTTTCATTGCTGTCCTCCCGTTGTGTCTTGTCGACACTGAGTCGACTCGACCGTACCGTCGTTGTGGCGAAACAGATAACGTCCGTCACCTGGCTGGCCAGTGAGGCGGCCATCCCTCATGATGGTTTTCCCGCGCAAGATTGTTTCCACCGGCCAGCCAGTGAAAGTCCAACCGTCATAAATGCTGTAGTCGGAATATGACAACAGTTCCTCATGTCGCACGGTGCGCTGCAGGTTCAGGTCGACCAGCGTCAGGTCCGCATCCAGCCCAGGAGCGATGTTTCCCTTGCGGCTATCGATGCCGAAAATGCGGGCAGGTGTACCGCAAATGAGCTGGGCGATGCGCTGCAGAGGCAGGCCGCGGCGGTGATATCCTTCGTGCAGCAAGACGGGCAGGATGGTCGCTGTCCCAGGGAAACCTTGCGAGGCTAGCCACAGGCTTTTTTCCTTGGTGGCTCGCTTGCGTGGACAGTGGTCGGAGGCAACCACGTCGATGGTGCCGTCGAACAGGCCTTCCCAGAGGGCATCCCTCTCCGCTTTGCTGCGAAATGGGGGATTGGCCTTGCCCATGCCGCCCAGGTCCATGTCGCTGGTGTGCGTCAGGTAGTGTGGGCAGGTTTCGACGTACACACGGTCGTAGCGACGGCGCCAATGCCTGACTTCATCCAGGCCCATTCTTGAACTCATGTGTGGAATGTAGATGGTCGCGCCGAGCTTTTCCGCAAAAAGCATCGCTTTGACCACCGATTCGGCCTCAGTAATCGGCGGCTTGATGGCTTCCCATTGCTGAAGATTGTCCAGGCCGACTTGCAATTGAGCGTTGCGTAGCCGGTTGACGATCTCAATGTTTTCGGCATGGCAAACGACGGTAACGCCGCCGATTTCCGCAGCGCGCTGCAGCAGCGCATAAAAATAGCCATCGTCTGTTCCGTCCAAGCCCAGGTAGCGTCCTTCCTCCCCCTTGAAATTCATGAAGTACTTGAATGAGGTGACGCCGCAGTTCTTGACGTAGGAAGGCAGATCCTGCAGGTGCAGTTCGGAGGCAGTGCTGAAGTGGAAACCGTAATCGGTGTGCACGCGTGACGCCGCGTATGCCTGCTCGCGTACAAAGACCTCCTCGTAGGCTTCGTTGTTCAGGAAATAGGCAAGTACCGTGGTAAAGCCGCCTATGGCAGCGTGGGCCGTTTCGGTCTGGTACTCCGTGATCTTTTCACCGAATCCGAAATGCATGTGCGCTTCGACCAAGCCCGGAAATACGTGCAGCCCGTCGGCTCGACGTTCGGCCACGGAATCCGGTACCGGGGTTTCTGGGGCAAGCAAGGCGGCAATCTTGCCGTCCATTACCAATATGTCCAGTGCTTGCGGACTGTGGTCGGTGCGTACGACGGTTCCACCGCGAATAACGAAATCTTTACGCATGGCCATTACCAGAAGAAGGCTGCAAGGCAGGGGAATAGGAGCATTCGGGAAACCCTGGAATATCTGCGGCAATCGCCGCGAGTTCCTCAGGAGGCACGCTGTCGACGATGCAAACCAGAAACCCATGTGGGGGCTCATCGCCTCCGACTGGCAACCGTTCGGGCGGCGCGAAGTATCCTTGCACGCCTTGCACGACCCAGAAGTAGCCATCGTTCATGTGAAGGATCCCCTTGCAGCGAAGGAACTTGCGGCCGAGACGGGCCATCGCGGTTTGCGTCCAGGCGGCATAGATATCCCACGACATTGGATCGCGCCCGAAGTGCAGCGTATGGGTGCGGACCCGTTGGTAGGTGGAACGGTGCAGGACGTGGCGCATCTTGCCCCCGACGTATGTGAGAAAAGGCCCAGGCGCATCGGCGCGCGAAGTATTGGTGTCGCTGGCTGTTGCTGCCGGATCGCTAAACCAGGAACTGATGCGCGTCCATGCCGGCACGCTGGGGTTGCCGCTTTTGTTGGCAAAAAGCGGTTCGGACGGCATGCTGGGATTCCAAAAGCTCAACGGCGCGTTCGGGTTCAGGGCATGCAATGCGTCAGCGAGCTCCTGGGTTGCACGTTTGCAGGCCTGATCCGTCTTGGTGATTGCAAGTCGATCGGCAAAAGCAATTTGATACCGCGCCTCGGGATACTTATCCAACGTGTTGAGGCCGGTGATTCCATCGGCCAGAGTCAACACTTGGGCCAATCGGCAACGGTTGCGAATCGAGGAGTCGCCGATCAGCGTTGCTACCAGCGGACCGGGGTGTGCCAGCCCGCTAGTTTCCACGAAAATGCTCGTGAAGGGTTCGACGGCGTTTGTGGCTTGTCGTGCAAACAGGTCGATCAGCGTGTCTCTCAGGCTGCCCGATGCCGCGCAGCACAGGCAACCAGACTCCAGTAGGACGACCTGGTCTTTCGCATTTCCAACCAACAAGTGATCGACGCCGACTTCTCCAAATTCATTGACAATGACAAGCGTCCCGGAAAAGGCCGTATTCCGAAGCACGGCGTTGATCAGCGTTGTCTTGCCGCTTCCGAGGAAACCCGTGATCAGAGTCACGGGAATGCGAGCGGACGAAGCCAGGCGGGTCATGGTCCAAGACAGCGGTCAGCGAACGGAGTTTTCTGGAGATGACGGAACGTCGTCGCGGTTCATAACCGTACGCACATGCTTGATAACCTCCTCGGGAGGGTGTGCATAGGTATAACCCCGGCGAGTGACGCTAATGCCGAGGGCCTTGAGGTCGGCCATCGCTTCGGCCATCTTGATATTGGCAGCTAGCCCGTCTATTACGGGCACATCGTCAATGCGCACCAGCCCAGCCCGGATGACCGCTTCGCTCAAGTAGAGCTGGCCGGGGATAATTGCTTCCGCCCCTTGTGCAATTACTTGGCGTGCGGCATCCGTAAAGGCTTCCACGATCTGCGTGCTGTCCGAAAGCCCCCGGCTGACCTGGTTGAAATCAGCGTCGATCAATTTGGTCGGCAAAGCACGTGAAGTCAAGCCGAGCCGTTGAATGCGCAGGTCCATCATTTGCTCGAATCCCCGTTCGAATACGAGTATGGCAAAGCGCGTGCCCATGCAGCACGCAAAGTGCATAGCCGATTCGCCGTAGCCGACGACGGGAATGTCGACCAGCGCACGCGCTTGTTCCAGTGCCGGATCCTGGACCGACCCGATGGCAAAAACGTCGTAGCCCCCAGCCTGGGCGCGTAGCGCGTTATCCAGGATAAATTGCTCAGTCATGGCGGCGACGTAGGGATACCGGAGCATCGACGATGGTACGTTTTGCCCATATATGCCTGCAGGCATGCCGACGAAATCTACCTGCACGCCGGCGCGGGCAATGGCTGCGCAGCGCGCCTTCATGCCGGAAAAGTACGCTGGCGTGCGATTCATCTCGATCAGGCTTTGAAAGAGTATTTTCATGCGGCATTCTCCCCGTGTGCCCGGACCAGCATCGCGCGCAGTGTCTCCGGCCAAGGGCGGTGCGCAAGCGGGCTGTCGCCATCCATGATTCGCGTCGCTACTTCGAGCAATGCAGGGTAGACAGGCGCTGTCAGCTGGGCGATTTTGTCCAGGAATTCCTGGCGCGAGAATGGGCGATCGGCCCCACCGCGTGCAGACAGGCATTCTCCGACCACTTTGGACCCGTCGGAGAAATACACCTCGATGCGAGCCGGCCGGTCATTGGGCGCCGGCGGAACGGGGCCTGGCCATGGCTCCATGCTGACTCGCTCGCGCAGCGTTTGCGTTGCGGCATCCGAGATCGTGTCGCTATGGAACGCCTGCGCTCCGCCTTGGCCAGTCAGCAGCGCGGTCGCGATGGCATGCGCCATGGAAAACTTCGCCGATAGCGTGTTGTGCGGCTTTGGATTCTGCAAGGGGAGGGCAAGGTCATGCGTCAGGACGTGTATTTGCGTGATGTTGTCTACACCCTTTTCCCAAACCGACGAGCGAATATCGAGAACGGCCTCGATCGCGGCATGCAGATGTTGGCAGCATGCATACATCTTGGTGTACCCATGCGTGACCGCCCAAGATTGACCTAATTCCTCGGTCAGTACCTCTGGCTGGAAGCTTCCGCGTAGTACGGTGCAGTAAACGTCGTACAGGCTGCCCGCCGTGCCAGTGATTCCTGCTGGTGCCCAGTCGGCGAGATTCATCCCTGTTCGAGCACCCACGCCGGCCCATACATTGCGCACCAGCGCACCTAGGGCGAGATGGTTTCTCGGCGCCGGCGTGATCAAGGTCGCGGCCGAACCAGCTAGGTTTGACAGCTGTGACGCTGGCAGGCGGCGGTGCAACGCCACCGCCATTGCAGCTCCGAGAGCCGCGAATCGGCCATGCGATTGCATGACGGCCGGTTGTTGGGAAAATGCACGGGCAATGCGGGTGATTAGCTCATACGCTACGGCGAGCGTCGCGATGAGGGTATTGGTCGGTACCGGGTCAGTTTCCGCGCTGGCCAGCAACGCCGGCAATACATAGAGCCCGGCGTGACAGGGCGTCGTGCGATATCCTTCGTCCAGTTCTAGCCAATTTGCCGATACGGCGTTGACGAGTGCGGCCGTTTCGGGGTCGGCCTTGGCGCCGGGTCGGCAAAAGACCGTACAGGCGTGGCTACTACTGTTTTTCATGAGCGTGGGATATGCCTGTCTGAATTCCGGTTCAGTCCAGGCTCCGACCATTGCCGAAATGTCGTCGAACAATATTTGCGCGGCACGGCGCATCGCCGCGTCCGGAACGTCTTCCGGTTTCAATGCAGCGGCCCAGGCAAACAACTGGTGCAGGCTTTCTTCGCAAACTAAGCGTGCGTGTGTGGCGTCAGCCGGCGACGACATGTTTGTCTCCTTGCTTAGGAGAATGGGTTTGCGAGCGACGTGGCGGCGTGATCGCCGGCGATGAGCCCCAATCCGTACGCGCTCAGCAAACCGTTTCCGGACAAGTATCCTTCCGGCCGGTCCCCGGACAAGCCCGCTGCCGTGCCTCCGCCGGCGTATAGATTGGGGATCACCGAACCATCCTGTCGTAGCACGCGTGCGTGGACATCCACTACCAAGCCGCCTTGCGTGTGAACCATTGCGCCGGTGATAACGGCGCCGTAAAACGGCGCTTCGGCCGGCACGGGCAGGGGCGCTCGCCCGAAGGGATCAGGCGCGTCGCCGCGGCACTGGGCGAAGCTGCATTCGAGGGCTTGCATCGGTATCTTGAACAAGGCGGCCAGCTCGGCCAGCGTTGGTGCTGATTTGATGGCGCCGGATGCCACGGCATCTTTCCAGTGATCCAACCGCGCCACGACATCGACGACGCGCTGGTCGAAGATGGCCACCGCCGTCCGATCGGGTTGGGACAAGACATGCCGCGCAAATTCCGAGTAACCCTGGTCTTCGCGGGCAAAGCGCTGTCCCAGTCGATTGACGATTACGGCACCCAGTTGGGGAATTTCGGGAACGAGTCGCGTGCCATAGCCTGCGCACACGAGGCCATGCGCCTGGTAGCCGCTCATGTGGGCAACCGCGGCACCGAGTTCGATTCCCCAGCGTATGGCGTCTCCCGTGTTGCCTTGCACGCCGATCGACTCGACGCCGTTCATCTCCGGGATATAGCGGCGGATCATGTCCTGGTTCGAACCGAAGCCGTCGCAGGCAAGGATGACGCGTCGTGCCCCGATGCGCTGCTCGGTTTGCATGCCGGCACGCACACCGATGACCGCACCGCAGCCGTCGGTGATCAGGCCCGTGCCCGGTGTTCGATCGGCGTAAGTGATGTTATCGGTTTCACTTATCGCGCGGCGCAGGGCCTGGATAAGAGGCGCACCGGTGCGACCTGGGCCGTTGTGCAGGCGCATGGCGGAAAAGCCGTAGCGGCTGGCGTCCGTATTGAGCTCCATCGGGACACCAAGGTCTTCTTCAAATATGCGGATGATTTCCGGCGATCGGTCGCATAGCGTCCGAACAATTTCGGAATTGGCCTGGTAGCCGCTTTTGCGCAGGATGTCGTTGGCCATCTGTTCGGACGAGTCAACCACTCCCGCGCGACGTTGATGTTCGGTAGGGGCGGCCGGAACCGATCCGCTGGCGATTTCGGCGTTGCAGCCGTGTCGGGAATCTTTCTCCAGCAGCACGACGTCCAGGCCGCGCAGCCCGGCCCTATAGGCAGCCATCAGCCCGCATGCGCCACCCCCTACGATGACGATGTCGGCTTCGTAATCAAAACTCCGTCCGCCCATTGCTATTGTTGGATCTTGATGTTGGCTTTCCTGATCAGCTCGCCCAGGCGCTGATAATCATTCTTGACGAAATCGGCGAACTGCTCTGCGTTCATGTCCGAAGCGGGGTCCATGCCCTGCTTGAGAAATCGCTCGCGTAGATCCCCTGACAGAGCTTGGTTGACTGCTGCGTTGATCTTTTCGATAACTTCTTTGGGCGTGCCGGCGGGCGCGAAGATGCCGTACCAGGTGCCGGATTCGTAGTCGGCGATTCCTAATTCTTTGACAGTGGAAATATTGGGCAACGGCGTCGAACGGCGACTGCCTGTCACTGCTAGGATTCTTATTCGGTCGGAATCTGCGTGCGGCATGGCATATGGAATGTCGGCAAACGCAAATTGCACCTCGCCGGCAAGCACGGCATTCATTGCCGGTCCCATACCCTTGTATGCGACGTGCAAGAACTTGACGCCAGTGACGGCGCTTAACATCTCCCCCGCCAGGTGAGGCGCGCCGGCAATTCCCGATGTGCCGTAGCTCACGGTGCCCGGATTTCGGCGGGCAAGATCTAGTAGCTGCTGCAGCGACGATACGTTGGTGGATCGATGGGCCACGATGGCGTACGGTGTCTTGACGACGAGTGCCACGGGAACGAAGGCCTTACTTGGATCGACCCGAAGGTCGTACAGGTGGGGTGCTGCGACCATGGGGCCCGCTGCGGCAAACAGCAGTGTGTAGCCGTCGGGCGTGGAATTGGCTACGTCGAGATTCGCGATCGTGCCGTTGGCGCCGGGTTTGTTTTCTAGGACGATGGGTTGCCCGAGGATTTTCTCTAGTTCAGGCGCTAGCGGTCGGGCGACGGCGTCGCTGCCGCCGCCTGGCGCGAACTGCTGGACCAGGCGGATGGGCTTGTCAGGGTATGCCGATGCCGCCACCGCTGGCATCAGCGATATCGCGATGAGCAATGCAGCAGACTTGAAGTTGCGCGACATGTTTCTTTCTCCGAAGTGACGAGGGCTTTAAGCCTTATGAGGCCTGGCTTTCCAACGCGGCAGGCAGAATCTGCTGCATTGCCGTGCGCGCGATGGAGAGATAGTCGAGCATGGTTTCGGCGGCTTTTTCGGAGTCGCCCGATTTCAAGTGCTGGCCGATCTTCTCCATGTACTCCAGCACAGTGACCTGGCGTTGCGGGTCGCCCAAGCTCAGGATCTGCAGCGACCGAACCAAGCCCGCATACAGTTCCACAGCCGAAACCAGCCTCTTGTTGTGGACCAGGGCGAGCCAGGTTGCCCGGAAGTCGTGGTTGGCCGCTATGAATTCTTCGCTGTCGCCTTGCTGCACCGCGCGCCTTGCTCGTTCGATCGCGTCCTGTACACCTTTAAGGCGTGACGGCTGCTGTTTGACTGCTGCAGCCGCCATGCGTATGGCGTCCGTTTCGAGCAGGACGCGCAAGTGACAGATTTCTTCGATGTCTTCCTTCGTTAGCAGCGGTACCGCAAAGCTGCGGCCCCTTGTTTCAAGGAAGCCTTCGCTTGCGAGGCGGGTCAGCGCCTCACGGACAGGTGTGCGCGACACGCCTAAGCGGGATGCCAGGACGCTTTCCCGCAAGACCTCCCCCCAGCGAACGTTGCCTGACCATAGGTAGGACCGTAGTTGTCGGTAGACACGTTCACTAAGTAAATCAATGGGTTGGAGCTTTTCCAGGAAGTCTGTCATAGGCCGATGCCGTGCTTGCGGACAGGAATACCCAATACATACCAATCAATACTGAGTTCAGTATACCAAAATTTGAGCACCGTATTCGGTATACATTTTTTTCGCGCGTAGTGTCCCATCTCAATCCCAACGGAAGGGGCGACGGGGGCAGCCACTGCAGCACTCTGCTGTTACGACAGAGCCTCCTCCTCTACCCCATAGATGCTGCGCCCGCCGTATCCAGCCGACGCCTGCCGCTCCCGTTCGATGAATGCCGGCAAGGACGGCCCGCGGGCATAGCGCTCCAGGCGCCGGGCCTGTTCGTCCAACCGGCGCAGCGCCTGCAGTCGCTCGTCGTTGCCCAGCTTGGCGCTGGCGACGGCGGACTTGAGCACTTCCAATGTCTTGTCGTAGACGTCGCACGGCACGGCGTAGGGGTGCCTGTCCTTGCCGCCGTGGGCAAGCGAAAACCTTGCCGGGTCAGTGAATCGGCACGGGGCGCCGTGCACGACTTCGGCGACCATGGCCAGCGACAAGATGGTGCGTGCGCCGACGCCCGGCACCCGCAGCAGGTCGGCGAAGTCTTTGGGACCGCGGTCGGCGGCGGCTGCCAGGGCGCCGTGCAGGCGCCGCAGGTTGACGTCCGATGGCCGGACGTCGTGATGGGCGGGCAAGTCCAGGTGGGGCAACGCAAGTTGCAGGCCGGCATTGACGTCGCCGGCTGGTGGCCGCGCGAGCGCCGTCGCAAGGATCGAAAACGCTTCGTCCTGCGCGCAGCCATGTGTGGCACGGTCGCCGGCCGCGCGGCGGTTGGCTGGCCGGCTGCTTGCCAGTGCGGCGGCTTGCTCGACGATGCGGTCCGGTCCGAGTTCGTGCAGCAAGGTCAACTGCCCCCGGCGCGACGCCTCGGCGCGCGGGTCGGTCAGGTTGACGATGCGGCCTTGGCCGATGCCGTCGATGGCAGTGTGCGGTGCGTCGACGAAGCTTTTGAGGTTCTCGGACAGCCAGTGATAGCGGCGCGCCCGCCGGTTGGCACCATTCATGCCCTGCTGCACCACGACCCAGCGCCCGTCGTCGGTGACGATGAAGCCGTGTAGGTAAAGGTCGTAGCCATCTTGGACGGCGGCGCTGTCCACCTTGGCGACCAAGCGGCTGGCGCCGGCGAGCGCATCGCCGTCGAAGCCGACGCGCTCGCCGATCGCAGCCAGCTCTTGTGGAGTCTTGCGCGAATGGGCACCACGGCCGCCGCAGACATGGATGCCCAGTTCGTTGGCCAACGGCGCCAGGCCGCGCTTGAGCGCCCCGATCACGCTGGTCGTGATGCCAGAGGAGTGCCAGTCCATGCCCATGACCGCGCCGAAGCACTGGAACCAAAACGGGTGCGCCAACCGGCGCAGGAACTCGTCGCGGCCGTAGTGGTGGACGATGGCCTGGGTGATGACCGCGCCCAACCGGGCCATGCGCTGGCCCAGCCATGGCGGGACGCGCCCGCCGTGCAGCGGAAGGTCTGCGCTGCCCGCGCGTCGCATGATGTCTCCGCAAGCCCAAAGATTCGACCGGGTTTTATAGCATTGCGAACCTCTTTACACACCTGTAACGCGTAGGGAAACAGTCCCTGCCGCGATGGGGGGTTATTAATGTCGCCGTGCGGCGCGAGCGCACGGCCTTCTTGAACACTGACAACGCCCAGGCCTGGCCTCGCCCGGCGGCCGGTTGCGACCGGCCTATCAGAGGGAGAAGGGAGATATGCAAGCACTGAAGCGTTGGGCTGGGCCCTGCCTGCTGGCCGGGTCCCTTGCGCTGCTGGCCGGCTGCGCCAGCCGCGTTGGCGGTGATGCCGTCGTCGATGTCCCGGGATTGAGCCAACCGGTGGAAATCCTGCGCGACAAGCACGGCGTGTCGCACATCTATGCGCAGAACGAGCATGACCTGTTCTTCGCGCAGGGGTTTGCCGCCGCGCGCGACCGACTGTGGCAGCTGGACCTGTGGCGCCGTCGCGGCGAAGGCAAGATGGCCGAACAGTTCGGCCCGCGCTTCATCGAGCAGGACCGGGCGGCGAGGCTTTTCCTTTACCGGGGCGACCTGCAGGCTGAATTTGCCAGCTACCATCCGCGCGGCCAGGCGATCCTGACCGCGTTCGCCAAAGGGATCAACGCCTACGTCGACTGGGTACGCGCCAACCCGGAGCGCTTGCCGGAAGAGTTCCGGCTGACCGGCACGCTGCCCGGATACTGGCGGCCGGAAACGTCGCTGATCCGCATCTTCGGCCTGACGCGCAACGTCACCAGCGAGGTCAGGTTGGCGCGCCAGATCGCCGCGCTCGGGGTCAACGCGGTGCAGGACCTCACCGTGATGGAGCCGCCGATGGCGCTGCAGGTTCCGGCGGGCCTGGACGTGCGGGCAATTCCGGCCAACGTGCTCGACACCTACCGGCTGGCGCGCGACGGGCTGCCGTTTACGGCGGCCGATTTTCCCAACAGTCCACTGGGGATGGGCGAGCGCGCCGAGCTCGCCGAAAAGCTGTCGGCTACCAAGCTGGCCTCGCTCGATCCGACGTTCGATGCCGATGCGCCGCGGTATGAAAGCAACAACTGGACCGTGTCGGGGCAGCGCACCGCCACGGGCAAGCCTATCCTGGCGGGCGACCCCCATCGCGCCATTACCATGCCGTCGCTGCGGTACATGGTGCACTTGAATGCCCCAGGCTGGAACGTCATCGGTGCGGGCGAGCCGGCGCTGCCCGGCGTGTCCATGGGGCACAACGACCGCATCGCCTTCGGCCTGACGATTTTCTCCTTCGCGGACGAAGAAGACCTTTACGTGTACGACACCAATCCGGCCGACCCGAACCAGTATCGCTACGCGGGCCGGTGGGAGCCAATGCGCACGATAGAGGAGGTCATCGAGGTACGCGGACAGGAGCCGGTGCGGCGCACGCTGAAGTTCACGCGCCATGGGCCGGTCATCCACGAGGACCCGGCCAACCGCAAGGCGTACGCACTGCGCGCCGCATACCTCGAATTTCCCGGCACGGCGGCCTATTTGGCCAGCCTGCGGCTGAACCAGGCGCAGAATTGGCAGGAATTCGTGCAGGCCATGGAGCGCCACTTCACGCCCAGCGAGAATATGGTCTATGCCGATGTCGACGGCAACATCGGCTGGTTCGGCGGCAGCATTGCGCCCATCCGGCCGCGCGCGGACTGGTCCGGCATGCTGCCCGTGCCCGGCGATGGCACGTTCGAATGGAAAGGATATTTGGACCCGTCGGCGCTGCCGCGACGCTTCAATCCGCCGCAGGGCTATATCGCCACGGCCAACGAGTACAACCTGCCCAATGACTACCCCTACAAGGAGATGTCCGCGCGCTCGTGGGCCGAACCCTATCGCGCCATGCGCATCCACGAGGTGCTGGGCGCGGGCGATGCGGTGACGGTGCAGTCTGCGCAGCAGTTGCAGTTCGACAACTTGTCCGTGCTGGCCCGCCGCCTGCTCGAGTACGTGCGTCCGCTCGAATCGAACGACGCGCGCGTGGCCGAAGGGTTGCGCCTGCTCAAAGACTGGGACGCGCGCACTGAAACCGATTCGACGGCGGCGACCGTGTATGAATTCTGGCTGGCGGAAGTGGTCGAGCGTGTCACGGCGTTGTACGTGCCGGCCAACGCGCGGCAGGTTTTCGGCTCGCTTTCCACGGTCAAGGTGCTGGAAAAGCTGGCCAACCCAGATTCGGCCTTCGGACCGGTGCCGCTGCAAGGGCGCGACGCGTTGCTGCTGGCGGCGCTGGCCGATGGAATGGCCAAGTTGCAGGCCAAGCTGGGTAGCGATTCCAGCCAATGGCAGTGGGGACGACTGCATCACATCCAGTTTGAACACCCGTTGTCACCGGTCCTCAAGCCCGAGTTGGCCAAGGCGTTTGCCACGCCGCGCTATCCGGTGGCCGGCGACAACGAGACGGTGCATCGTGCCACCTTCCGCCGCTCGGATTTCCGGGTGACCAGCGGCGCGTCGTACCGCCAGGTCATAGACGTGTCGAATTGGGACAATTCCGTGGCCCAGAACGTGCCGGGGCAGTCGGCGGATCCGCGCAGTCCCTATTACAAGAACCTGATCGAAGGGTGGGCGACCGGCAAGTATTTCCCCATGGCGTTTAGCCGCGCCAAGGTCGAAAGCGAGCTGGGCGATGCGCTGACGCTGCGGCCTTCGGCGGGCCGGTAGGGCGGTGCGCACGGCCAGGCCCGGGGGCTGGCCGTGCGCTATCATCCGCGCCATGATCAAGCGCCTGCCGCGCTCCTGCGCGGCAGCTTCCCCCATGGACTATCCACGACGGAGCACCCCAAGCATGAGCGGCGCCCGAACGACCTCGGGGAGCCGCGTCGTGCGCATGGCCGACGTTGCCGCAGCGGCCGGCGTATCGTTGATGACAGTGTCGCGGGCGTTGCGCCAGCCCGAAAAGCTGTCCGAGAAAACCCGCAACCTGGTCCTGGAAACGATACGGCGGATAGGCTATGTGCCCAACGGCATCGCGGCCAGCCTGGCTTCGAGCCGCTCCAGCGTAGTCGGCCAGATCGTCCCTAGCATCCAGAATTCCCTGTACGCCAACACCGTGCAGGGAACGGCCGACGTGCTCAAGACCGCCGGCCTGCACCTGCTATTGGCCGACAGCGGCCATTCGATGCAGGAAGAAGAGGCGCTGATTGCCACGCTCATTTCGCAGCGCGTGTGCGGACTGATCTTGCACGATACCCACCACACGCCGCGGGCGTTGCAAATGATCCGGCAGGCGGGCATCCCTGTGGTCGAGACGGGCGACATCGTGCGCCGCCCGACCGATATGGTGGTGAGCTATTCCAACTACCAGGCGGCCAAGGCCATGACCCTGCATTTGGCCGCCCGCGGTTATCGCAACATCGGCTTCGTCAGCCTGCCGGTCAAGACCAACCGGCGGGCCCGCGAGCGGTTGCGCGGCTACTGCGCCGCCCTCAAGACCCTTGGTCGGGCGCGAAACCCCTTGCTCGTGGCCGAGGCCGAGCCGGGGTTGACGGCCGGTGCGCGCGCGATGACGGAGATGGTTGCGCGTATGCCGCAGGTGGATGCGATCTTTTTCGCCGGTGATGTGCTCGCGGTGGGCGCGCTGTTCGAGGCGCAGCGCCGCGGCTGGAAGGTGCCCGGCCGCATCGCGATTGCCGGCTTCGACGACCTGGACATCCTCAACCATACGGTGCCGCGCCTGACCTGCCTGAAGCTGCCCAGGCTCGAAATCGGCCGGCGCAGCGCCGAGCTGCTGCTTGACCGGTTGCGCGGCGGCGAACCCGGCCGCACTGTCGTCGACCTCGGTTTCGAGATCATCCAGCGCGACAGTACCTGAGCGGACCGGGCCGGCGCGGCTTGCGTGCGCATGGTGATTGGCGCGATAATGTTAACGCTATCATCACGCGGCGCGACGCCGAATGGGCGGCGGGATACGCATGCCGCCATAACAGGACGAACACGAAATGAAGGGCAAGACCGCACTGATCACCGGCTCATCGGGCGGGCTGGGCTACGCCATGGCGCAAGGCCTGGCACGCGCCGGCTGCCATGTCGTGCTGCACGGCCTGGAACCGGTCGACGCCATGGCACCGCGCTGCAGGGAACTGGCCAATGCCCACGGCGTGTCTGCCATCTACGTGCAGGCCGACTTGGCCGATCCGCAGGCCATCGGGCGGCTCATGGACGAGGCGCAAGCCCGGGCAGGCGGGGTCGATATCCTGGTCAACAACGCCGTGGTGCGTCACTACGCGGATACGGCGGAATTTCCGGTTGACAGGTGGGACCGTGCCCTCGCAGTCAACCTGTCGGCGGCGTTTCACACCATCCGGCTTGCCTTACCGGGCATGCGCGCGCGGGGCTGGGGGCGCATCATCAACATGTCGTCGGTCTACGGCACCCGCGCGGTGGTCAACCGCATCGACTACGTGACGACCAAGACGGCGCTACTGGGCATGACGCGCGTGGTCGCGCTGGAGAACGTCGGGCGTGGCATCACCTGCAACGCCGTTTGCCCGGGTTCGGTGCTGACTCCCGACACGGACGCGCGGGTCAACAAGCTGATGGCCGAGCACGGCCTGGACCGCGACGCAGCCACCCGGCGTTTCCTGGCCGGCAAGCAGCCGTCGCAACAGTTCATTCCCGCCTCGGACGTCGCCGAGCTCGTCGTCTTCCTGTGCGGGCCGGCAAGCGCGCATATCACGGGCGCAATGCTGCCGGTCGAGGGCGGCTGGCTCGCGACCTGACCGGCTGATCGCCGCGTCCGGAGTCGGTTTCCCGGGGATGGGGTGCCGGGGGGGCGGCTGCTTTTGCAACGAAACGTGCGGGTCCTCCTGTCGCACGCGGCACGTGGCTCCAGCCCCCCAGCGGTGGCAGGCGCCGCTTGCCGCGGCGCCTGGCGCGCCCGAATCCCCCGCCCTGGTCGCGATCGCGGCCAATATCGCGTAACACAATAGGGGAAACGATCACCGCGCCGCGGCGTGGCGGCCGGTGGCGGGCGCGTATAGTCGTCGACAGGCGCTGCCTGTGGGGGCGGGGGGGACCGAACCGGAGACCGGCGTGGCATGGCTCAAGGCGCTGCATATCGCATCGCTGCTCGCATGGTGCGCGGGCCTGCTGTATCTGCCCGGGCTGTTCGCCGCCTCGCGGGGGGCGGACATGGCACGGCTGCGTCGCTTGCACATGGCGATGCGGTTCACCTTCGTGGCGGTGACCTCTCCTGCGGCGATCGTGGCGATCCTGTCGGGCGCGGCGTTGGCTGCGGTCACCGCTGCCCAGGGTGGGTGGCTGCTCGCCAAGCTGGGCGCGGTCACCGCCATGGTGGTGTTTCACTTGTACTGCGGCCACCTGGTGACGCTGTTGGATACGTCCCCGCGATTGGGCAGGCGCCCGCGTTCATCGTGGCTTGCCGGCGTGCCAGCGGCGCTGATGGCAGCGGTGTTTTGGCTGGCATTGGCCAAACCCTTTTAGACCCGCTGTTGGATGGGGGGATCTTGCTCGTCGTCGTGGATGCCAACCTGATGCTCGAAGACGAGTTTGCCGCCAAACCAGCCGGCAGCCGCCACCAGCGCGGCACCGAGGGTGGACAGATACAGCGCCGAGGCATCGACCTGATGCATGGGCGGCCGGATGCGCGACAGCCAATTGATGAACTCCACGGCCAGCAGCATGACGGCCACGACGAAATGGCTCCAACCGGCCGCGCGCCGCCTGATGCCGGCCACCGCCAGCAGCTCGACGGTTCCCGCCAGGCCCGCGACCGCGCCCATCAGCGTACCCATCCCCAGCAGCCAGGTCGATGCGCGGGCCCAGAATGGATCGCCAAGGAACCAGTATGTCCAATCCGTGCCCAGTGCTCCGATGAAAAACGCGATGGGAAAGGTCACCAGCATCGGGTGCATGGGATGGCGGGCGATTGCCACCTGGGTGGTCGTGCCCATGGGCACCGGTTTGCTGAAGCGTTCCATGCGCGGCGCTCCGTTGCGTTGAGCGGGACGGCGAAAGTCCTTGCCGCTTCAACTTACCACAGCGCGTGGCGCTGCGTCGCGGCGGCGTGCGTCTTGGCGCTGTCGGCCGGTTGCGTGCGCGGTCCGCTCTCGGTGCTGGACCCGGCGGGACCAGCCAGCGCGTCGGTGGCACGCGCGTGGTGGACGATGGCGGCTGCCGCCGCGCTGATACTGGCCGTCGTCATGACGCTGGCCGCCGCGGCGTTTTTCAGGCGCCAAGCCGCGCGCGAGCGCACGCCGTGCCGTGCGCTCATCGTGGCCGGCGGCATAGTCGTGCCCGCCATCCTGCTGGCGGCCTTGCTGGCATATGGCTTGCGCGCCGGGCAGGCGATGCTGCCGATGGCCAACGAAAGGGCGTTTCGCGTGGACATCACCGCGCATCAATGGTGGTGGGAAGTTTCCTATCCGGATGCGCCAGGCGGGCCGCTCTATGCGGCCAACGAAATCCACATCCCGGCCGCGCGCATGGTGCACGTGCGCGTCAGGTCTGCGGACGTGATCCACAGTTTCTGGGTGCCTCGGTTGGGCGGCAAGATCGATGCCATTCCGGGACGAACCAACGTCATCCGCCTGCTGGCTGATGCGCCGGGGGAATACCGGGGCGCTTGCGCAGAGTTCTGTGGAACCCAGCATGCGCGCATGGGCATGCAGGTAACGGCACATGCGCCGACCGGCCTGGATCGGCATTTGCGCGCGCTGGGCGCGGCCGGACCGCCAGCGGGCGGCAACCCTGCCGCGCGCACCTTTGCCGCCCATTGCCAAGCCTGCCACAGCCTGGATCCGCGCCAGCCAGGCCATGGGGGACCCAATTTGGCGGGCTTGCGCTTGCGCGCGACACTAGGCGCGGGCGCAGTCGCCGCCGACCACGAGTCCTTGCTGCGGTGGTTGCGTGATCACCAGCGCATCAAGCCGGGCAACCGGATGCCTGCGACGCAACTGGATGCCGAGGCGCTGGAGCGCGTCGCGGCCTACGTGTGGGGTGACCGATGACCGAGGGCCGCGCGCGCGATGCGTCCGGCGCCGTCGCGCTGCACCACGCCTTGCAGCGCGATTGGGCCAACCCGCGGGGATGGCGGACGTTATCTGCGGTCAATCACACCACGATGGGGCTGCGCTTTATCGCGACGTCGTTCGCGTTTTTCCTGATCGGTGGGGTGTTGGCCATGTTGCTGCGCACGCAGCTGGCCACGCCGCATAACGCTTTTCTCGATGCGTCGCGTTACAACCAGGTTTTCACCATGCACGGCACGGTGATGATGTTCCTGTTCGCCATCCCGATGCTGGAGGGTTTTGCGCTGTATCTATTGCCCAAAATGCTGGGCTCGCGCGACCTTGCCTACCCGAGGCTGGGTGCCTATGCCTATTGGTGCTATCTGTTCGGCGGCCTGATTCTGATCGGGGCGATGGCTGCAGGTCTGGCGCCCGACGCCGGCTGGTTCATGTACACGCCGCTGTCAGGACCGAGTTTCAGTCCGGGCATCAACGCCGATGTGTGGCTCATCGGCGTGACCTTTTCCGAGATTTCGGCGGTTTGCGGCGCCGTCGAGCTCATGACGACCATCCTGACGCAGCGCGCCGCTGGCATGGGGCTGGCGCGCATGCCGTTGTTCGCCTGGTACATGCTGGTGACTGCCGGCATGATGCTGATCGGTTTTCCCCCGCTGATCCTCGGCAGCGTGCTGCTGGAGTTGGAGAGGGCCTTCGGTTGGGCGTTCTTCGACCCAGGGCGCGGCGGCGATCCCTTACTCTGGCAGCACCTGTTCTGGATGTTTGGCCACCCGGAGGTCTACATCATCTTCCTGCCTGCGGCGGGGATCGTCTCCACGCTGGTGCCAGTGTTCGCGCGCCGGCCGCTGGTGGGCCATGGCTGGGTGGTGGCCAGCGTGGTCGTGCTCGCGCTGCTGAGCTTTGCCCTGTGGGCGCATCATATGTTCACGGTGGGCATCTCCCATCTGGCGCAATCGTTTTTTTCCGTCGCCAGCATGCTGGTGGCCGTGCCGACGGCGGTGCAAGTCTTTGCGTGGATTGCCACGTTGTGGGCGGGGCGGCCGGTATGGCGCCTGCCCATGCTGTACTTGGCGGGGTTCTTGTGCGTGTTCGTGGCGGGCGGGCTGACGGGCGTCATGCTGGCGCTTGCGCCGTTCGATTGGCAGGCGCACGACACGCACTTCGTCGTGGCGCACCTGCACTATGTGCTGGTGGGAGGCATGGTGTTCCCGCTCTTGGCCGCGGCTTACTACTGGATGCCGCACGTTACCGGGCGCATGCCTTCCGAACGCATGGGGCAATGGGCGTTTTGGCTGATTTTCCTGGGCTTTAACACCACATTCCTGGTGATGCACTTGACCGGCCTGATCGGCATGCCGCGGCGTGTCTATACGTACGACGAGGCGACAGGATGGGGGCCGTTGAACCTCGTCTCGTCAGTGGGCAGTTTCGTCATGGCGGCGGGTTTTGCGGTCTTTCTACTGGACGTGTTCCTGCATGCGCGCATCGGCCGGCGCGCACCGCACAACCCTTGGGGAGCGGGCACCTTGGAGTGGGCCATGCCGGTGCCCGCGCCGGTGTACAACATCGCAAGCGTGCCGCAGGTGTCCGGACGCGAACCACTATGGGATGCCCCGGCATTGGGCGCGCGCATGGCCGCCGGCCGTTTCTGGCTGGGCAGGGCGGTCGCGGGCAGGCGAGAAACACTGGGCGTGGACATGGTTTCGGGCGCGCCCACGCACATCGTGGACTTGCCCGGCCCAAGCTGGCTACCGCTGGCTGCCGCGGCGATGACCGGCCTGTTCTTCGTAGCGCTGCTTTTCAAGCTCTATTGGCTGGCGCCGCCCGCCGCGCTGGCGGCGCTGGCTGTGGCGCTGCGCTGGGCGTGGCGAAGTGGCTGCCGCCATGACACGCCGATTGCGGCGCAGGCGCCAGGCACGCCGCTGCCGCTACATTACGCTTGCCGCAATGCGCCCGGTTGGCTGGGCATGCTCTTCGCTTTGACAGCGGATGCCGCAGTGCTCGCTTCGTTATTGTTCGGGGGCGCGTATCTGCGGTTTTTTGCTCCTGGGTGGTCCCCGTCCGAGGCCCTGCCGCATGCAGCGGGGGCCCTCTCTGCAGTAGCCGCAGTGGCGATCGTGGCAAGCCGATGGGCGGCGACGCGCGCATTGCGCATGGCCCGGGACGGACGCGACTGCGCGCCATGGCTGGCAAGCGTGGCGTTACCTGGCACGATTTGCTGCTTGGCGTGGTGCTGGCTGTTTGCCGCGCTGCCGCCGGCCACCGCCCATGCCTATGGTGCAACCACTCGAGCGCTGGCTGGCTACGTTGCGATACACGCGGGGCTTGCAGTAGTGATCAGCCTGCATGTGGCGTGCCGGGCGCGGTGCGGCTACGTTTCGAGTCACCGCAGCTTGGAGCCCAGGGTCGTCCGGCTGTGGTGGGATTACACGACGGCTTGCGTTGCGCTTGCGCTGGTCACGCTGTGGCTGCCCGTGATCCTCACCCCGCACGGCTGAAGGGCGGCAGCCGCCACGTGCACGGGATGTCTTTGCCGGCCCCGTCGCCGCCGCGTCGAATCTAGCCGGCCGAAGGCGCTTGCACGCGCCAGCAGCCGGCTGCGCGACCGACTTGCCAGCCATAAAAATGCGCCAGCTGCTCGACTTCGGGCCAATGCACGGCATCAGGCTGGTCTTGCGCGGGTAGCGGCTTTGCCGTGGCGAGCGTCGTCGGCAGGCTGGCCTGGATCTGGCCGGGAGCCGGGCATTCCAGCAACATTTCGGTGCTATCGGGCATGGCGTCGACGGCGTGCAGCAGCCAGGCCAGCAGGACGTATCGAGCAGGAAACTTCGCCACGAGAAAAGGCCCCGGCGCATCGGCGAGGCGGATCCGCTTGCCGGCGGTGAACAGGTGCGTGAACACCAGCTTGCGGCTCTCGTTGATCGCCTCGTCCAGCCTTACGGTCTCGGCGTCGTCGCGTAGCCACGCGTCTAGCGAGCGCAACGCATCGACGCCTTCGTCCAAGAGCAGGTCGAGGTCGGCCAGCAGTTCGCGCGAGCGTTCCTGCGTGTCCGGATCTGCGCTGGCCACGCGCTGCGCCAGCATGGCCGTGGCAAGCTTGGCGTTGGAAATCGGCTTGATGGCGTCATGGCGCAGCACCGGAAACGCATGGCCCAGCACCTTGAACTGAATGCCCCGGACGACCTGGCTGGTTGCGGCAAGCCTACCTTGCATCTTCAATGCGTCCTCGAAGCGATGCCGGCGATCAGTTTTTCCAGCGCAGACAGGTCTGCAGGCTTTTCCAGCCATGCGTCGAAGACTTCCTCGCCGCAAGGGGGGGAGGTCTTGGGTAAGCCGCTCATCGCGATGCAGACCGGCGCAGGATCAAGCGTGTCACGCAGCGTGCGGGCAAGCGCGTGGCCGTCCATGTCGGGAAGGATGATGTCCACGATCACGATGCGCGGGCGCGTTTGCTGGCAAACGGCCATCGCCTGCGACCCGGTGGCAGCCACCTTGACTTCGTGGCCCAGCATGGCGAGGAACTCCGAAAGCAGTTCGGACGCCAGTTCGTTGTCGTCGATGATGACGATGGTCTGCGGCGCAGTGGACATGAGCAGGTCTCCTGGTTGTCGGCGGCGGACGCGGTGGCGTGCGCCGTGCGCTCGCGGCGATGCTTGCCCGGCAAAGGCCCGCAGTCGCGGCATGCCCGTCACGAAATCGACAGGAAGCACGAATGTCAAGAAGTTACATGGAAACCCTGGCGAGCGAAAGCGGCCCTGGCCGAATGGATGATTGTACCCGCGGGGTTTGCGGCCAATACTCAAGTGCCGGCGGCGGTGCGATTGAGATGATTATTGCGCTCTGGTCAATCTTGTTACGTACCCGTCGCATCGCTGCAAGACGTGCCGCGTACAGTGCATGCACAGGCTGATCGTGCCGGGAGGTCTCATGTTCACCACCAAGCCGTCGCTGACCGTCGAGCAATTCCGCTGGATGAAAGAGCTGTCATTGCATGCCGGGCTTAGCCGCAGGCAAATCCCCCAGGCGGTGCTGATGCAGCTCATGGCCAGCCGCTATGTGGAGGATCGCGCCGGCCGTCCCATCGTCACGCCTGCCGGGAAGGCCGCATTGGTCACCTACCGCGGCCCGCTGGCCGATACGCCGATACGCGGCGCTGCGCGATAAGCGCGCAGTGCCTGCCCGTTCACGGCAGGCCCAAGCAGGGACCAGCCCCAAGCCAAGGATGTCATCGTGATTGCCCACGCCCCCCTGGACGCGCAATGCGCGCACGACTTGCCCGCGCCCGACCCGATCGAGCCGCGCGCGCAGCTGCCCGAATCCGTCAACGCCGTCTTTGCCAAGATCGTTTCCGGCAAGGCGCAACCTGGCGATTTCGCAACGTACGTAGACCTTTGGGACAAGCTTCAGGCGGCGCAGTGGCGTCGCAAGCCCAAAGACCATTGAAAGGCGATCCGGGCGCGGTCCGGCTCCAGAAGGCGAAACGGCCCTGCGTCCGGACGCGCCGCGGTTGTTCGGCGTGCAACGACCTACGCTGCCTTGGGATGGCTGGGGGCAGGGCCCTGTGGATCGTTTTCCGCTTCGGGCCTGCGGTCCAGGGCCGGTAGGCCCAGGGCTAGCCGCAGCCGCTGGCAATCCGGATTGGGCGATCCGTCAGGCATCCACACGTCGAATTCCCGGCACGGAGTCGGGCGGTCTTCGTAAATCGCGCAGCGGATGCCGGGCCGGCCCAGTTGGCCGCGCAGTGCAATGCACCGCCCGCCACCCCGTTCCGTGCCTTTCATGCACACGCGCAGTGGCGACAGCTGGGTGACCATGTCTGCGGGTACCGTGCCGCCGTTGGGGCCGGCGACTTCGCCGCAGTAGAACGACACGCGGAAGTGCGCACAGCAGGCGCCGCAGGACAGGCACGGGTTGGCCGCATCGTCCGCGGCGATGAAAGAGACGGGATACGATGTTAGGGACATGGCGGCAGCGAACGAAGCGGGCCGTGCCGTGGGGCGCACATCGTAGCAGAGGCGCGCCCCACGTGGAGCGGGGGCAGCTTGGCCGAGCGGCGGCCCGCGGGGCAGACCGAGGGCTTGCCGATCAATGCCAAATGGTGTAAGATCTTTCGTCTTGCGACGGCATCGCTTTTTCGGGCGTCTGCCGGGTGCGACGGGCTGTTAGCTCAGCTGGTAGAGCAGCGGACTCTTAATCCGTAGGTCGTAGGTTCGAGCCCTACACAGCCCACCAGGATCCTTGTCAAAAAGCCAACCCATCCGGGTTGGCTTTTTGTTTTCAGCCGGCGCGGCCTACCCGCGCGGGGCCCAGGCCACCTCGCCGCCGATCCAGCAGCCGGCCACCTTGCCTTGGTCGTCGAATCGCGCGCGGACCGCTATGGCGGAAGGACGGCCCATGGCCTCACCCTGGCGAACGACGCAGGTCACGGGCGCGTCCGGCCGCCCGATGGGAATCGGGCCATGGCTGGCCAAGTATCCCCACAGCGCGGCCGCGGCCACGCCCGTGGCCGCGTCTTCGGGATAGCCGGCCGACTTGGGAAACTGGCGGGCGGCGAGCACGGGACGGCCGGCGCCGCCATCGCCCACGATGGCGTAGGGATACAGGCCGGTCGATCCGAGGGCGCTACATAGTTCTTCCATCGCATCGAAGTCGGGACCCAAGGCGTCGACGGCCACCGCATCGGGCAGGCGCACCAGGGTTTTGACGCGGCTGGTGCTGGCGTTGACGATGTCAGGCAGGGGGTATCCGGCCGGCAGGCGAAGGATCCTTGCGATGCGTGCGGCCATCGCCGGCGGCACGGGCTCGACTGCGACGCCAGGCTGCGATATCCATGCGCGCTGCGCCGCTTCGTCCCAATAGGCATCGATCAGGCCGCTCGGCGTTTGCAAGCGCGCCCTGTCGCGCGTCCACCGGCCCCATTGGCGCAACGCCCAGAGGGTGCCCACCGTGGCGTGCCCGCACATTTCCATTTCGTGCTGGGGCAGGAAAAAGCGCAGCCGCCAGTCTGCGCCCGGGACGGTGGGCGGCAGCACGAAGGCCGACTCGCACCCGTGCGAGCGTGCGACGGCTTGCATCGCCTCGTCCGTCAATTGGGACGCGTCGCCAACCAGGGCAACCGGATTGCCTCCGCCCGGTCCGGCGACGAAGACGTCGAGCAGGCGCACCGCGCCAGGCGCGGGCGCTACCGATGGGGCGCCAGGGTCTGGCGCCGCGTATTCGATCGATGATTGACGCATCGGATCAGTGTACCGGCTTATCGATGCGCCGTCGGGACCGCTATGGCGTCTTGCGTTCGATCGACATGAGCAATCCCGTGGCCACCAGCGCCAGCGCAACCAGCAAGCCCGGCTTGGGCGGTTGCCCTAGCCATGTGGACAGGACGACGCTGGTGACTGGACTCAATGCCAGGAAGGCCGTGGCGACCTGCGCCGGCAATCGCGACAGGGAATAGAGCCACAGCAGGTAGCCGACCGCGCTCGACAGCCCGATGAAGCCGATCAGCGCGTAAACATGCGCAGGCCAGGCGCCGGGCGGCGCGGCGGACGATTCCATCGTCCCCATGACGGCCAGCGGCAGCAGCGATGCGCCCATTGCGATCACGCTGATGCGCACCACGCCGTAGCGGCCGAGGTAATCGCGATAGCCCACCGAGCAGAATGCCGCCACACAGGTGCCCGCGAGCGTCAGGGCTAGGCCGATGAGGTCACGCCTGGCCAGGCCGCCAGATAATGCGTCACCCCCGAGCAGCACCACCACGCCGCCGACCGACAGCGCGATGGACAGCATCATGCGCCTGGACAGCGCTTCCCGCCCAAGGCTCCAGCATGCGATCGAGGTCACGATAGGCAGGGTTGCGAACAGCACGGCCACGCGCGCCGAAGTCGTATAAAGCACGGCAAGGTTGAGCAGCCCGATCAGCGCGCCGAACTGCCCGAGTCCGAGTAGCAGCACCATGGGCAGGTCTTGCCGCGCGATGCGCGGGCCGCTGGCGCGCATCGCCAAGGGAAGCAGCAAGACCACGGCCAGCGCATAGCGCAAAAAGCCCAGCCGCCCGGCGCCGACGTCGGCTACCACGGCTTGGCTGGCCACCAGCGCCGCCCCGACCTGCACGCCGGTTGCCGCGGCGGCGAGGTAGGGGATCACGGAGGCGGAGGGCCGCATCGAAGCCGTCATTGACATAGTCAATTTGAGTTTGACTGTGTCAATTAGATGCGATGTCCCGCCGCGTGTCACTAGGGGATGTCCCACGGCATCTTCGCGACGCGTCGGCGGGCTGTGCCCGCCGACGGCGCGTGGGCAGCAGGCGCTGCGCCACGAATGGCGCCGGCATTGCCGCGGGCGCCAGGCCGCAAGCCTCGCCCGCGCAGGTTTTGCGGCCGGGCAAGGCATCCTTGCGGGCTGCTATAAAGAGGGTTTCCTGTTTGGCAAGCATGGATGGTTGCGCATGTCGATTCGAATGATCGGTAAGGTGGGGGCGATGCTGTTGCTGCCGGCCGTGTTGGCCGGATGTGCCTTGGGCGGCGCGGGTGACGGGCCGGCCTCGGCAAATACAGGCCGTGGCAACGCAGTGGTGCGCGATGGCGATTGCAAGGCCGAGCCCAGCATGTGCCGTTACGAGCCGGGCGAGCGCGAATATGCGGAACAGGAAGCGGCCCGGCTGAACCGGGAATCGGCGCGCAAGCTGCGCCGCTGGTTCTGACCAGCCAGGATGGTCGTGGCAAGGTCCGCCGCCAAGACGACGCGCCAGTAGCGCTTTTCGTGCTTGCTGCGCGAAAGCATCAGCGCATGGCAGGGCACGCCGGCTTTCCGGCTACACTGCGCCGCAGTGCAGCCACGCAGGCAATAATCCGATGAATCGTTCCGATGCTTTTGCGTGCGCGGCGCTGATCAAGGAGATCGGCCGCGGCGCACGGGGCGCGCGCAGCCTCGCGCGCGATGAGGCCCGCCTGCTGTACGAGGCCATCCTGGATGGACGCGTGTCGGACCTGGAGCTGGGCGCGGTGCTGATCGCCTACCGGATCAAGGGCGAAAGCCCCGAGGAGCTCGCTGGCATGCTCGAGGCGGTGCACGCGGCGATGGCGCCGTTGCGCGCCCCGCATGGCACGACGGCAGTCTCGATCCCCAGCTACAACGGCGCGCGCAAGCAGCCCAACCTGGTACCGTTGTTGGCACTGCTGCTGGCGCGCGAAGGCGTGCCCGTCCTCATCCATGGGGTTATGCACGATCCGGGCAGGGTGACCACCGCCGAAGTGCTGGCTGAAATGGGGATATTGCCTGACCGGGACCGCGCCGCGGCCGAGGCATCGCTGTGCGAGCGGCGCCTGGCGATGATGCCCATCGATGCGTTGGCGCCTGCGCTGGCGCGCCAGCTTTCCTTGCGTTCGGTGCTCGGGGTTCGCAATAGCGCACATACGCTGGCCAAGCTGATCCACCCCTTCGCTCAGCCGGCACTGCGGCTGGTCAATTACACGCATCCTGCTTACCGGGACACGCTTGCCGGGCTGTTTTCCCTGCCCGGGCAGGCCGGCGCGCCAGGGGTGTTGCTGGCCCGTGGCAGCGAAGGCGAGGCGGCGGCCGATCCGGCCGTTCCACGTCCCATTGAATGGCTGCGCGATGGACAGCGCAGCGTCATTTCCGGCGATGTCCCCAGGCAGGACTGGCCCGGCTCGGCGGGACCCGCCTCGCGCGAAGCCGCGGTGACCGCCGAATGGACGCGCCGCGTCATGCAGGGCGAGTTTCCCATCCCGGCAGCCATCGCCGCGCAAGTACAGGCCGTGCGCCAGGCGCTGGGCTGACCGCGCGCCGGCCTTGCGTGGCGCCAAGCGCATTCGCCGAGTACCTGCCATTGCGGGCGTCCGGCGAGCCCCGCTAGGCGTGCCAATGGGGCAGGGGCGCCCTTATGATGGACATATCGTCCATGGTCAAGGGAGGCCATCATGACCGCAACGAACGCGCTGGGCGCCGCAGCGGCGCTCAAGGAACTGCCCGGCTGGCATGCCGTGCCTGGGCGCGACGCCATCGGGCGGCGCTACGAATTCGCCGATTTCAACGCCGCATTTGGGTTCATGTGCCGGGTCGCGCTGGAGGCCGAGAAGGCGGACCACCATCCCGAATGGACCAATGTGTACAACCGGGTCGACGTGGTGCTGACCAGCCATGACGTCCAGGGGGTCACCGAACGGGACATCCAGCTGGCCCACTTCATGGACCGCGCGGCTGCGGCGGGGATTCGCGGCTAGGTCCCCGGGCAAGCACCTTGCCGCGCGGCAGCGGCGGCGCGGTCAGTGGCGCACGATGAGTATGCGCATCGCGCGCTGGCGGCCGCCTTGTTCGCCGTCGAAGACCCGCACCGTCACACGCCGTGCGGAAAATCCGTCGGGCAGCTTGGCGGTGCCGGTGAGGTGTTGGTAGCGGTCCAGGCGCACGGCCAGCGGATCGAGTTCCAGCGTCTCGTACCGGCCGTTGGCATGGCGGCCTTCCACCGCCATTTCCAGCCGGCCCTGGAAGGGCTGGCCCTCTGCCTCGTCGCGCAGCAGCAGGACGTGGTAGTCCAGGCCGCCGGCGCCTTGCCGGAAGTTCGCCGCGCTGACGCCGATGGGACCGCCGCGCGGGTCGGGCGGCATGACCGCGGCAAACAGGTTCAACTCGTCTCGCAGCGGTTGCAGGGCCGCTTCGGCGGCCTTGAGTTGCTCGGCGATGGCCAGGCGCGCTTCGCGCGCTTCGGACAGTTCCCGGGCGGTTCGTTCGAGTTCGCTTTGCAGGCGCTGGCGCTCCAGCGACACCGATTGCAATTCATCGGTCAATTCCTGCGACTCGAGCACGGTCAGCCGCTTGGGACCGTAGCTCGTTTGCAGGAACAGCAGTCCGCCCGCGCCCAGGACCATGCCGACGATGAGCAGGATCAGCCAGCGCGGCAGGCGGCGCCGGCGGCGGCTGGTCTCATAGACGGACGGTGTAAATACCGGACGCTTGTTGCTGCGAAACATCCCCATTGAACTTCGTTTCCCACAGAGTCGCACCGGCCAACGGGCCGGCAAACCGCTAAGCATAACGCGGCCCAGGGGCGCGCGCGCCACGCTGACAAGGCTGGTTGCGATCCCAGACGTTATGAAATAAGCAGGCGGCGCGTGATGCGTGGGCCGGTTTATCCGCGCAACCTTGCCAGCAGCCGCGCGTCCATTTCGGCCAGCCGCTGCGGGGTGCCGACGTCGGTCCAAATGCCCGCGTGGCGGCGACCGAGCACCGCCCGGCCGTCCATCGCCGCGCGCAGCAGCGGCGCCAGCGGCGCGGGCCGATCCGGCGCGGTGTGGGCGAAGAGCGCCGGATGATAAATGCCGATGCCGCTAAACGTGAGCTTATCGGGTCCTTGCGTGAGCACGTGCTCGCCACACAGCGCGAAGTCCCCTTCGGGGTGGTGCGGCGGATTGTCCACCAGCAGCAGCCAGGCAAGCGCGTCGCGCCCGTCGAGGCGGGTGGCCAGCGCCGCGGCTTCGCCGGGATCCCAGTCGCACCAGATATCGCCGTTGATGACCAGGAAGGGCGCATCGCCCAGCAGTGGCAGCGCCCGCGCGATGCCGCCGGCGGTCTCCAGCGCGATGGTTTCCTGGGAGTAGCGGATGCGCACGTTCCAGCGCGAGCCGTCGCCGAGCGCGGCTTCGATCTGCTCGCCCAGCCAGGCATGGTTGATGACGATCTCGCGCAGCCCGGCGGCAGCCAGCCGTTCCAGGTGCCAGACCGCCAATGGCTTGCCGCCCACCGGCAGCAGGGGCTTGGGCGTGCGGTCGGTCAGCGGCCGCATGCGCTCGCCGCGCCCGGCCGCCAGGATCATGGCGCGCATCGGCGCTCCCTAGAAAGTAAACCCCACGGTAGCCTGCCGGTTCTCCAGCGTGTCGAGCAGGCGCACGAGCGGCGCGAATACGTCGTAGCGGCGGGCGACCTGCCGCACGTAGGCGCTGACGCGAGGAATATGGTCCAGATATCCTGACTTGCCGTCACGATGGTGCAGCCGGGCGAAGACGCCCAGGATGCGCAGGTTGCGCTGCAGGCCCATCCACTCGTAGTCGCGGTGAAATTCCGCGAAATCAGCCGGCACCGGCAACCCCTGCCTGCGCGCCATGTCCCAATAGCGTATAGCCCAATCCAGCTGCTGCGGCTCTTCCCAGGTCGTGCGCGCATCCATGACCAGCGAGGCGATGTCGTAGCTGATCGGCCCGGCCAGGGCGTCCTGGAAGTCCAGCACGCCCGGGTTGGGCCCGTAGCGGTCGGGGTCGTCGCTGACGATCAGGTTGGGGCTATGGTAGTCGCGGTGCACCAGCACCCTGGGCTGGGCGGCGTTGTGGGCGACGAGCACCGAAAAGACCTTTTGCAGCGCCGCGGCTTGCGCCGGGGCCAGCGTCACGCCGCAGTGGCGTTCGGCGTACCACTGCGGGAACAGCTCGAGCTCGGCGGCCAGGCGCGCCGCGTCGTAGGCGGGCAGCCCCTGGACCGGTGCCGTCTGCATGCGCACCAGCGCCGCCAGCGCGTCGCGGTACAGCCTTTGCAGCACATCGTCGGCCAGCCCGGCGACCACGCGCTGGTAGTACGTGTCCGGGCCGAGGTCGGTCAGCAAGAGCAGTCCTTGCTCCAGATCGCTGGCCACGATCCTGGGCACGTTCAGGCCGGTCCGCGCCAGCAGCTCGGCGACGTGCACGAAGGGGCGGCAGTCCTCGCGCCCGGGCGGGGCGTCCATGACGATGAGCGTGCGCCCGGCGGCGTCGACCCGGAAATAGCGGCGAAAGCTCGCGTCCCCGGAAACCGGACGCAGGGTGTCGGGCGCCAGGCCAAGGGCGCCGGGCAGGCTGCGAAGCCAGCCGGTCAATTGGTCGCGGCGCGGATCGTGGGTGGTGTCCAAGGGGAAAAACCGGAAACAATAAAAGGATGCCGGCAGGCGGCCTTCTCTATAATACCGGGTCGCTCGCCCGGTCAGGGGCAGCGGATGCCGTTCGTACCGAAGCCGTCCGCCCTCGCGGAGGCTTTTCCCGCCAAGCTGCTACCAAAAAAGGTTGTCCCAGACCCGTGCGCAAGGTTCGATGCTTGATCCTCTCCGTCGTTTGCACCCTGTCGGTGGCAAACGCCCAAGGCGTCGAGCCGGCGGCGCAGCGGGCCGCGAGCGCGCCGGCCGCTGCATCGCTGGCCGGCTCGGCGAGCACGGGTTTCGGATTGCGGGTGTCGCCGGGCCTGCGCATCCACCAGGTCGGCGACGAGGCGCTGCCCGCCTTTCTCGAGGCCGACCAGATCGACGGCGATGACCAGGGCGTGGTCACGCTCACCGGCAACGCCCAGGTGCGTCGCATGGATGCCATCCTCAAGGGCGACGTCATCAAATACCGGCGCGAAACGGGCGACCTCGACGCGCAGGGCAGCGTGCGGCTGCTGCGCGATGCCACCCTGATCACCGGGCCCGGCCTGAAGTACAACATCGATGCCGATACGGGCGAACTCGACGAGCCGGTATTCCGCCTGGGCACCAACGGCGGCTCGGGGTCGGCCTCGCATGCCCTCATCCTGAGCCGGTCGCGCATGCGCCTGAAGGACGTCATCTACACCGGCTGCCCTTGCCCCAACCCGTCCTGGGAAATCCGCTCCAAGCAGGTGGACCTGGATTTCGACCGCAACGAGGGCGTGGCGCGCAATGGCGTCCTGTACTTCAAGGACGTGCCTATCTTGGCCTCGCCCTACCTGACCTTTCCGGTCAAGCGCGAGCGCAAGTCCGGTTTCCTGCTACCGACTTACGGGACCAGCAGCCAGGGGGGCATCGACATCATGGTGCCGTACTACGTCAACCTGGCGCCCAACTACGACATGACGCTGATGCCGCGCTACATGTCCAAGCGCGGGGTGCAGGCCGGCGGCGAGTTCCGCTATCTGGGCCGCAGCTATGCCGGCCGCATGACCGGCACCTACCTGAACAACGATCACCAGACCGGCACCAACCGCTGGATGTATTCGACGGCCCATCGCCACCTGTTGCCCAACGGATTCTTCGCCGACTGGGATATATCGCGGGTATCGGACATCAACTACTTCCGGGATCTTTCCTCCCTGGGCCTGAACGAATCGACCACCAGCTACTTGCGCCAGCGCGGGCGCCTGGGCTGGACCAGCCGCTATGTGCGCTCGTACGTGCAGGTCTACAAATACCAAAGCCTCTACGACGAGGACGCCGTCTCGCGCAATCCGCAGTACGACAAAGAGCCCGAATTGGTCGTCAAGGCGGCACGCTACAACTGGGGCGGCTTTGACCTCGAGCTCGATTCGGCCGCGACGCGCTTTCGCAAGCCCATGGGCGAACAGCTGATCGCCGGATCGTGGCAGGACAAGCGCTTCGGCCCCGATGGCGAGCGCTTGGTCGCCTATCCGTCGATTTCCTACCCCATCGTGCGCTCGGGCTGGTACATCACGCCCAAGGCGGGCGTGCACATGTCGCGCTACCAGACCCGGTGGCACGCTTCGGGCCGGGACACCAGCTGGGCGAGTTCGTACCGCGACAGCTACGACAACTACTACGGCGCGCCGGACGATGGGTCGGTGTCGCGCGTGCAGCCGATTTTCTCGGTGGACGCCGGGATGACCTTCGACCGGGACACGACCCTGTTCGGCAAGCCGTCGCTGCAGACACTGGAGCCGCGCGTCTACTATCTGCGTGTTCCCTACCGCGAGCAGTCGTCGTTGCCGGTCTACGACACCAACCTGTCGGACTTCAACTTTTCGCAGGCCTTCCAGGAAAACATCTATTCCGGCGGGTGGGACCGCATCGTCAACGCCGACCAGGTCACGTTGGGGCTGACCACGCGCTTCCTGGACGCCGACACGGGCTTTGAGCGGCTGAGCCTGTCCGGCGCGCAGCGGATTTATTTCGAGGACCAGCGCGTGACGCTGCCGCGCGAGGTCGCCCGCACCGACGTGCGCTCGGAGTTCCTACTGGGCGCGACCGCGGCGTTGACCGATACGTTGAGCACGCAGGCGGCCTTGCAGTACAACCCCTATGAGACCGAGTGGGACCGCGCCATGATCGGCCTGCGCTGGAAGCCGCAGCGCCTGACCATGATCTCGGCGGCGTACCGCTACCAGCGCGACCATCTCACCGAACAGGGCACGCGCGTGCCCTACAGCCCGCGCGGGCAGAACCAGATCAGCATCGCCTTCCAGTGGCCGTTCACCGACCGGATATACGGGGTGGGCCGCGTCGACTATTCGCTGCGCCGCGCCGCTGCCATCGGCTCCTTGCCTGAAGAGCGTCCGCGCGTGACCCAGGCCATACTGGGGCTGGAATACAAGGGCGATTGCTGCTGGACGGGACGGGTGGTGTTCCAGCGCTACGCCGTCGACGCCAACGACAGCAACACCGCGGTTTTCTTCCAGCTGGAGCTCAACGGCCTGGGGTCGTTGGGAACCGATCCCATGGATCTGCTGTCTCGCAGCGTGCCGGGGTATGAATCGATCAATTCTCCGATTCCGGCGGCAACCACTTTCGAAAGGTACGAATGATGCGTAGTGTGCAAGCCACGCGCCTGCTGGTGGCGGCGACCATGTTGGGCGTGCTGCTTCCCGCCGGTGCGCAATCGCAGGCGCGGCAGGCGACTGCGGCGAGTGCGCCGTCCGGCGCATCCGCGTCCGGCTCGGCGTTCGTCGACGGCATCGCCGCCGTCGTCAACAAGGACGTGATCACGCTGCGTGAGCTGGAGCAACGCGTGGCGCGGGCGCGTCGGGACCTGCAAAACCAGAATATCCAGGCGCCCAGCGACGACATCTTGCGCCGCCAGGTGTTGCAGCGGCTGATCATCGAGCGGGTCGAGGACCAGGAAGCGGCGCGCATGAATATCCGCGTCACCGACGACCACGTCCAGCAGGCCGTGCGCGTTATCGCCGAGCGCAACCGCGTCACGCCCGAGCAGATGCGACAGCAGATCGAAGCCGGCGGCACGACGTGGGAAGACTACCTGGCGGTGCTGCGCCGGGACATCATGCTCGACCGCATGCGCCAGCGGGCCATCGACAGCACCATCACGATTTCGGACGCCGAGGTCGACGCCTATCTCAAGGAGCAGGCCGCACGCCGCGACGCGTCCCTGTCGTTGGGGCAGCCGGCCGCGCCCGCCCAGCAAGGCGGCATGGCGTTGGCGCAGATCTTGGTCCGGGTACCGGAAGGTTCCTCGCCCGAACAGGTGGCGGCGCTGCGCCGCAAGGCAGAACAGCTGCTGGCCCGCGCCCGCGCCGGCGAGGATTTCGCCGCGCTGGCCGCAGCATCTTCCGACGGCCCGGAGGCGCTGGAAGGCGGCAACATGGGCATGCGCGCCATGGACGGCTGGCCTGACCTGTTCGTGCAGGCGGCCGGCCACCTGCAGCCGGGGCAGATCTCAGACCTGATCCAGAGCGGCAACGGCTTTCACATCCTCAAGGTCCTGGATCGCAGCGGCCCGCCGCCGCAGGCGCAAGCCGGCGCAGCCGGGCCGGGCATGGATCCGGTCGGTCCGCAAGGGCCCATGCCGGTGACGCAGACGCGCGCCCGCCATATCCTGATCCGCACTTCGGCGGTGGTCAGCGACGAGCAGGCGCGCCAGCGGCTGGCCCAGCTGCGCGAACGCATCCTGCACGGCGAATCGTTCGAAGACCTGGCACGACGCTATTCCAACGATTCGACCGCGCCCCAGGGCGGGGACCTGGGCTGGCTCAGCCCGGGCACCACGGTGCCGCCCTTCGAACAGGCCATGGATGCCTTGGCCGAAGGGGAGATCAGCCAACCGGTGCAGTCGCCTTTCGGCTGGCACCTGATCAAGGTCGAAGAGCGCCGCACCCAGGACATGGCTGACGAGTATCGCCGCATGCAGGCGCGCCAGACGTTGTTCGAGCGCCGCGCGCAGCCGGCTTTCGAGGACTGGCTGCAGCAGCTGGTGCAGCAGGCGTATATCGACAACCGGCTGGAGCGTCGCGAGCAGCTGGAGCAATCGCTGTAGCGGCCGGCCGGGACCTAACGTCGTGGCTCATCACCAGGCGCGCAAGCGCTTCGGCCAGCACTTCCTGACGGACGAATCCGTCGTCGCCGCCATCGTCCGCGCCATCGATCCGGCGCCCGGTGACGCGATGGTGGAGATCGGCCCGGGGCTGTCGGCCTTGACCGACCCGCTGCTGCAGCGGCTGGATCATTTGCGCGTGGTCGAGATCGACCGCGACCTGGCCGCGCGGTTGCGCCGCAGGTATCCGCCCGAGCGCCTGACCGTCGTCGAGGCCGACGCGTTGACCGTCGATTTCGCCAGTTTCGCGCCCGCGTCCGGCGCGTCGCTGCGCATCGCGGGCAACCTGCCTTACAACATCTCCAGCCCGCTGCTGTTTCATTTGATGCGCTGCGCGGATGTCGTCCGCGACCAGCACTTCATGTTGCAGCGGGAGGTCATCGATCGCATGGTGGCGCGGCCGTCCACGCCCGATTACGGGCGCCTGTCGGTCATGCTGCAAGCACGCTACCGCATGGAAAAGCTCTTGGATGTGCCGCCGGAGGCGTTCGATCCCCCGCCGCGCGTCGTGTCGGCGGTGGTGCGCATGATCCCCCTGCCGGACGGGCGCGTGCGCCCGCGCAGTGAGTCCGCCTTCGAGGCGGTCGTCGCGCGTGCCTTTGCGCAGCGGCGCAAGATGCTGCGCCGCGCCCTCGGTGATTGGGCAGCCAGCATCGACTGGGAATCGCTGGGCATCGCGCCCACCGCGCGGGCCGAAGAGGTCCCGGTCGAAAGATTCATCGCCCTGGCCGATGCCTTGTACGACGCCGGCCTGGCCGGTGCGGCGCCGGGCTGACTGGGGCGGTCAGAGTGCTTGGCGTCGTCCGGCCAGCCATAGCCGGGTGGCGTCGCGCGCGCGGGCTGCGAGCAGTTCCCCGGCGCGCGACAATGCCTCCTGAAGCGTGATCGGTCCGGGTGCCAGGCTAAACGCGGCCGATATGCCGACCTCGTACAGCGCTTCGTAGCCGTCGCCCAGCGAGCCGGCCAGCGCTACGACAGGCACGCCGGCAGCCTGGGCGATGCGGGCCACGCCGGCGGGGGTCTTGCCATGCAGCGTCTGGGCATCCATGCGTCCTTCGCCGGTAAAGACCAGGGACGCGCCTTGCACGGCCTGCGCCAGGCCGCCCAGTTCGGCGACGACTTCCACGCCAGGCCGGAAGTCCGCGCGCATGAACGCGCGCGCGGCAAATCCCAGGCCGCCCGCCGATCCGGCGCCGGGTTCGCTGCGCAGATCGCGCCCCAGGTGATGCGCGCATACGTCGGCCAGGCGCGTGAGCGCGGCATCCAGTTCGGCGACTTGTTCCGGCGTGGCGCCTTTTTGTGGCCCGAAGACGTGTGCCGCCCCCTTGGTGCCGCACAGGGGATTGTTGACGTCCGAGGCGACGGTGACCGGGATGTCCGCGAGCCGCGGGTCCAGGCCACTGGCGTCGATCTCGGCCAGGTGGCGCAGCGCTGCGCCACCCGGGGGCAGTGGCTGGCCTCGTTCGTCCAGCCAACGCATGCCGAGCGCGCTCAGCATGCCGGCACCGCCGTCGGTGGTGGAGGAGCCGCCCAGCCCCAGGATGATGCGTCGGGCGCCGGCGTCCAGCGCCGCGGCGACCAGCTGGCCTACGCCGAAACTGCTGGCTTGCAGCGGGCGGCGGTCGGCGGGCGCGATTTGCTCCAACCCGGCGGCGGCGGCCATTTCGATGACTGCGGTGCCGTCGGCCAGCCAGCCCCAGCGCGCCTGCAACGGCTCGCCCAAGGCGCCTTGCACGGGCGTGGTTTTCCATTGGCCGCCGGTGGCTGCAAGCACAGCCGCGACCGTACCCTCGCCGCCATCGGCCATGGGAATACAGACAATCTCGGCCTGGGGAGCGGCCTGGCGCACGCCTTCGGCGATCGCGGCCGCCACTTCGGGCGCGCCGAGGCTTTCCTTGAACGAATCGGGGGCGATGACGATCTTCACGGTCCAGTCGTGGTCTGGCAGGAAAAGCGCTCATGATAATGCGGCGCGGGCTTGCGGTGGCGCTGCCTCGACGGCTGCCGGTGGCAGCGCCAGCGGCCGCTGAGAGGGGCACCTACGCAGCGTCGTGCGCAAGCGATACCATTGCTACTTTACTTGGCCATTCGTGGAGAAAGCTTCATGGCTGCATCGCGCCGAACCAAGATCGTTGCCACCCTGGGGCCAGCCAGTTCCAGCCGCGAGCGCATCGGCGAGCTGATACGCGCCGGCATGGACGTCGCGCGCCTGAACTTCTCCCACGGCAATGCCGATGACCACCGCGAGCGTGCCCGACTGGTGCGGGAACTCGCCGCCGAGCAGGGACGGTTCGTCGCGCTGATGGGCGACCTGCAAGGCCCCAAGATCCGCATCGCGCGCTTTGCCCAAGGGCGCGTCACGCTGCGTCCGGGGCAAAGGTTCACTTTGTCGAACAGCCACCCTTACGACGCGGGCGATGAAACGGTGGTTGGCATCGACTATCCCGATCTGGTCAAGGATTGCCGCCCGGGCGACGAGCTGCTGCTCGACGACGGCCGCATCGTCCTGCAGGTCGACGATGTGTCGGGCGACGCCGTGCATACCACCGTGACGGTGGGCGGCCCGCTATCCAACAACAAAGGCATCAACCGCCGCGGCGGTGGCCTGTCGGCGCCGAGCCTGACCGACAAGGACAAGCAGGACATCCGCCTGGCCGCCGAGCTCGGCTTGGACTATGTCGCCGTGTCGTTTCCACGCTATGGCAGCGACATCGAGCAAGCGCGCGAACTGGTGCGCGCAGCCGGCAGCGATGCCTGGCTGATCGCCAAGATCGAGCGGGCCGAGGCGGTGGCCGACGACGAGGCGCTCGACACCTTGATACGCGCCAGCGACGGCGTCATGGTTGCGCGCGGCGACCTGGGCGTGGAGGTCGGCGATGCCGAGCTCGTCGGCATACAGAAGCGCATCATCCAGCACGCTCGTACCCTGAACAAGCTGGTGATCACCGCCACGCAGATGATGGAGTCGATGATTTCGAGCTCCTTGCCGACCCGCGCCGAGGTCTCGGACGTGGCCAACGCCGTGCTCGACTATACGGATGCGGTGATGCTGTCGGCCGAAAGCGCCTCGGGCCAATACCCCGTGGAAGCGGTGCAGGCCATGGCGCGAATCTGCCTGGGCGCGGAAAAGCACCCGACCACGACGCGCTCGCATCACCGGCTGGGCGAGACGTTCTCGCGCTGTGACGAGACGATCGCGCTGGCGGCCATGTATGCGGCCAACCACTTCCCGGGCGTCAAGGCCATCATCGCCTTGACCGAAAGCGGCCACACCCCGCTGATCATGTCGCGCATCCGCTCGGGCGTGCCGATCTATTGCTACACCCGGCACCAATCCACGCAGAACCGCGCGGCGCTGTTTCGCGGCGTCTACACTGTCCCTTTCGACCCGACGGCCTACGACCCGTCCGAGCTTAGCCAGGCGGCGATCGGCGAGCTAAAGCGCCGGGGCAAGGTGCAGCCGGGCGACTGGGTCATCCTGACCAAGGGCGACTACTATCAGGATAGCGGTGGCACCAACGGCATGAAGATCCTGAAGGTGGAGTAGCGCCGGGCAGACAGGCGATGGCGGGCGCGCCGTGGCGGCAGGCCGGCGCCGCCTGCCGCGCAGGCCGCTAGCCGAAGAACCAATAGCACACGCCGATCGCGGCCAGCACGCCGGCCACGTCCGCCAGCAGTGCGCAGCCTACGGCATGCCGGGCCCGCTTGATGCCGACGGCGCCGAAGTACACCGCCAGCACGTAAAAGGTGGTTTCCGTGCTGCCCTGCATGACCGCGGCCAGCAATGCCGGGAAGCTGTCCACGCCGAAGTGCTGCATGGTCTCCAGCATCATCGCGCGCGCGGCGCTGCCCGAAAACGGCTTGACCAGGGCGGTGGGCAATGCATCGACGAACCGCGCGTCCCAGCCGGTCACCTGCGCCAGCCACCGGATGCCGTCCAGCACCAGGTCCAGCGCGCCGGATGCGCGCAGCGCCCCGACCGCGCACAGCATCGCCACCAGGTAGGGCAGCAGGCCGCGCGCGACGTCAAAGCCTTCCTTGGCCCCGTCGACGAAGGCTTCGTAAACCGGCACGCGGCGGATGGCCCCGGCCGCGAGAAAGGCGATGACGATGGCGAAAAGCGTCAAATTGCCCGCTAGCGACGACAGCGAGGCCAATGCCGCCGACGTCATCGAGGCCAGGATGGCCATGAAGCCGCCCAGCGCCAGGGCGGCCGAACCCAGCCACGCCAGCACGACCGGGTCGTGCAGGCGCAGGCGCTGCATCAGCGCCACCGACAGCAGTCCGGCCAGCGTCGATGCGCTGGTGGCCAGCAGGATGGGAAGGAAGACCAGCGTGGGGTCGGCCGCACCCTGTTGGGCGCGGTACATGAAAATCGTCACCGGCAGCAACGTCAACGACGAAGCGTTGAGCACAAGGAACAGGATTTGCGCGTTGCTGGCTGATTCCGGGTCGCGATTGAGCGCTTGCAGTTCGCGCATGGCGCGCAGGCCGATGGGCGTGGCCGCATTGTCCAGCCCCAGCGCGTTGGCCGCGAAGTTCAATGTGATCAGCCCCACGGCAGGGTGACCGCGCGGGACTTCCGGCATGAGGCGGGCAAAGAGCGGCCCAAGCAGCCGGGCCAGCGCCTGGACCAGGCCGGCCCGTTCGGCGATGCGCAGGAACCCCAGCCAGAGTGTCAGCGTGCCGAACAGTAGCACCATGACCTCGACCGACAGCCGCGCCATGTCGAACAGCGCGGCCACGATGGCGGCGAAAACCTGGCCATCGCCGGCCAGCAGCCACTTGCCCGCGGCCACGACCGCGGCGGTCAGGAAAAAAGCCAGCCAAAGGATGTTGAGCATGGGCGTCGGGTAAGCGAGTCGCCGCTGCACTGTACGCGAAGCTGCCCGTCCTTGCCAGCCGTCCGGCGCTGGCCGCGTCCGGCACAGGCCTCGCGCGCGCCGCAATCGCGCGCCGCGTGGCATGATTGCATCATTGCTGCAGGAGAACGCCTTGGATATGAACGACTTGCGCCGTGAACGCCTGACCCGCCCAGTCTATCGTTGGGCCCGCAAGGCATTGCCAGGCCTGTCTGACACCGAGCGCGAGGCCATCGACGCCGGCGACGTCTGGTGGGAGGCCGACCTGTTCGCCGGGGATCCGGACTGGAACAAGCTGCTGGCCATGCCCCCAGCGCGGCTCAGCGATGCCGAGCAGGCCTTCCTGGATGGACCGGTGGCCGAGCTGTGCGCCATGCTCGATGACTGGAAGATCAACAGCCAGTGGCGCGACCTGCCTCCCGAAGTGTGGCAATTTCTCAAGGCACAGCGTTTTTTCGGCATGATCATCCCGCGCGAATACGGCGGCCTGGGGTTTTCGGCCTATGCGCACTCCGAGGTCGTGCGGCGCATCTCGTTGCGGTCGGTGACCGCGGCCGTGACCGTCATGGTGCCCAACTCGTTGGGGCCAGGCGAGCTGCTGATGCAGTTTGGTACCGACGCGCAGCGCGCCTATTGGCTGCCACGGCTGGCCGATGGCACCGAGATTCCCTGTTTCGGCCTGACCAGCGCCGAGGCGGGCTCGGATGCGGCATCGATGACCGACACCGGCGTGGTCTGCCGCGGCGAGATCGACGGCAGGGAGGTGCTCGGCATACGGCTTAACTGGCGCAAGCGCTACATCACGCTGGCGCCGGTGGCCACCGTGCTTGGCCTGGCGTTCAAGCTCAGCGACCCCGAAGGCCTGCTGGGCGGCCCGGCCGACATCGGCATATCCGTGGCCCTGGTGCCGACGCACCTGCCGGGCGTGGAGATCGGCAAGCGCCATGTGCCGTCGATGCAGGTCTTCCAGAACGGCCCCACCGTGGGCCGCGACGTGTTCGTTCCGCTGGATGCGTTGATTGGCGGCCCGGCGCGCGCCGGCCAAGGCTGGAAGATGCTCATGAGCGCGCTGGCCGCCGGGCGCGGCATCTCGCTGCCGTCGCTGTCGGCCGCTGCCGTGGCGTTCGCTGCGCACAGCGCAGGCGCCTATGCCCGCGTACGCAAGCAGTTCGGCTTGCCCATTTCCCGCTTCGAGGGGATCCAGGACAAGCTCGGCCGGCTGGCCGCCAACGCCTATCTGGTCGAGGCGGCCAGGCGCATGACATGCGCGGGGCTGGACCAAGGCAAGAAGCCCGCGGTCGTTTCGGCCATCATGAAATACCACGCGACCGAACGCATGCGCGAGGCGGTCAACGATGCGATGGACATCCATGCCGGCAAGGCGGTGATAGACGGGCCGCACAACTATCTATCCGGCCTGTACCGCGCGCTGCCGGTCGGCATCACGGTGGAAGGCGCCAACATCCTGACGCGCTGCCTGATCATTTTCGGGCAAGGGGCCATCCGCGCGCACCCCTACCTGATGAAGGAAATCGAGGCACTGGCCGACGACGATGCCGCGCGCGGCCTGGACGCGTTCGACGCCATATTCTGGAAGCATGCCGGCCACAGCGCCAAGAATGCCCTGCGCGCATGGCTGCGCAGCTGGACGGCAGGGCTGGCTGCACCGGCACCGTCTGCCGGACGTGCGAGGGCGCATTACCGCCAGCTGGGGCGTTACGCCAGCGCCTTTGCGCTGGTGGCCGAAGCGGCGTTGGGGCTGTTGGGCGGCGAGCTCAAGCGCAAGGAGATGCTCTCGGCCAGGCTCGGCGACATCCTGGCCGAACTGTACTTGCTGTCGGCGGTGCTCAAGCGCTGGCAGGACGAGGGCCGCCAGGAAGCGGATCTTCCTCTGGTACGCTGGTGCGTCGAGCAAGGCTGCGCCACGATAGAGGCGCGGTTGGCCGAAGTCCTCGCCAACCTGCCGAACCGGCCGGTGGCGTGGCTGCTCAAGTTCCTCGTGCAGCCGCTGGGCCCGCGCGCCGCCGGGCCGTCGGACGCGTTGACGCAGGCGTGTGCGCGCATCCTGACCGAACCTGGCGCCGCGCGCGACCGCCTGGTGGGCACCCTTTGGCGCACTTGCGGCTCACCCAGCGTGGCACAGCTCGATCGCGCCTTCGCGCTGGTGTGCGAGGTGCAGCCACTTTACGACCGGCTGCGCACCCAGGGCCTGCGCGATTGGCGCGCCGCTGCCGAGGCGGGGCTATTGACGGACGAAGAATCCGAGCGCCTGCGGCAGGCTGAAGAAGCGGTCGCCGCGGTCATCGCCGTGGATGATTTCGATCCTGAGGACCTGGTGCATCCTTGCCGGTAAGGGTGCAGGCAGGCGTTGCGCCTTTGCCCTTGGCCGATGGTTCACGTTCGCGCGATGCGCAGGAACGCTTGCGCGGCGGGCGATAGCAGCGAGCGCGAGCGATAGAGAAACCCGATCGGCCGGGTAACGACGGGACGCTGCAGTGCAATGACGGCAATGCCATCCAGGTTGCACATGCGCACGGCGGCCTCGGGCAGGATGGCCACGGCCAATCCGGCACGCGCCATGCCCATGGCCGTCGCGACCAAGCTGACTTCCGCGTGGGGCCGCACCGACAGGCCGTTCGCAGAGAACGCACTGTCCATCAGCCGGCGGACGTGGCTGTGATAGCTCATTGCGACGATGGGCTCGGTTGCGATGTCGCGCCAGCTCAAGACCTTGCGCCGGCCATATCGGTGCCCGGTCGCCACGGCAGCCATCATGCGGTCTTCGGTATAGGGCTCGAAACCGATGTCGCTATCTTCGTCCGAGGGCGGACCCATGGCCAGGTCGATCTCCCCTCTGCGCAGCATGCCTATCATGCCGCGCGTTTCGGTCATGGCGTCCTTGACAGTGATGCGCACCCTTGGGTATTCAGCCGCGAATCGCCGGATCAAGTCGGGCAGCATCAGCGCGCCGGCCGACGGGATGCAGCCAATGCTGATTGCGCCCCCGCTGGGCAGCGTGGCATCGCGCAGATTATCGACGGTCGTTTCGAGTTCGCCCACTAGCCGTTGAATCGCTGGTAAGAACTCGCGACCAGACGGCGATAGGCGAACGCCATGCGTATTGCGCTCGAGCAGTTGCACGCCCAGCTGCCGCTCGAGCTTCTGGATCATCAGGGTCAGTGCTGGCTGGGTGACGTGCAAGGTCTGGGCCGTGCGCGAAAAGCTGCCGGAACGCGCCACGGCGATGAACGCTTGCAATTGGCGCAGCGTAATGTTCATTAGTTAATTTAATTACAGGATTTCAAAAATAAAATTCTAATATTACGTTCGGATGCCTAGAATGGCCGCGGTCTAGGAGTTTGAACAATGCAAGCAGCAGACAGCGGCATTGCGGGCCAAGGCACGTGGGCACGCCGCGACCTAAGCGGTTTCGTGGCGGCCGACGCCATGGCGACCGTATTGAGATCGGCGGGGGTTTCCTTCATCTTCGGGCAGAGTTGCCCGACGGCGCTGTTCCTAGCGGCGGAAAAACTCGGCATCCGGCAGATCGGCTATCGCACCGAAAACGCCGGCGTGGCGATGGCAGACGGGTATGCGCGCGCTAGTGGCCGCCTGGGAGTGGTCGCAGCCCAGAACGGTCCGGCGGCAGGGTTGCTGATAGCCGGCCTGTGCGAGGCGCTCAAGGCTTCGATCCCGTTGCTGGCCATCGTGCAGGACGTCCCGCGAGCCAGCACGGACAAGAACGCCTTCCAGGAGCTGGACCACGTCCAGCTGTTCCAGGGTAGCGCGAAGTGGATACGGCGGGTGACCGAACCGCAACGGGTGGGCGAGTACACCTTGCGCGCGGTCATGGCGGCTACCACCGGGCGACCGGGGCCGGCCGTGCTCATCGTCCCTTTCGACGTCCTGCTCGAACAGGTTCCACCCATTGCGGTGGGCGGGCAGGTGGCAGGGGGTGCGATTCCGGAAGGTTTCGGCGCTTATCCGGTGGACCGATTCTTGCCGGCACGTGACCAGATCCAACGTGCGGTGCAGATCCTGGCCCGGGCCGAGCGTCCCTTGATCGTTGCCGGCGGCGGCGTGCACATCTCCGGCGCCGCACAGGTGCTGTCGCACGTGCAGGATGCCTGGGGCATCCCCGTAGCGACCACCAACATGGGCAAGGGGGCCATCGATGAGCGCCATCCGCTTTCGCTTGGCGTGATCGGCAATTGCATGGGCACGCGCAGCCCCGCCCGATACCATCGCGACTACGTCGCGCAGGCCGATGCGGTGCTGCTTGTCGGGACGCGCACCAACGAAAACGGCACGGCATCTTGGTCGCTGTTCAATCCAGACGCCGATTTCATCCAGATCGACGTCGATCCGGAAGAGCTCGGCCGGAATTATCGTGGCTTACGCTTGCTGGGCGATGCAGCCGCCACGTTGCACGCCATGCTGGAGGAAGGTCAGCCCGTTTTTGGAGCTAAGGGACACCGCAACCGGGCAGACTTTGCTCGTCGTGTCGAGCAAGCCCGGGCGCAAGCCTGGCAGGAAATCCAGCCTTATGAAGATGCCGACCATCTGCCCATGCGGCCGGAGCGCCTGTTCAGGGCGCTGCGAGCCTGCGCAGCGGACGCGTTATGGGTCAGCGATGCGAGTTACTCGTCGCTGTGGATGCTGCAATTCCTGCAGTCGCATGCCCCGGGACAGCGTTACCTGACACCGCGTGGCATCGCTGGCCTGGGCTGGGGGTTTCCCATGGCGATAGGCGCCAGATTGGCCGAACCCGGGCGCCCGGTTATCGCGGTGGTCGGAGACGGCGGATTCGCGCACTGTTGGTCGGAATTGGAGACGGCGCGCCGTCATGGCATTGCCGTCACAGTCATTGTCTTGAATAACGGGGTGCTGGGATTCCAGCGAGACGCCGAGGAAAGCCGATTCGGACGCCATACCGATATATGCAACTTCGGCCCGATCGACCATGTGGCCATTGCCCGCGCCTGCGGTTGCGGCGGGCAGAGGGTGGAGCGGCCGCAGGACGTTCCCGAGGCGCTTGGCCAAGCCCTGGCCACCGGCGTTCCGTACGTCCTGGACGTGCCGGTCGCGCCGCAAGCCTTTCCGCCCATCACGGCTTTTGAACAACTGAACTTGCCGCGCTACGGAACATTATGCAACCAGGTGAGCTCGTGACACAGCAGGAGGACTTCACCGGCAAGGCCGCCATGGTCACCGGCGGGGCACGCGGCATCGGGTTTGCCGTGGCGCAAGCCCTGGCGCGTCGCGGCGCTTTGGTCATCTTGGTGGACCAAGATGAGCAGGCGGTCTCGGACAGTGCGCGCACGTTGAGCGAGCAGGGCTGGCATGCGCAAGGTTGGCAAACCGACGTTGGCGACCCAGCGTGCATCGCCGATCTCCAGGCGCGCATTAGCGGCCTGGAAACGGGCAAGATCGACTATTTAGTCAACAATGCTGGCATTTCGCCCAAGGTGAACGGGCAGAGGGTTCCGGCATGGGAAGTCGACCCCTTGGAATGGCAGTGCGTGCTGGCAGTCAACTTGAGTGGCTCCTTTTACGTGAGCAAGGCCGTGCTGCCCGGCATGATGGCTGCGCGCTACGGGGCCATTGTCAATATCAGTTCACTGGCAGGATTGCGCTATTCCACGATCGCGGGCGTGTCTTACGCGGTTTCCAAGGCGGCTATAACGGGCCTGACGCGGCAGCTAGCGGGCGAGGTCGCCGGCTTCGGCATTCGCGTCAATGCCGTGGCGCCGGGCCGCATCGAGACGCCCATGAGCGCCATGGCTGCGCCGGGCATCAACGAAGCGACGCTTGCCGTGACCCCGTTGGGCAGGTTGGGGCAGCCGTCGGACGTGGCCGAGACGGTCGTATTCCTACTTTCGGACCGGGCGGGATTCATTACCGGCCAAACCCTTGCGGTCACGGGAGGGCGCGGCCTGTGAAGGCACTGGGTTGCGAACCACCATCTCATCACAATAGACAGGAGACTCCGTTCATGTTCGCCAAGAAGCTGTTATGCGTTATTGCCGCTGTTGCCGCTCTCGGCGCGGCCCAGGCCGGGGAGAATTATCCGTCGCGTCCGATCACCATGATCGTGCCGTATCCCCCGGGCGGGATTACGGATATCGCCGCGCGGGCGACGGCTAAGGCCATGAGCGCGCGCCTGGGCCAATCGGTAATTGTCGAAAACCGCGCCGGTGCTGGGGGCACGATAGGTGCAACCGCCGCAGCACGGACCAAGCCGGATGGTTACACCATTTTCATGGGCACCAGCGCGACGCACGGCACCAACCCGACGACGCTAGCCAACCTGAACTACGATGCAATCAAGGATTTCGACGCCGTGGCGCTTGTCGCCTCGGCACCGCTGGTCGTGGTAGTTAACCCAGACCTGCCGGTCAAGACCATAGGGGAGCTGGTCGCCTACCTGAAGGCCAATCCCGATAAGGTGTCGTACGCATCGACTGGGACTGGCGGCTCGGTCCACTTGAGCGTCGAACATTTCAAGCTGATGACGGGAACGAGCATGCAGCATGTACCGTACAAGGGCAGCGCGCCGGCGTTGACCGACTTGGTTGGCGGCAGCGTACAAGTCATGTTCGACAACGTGCCGTCGGCCGCACCCATGGTCAAGGCGGGCAAGCTGCGCGCGCTGGCCGTGACCGGCGCCACGCAAGTGTCTGATTTTCCCGGTGTGCCAACCGTGTCGGAATCCGGTGTGCCTGGCTACCAAACGGGCTCCTGGGTCGGCATTTATGCTCCGGCCGGCACGCCCAAGGCCATCGTGGACAAACTTAACGCCGCCATCAATGCGGGACTGCAGGCCGATGAGCTGCGCCAGACCTTCGCGGCATCTAACCTGATTCCGGAAGGTGGCAGCCCCGAAGATTTCGACAAGTTCACGCGCGACGAAATCGCCAAATGGGCGCAAGTCGCCAAGCAGATCGATTACAAGCCGCAATAGCGGGCCGCGCTAGCCGTCCAGAAATAAGAAACGCCGGCCATTGTGGCCGGCGTTTCTTATTCATCAATCGACGCGGGTCTTGCGCTCGATGAACTCGATCTTGTAGCCGTCCGGATCCTCGATGAAGGCGATGACCGTCTGGCCGTGCTTCATCGGCCCGGCTTCGCGCACGACCTTGCCGCCGCGTTCCTTGACCTTGGCACAGGCTTCGTAGGCGTCCTCGACTTCGATCGCGATGTGGCCATAGCCGGTGCCCAGGTCATAGTGGTCCGTGTCCCAGTTGTGGGTCAGCTCGATGACCGCGCCTTCAGATTCGTCCTGGTATCCCACGAAGGCCAGGGTGAACTTGCCTTCGGGGTAATCCTTCTTGCGCAACAGGCGCATGCCGAGCACGTTGGTGTAGAAATCGAGCGAGCGCTCGAGGTTGCCGACGCGAAGCATGGTGTGCAGCAGGCGCATGGGGTACTCCTTGACGTGAATCTATGGAAGGGATCGTAGCAAAGTTCGTCGGCACGGGCCGGCGCTTGCGCAATGGCGGCCCGGGCGGGGCGTTCGGTTTTTCCTTGCTAGAGCAGCGGCAGCGACGCTGGGTCGTAGCGGCGCAGCACGTCCTTGGCGCTTTCGAAGCCGGGCAGGATATTCCCGACCTCGGTCCAAAAGTTCTGGCTGTGGTTCATTTCGCGCAGGTGCGCCAGCTCGTGCGCGATGACGTAGTCGATGATGTCCGGCGCAAAATGGATCAGGCGCCAGTTGAGCATGATGCTGCCGTCGCTGGTGCACGACCCCCAGCGCGTGGCCGCGCTGGACAGCCGCCAACGACGGATTTTCAGGCCGGTGCGCTGCAGGAAATAGGCAAGCCGTGCGCCGAACCAGGCGTCGGCGCGCTGCTGCAGCCACGATTGCGCGGCGTCGCGCACGCGCGCCGAAGACGCATCGGCCGGCAGCGGCAGCCACAGGGTGTCGCCGTCGCGCGGGGCGTTGGCGTCGCCCGACAAAAAGGGCTGGCGGCAGTCGGCCGCCAGGCCCAGGACGATGCGCTTGCCCAGGTAGGGCAGCTGGCCGCCCGCCTGCCAGCGCGTGTCAGCCATGGCCAATTGTTCCTTGCGCGCCTGCCATTCGCGCAGCTTGGCCAAAATCCAGCGCGATTTCTCGCGTACGGCATCGTCGACCTGTGCCAGCGTGACCCAGTTCGGCGCAGTCACGCGTAACCCATCGTCGGTGATGACGAATCCGATGGTGCGCCGGCGCGATCGCAGCAGCACGAAGCCGATATCCTGTTGGTCGGTCGAGACCACGCGCCAGCGCGCGCCAGGCGGCAAGGGATCAGGACGGGGGGTGGCCACCGTTGCCGCCGCGGGGGGCGGGGAGACGGGCCCTGGGCCGGCGCCCTGCGGATCACGGGGCGGGGCGGGAGGCTGGCGTACCGGCTCGCGTTGCGCAGCCGGCCAGTCCGGTTCGAAACGAAGCTCCAGCTGTTCAGGGCTGGCCATACCGTTCGGGATTCAGGCGTCGCATTTCGCCTTCGATCCAGTCCTGGACCTTTTGGTTCAGCGCTTCCGGCGACAGGCCTTGCGGATCGATGGCAGGGCCGATGGAGACGGTGATCAGCCCAGGTGATTTTACGAAGGCGTTGCGCGGCCAGCATTCCCCGGCGTTGTGGGCGATGGGGATGACCAGGGCGCCGGTGCGTGCCGCCAGGATGGCACCGCCCAGTTTGTAGCGGCCGACCTGGCCTGGCGCCACGCGCGTGCCTTCTGGAAACAGCACTGGCCAGGCGCCTTCGGCCAGGCGCTTGCGCCCTTGCGCGACCACCTGGGCGAAGGCGTCGCGCCCGCGCGAGCGGTCGATGGAGATCATGCGCAGCAGCGCCAACCCCCAGCCGAAGAAGGGGATGAAGTTCAGCTCGCGCTTGTAGACGAAGCAGGCTTGGCGCGGCAGGTAGGCTGGCAGGAAAAGCGTTTCCCATGCCGACTGGTGCTTGGCCAGCACGATGGCCGGCGCGTCTGGCAGGTTATGCTCGCCGCGCACTTGCCACCGTATTCCGCAAATGACGCGCGCGCCCCAGATGGCCAGGCGCGGCCATCCCATCGTCAGCCGGTAGCGCCATTTCAGCGGCAGCGGCGCCCACAGCATGCAGGCCAGGGCGTACGGGATCACCGTGACGACCAGGAACAGCATGTATAGCAGCGAGCGCAGCGCGGCCATGGTCAAGCCTCCAGCAAGGCGTCGGCGAGTTCGTGCAAATCCGAGCACACCCGCGTGCCGCGCGGCAGCTCGCCCGTCTCGCGCGTGCGCTCGCCGTTTCCGGTCAACACCAGCCAAGGCTGACAACCCGCGGCGGCGGCCGCCTGCAGGTCGCGCAGCGAATCGCCCACGGCCGGCACGCCCGACAGGCTTATCTCGTAACGGCGGGCGATCTGCTGGAAGAGCCCAGGAGCGGGCTTTCGGCAGTCGCAGCCGTCGTTGGGCCCGTGCGGGCAGACGAAGATCGCATCGACGGCGCCGCCCGCGGCGGCCAGCTCGCGCCGCAGTTTGGCGTGCATGGCGTTGAGGGCGTCCATGTCGAATAGTCCGCGCGCCAGCCCCGACTGGTTGGTGGCGATGACTACCTTCCACCGCGCGCGGGAGAACCGCGCGATCGCCTGCAAGGCGCCGGGCAGGGCGATCCATTCTTCCGGACTCTTGACGAAGTCCGGGCTATCCTGGTTGATGACGCCGTCGCGGTCGAGGATGAGCAGCTTCACTTTGCCAGCCTGGAAATGTCGGCGACCTGGTTCATCAGGCCGTGCAATCGCGCCAGCAGGGCGAGCCGGTTGGCGCGCACGGCCGGATCCTCGGCCATGACCATGACGTCGGCGAAGAACGCGTCCACGGCCGTGCGCACCTGCGCGAGGGTGGTCAGCGCCCCGGCGAAATCGCCGGCGGCCAGCTGGTTTTCGGCCAGCGGCGCGAGCCGGCGCACGGCCTGGGCCAGTTCGCGCTCGGCTGCCTCGGACAGCCGCGATTCGTCCAGCTGGGCGATTTCCCCTTCCGCCTTGCGCAACAGGTTGCCAATTCGCTTGTTGGCCGCGGCCAGGCTTTCTGCCTCGGGCAGCTGCTGGAAGGCGGTGACCGCCCGCACGCGGGCAGCAGCCTGGTGCAGTGGCGGGCGCAGCGCGATCACGGCGTCCACGGCGCTGCGGTCGAACTCGCCTTGCAGCTGGTTGCGCAGGCGTTCGTAGACGAAATCGGTGACTGCTTCGAGCACCGACGCGGCGATGCCGCCTTCGAACGTGGCCGCCGCATCGTCCAGCAACCCTTGCAGGGTCAGTTGCCCGGGGTCGCTGACCTCGAGCAGGCCGCCGGCAGCCAGCTGCTCGAAGGCGCTGATCACGCCCAATGCGGCGCGGCGCAGCCCAAACGGATCGCGTTCGCCGGTGGGGGCCAGCCCGATGCTCCAGATGCCCACCAGCGTCTCGGCGCGATCGGCCAAAAAGAGCGCCGTCGCGGTGATGTCTTCACGCGAGACGGGCGCGTCGATGCGGATGCGGTACTGCCCACGCAGCGCACGCACCACGTCGGGTGGTTCACCGTCGGCCTCGGCGTAATAGCCGCCCATGATGCCTTGCAGCTCGGGAAATTCGCCCACCATGCTCGAGGTCAGATCGGCCTTGGCCAGGTAGGCGGCGCGGTCCGCAGCCCCTTCGTCGCCACCCAGCAGCGCCGCGACGCGCCGGGCGACGGCGCGCACGCGCTCGACCCGCGCCAGCTGCGAACCGAGCTTGTTGTGGTAGACGATGTCGGCAAGGCGCGGCACGCGCTGGGCAAGTGGCGTCTTACGGTCGGTTTCGAAGAAGAACTGGGCATCGGCCAAGCGCGGGCGTACCACGCGCTGGTTGCCTTCGATGATGTTGGCCGGGTCCTTGATCGCCATGTTGCTGACGATCAGGTATTGGTTGGTCAGCTTGCCCGTCTCCGGCGAGAACAGCGGAAAGTATTTCTGGTTCAGCCGCATAGTCAGGATCAGGCATTCCTGCGGCACGTCCAGGAAACGGCGGTCGAATTCGCCGACGTAGACCGCGGGCTGCTCGACCAGCGCGGTCACCTCATCGAGCAGGGCCTCGACCTCCGGGTCCGTTCCCAGCGTCGCGCCCAGCCGGGCCGCGTGCGTCTGCAACTGCGCCTCGATGTCGGCGCGGCGCGTCGCGAAAGCGGCCACGACCTTGCCGCGTTCGGCCAGCTCGGCCTCGTAGGCCGATGCCGTCGTGAGCTCGAAGGGGGCCGGGCACAAGAAGCGATGGCCGTGCACCGTGCGCCCGGCTTCCAGCCCCAGCACGCGCACCGGCACCACGTCGGCGCCGTGCAGCGCGACCAAGCCGTGCGCCGGCCGCACGAAGCGCACCGTCGTCGTCCCGTCTGCCAGCTGATAGCGCATCACCTTGGGGATGGGCAAACCGGCCACGGCGTCATCCAGCGCCTGCTGCAGGCCAGGCGTCAGCTGCACGCCGGCAGCAGTGCCGCGCGCCACGAGGTATTCCTGCTTGCCGTCGGACTCGCGCGAGAGCGTGGCCGGATCGATGTCCTGCAGCCCCTTGGCCGCGAGCTTCTTGCGCAGTGCAGGCGTGGGCGACCCGTCCGCGGCCAAGCCGACGGACACGGGCATGAGCTTTTCGGCGTAGGGCTGGTCGGGGGCCTGCGGCAGCACGTGGCTGAACAAGGCCGCCAGCCGGCGCGGGGTCGCATAGGCCGTGACGGTGCAGCCCGAGGCGAGCAACCCCTGCTTGTCCAGGGACGCGCGCAGGCCTTCGGCAAAGGCTTGCCCGAGCCTGTTCAAGGCCTTGGGCGGCAACTCTTCGGTGAACAGCTCGACCAGCAGGGGGCGGGTTTGCGCGCTCATTGCACGGCCTCCCGGCGCAGCATGGGAAAGCCCAGTCGTTCGCGCGAATCGTAGTAGGCCTGCGCCACCGCGCGCGACAGGTTGCGGATGCGGCCGATGTAGGCGGCGCGCTCGGTCACGCTGATGGCACCGCGCGCATCGAGCAGGTTGAAGGTGTGGGCGGCCTTCAAGGTGGCTTCATAGGCCGGCAGCGCGAGCGGGACTTCCATGAGCCGCTTGGCCTCGGCCTCGTAGTCGTTGAAATGGGCGAACAGCATGTCGGCCGAGGAATGTTCGAAGTTGTAGGTGGATTGTTCGACTTCGTTCTGGTGGAAGACGTCGCGGTACAGCACGCGCTCGCCGCCGGCGCCTTCGGTCCAGACCAGGTCGTAGACGCTTTCGACGCCTTGCAGGTACATGGCCAGGCGCTCAAGGCCGTAGGTGATCTCGCCCGTGGTGGGCGTGCAGTCCAGGCCGCCGACCTGCTGGAAATAAGTGAACTGGGTGATCTCCATGCCGTTGAGCCAGACCTCCCAACCCAGCCCCCAGGCACCCAGCGTGGGGTTTTCCCAGTCGTCCTCGACGAAACGGATGTCGTGCTGCAGGGGGTCGATGCCCAGGGCGCGCAGCGAACCGATGTACAGGTCCAGGATGTCCGGGGGCGCCGGCTTGAGAACGACCTGGTATTGGTAATAGTGCTGCAGGCGGTTCGGGTTCTCGCCGTAGCGTCCATCCTTCGGGCGGCGCGACGGCTGCACGTACGCCGCGCGCCACGGTTCGGGGCCGATCGCGCGCAGGAAGGTCGCCGTGTGCGAGGTGCCGGCGCCGACCTCCATGTCGTAGGGCTGCAGCAGCGCGCAGCCCTGCTTGTCCCAGTAGTCCTGGAGCTTGAGGATGATTTGCTGGAAGGTGAGCATAGGATTCTTATCGTGCGGGGTGCCGGCGCGCGGCGCCCCAAGCGCCCGGCCCGGACGGGAATAAGCGGGGCATTTTAACTGGCGCGGCCATCGGGCGCGGCGGCGCTCGCTCCGCGGGCTGCGGCGGGACACGCCGCGCGCGATACAAAGGCTTAACGTTTCCCGCGACGGGCTCCGGTATAGTCGCCACGGCTCGCAGGGGCCGCATCGAAGAACGGGAGAACCCATGGCACTGCATCGCAAGCGCTTTCCTTCTCGCATCCGCTTACTCATCGGCCTGGCAACGGTCTGCGCCGTCCTGCCGGCCGGTGCAGCCAAGGCCGGCATCTCGCCGTGGGCCGGCCTTCCCTCGCCCGTGCCGCAGGAGGCTGGAGCGGAACTGCGGCTTGCCGCGCCGACCGGGCTGCAGGGCAGTCACGCCGGAGACTTCGGCTCGGTGCGAAGCAACGCCCTGGCAGCGCTGTCCGGCCGGGACGATGATGACGACGACGACCGCGACGACGACGACCTCGACGATGACGACCTCGACGATGACGACCGCGACGATGACGACGACCGCGACGACCGCGATGACGACGATTGACGCGTGCCCCCGCATCGCTGCGCGGGGGCCATCGGCTGCCCGGCCTGAACGCCGCTATCCGGGCACCAGCGTCCTCGTGCGCGGCGACGTCTGGCCGGCCGGGATGGGGGCGCCCGGCTCCGGCCCCGACGGCGGGTTTCGCCCTGTCCCGGGCGGCATCAGTAAGTCGGGGGCGTCACCGCGCTGACGATTTCGCTCGGCCCTGCATCCACATTGCGGAAGCGATGCGGGACCCGGCTGTCGAAGTAGTAGGCCTCGCCGGCCCGCAGCACGCGAGTCTTGTCGCCCACCGTCACCTCTATCGCGCCGGCCGTCACCAGCCCGGCCTCCTGGGCATTGTGGCTGAACAGCTCTCCCGTGTCGGCGCCCGGAGCATACCGTTCCTGCATCATCAGCAGGGCCCGATTGGCGAAGCGGCTGCCTATCATGCGGTACGAAATCGCATTGGCATTACCGATCTCCGGCAGCTCGTCGGCGCCGTAGAAGGGCGACTCCGCCACCAGCAGGCGGCTGTTGGAAAAGAATCCGACAATCGTCGTCCCCAGAGCGTCCAGCACCGCCGCCAGCGTGTCCAGCGAAGGACTGATCTTGTCGCGCTCGATCAGGGAAATCGATGCATGGGACACGCCCGAACGCTGCGCGACCTCGCGGATGCCGAGGCCGCGCCGCCGGCGGAGTTCCCTTATGTCTGCGCCTATCCTGGGCATGGCGTGAGTCTCCCGTAGTCCTGTCGAACGTAGGATACACGCTGGCCGTGCTCAGCCGGGCATTCAGCCTCTCAAGGCAATGGTCCTGGCCCGGAAATCCGGCTGGTCCAGCGGATACAAGGGGCGTGCGCGCTCGAAGGGCAGGCGCTCGGGGCGATAGCTGGTCAGGCCGGGGGTTTCGGCGCAGGCGCATACCCCGATCTCGGCGAATGCGAGCTTGAAGTGATAGCCGGACTTGACCACGATGATGCCCGCTTCCGACAGGTCGATGCCTGCGTCGATGTAGCAGCCAGGGTCCTGGGACATGACCGCATCCTGAGTAATCAGCAGGTCATAACGCGGGTGGCGCAGCACAGCATGGGGCCCCAGGCGCAGGGTGGCGCCGCGCATGAAAGCGCCGCGGTTGCGGAACACGCCGTCGCCCAGGGCCGCGACGATGCCGGACACGGTCACGGCATGGCAATCTGCGGAATACGCCCCGCCGGCCTGCAGGCTGACCGAAGCGCCTACCCCGGCCTCCCGGCAGCGGGCCAGGGCCGCCGGATCGGTGACGATGGCGGCGATCCGCCGTTCGGTGAGCGCCAGGCTTTGGGTGAGCACGTACAGGCTGTCGCCGGGACCGCCTGCGAGCACACGGTCGCCGAAGTCGCCAATGACCAGCGGACGCGGATCGTGCGCATGGGCGCCGAGGAGCTCCGCCACGCCGGGCAGGGATTGCACATAGCTGTCCCGGCCGTCCCACAAGGCCTGCGCGAGTTCGCATGCCAGCGCGTGTGCCGCCGAACGCGCGCGCGGCTCGGCGTAGACCGCCACAGTCTGGCCGACTCCTGCCCCGTCTATGAAGGGATTCACATTGAAGATCGAGACGTCGAGTATGCCGCCGCCGGCCTGGACGGCGGCACGCGCGCGATCATGCAGCCGGGCCAGCGGCCCTTGGGCCGTTTCGTCGTTGCCGCGCGTGAGCATGGGTACGAAAGCACTGACGCCGACGGGCCGTTCGTCTGAGGACAGTATTTCCAAAAGCTGCCTTGCCACGCGCTCGCCGGTGGCGGAGGCGTCTGCGTGCGGATTGGTCTTGTATGCCGAGGCGAAGTCGAGCTGGCCCAGCATGGCCGGCACGGCGTGCGCATGCAGGTCGAAGCCCGCCACGATGGGCATGTCCGGCCCGGCGATGGCGCGCAGGGCTGCCAGGAGATCGGCCTCGGCGCTGTCCAGGCTCTCGGTCTGCATGCAGCCGTGCAGGCATAGCGCCACGGCGTCGTAGCCTCCCTGGCGGGCCGCCGCCAGGATGTCCTCGCGCAGGGCGGCATAGGCGGCGTCTTCCACCCGGCCGCCGGGCCGCGCGCGGGCGGCCAGCGTGGGAACCGCCTCGCAGCCGTGTGCCTGCAGTGTGCGCAGGATGCCTCCCAGCACCGATTCGGCGCCGGCATTGGCCGCCAGCATGGCCGGGCCTTTTTCCACCTCGAAGGCCGAAAGCGGAGTCAGGACCGGGGTGAATCCATGCGTTTCCTGAAAGAGCTGTCCTACCAGGACGCGATAGCGAGGACTGTTCATGGTCGTGTCGCCGCCCTTATGCCTTGGGATGGACTTCCTACTTGAGCCTGATGTTCGCACGCTTGGCGATGTCGCGCTGCTTGTCGATCTCGGCCTTGAGCTCGGCGGCGAACTCCGCGGGAGGATTGCCCACCGGTACGGCCGAGAAGCCGGCCAGCTTCTGCTTGACGTCGGGCATGGCCAGCACCTGCGCAGTCGCCTGGTAGATCTTATGGACGGTCTCCGGCGGCGTGTCCTTGGGCGCCACCAGGCCAAACCAGGACGCGTCGTTGACCTCGGGCATCCCGACCTCGGCGAAGGTGGGAACGTCCGGCAGGGCATCGATGCGCTCCGGGTAGGCGATGGCCAGGGCCTTCAGGTCGCCGCTGCGGATGAAGGGCAGGGACGAAGGCAGGTTGTCGAAGACCGCTGCGATCTGGCCGCCCAGGGCGTCCTGCAGGGCGGGGCTGGAGCCCCGGTACGGCACGTGCATCATGTCGGTGCCGCTGCTGAGCTTGAAGAGCTCGCCCATCATGTTGGCTTCCGATCCGGTGCCCGCGGAGCCATAGGTGTAGTAGCCCGGTTTTTGCTTGAGCATGGCCACGAACGCCTTCATGTCCGCCGCCTGTATCGCCGGGCCGATGGTCAGTACGTTGGGCACCGAGGCAAGCCGCGTGATCGGGGCGAGGTCACGGTTGACGTCGTACGAAATATTCTCGTAGACCACCGGCGTGACGGCGTGGGAGCTCACCGTGGCGATGCCAAGCGTGTAGCCGTCGGGCTTGGCGCGGATGACATACTCACTGCCGATGCGGCCGGCCGCCCCGTTGCGGTTTTCCACCACCACCGTTTGTCCCAGCACCTTGCCCAGCGGATCGGCGATGGTGCGCGCCAGCACATCGGTGGTGCCGCCCGGCGGAAAGGGCACCACCAGCTTGATGGGGCGCGAGGGATAGGAGTCCTGCGCATGGCCCGCCAGAGGCGCGGCCATGCAGCCTACTGCTGCGGCGAGAAGGATGCCAAGTTTCATACTGTTCCCCTTGAAGAAGTTGGAGGATGGGTTTCCAGGGTCAGGGCAGGCGCAGCGCCGCGGCACGTCGGTGCCCTTCCATGCCTTCCGTATGGCTCTGGCGTACGGCGGGCGGCGCCACGGCGGCCACGCCGCGCTCGTCCAGCCACTGGTGCGTGCAGATCTTCAGGAACGACCCCACCCACAGGCCGCCGGTGTACCGGCCGGCGCCCATGGTCGGCAGCGTGTGGTTGGTGCCGCAGCATTTGTCCGAATACACCACGCTGGCCAGCGTGCCGATGAAGAGCGAACCGTAGTTGCGCAGTTTGGCGGCCGTGGCGTGCGCATCGCGGGTATGCACCTGCAGGTGCTCCGCCGCCACGCGATCGGAGTAAGCCAGCATGGAGGCCTCGTCCGGGCACAGCACGATTTCGCCGTAGTCTTCCCAGGCCCGCCTGGCAACGGGAGCCGTGGGCAGGTCCTGCAACTGCTTTTCCACCGCCTGCAGTGTGGCGCGCGCCAGGGGTTCGCTGGTCGTGATGAGGCCGACGCGCGTGCGCACGTCGTGCTCGGCCTGCGCCAGCAGGTCGATGGCGATCATGTCGGCGTCACCGGTTTCGTCGGCAACGATGAAAATCTCGCTGGGACCTGCCAGCTGGTCGATGCCGACTTCGCCGAACACCTGCCGCTTGGCTTCGTTCACATAGGCGTTGCCGGGCCCCACGATCTTGTCCACCGCGGGAATCGATTCGGTGCCGCATGCCATGGCGGCGATGGCTTGCGCGCCGCCGACCAGGAATATGCGGTCCGCCCCCGACAGATGGCAGCCGGCGATCATGGCCGGATGGGCGCCGGGCGGCAGGCAGGCGATCACTTCTTCGCAGCCGGCCACCTTGGCCGGCACGATGGTCATCACCGGTGCAGACAGGATGGGGTAGCGCCCGCCGGGGACGTAGGCGCCAATGCGCTGCACGGGGATCACGCGGTGCCCCAGGTGCAGCCCGGGCAGCGGCTCGACTTCCAGCGGAAGAACCGTGGCCAGCTGGGCCTGGGCAAAGGCGCGCACGCGTTCGATGGCGAACTCGGTGTCCTGGCGGGTTTGCTCATCGAGTGCAGCCACGGCCTGCAGCCTGTCAGCCATGCTGACCTCGAGAACCGGCGTGTCCTTCTGGTCGAACTTGCGCGAATACTCGCGTACCGCCTCGTCGCCGCGCTTGCGGACATCGGCAATGATTTCGCGCACGGTCTGTTCGATGGCAGTGACGCTGTCCTGCGCGCTTGCGCCGGGCGATTTGATGTAGACGAGGGAATCGGAAAGGTGTTGCATGAGGGCTCTTGATGACGAGGGTGTTGCGATTCCCGGTCACTATAAGAGCGCGTGCAGCGCAAATTCCGCGCCTGCGCCGCCGTGGTGAGGATAGTGAACACAGCCGCCCCGCGCGCCCCAGGGCAGACATGCCGAGGCAGGCGTCATCCCCGTGTTGCTGTGCCGCTGCGTGGGCGCGGCAGGCCGATCAATATTGTGAACAGTCCGGCATAAGGGTTTGCCCGCATCTGCGGCGACCGGCCGAAAATATGGGGACGGGGTACTGCCCGCATCAAGTCGTATCATTCGGCCTTGCGCAAGTTCCATAGATCGCCGATATCCCCGCATTCGCCCAGTCTGAAAAGGAGCAGATCATGTCCGAGCTGATCAAGGTAGAGGTCGCAGACGGCATCCAGGTCATTACCGTGAATCGCCCCGAGGCGCGCAATGCCATCAACCTGGAAGCCGCCAAGGCCATGGCCGCCGCCTTGGACGAACTGGACGCGCGCGACGATGTGCGCATCGGCATCCTGACTGGCGCGGGTAGTACGTTTTCCTCCGGCATGGACCTGAAGGCCTTCGCGCAGAGCGGCGAGCGTCCCATCATCCCGGGACGCGGCTTCGCCGGCCTGAACGAGGCACCGCCCAAGAAACCCCTGATCGCCGCGGTCGAAGGCTATGCCCTGGCTGGCGGGTGCGAGATGGCGCTGGCCTGCGACCTTATCGTCGCCGCGCGCAATGCCCGCTTCGGCCTGCCCGAGGTCAAGCGCGGCCTGGTCGCGGGCGCCGGCGGCATGCTGCGGCTGCCGCGCCGCATCCCCTATCACATCGCAATGGAGATCGTGCTCACCGGCGAGATGTTCGACGCCGAGCGCGCGCATCACTTTGGCCTGGTCAACCGGCTGACCGAGCCGGGCAAGGCGCTGGAGGCCGCCCTGGACCTGGCGCGCATCATCGTCGAAAACGGCCCGCTGGCGGTCCAGACCGCCAAGCGGATCGTTTCCGAGTCGGGCCACTGGCCGCACGACGAAATGTTCGACCGGCAGCGCCCGCTCATCGCCCACATCTTCACTTCGGCAGACGCCAAGGAAGGCGCCACCGCCTTTGCCGAGAAGCGCAAACCCGTCTGGCAAGGCAAGTAGGCCGGGCGCAAGAAACCCCTTCGTTCATTTCCTAGCAACCGTAAAGCCGCCATGTCCGTTCTCATCAAGGAAGAAGACTTCATCCAGTCGATCGCTGATGGCATCCAGTTCATCAGCTACTACCATCCGGTCGACTACATCCGCCACCTGGCGCGCGCCTACGAGCGCGAGCAAAGCCCCGCCGCGCGCGACGCGATGGCCCAGATCCTGACCAATTCGCGCATGTGCGCCGAAGGCAAGCGGCCGCTTTGCCAGGACACGGGCATCGTCAACGTCTTCCTCAAGGTGGGCATGGACGTGCGCTTCGACACGCGCCGCAGCCTGCAGGAACTATGCGATGAAGGCGTGCGCCGCGGCTACACCAACCCCGACAACCCGCTGCGCGCCTCGGTGCTGGACGACCCGCTGTTCGCGCGCAAGAACACGCGCGACAACACGCCCTGTGTGCTGAACGTCGAGCTCGTGCCTGGCAACACCGTGGACGTGCAGATTGCGGCAAAGGGCGGCGGTTCCGAGAACAAATCCAAGTTCGTCATGCTCAACCCCAGCGATTCGCTGGTCGACTGGGTGCTCAAGACCGTGCCGACCATGGGCGCTGGCTGGTGCCCGCCCGGCATGCTGGGCATCGGCGTGGGCGGTACGGCCGAGAAGGCCATGCTGCTGGCCAAGCAGTCGCTCATGGATGACATCGACATGTACGAACTGCTCGAGCGCGGTCCGCAGAACAAGCTTGAAGAGCTGCGCATCGAACTCTATGAAAAGGTCAACGCGCTGGGCATCGGCGCCCAGGGCCTGGGCGGCCTGACGACCGTGCTGGACGTCAAGATCCGCACCTATCCGACGCATGCCGCGTCCAAGCCGGTGGCCATGATCCCGAACTGCGCCGCCACCCGCCACGTGCACTTCGTGCTGGACGGGTCCGGCCCGGCGCTGCTCGAGCCGCCGTCGCTGTCGGAGTGGCCCGAAGTCCATTGGGCGCCGGACTACAACAAGTCCAAGCAGGTCAACCTGGACACGCTTACGCGCGAGGAAGTCGCCAGCTGGAAGCCCGGCCAAACGCTGCTGCTGTCGGGCAAGATGCTCACCGGCCGCGACGCCGCCCACAAGCGCATCCAGGACATGCTGGCCAAGGGCGAGCCGTTGCCCGTGGACTTCACCAACCGCGTCATCTACTACGTCGGCCCGGTCGATCCGGTGCGCGACGAAGTGGTCGGCCCGGCTGGCCCGACCACGGCCACGCGCATGGACAAGTTCACCGAGATGATGCTGGCCCAGACCGGCCTGATTGCCATGATCGGCAAGGCCGAGCGCGGGCCGGCGGCCGTCGAGGCGATTCGCAAGCACCGCTCGGCCTACCTGATGGCCGTCGGCGGTGCCGCCTACTTGGTGTCCAAGGCCATCCGCAATGCCCGCGTGGTTGCCTTCGAGGACCTGGGCATGGAAGCCATCTACGAATTCGAGGTCAAGGACATGCCCGTGACGGTCGCGGTCGACGCGCAAGGCACGTCGGTGCATGCGACCGGGCCGCGCGAGTGGCAGGCGCGCATCGGCAAGATTCCGGTGACGGTGGCTTAAGGCCTGCGGGATATCCGGCCGCCTGCCTGGGGCGGGCGGCGCGTCACGCGCCGGCGGCCATGCTGCCGTCGACCGCGGCCAACGTCGCCAAGGTGCCTGCCTGGCGCCCGTCCGTGCCGGCCGCATCACCGGCCTGCCGGATCGTGTCGATCAATGCCCGCGCGCATGCCGGCAGGGCGTCCAGGTCGCGCACCAGTAGCTTGCGTTCGCGCAGGACCCAGGGCTCGTCCAGCTCGACGATCCGGATTTTGTCGCGGGCGTTGTAGCGCTGCGCAGCCGAGTCGGGGATGACGCCCACGCCCACGCCGGCTTGGACCATGCCCAGGATGGCATCGAAGCTGTAGAGCTGGATGCGCAGCGGCAGGCGCGCGCCGCTGCGCTCGACCTGCTCGCGTAGGAAGGCGACCAGCGTCGACCCTTCGTGCATGCCGATGAAGGGGTATTGCACGGCCTCGGTCAGCTTGACGCTGGCGCGCTCGGCCAGGGGGTGACCGGGTGGCACGGCCAGCACCAGCCGGTCGGTGCTGAAGTGGATGGCCTGCAATCCAGGCGCGTCCACCGGGCCGGCGACGATGCCCAGGTCGGTGGAGCCGTCCATGACGCCGCGCACGATGTCGCGCGTCAGCCGTTCCTGCAGGTCGATGGTCACGCCGGGCCGCTCGGCCAGGAAACGCGCCAGGATGGCCGGCATGAACTGCGTGACGGCGGTGGTGTTGGCGAAGATGCGGATATGGCCGGCATCGCTGTCGGACTGGGCGGCGAAGTCGTGCTTCAGGTGCTCGACCTGGCGCAGGATGACCCGGGCGTGCTGCAGCAGCCGGTGCCCGGCAGGGGTCAGCTCCACGCCCCGGCTGTCGCGGTACAGCAGCCGGGTGTTGAGCTGGGCTTCCAGCGTCTTGATGCGCGTGCTGACCGCGGCCAGCGACAGGTGCGCCCGGCGCGCGCCCTGGGTCAGGCTGGGCGATTCGGCGATGTGGATGAATAGCCGGAGGTCTGCGAGGTCGAAGTGCATATCCCATATCATAGGGCCCGATCGGCCGGGTTCGGCCCGCCTGAACCCCGGGTTGAGAAAAAGCGAATTCACAATCCGGCAGCGCGCGGGGCATGCTGGCCATTTTTCCGGATCAAGAAAACAAGGGAAATGCCATGACTTCGACCGACCCGACCGCCTGGGTGGGCCGTAGCGAGCGCTCGGTGGACGACCTGTCTCCCACGCTGGCCAAGCGCGTCGCCTTGACCCTAGACGAACCTGCTCCTGGCCGCGGCGAGCCCTTGCCGCCGCTATGGCATTGGGCTTTCTTCATCGAGGCGGTGCCGCTTAACGCCCTGGGTACCGACGGCCATCCGGAGCGCGGCGGGTTTTTGCCGCCGGCGGACAATCGCAACCGCATGTGGGCCGGGGGGCGGGTGCAGTTCCTGCAGCCACTGCGCGTGGGCATCGACGCCGAGCGCGTGTCCACCGTGGCCGCGGTCAAGGAAAAAACCGGCCGCACGGGGTCCCTGCTTTTCGTCACGGTGCGGCACGAGTACCGCCAGGAGGGCGAGCTGGCCATCAGCGAGGAGCAGGACATCGTCTACCGCGAACCCAACCCGCCCAAGCTTGCCGGCACCGAGCCGGCCCCGCAGGCGCAATGGAGCGAAACCGTCGAGCCGTCCGAGGTGCTGCTGTTCCGCTATTCGGCGGTGACCTTCAACGGCCATCGCATCCATTACGACCATCCCTATGTCACCGGCGCCGAGGGCTACCCCGGGTTGGTGGTGCATGGCCCCATGATCGCCACGCTGATGTGCCGCGCGTTCAGGCGCGCCCATCCGCAGGCCGTGCCGACGCATTTCTCCTATCGCGGCCTGCGCCCGCTGATCGCGCCGGCCCCGTTCAAGGTTGCCGGCCGCAAACAGGCCGAAGGCGTCGCCCAGCTGTGGGCCGAGCAGGACGGCACGCTGGCGCACCAGGCGGAGGTGACGTACAAGTGAACGCTGCGCAATCCCAGCAGGGCGTGCGCCCGCTCGACGGCATTACCGTCATCAGCCTCGAACATGCCATCGCCGCGCCGTTTTGCACGCGCCAGCTCGCCGACATGGGTGCGCGCGTGATCAAGATCGAACGGCCGGGCGTGGGCGATTTCGCGCGCCGCTACGACGAGCGGGTGCGCGGCATGGCGTCGCATTTCGTCTGGACCAACCGGTCCAAGGAAAGCCTGACGCTGGACCTGAAGCAGCCGGCGGCTGCGGGCGTGCTCTCGCGCCTGCTCGAGCGCGCGGACGTGCTGGTGCAGAACTTGGCGCCTGGCGCGGCCGCGCGCCTGGGCCTGTCTTTCGAAGCCTTGCACGAGCGGCATCCGCGCCTCATCGTCTGCGACATCTCCGGCTATGGCATGACCGGTCCCTACCAGGACAAGAAGGCCTACGACCTGCTGATCCAGAGCGAAAGCGGCTTCGTTTCGGTGACGGGATCGCCTGACGAACCGGCCAAGGCGGGGTGCTCGATTTCGGACATTGCCGCCGGCATGTATGCCTATAGCGGCATCCTGAACGCCTTGCTGCTGCGCGAACGCACGGGGCGGGGCAGCCGCATCGAGGTGTCCATGCTGGAAGCCATGGTGGAATGGATGGGCTACCCGCTTTACTATGCCTTCGAGGGCGCCCCGCCGCCACCGCGCGCCGGCGCCGCGCACGCCACCATCTACCCCTATGGGCCTTTCCCCGTGGGCGACGGCACGACGGTGATGCTGGGCCTGCAGAACGAGCGCGAGTGGAAGGTGTTTTGCGAGCAGGTGCTGGGCAAGCCCGAACTGGCCGGCGACCCGCGCTTTGACAGCAACTCGCGCCGGGCCGCCAACCGCGATGCGCTGCGCGAGCTGATCGTCCAGGCATTCGCCGCGCTGACCATCGGCCAGGTCACGGAGCGCCTGGAGCAGGCCGGCATCGCCAACGCGCGCGTCAACACGATGCAGGACGTCTGGGACCATCCGCAACTGAAGGCGCGCGGGCGCTGGCGCGACGTGGGCAGCCCGGTCGGCACGTTGCCTGCGTCGCTGCCGCCGGCGACGAGCAATGCCTTCGAGCCCCGCATGGACCCGGTGCCCGACCTGGGCGAGCACACCGACGCCATCCTGGGCGAGCTCGGCTATACGCCCGCGCAGGTGGCCGACATGCGCAGCGCAGGCGCGATATGAACCCGGGGGCCGCAAATGACTGATTTGCTGCGTACGGCGCTGTTCGTTCCCGCCAGCCGTCCGGACCGCATCCCCAAGGCGCTCGCCAGCGGCGCCGACGCCGTCATCGTCGACCTGGAGGACGCCGTCGAGCCGGCGGCCAAGGATACGGCGCGCGCCGCGCTGGCCGCTTTCTGCGGGGAGCAGCCGCAGGCCCGCGTGCTGGTGCGCGTCAACGACGCAGCCAGCGCATGGTTCGCGTCCGACCTCGATGCGTGCGCGCGCCTGGCTGGCGTGGCCGGCATCGTCCTGCCCAAGGCCGAAAGCGCCGAACAGGTTGCCGCCGCGGCCGTTGCCGGCAAGCCAGTCATTCCCATCATCGAGAGCGCCCGGGGCGTGCTGGAATTGCCGCGCATCGCAGCCGTGGCCGGCGTGCAGCGCCTGTCCTTCGGCGCGCTGGACCTGGGGCTGGACCTGGGCATGGCGCCGCAGGCCGATGGCGCCCGCGCCATGCTGGACCACGTGCGCTGCCAGCTGCTGCTGCATGGCCGCGTAGCTGGCCTGGCCGCGCCGCTGGACGGGGTGTATCCGGCCATCGACGACGAAAGCGGCCTGGCGGCTGCGGCCCGTCATGCCCGTGAATTGGGCTTTGCCGGGATGCTGTGCATCCACCCGGCGCAGATCCCCATCGTGCATCGGACGTATGCGCCGTCCGAGCAGGAGGTCGACTGGGCGCGGCGCGTCGTGCAAGCGCACGAAAGCACTGGTGCGGCCGCCTTCCGCCTGGACGGGAAAATGGTCGATGCGCCGGTCATCGCTCAGGCCCGCCAGGTGCTGGCGCGGGCGGCAAGCCAGCCGGGGCAAGCGCCCGGCTGACCGGCTCAAGGCAGGGGCTCGATGCGCTGGCCGACACAGCGGGCGAGCCAATGCGCCAGCGGCATGCCGCGCACGCGCAGGCCTGGCGCGAGCTCCGCAAGTGGTGCCAGGACGAAGGCCCGTTCGTGCATGCGGGGATGCGGCAAGGTCAGGCGCGCATCGTCCATGGTTTCGTCGCCATAGAGCAGCAAATCCAGGTCCAGCGTGCGCGGTGCGTTGCGGTAAGGGCGTTCACGCCCGTGGGCGGCCTCCAGGGCCTGCAGCAGGTCCAGCAGCGCGAGCGGCGCGAGGCCGGTGCGCACGCAGGCCACCGCATTGAAGAAATCCGGGCCGGCCGCGTCGACCGGCGCGCTGCGGTACAGGCGAGAGAGCCGGCAGGCCGCTATGCGGGGATGGGCGGCCAGTTCCTCGGCTGCCCGCCGCAACGTTGCCGGCGCATCGCCCAAGTTGGCGCCCAACCCGATATAGGCGATGCGCGTGGGCGGCTCGGCGGCGGACCGCGGCATGGCGTTACCCGGCAAGTGCGCCGCCGGCATCACCGTTGCCGCCATCGCCCGCGGGGCGGCGGCGCCGGCGCCGCCGCCGGCGCGGACTCGATTCGCCATTGGCACCGTCGCGCGGCGCGCGGCCGATTTCGTCGATCATCGCGGCGCGGGTGGCCTGGTCGGCGTTGGCCAGGTCCATCCACCATTGCGCCAGCACGCTGTCGAATTCACCGGCCGCCGCGCGCAGCTGCAGGAAATCGCACGCCGCCCGGAAGCGCGGCTGTTCCAGCATGCGCCAGATCGCCTTGGGGACCCGGCGCTCGAAGCGCGGCTGCATGAACCAGATCTCGCGCATGTCGGCGGTAAAGCGCCTTTGGATGGCCATTTTTTCGGTCTGCTCTTCCAGCACCGAATCGGCCGCCTGCATGAGTGCGGGGATGGTGTGCTCGCCGGCGGCGCGCAGCTGCTGCCAGCGCGTTTCCACCAACTGCCAGAGCAGCGCCGCAAACAGGAAGCTGGGGCTGACGCTTTTGCCGCTGCGCACCCGCGCGTCGGTGCGTTCCAGGGCAAGCTCGACGAAGCGCTCGCCGCGAGGCTGCTCGAGCACGACATCCAGCAGCGGCAGCAGGCCGTGATGCAGCCCTTCGGCGCGCAACTGGCGCAGGCAGTCCATGGCATGGCCACAGGTCAGCAGCTTGAGCATCTCGTCGAACAGGCGCGATGCCGGCACGTTTTCGATCAGCTTGGCCATGGACCGTATGGGCTCGCGCGTGGCCGGATCGATGGTCCCGTTCAGCTTGGCGGCAAAGCGCACGGCGCGGAGCATGCGCACCGGATCTTCGCGGTAGCGCTTGCGCGGGTCGCCGATCATGCGAACGACGCGTTTTTTCAGGTCGGCCACGCCGTTGTGGTAGTCGATGACGATTTCGCTGCTCGGATCGTAGTAAAGCGCGTTGAGCGTGAAGTCGCGCCGGGCGGCGTCCTGCTGCTGGGTGCCGAACACGTTGTCGCTGAGGATGCGGCCGTGTTCGTCCGTGGGTTGTCCGTCCGAAGACGGCGCGCGGTACGTCGACGTCTCGATGATTTCCTGTCCGAAGACGACGTGCACCAGCTGGAACCGCCGGCCGATGATGCGCGCGCGGCGAAACAGCGGCCGGATTTGCTCGGGCGTGGCGTTGGTGGCGACGTCGAAATCCTTGGGTTCGAGCCCCAGGATCAGGTCGCGCACGGCGCCGCCCACGATGTAGGCTTCGTAGCCGTGCTGGTGCAACACTTCGCACACCTTGATGGCGTGGCGGGACACGTTGCGCCGGTCTATGCCGTGGCGTTCGCGGGGGATGTGCTGCGGCTTGCCGTTGCCCAGCAGCCGGCCGACGAAGCGCTTTATTGTTTCGGTGATCATTAGGACTTGGCGTCTTCCAGATGGCTGAACAGATCGAGCAGCTGCCAGCGGCGCGCCAGCGCGGCTTCACGCAGGGCGGGGCTGGGATTGACGGCCACCGGGTGCGTGACCGCCTCCAGCAGCGGCAGATCGTTGATGGAATCGCTATAGAAATACGATTCCCGGAAATCGGCCAGCTTCAGGCCCAGGCTGGCCAGCCAGGCATGGACCCGGGCGACCTTGCCTTCCTTGAAGCTGGGGATGCCGGCGATGCGGCCGGTATAGCGGCCGGCGACGTATTCGGGCTCTGTGGCGATCAGCGTGGGGATGCCGAAGGCGCGCGCAATCGGCGCAGTCACGAAGCTGTTGGTGGCGGTCACCACGGCGCACAGGTCGCCTGCCAGCAGGTGCTGCTCGACCAGCTCTATCGCGCAAGGGTGGATGCTCGGCCGGATGACCTCGGCCATGAACTGTTCGTGCCATGCCGCCAGGTCGCTGGGGCGGTGTGCGGCCAGCAGGCCCAGCATGAACTCGGCAGCCTGTTCGGCGGTGAGCTCGCCCTGGTTGTAGCGCTCCATCAATTCGTCGTTGCGGCGCCGCGCCTGCACGGGATCGCCCGCGCGGCCTGTCCGGGCCAGGAAATCGGCCCACTGGTAGTCGGAATCCAGGGGCAGCAGCGTATGGTCGAGGTCGAAAAGGGCGAGGCGAGGGGCAACGGTCATGGCGTAGGGGCGTCCGGATCGGCCAGCATGGCGCGCAGCAACGGGACGGTGATGGGCCGGCGGGCTGCCAGCGAATAGCGATCCAGGGCGTCGAGCAGCGCCGTCAGGCGGCGCATGTCGCGCGCATGGCGAGTCAGTATCCAGTTCAGGACTTCGGGGGCCAATTGCAGCCCGCGCTCGGCAGCCAGCGCCGCGAGCGCGGTGCGCTTTTCGTCATCGGATAGGGGTTCGAGACGGAAAACCAGGTCCCAGCCCAGTCGCGTGCGCAGGTCTTCCCGCAGCGGCATGGCCATCGGCGCCCGGTCGCCGGCCACGGCCAGCGCAAAGGCGCCGGCCGCAGCGGCCGATTCGCGCCAGCGATTGTACAGGGCAAACAATGCCGCCTGGCCGGCGGGATCCATGCGGTGCACGTCGTCGACCGCGACCACGGCCGGCATGCCGGCTTCTTCGGGCGGCGTTTCGGCAAGCGCGCGCAGCCTTGCCGCCGCGTCGGCGATGGCGCCCTCGATCATGGTGCCGCCGGCTTTCGCGGCAACGGCGCGCAGCAAATGCGTGCGGCCGCAGCCGGCCGGCCCCCAGAGATAGAGCGCACGTCCCGGCCGCAGCTCGCGCGCGGCTGCCAGCGCCGCGGCGTTGGGCCCAGCCAGGTAATTGTTCAGCGTGGCGGCCGGCGCAGGCAGTACATCGAGCAGCAGCTGTCGATTCATGGTTGCGGGTGCAGCTTGCCGGCTGCGGCGGGCAGCCCTGCGATCATCGTAAAATCGTCCGCCTGATATCCGGGGAAAAAACCCCGCAATTTTTACATACCCGGCGGTTCTCCATGACGAAATCTCAATCGGCCCCCTTGACCTACCGCGACGCAGGCGTGGACATCGATGCCGGCGACGCCCTGGTCGACCGCATCAAACCGCTGGCCGCGCGCACGATGCGTGCCGGCGTGCTGGCCGGAATCGGCGGGTTTGGCGCGCTGTTCGAGGTGCCCAAGAAATACCGCGAGCCGGTGCTCGTCTCCGGCACCGACGGCGTGGGCACCAAGCTCAAGCTCGCCTTCCAATGGAACCGCCACGACACCGTCGGCATCGACCTGGTGGCCATGAGCGTCAACGACATCCTGGTCCAGGGTGCAGAGCCGCTGTTTTTCCTTGACTACTTCGCGTGCGGCAAGTTGTCGGTCGATACCGCGGCCAGCGTCGTCGGCGGCATCGCGCGTGGCTGCGAGCTGGCCGGTTGCGCCTTGATCGGCGGCGAGACGGCGGAAATGCCGGGCATGTATCCGGAAGGGGAATACGACCTGGCGGGCTTTGCCGTCGGCGTGGTCGAAAAGTCGGCCATCATCGATGGCAAATCGATCGCGCCGGGCGATGTCGTGCTCGGCCTGGCTTCCAGCGGCGCGCATTCCAACGGCTATTCGCTGCTGCGCAAGATCCTCGAGCGCACGGACGCGCGCCCGGACCAGGACTTTCACGGCCAGCCGCTTGCCGACGTGGTCATGGCGCCTACGCGCATCTACGTCAAGCAGGTGCTGGCGGCCCTGGCCGAGTACGGGACGGCGATCAAGGGGCTGGCCCACATCACCGGCGGTGGCCTGCTCGAGAACGTGCCGCGCATCCTGCAGCCCGGCCTGCAGGCGCGCCTGCACCGTGATGCCTGGCCGATGCCACCGCTGTTTGCGTGGCTGCAGCAGGAAGGCGGCGTGGCCGACTCGGAAATGCATCGGGTCTTCAATTGCGGCATCGGCATGGTACTGGTCGTCGACGCCGCCCGCGCCGATGCCGTGGCCGCGACGCTGCGCGGCCAGGGCGAAACCGTATACGCTCTGGGCCAGGTCGCCGCTTGCGGTGAAGGCGAACCGCGCACCGTGGTGATTTGAGGCTGCAGGCCCCGCCTGGCCGCCAGCCGGGCGGGGGCGTCGCCCGGGCGTGCAACGCTGGACGGGCGGCGCTTAGCGACCGATGAGCGCAGCGTAGCGGTCCACGACTTGCGCGGCTGCGTCCGGCGCCAGGCAATCGACGACGATGCGTTCGGGCTGGGCCCGCAGCCAGGTCATTTGCCGCTTGGCCAGCTGGCGGGTCGCCGCGACGGCCTGTTCGCGGGCCTGCGTCAGGTCGATGGCGCCGTCCAGCATGCTCCAGATTTGCCGGTATCCCACGCAGCGCACCGATGGCAGCCCGGGATGCAGGTCGCCGCGCGCGTGCAGCCGTCGTACTTCGTCGACCAGCCCCGCCTGCAGCATGGCATCGAAGCGCTGCGCGATGCGTGCGTGCAACCCGCCCCGGTCGGCTGGCTCCAGGCTGAGCGTGACGTAGCGGTAGGGCGACGGCGCGGCCGCAGGCGCGGCAAGCAGCTGCGACATGGGCACGCCGGCCAGGCGGTGGATTTCCAGCGCCCGTTGGATGCGCTGGCTGTCGTGCGGCGCCAGCCGCGCTGCCGTGACCGGATCCACCCGCGCCAATTCGGCGTGTAGCGCAGGCCAGCCCAGGCGACGGGCTCGCTCGTCTATTTCGGCGCGCACCGCCGGGTCCGCGCCGGGCAGGTCGTTCAAGCCGTCGCGCAACGCCTTGAAGTACAGCATGGTGCCGCCGGCCAGCAGCGGCATGCGGCCGCGTGCGCGGATCTCCTCGATCAGCCTGAGCGCATCCGCGCGGAATTCGGCGGCCGAATACGACTGGGCCGGGTCGCGGATGTCGAGCAAGTGCATGGGTACGCGCGCACGCTCGGCCGCATCCGGCTTGGCCGTGCCGATGTCCATGCCGCGGTAGATCGTGGCCGAGTCGACGTTGATGATCTCGATCGGCCAGCGCTCGGCCAGCGCCAGGGTCGCGGCGCTTTTGCCGGCCGCGGTGGGGCCGGCCAGGCAGACGATGACGGGCTGGTTCATTGGCCGCGCAGGAAAAGGCGGTCGAGGTCGGCCAGGCTCCACTGCACCCAGGTGGGGCGGCCGTGATTGCACTGGTCGGCGCGCTCGGTGCGCTCCATGCTGCGCAGCAGGGCGTTCATTTCCTCGAGCGTCAGCCGGCGATTGGCGCGCACCGACCCATGGCAGGCCATGGTTGCCAGCAGCTGGTTGCGCTGCTCGGCCAGCAGCCGCGTGACGCCGACCGATGCCAATTCGCTGACCACGGCGCGTGCCAACGCTTCGACGTCGCCGCCGGCAAGTGCCGCCGGTACCGCGCGCACGGCGATCGACGCAGGCCCGGCCGGACGCATGTCAAAGCCCAGCTCGGCCAAGCTGTCGCCGTGTTCTTCGACCAGGGCGACGTCCTTCTCTGGCGCGTTGAACACCACGGGTACGAGCAGGTCTTGGCGGGGCATGCTGCGCGCATCCATGGCCTGCTTGAGGCTTTCGTAGACCACGCGCTCGTGTGCGGCGTGCATGTCCACCAGCACGAGGCCGCGGCGGTTCTGGGCAAGGATATAGATGCCGTGCAGCTGGCCGATCGCCATGCCTAGGGGCATGTCGTCGTCATCGGCGACGGATGCGGGTCGGGCCATGGCCTGTGCGGCGCTGGCCGATCCAGGCGGCGTACCGGCGCCGCCCGCAGCGGTATCGGCTTGCTGTGCCGTGGCGGCTTCCAGCGGCTGGTACAGGGTTTGCCAATCGGCGCTGCCGTATGCCGGCTGGCGTTCGCGCAAGCGGAAGGGAAGCTGGGCGTGCGGGCGTGCCGGCGGCGGTTCGGCGATGGGCGGCGACGGCATGGGTTTGGACGGGCTGGCCGTCATTCCGGCAGGCGCGGCCACCGTCTGCGATCCGCCGGTCTGCGCCAGCGCCTGCGTCACGGCCTGGCTCACGAACCGGTGCACCGCGCCGCTATCGCGAAAGCGCACCTCGTGCTTGGCCGGGTGCACGTTGACGTCGACCGCTGCGGGATCGATGTCCAGGAACAACACGTAGGCGGGCTGCCGGTCGCCGTGCAGCACGTCGGCGTAGGCGCTGCGCAGCGCATGGCTGACCGTGCGGTCGCGCACAAAGCGGCCGTTGACGTACAGGTACTGGCGGTCGGCGCGCGCGCGGGCAGCGGTCGGGCGCACGATCATGCCGGCCAGCCCGATGGCGCCGGCTTGGGCGCGCAGTGGCAGCCCGTGGTCGCAGAACTCGGCGCCGAGCACGTCGCGGATGCGCTGCATGGGGTCGGCGGGCAGCCACTGCCGGTACGCGCGGTCGTGGTGGAACAGCCGGAACGCCACGGCCGGATGGGCCAGCGCCACGCGCTCCAGCGCGTCCAGGCAATGGCCGAATTCCGTGGCTTCCGATCGCAGGAACTTACGCCGAGCGGGCACGGCGTCGAATAGCTGCCGCACGTCGACCTGCGTGCCGGCCGGGCCGGCAGCAGGGGTGACGGGTCCGCCAGCGCGAACCTGCCAGGCACAATCGGCATCGCGGGTGCGGGAAGTCAGGGTCAGCTGCGCCACCGAGGCAATCGAGGCCAAGGCCTCGCCGCGAAACCCCATGGAGGTGACGGCTTCCAGGTCTGCCAGGCTGGCGATCTTGCTGGTGGCATGGCGCTGCAAGGCCAGCGGCAGTTCGTCGCGGGGGATGCCGTGGCCGTCGTCGCTGACGGCGATGCGGCGGATGCCGCCGCCTTCCAGGCGCACCTCGATGGCGCGCGCACCGGCGTCCAGCGCGTTTTCGAGCAGTTCCTTGAGCACCGACGCTGGCCGTTCGATGACCTCGCCGGCGGCGATCTGGCTGATCAGCTGGTCGGGCAGGGCAGCAATGGGTCGGCGGTCAGGCATCCGGGCAAACGGCTAAGGCTCGCAAGCCTAGCATTCTAGCCGCTGCCGCCGGCGCACGCGGGCCGGAGAAGGGCAGGTCCGGCATGCGCCGGCATGGGTGGCCGGGCGTTCCCTCGGGCAATCAGGACGGTGAGCTTTCCGCGAGGACGGCCAATGCGGCCTTGGCCGCGTTGGCCACGTGGCGCACGGCCGCGGCGCGCGCGCCCGCCGCGTCGCCGGCATCGATGGCACGCATCAGTTCTTCGAGTTCACGGATGCTTTCGCGCCAACGGTCCTTTTGCCGCATCGACGCCGCACGCAGCAGGGTGATGCGCCCGTTGAGCAGCTTGAGCATCTGCCCCAGCACTTCGTTGCCCGTTCCCTCGATCAGGCAGTCGTAGAAGCGGTTCTTGGCAGTCAGGCGCTCGGCGCGGTTGTCGTTGTCGGCTGTGCGCGCCAGCGCTTCGATGGCATGGTGCAAGGCGCGGCGGGCGGCGTCGTCGGCATTCTGCACGAACAGCTCCGCAGCCAGCCCCTCGAGCTCGCTGCGCACCTTGTAGACCTTTTGCGCCTGTTCCGGCGTATAGCGCGCGACCATGGGGCCGCGGTTGGGCACGACGACGATGAGCCCCTCGGATTCGAGCTGGCGCAGCGCTTCGCGCACCAAGGTCCGGCTGACCCCGGTCAGTTCGCAGAGATTGCGCTCGGTCAGCCTTTCCCCCGGCTGGAAGCGGCCGACGGCGATGGCCATGCGTATGCTTTCGACCACGCTGTGGCGCAGCGGCGCGGCGATTTTCAGGACGCGGAAATCCTGCTGGGATACATCGGAAATGGAAGAAATGTCTTGCATATCGCTATCCTGCCAGGGCCGGGCGCGGCTGTCGAAAGCAGCCGGGCCCGCCGGATTCTATCAGCCGCGGTCCGCGCCGCGGCAGTCGCCGGCGCGCGGCGACCGGCAGGCAGGGCGCCTGGCGGGCGGCTAGATGCCCAGTTCTTCGAATGTCTTGCGGGCGATCTTGAAGCTGCCCAGGCCTGCCGGCATGCCGCAGTAGATGGCCACCTGCAGGAAGACTTCGCGGATTTCCTCCTTGGTCACGCCGTTGTTGATGGCGCCGCGGATGTGCGCGGCCAGCTCATCCGGACGGTTCAGCGCAGCGATCATGCTCAGGTTGATCAGGCTGCGCGCACGGCGATCCAGCCCGGGCCGTGCCCAGACGTCGCCCCAGCAGTACTTGGTGACCAGTTCCTGCATGGGCCGCGAGAATTCGTCGGCGTTTTTCAGCGATTGCTCCACGTAAGCGTCACCGACGACTTCGCGACGGATTTTCAAACCCTTTTCGTACAAATCCTGGTCCATCTGGTTCTCCTCTGGTGTGGCAGGCCGCTGGGGGCGACTCTAAACCCGAACATATGAACAGTCAATGGTATTGACTGATTGTAGTACCGTAAGATTAAATCCTGAAGCGACTTCCCCGGCATGGGGGCGGGCGCCTACCCATCGATGGAGGAGACGAAAATGAAAAGCACCCGATTTTTGTTGGCGCTCGCCTGCGCCTTCGGCTTGCAGGCGGCGGCCTCGGCGGCGTTTCCGGAACGCGCCATACGCCTGGTCGTGCCGTTTGCTGCAGGGGGCGGCGTCGACGCGCTGGCCCGGCCGCTGGCCAAGGAAATGAGCGATGTCATCGGCCAGAGCGTCGTGGTCGAGAACCGTCCGAGCGCCAACGGCCAGATCGGCATGACCGAAATTGCGCGCGCCAAGCCCGATGGATACACCATCGTCATCAATTCGGCCGCCTACGCGCTGACACCGGCCTTCTATTCCAATCTTCCGTACGACGTGGACAAGGATTTCGCGCCCATCACCATCCTGGCGTCCAATCCGTTGGTGCTGGTGGCCTCCAAGCAGTTCGCGGCGGATTCGGTGGCCGACATGATCCGCATGGGCAAGGAAAACAAGCCGGTGAACTTCGCCGCGCCGGGCAACAGCGGCATCCATTTCCTTGCCTCCGAGCTGATGGCCGCCACCGCCGGGGTGAAGTGGACCAGCGTTCCCTACAAGGGCGCCGGACAAGCGTTCCCAGACCTGATCAGCGGCCAGGTGGACGTGATGTTCGACAACCCGTCGTCATCGCTGCCTTTCGTCCAATCGGACAAGCTCAAGCTGCTGGCCACCACGGGATTGAAGCGTAGCCCGGTCACGCCGGACACGCCGACCGTAGCCGAAACCCTGCCGGGGTTCGATGCGGCCAACTGGTTCATCCTGGCCGCGCCGGCGGGGACCCCGCAGGACGTCATCGATAAGTTGAACCAAGCCGCGGCGCAGGCGATGAAAGGCGAAAGCGTCGTACGCCTGCTGCAGGCCAACGGCATGGATGCCATCGTCAACAGCCCGGCCGAGGCGGCGCGCTTTGCCAAGGACGAGGCCGCCAAGTGGGGCAAGGTCGTCAAGGACAACAACCTCGCGGTGCAGTAAAGGATCGGGGATGGCGATGCAAACGGATATCGGCTTCATCGGCCTGGGAAAGATGGGCGCGCCCATGGCCGGGCGCCTGCTGCAGCAGGGCCGTGCGGTGCATGCCTTCGACGTCAATGCCTCGGCGCTGCAGCGCACCGCCGAGGCGGGAGCGCGGCCGCACCGTTCGCCGCGCGAAGTGGCCGACGCCGCGCCGTGCGTGGCGCTGAGCCTGCCAGACCCCTCGGTCGTGCACGCCGTGTTGTTCGGCGAAGACGGGGTGTGCCGCGGCTCGCGCGTCAAGCGCGTGATCGATTTCTCGACCATCGGCCCGCGCGCGGCAGCCGAGGCGGCCGCCCGCCTGGCCGAGGCAGGCATCGAATACGTGGATGCGCCAGTCAGCGGCGGAGTGGCGGGTGCGGCCAAGGGCACCTTGGCCGTCATGGTCTCGTGCGCGCGCGCCACCTACGACGAACTGCAGGAGATGCTCGCGGGATTGGGCAAGCCCTTCTACGTCGGGCCCGAAGCAGGGCAAGGACAGGTGGTCAAGCTTGCCAATAACCTGATGTCCATGGCCGCGCTGGCCATCACATCCGAGGCCATGGTCATGGGGGCCAAGGCAGGCGTGGACCCGGCGCTCATGCTCGACGTGATCAACGTCAGCTCGGGACGCAATACCGCGTCGATGGAAAAGTTCCCGCGCGCCGTGTTGCCGGACACCTTCGACTTCGGGTTTGCGACCGGGCTGGCGTACAAGGATGTGAAGTTGTGCGTGGACGAGGCCGAAAGCCTCGGCGTGCCGATGGTGGTGGGCGGGGCCGTGCGCGAGCTGTATGCGGTAACCCAGGCCACCCAGGGCGCGGCGTCCGACTTTACCTCGGTGTGCCGCGTGGTCGAGGCCTGGGCCGGGACCGAAGTGCGCGCGCGCAAGGGCTGAAAGGGCGCTTCCAGCCACGCTGCGCCGCCTGGCCGTGCTGCCCCGGCCGGCGGCGCGGGCGGTGTCAGCTCACCCCGTCGACGGCCGCCAGCGGCGGGTTTGCCGCGAAGTAGTTTTCGATGCCGGCAAGCAGCGCAGCCGCGAGTTTTTCCTGGTGCGCGCTGCTGCGCAGCAGGCGCTCCTCTTCGGGATTGCTGATGAAGGCCGTCTCGACCAGGATGGACGGGATATCCGGCGCCTTGAGCACGGCGAATCCCGCCTGTTCCACGTGCGGCTTGTGCAGGCGGCCGATGGTCTTGAGCTGGTCGAGCACGTGCCGGCCGATCTTGAGCGAGTCGTTGATTTGCGCGGTGGTCGACAGGTCGAGCAGGACCCGTGCGACCTGGCGGTCATGGCTGCCCAGGTTGATGCCGCCTATCAGGTCGGCCGCGTTTTCCTTGTCTGCCAGCCAGCGGGCTGCCGTGCTGGTCGCGCCTCGTTCGGACAGGGCGAACACCGAGCTGCCACGCGCGCTGGGCTTGATCCAGGCATCGGCGTGGATGGACACGAACAAATCGGCGCGCACGCGGCGGGCCTTCTGCACCCGCACGTGTAGCGGCACGAAGTAATCGCCATCGCGCGTCAGGTAGGCGCGCATCCCTGGCTGCCTGTCGATGCGCGCTTTCAGGCGCCGGGCGATTTGCAGCACCACGTCTTTCTCGCGCGTGCCGCCGCGCCCGATGGCGCCCGGATCCTCGCCGCCGTGGCCGGGGTCGAGCGCCACGATGAGCGTGCGGCGCCGACCCGGCCGCGGCGCGGGCGACGGTTGCGGCGTCGGCTTGGCGATTTGGCCCGGCACGGTGGGGGCCGGCGGCAGTTCATCCTGTCCCGGCGTGACCGGATTGCGGGCGATGTCCTCCAGGATCTTGGCTAGCGGATCGTCATCCTCGATGGCCGGCTGCCGCTGCAGCAGCGCGAGCAGAGGATCCTGGGCGATTTTGGGGTAAAGGTCCAGCACCAGCCGGAACTGGTAATCGCCCACCGGCTTGAGGGTGAACACCTGCGGCGCGATGGCCTGCTTCAGGTCGAACACCAGCCGGACCACGTCCGGACGGTTTTGCGCGCCGCGGACGCTGGCGATGTAGGGATCGTCGGGCTTGACCTTGGCGATCAGGTCGTTGATGGCGCCGTTCATCGTCAGGCCTTGGATATCCACGACCAGGCGATGCGGATTCTCCAGCGTGAAGTGCTCGGCCTTCAGTTCGCGGTCCAGCTCTAGCGTGACACGCGTGTATTCCTCGGCAGGCCAGGTGCGCACGGCCAGGATGGTGGCCGCGCGCGCCATGCGCGGCACCACGGGCAGCACCAGCAGGGTGGCTGCCGCACCGATCAGGCGCCGCCGCGTGGCGGCGCGCCCGTCCCCGGGGGGGACGCGGTTTGGGTCAATACGTTCAGCCATGCTTGCCCTCGCGCGGTATAGACCGTCAGATCGGCGTCGCGTCCCCGGTCGGCGTAGGCCAGGAAGATTTCCATGTCCGGGGCGGGCAGCAGGCCTTGCGCCCGCTCCGGCCATTCGATCAAAACGACGGCGTCGTCACGCAACAGATCGCGGAACCCTGCGTCCAGCCATTCCCGCGGATCGCTAAATCTATAGAAATCAAAGTGATAGAAGTATAAGTTAGAAATTTTATAAGATTCAAGAAGGGCGTAGCTAGGGCTCTTGATTCGTCCCTTGATGCCGCATGCGCGCAACAGCGCGCGCACGAAGGCGGTTTTCCCTGCGCCTAGGTCGCCGCGCAGGTGGATGCGCCCGCCTGCGGCGGCTCCCGGTGGCGCGTCGGGGGCGGCCGGCGCGGGCCGGTCGGTCAGCAGCGGCGCCAGGCGCGCGGCCAGCGCTTCGGTGGCCGTTTCGTCGGGCAGGTGCAGGCGCAGGCTCGGCGATGCTGACATGGCGGCGCTCCGGTGAAAGAATGGGGCCGATGATTATAGGTAGGCGACCGGCCGCCCACCTGCGATCGCCATCGATGCCCGGCCCACCCATTTGCTTGCCCCCGCCGGTCCGGGGGCGGCACCAACCACGGACGCCACCTGCCATGACTACCCGCCGCGAACAAGACAGCTTCGGCCCCATAGACGTCCCCGCCTACCGGCTTTGGGGCGCGCAGACGCAGCGCTCGCTGCAGTTCTTCGCCATTTCCACCGAAACCCTGCCGGCCGCGCTCGTCGACGCGTTGGCGCGCGTCAAGCGCGCCGCGGCGCGCGTGAACGCGGCGCTCGGCGAACTCGACGGCGAGATCGCGCGCGCCATCGTGCAGGCGGCCGACGAGGTCATCGGCGGCAAGTGGCCGCACGAGTTTCCGCTGTCGGTCTGGCAGACCGGCTCCGGCACCCAGAGCAACATGAACATGAACGAGGTGCTGGCCAACCGCGCCTCGGAACTGCTCGGGGGTGAGCGCGGCCCGGGGCGCAAGGTGCACCCCAACGACCACGTTAACCGCGGGCAATCGTCCAACGACGTGTTCCCCACGGCCATGCACGTGGCAGCCGCCTTGCAGGTCGAAGGCCGCCTGCTTCCGGCGCTGCAGCAGCTACGGGAGACGCTGCACGCCAAAAGCCAGGCCTTCATGGATATCGTCAAGATCGGCCGTACGCATTTGCAGGACGCCACGCCGCTGACCCTCGGCCAGGAGATCTCCGGCTACGTGGCCCAGCTGGACCTGGCTGCCGAGCAGTTGCGCGCCGCGCTGCCGGGACTGCGCCAGTTGGCCATCGGCGGCACGGCGGTGGGCACGGGGCTGAATGCCCATCCGGAATTCGGCCGGCGCGTGGCCGAGGAACTGGCCGCCGAAACGGGCTGCGCCTTTGTCAGCGCACCCAATAAGTTCCAGGCGCTGGCCGGCCATGAGGCGCTGCTTTTCGCACACGGTGCGCTCAAGGCGCTTGCCGCCGCGCTGATGAAGATCGCCAACGACGTACGCTGGCTGGCCAGCGGGCCGCGCTCCGGGCTGGGCGAGATCCGCATACCGGAAAACGAGCCGGGCAGCTCCATCATGCCTGGCAAGGTCAATCCCACCCAGTGCGAAGCGCTGACCATGATCGCTGCGCAGGTCATGGGCAACGACGTGGCCATCAACGTGGGTGGCGCCAGCGGCAACTTCGAGCTCAATGTGTTCAAGCCCATGATCATCCACAACTTCCTGCAGTCGGTGCGGCTGCTGGCCGACGGCATGGCCAGCTTCGACCGCAACTGCGCCGCGGGCATCGAGGCCAACGAGGACAGGATAGGTGAGCTGGTCGAGCGATCGCTCATGCTGGTCACTGCGCTCAATCCGCATATCGGCTACGACAAGGCCGCGCAGATCGCCAAGAAGGCTCACAAGGAAAACCTCTCGCTACGCGAAGCCGCGCTGGCGCTGGGTTACGTCACCGCCGAGCAGTTTGACCAGTGGGTCGTGCCGGCCCACATGACCAATCTAGGCAAGTAGCCCGTGCGAAGCGGGATGGCCATCGCCTTGGTGCCTGGGCAACCATTGTCGGACACAAATTGTTTCAATTTTTCGGGTAATAGGCCGTCACGCCGCCGCGGCCTACCTCGTCTTGAACGGTGCGGCCTTGCCTGCCGCAGGTTTTTTTCGAGGTATGCCAATGACACCCAGACTCGATGCTTACACCGCCTCGCCCAAGGCGATGCGCGCCATGTTGGCCTTGCAGGAATACGTCAACCAATGTGGGCTCGAACAGAGCCTGCTCGAGTTGGTCAAGATCCGGGCGTCGCAGCTCAACCACTGCGCCTTCTGCCTACACATGCACACCACGGACGCGCGCAAGCTGGGCGAAAGCGAATTGCGCCTGTACATGCTCGATGCGTGGCGCGAGTCTTCGCTATATACGCCGCGTGAGCGTGCGGCGCTGGCCTGGACCGAGGCGTTGACGCTGCTGCCCAGCTCCCAGGCACCGGACGAGGACTACGCTGCACTGGCCGAGCATTTCACGCCGGCCGAGCAGGTAGACCTGACCTTGGCGATCAACGTCATCAATGCCTGGAACCGCTTCGGTGTCGGCTTTCGCCGCCCGCACCCGGTCGACTAAGCCAACGCGCCATGGCATCGCAGCCGCTTTCGCTTCCTGCCGTGCAGGCCGTCGACGACGATGGCTTCGAGGCCCACCGCCGTCATTTGCGCGGACTGGCCTACCGCATGCTGGGTTCCTGGGCCGACGCCGAGGACGTGGTCCAGGATACGTGGCTGCGCTGGCGCGAGGTCGACCGCAGCGCCGTCGACTCCCCGCGCGCCTACCTGTCACGCGTAGCGGCGCGCCTGTGCCTGGACAAACTCAAGTCCGCGCAGGCACGGCGCGAGCAATACGTCGGACCATGGCTGCCCGAGCCGCTGCCGCAGGCGCATTGGTACGCCGGGCCGGCGCCCGGCGAGTTCGCCGCCGACCTGTCCGTGGCGCTGATGCTCGCGCTGGAGCGGCTATCGGCGCCGGAGCGGGCGGCGTTCCTGCTGCACGATGTCTTCGACGTGCCTTATGCGGAGATCGCGCGCACGCTTGGGCGTGAGGAGGCCACCTGCCGGCAGCTTGCCGCGCGGGCGCGTGCCCGCGTGCGCGAGGCCAGGCCGAGGTACAACGCGAGCGAGGAGGAAGGCGCGCGCCTGGCCGAGGCCTTCATGCGCGCCTCGCGCGAGGGCGACGTCGATGCGCTGCGCACCCTGCTCGCCGAAGATGCGGTGCTCTATAGCGACGGCGGGGGCCGCAAGGCAGCTGCACTGCGCCCGGTCTTGGGCAGCGACCGCATCGCGCGCTTTTATCGCGGGCTGGCGCGCAAGCCCGACGCGCCGGGATACATCGCCGAGCACATTACGCGCTTGAACGGGATGCCGGCCATCGTCGCCATCGAACCCGATGGCCTGCCGCGCACGACCACGCTGGCCATAGACGGCGGGCGCATCGCCGCCATCTACCTTGTGCGCAATCCCGAAAAGCTGGCTCACCTGGCGGCCCTGGCCGGCCAGCCCGATGTCGCGCATTGAGCCGCGCGCCGGGCTAGCCCGCGATCGCCAGCCACATGGGTATGGTCGCAGCCGACAGTATCGTGCCCAGCGTGATGAGCGCGGCGGCGATGGGCCCGTCGCCCCCCATGCGCACGGCCAGCACATACGAAGCCGAGGCGGTGGGCAAGGATGCGAAGAGGACCAGCATTTGCTGCTGAAGCGGCGGCAAGCCGAGCAGCGGCCCCAAGGCCAGCGCGATCGCCGGCAGGATGCCCAGCTTGATGGCAAGCATCCAGCCCATGAGTGGGGCGGCGCCTTTGCCTGCCTGCCACGATAGCCCGGCGCCCACGCAGAGTATGCCCAGCGCCACGGCGGCCGCGCCCAGTCGCGCCAGCATCGTGTCCACGGGCACCGGCAGCGTGATTCCGCCCAGGTTGCACGCCAGGCCGGCGACGGCGGCGCCCAGCAGCGGGTTGCGGGCGAGCTCGCCGAGCAGCCCCGACCCGTTGTGGCGCGCCAGCGACCAGACCGCCGCGAAGTTGCCCAGTGCGACCGCAAAGCCCATCACCAGCGCCATGATGCTTTGTCCCTGCTCGCCCCCCAGGCTGGCCGCGAGCGCCAGCCCGATGTAGGTGTTGAAGCGATAGGCGCACTGTGCCGCCGACGCATGCACGATCGCCGGCACGCGCAGCGCATGGCGGGCGGGCCATGCCAACGCAATGCCCGCGCCTACGACCAGCGCGGTCGCGACGATGAGATCGGCGGCCGCGCCAGCGGTCAGCGGCACGCGCAACACCGACCTGAACAGCAGTGCCGGCAGTAACAGGTAATAGACCAGGCGCTCCAGGCCGGCAAAGAACTCGCGCGAAAAACCGAACCGATGCCGAAGCAGCCAGCCGAGTGCGACCAGCAGAAAATCCGGCAGGACGAGCACAGCAACCGACATGGATTCCTTTCCGAACAGGGGCGCCCCAGGGCAGCCGTCAACCGCGGCCGGGCACGCCGGCGCGCTGCAGCCGAGGCGGAATGCTGATATTCTCGGTGGCTTCCGCCGGCAGCTTCGGCCACGAGCCGGACCGCCTCGCGACGGTACCGCAAACGGTGCCGGACTTCCAATCGACAATGCTTGCAAGACAAGCGCATGTGCATCACGAGGAGGAAACACACATGAAGAAGAAACCCGTCCTTGCCGCCATCCTGGCCGTCGCGGCCGCGCTGGCCGGCCCCGCGCTGGCAGCCGACGGCTATCCGACCAAACCGATCCGCGTCATCGTGCCTTTCGCCCCGGGCGGCTCGACCGACATCATCGCCCGGCTGGTCACCCAGCGCATGAGCGAGGAGCTCGGCCAACCCATGGTGGTGGAAAACAAAGGCGGCGCGGGCGGGGCCATCGGCGCGGCCGAAGCGGCGCGCGCCCAGCCCGACGGCTATACGCTGTCGATCGCGACCGTCTCGACCATGGCCGTCAACCCGGCCTGCCGTCCCAATGACCTGCCGTACGACCCCATCAAGGACTTCCAGCCGGTCACCAACTTCGCCAACACGGCCAACGTGATTTCGGCCAACCCCAAGTTTCCGGCCAAGGATTTCGCCGGGCTGCTTGAAGAGCTGAAGAAGAACCCGGGCAAGTACTCCTACGGCAGCTCCGGCACGTGCGGCGTGCTGCACCTGTTCGGCGAAGCCTTCAAGATGTCGACCAAGACCGATATCGTGCACGTCCCGTACAAGGGTTCGGGTCCGGCGCTGGCCGATGCGGTCGGCGGCCAGATCGAACTGCTGTTCGACAACCTGCCTTCGTCCATGCCGCAAATCCAGGCCGGCAAGCTGCGCGCCCTGGCGGTGGCCTGGCCGGAGCGCATCGGCTCGCTCAAGGATGTGCCCACGCTGGCCGAGGTCGGCTATCCCGAGCTGAACCAGCCGGTTTGGTACGGCCTGCTGGCGCCGGCCGGCACGCCGATGGACATCGTCAACAAGCTGCGCGATGCCGCCGTGGTGGCGCTCAAGGATCCCAAGGTGATCAAGGCGCTGGAAGAGCAAGGTTCTTCGCCGTCGGGCAACACGCCTGAGGAGTTCGCCAAGGAGATCCGCGCGCAGTACGATTGGGCGCGCGACGTCGTGCAAAAGCAAAACATCACGCTGCAGTAAAGCGCGCCATCCAGGCGCGCCGTACTCGGCATGAGCGGGCCCGCGTCGGGCCCCAGGCGGCGGGCAATGCCCGCCGCCGTCGTTTTGCACGGCGCACATTGCGCCTTCTGACTGTCCCTCGCGTATCGCTGCATGCCGGCCGCCACCGACCAACCGGACATCGACACCTTCCTGGATGCCGTCTGGCTCGAGGACGGCTTGTCTGCCAACACCCTGGCCGCCTACCGGCGCGACCTGGCCGGCTTCCAGGCGTGGCTGCGTGACACGCGCGGCCTGGCGCTGGACCAGGCCGGCCGCGCCGACATCGAGGCCTGGTTTGCCGAGCGGCATGCGCAGACGCGTCCGTCCACGGCCAACCGGCGCCTGGCTACCTTGCGCCGCTATTACGCCTGGGCGCTACGCGAGCACCGGGTCGCAAGCGACCCCTGCCTGGCGCTGCGCAGCGCCAGGCAGGCGCCGCGCCTGCCCAAGACGCTGACCGAGGCGCAGGTCGAGGCGCTGCTCGCAGCGCCCGACGTCGACTCCGAGCTCGGGCTGCGTGACCGGGCCATGCTCGAAACCCTTTACGCGACTGGCCTGCGCGTGTCCGAGCTCGTCAACCTCGGCATGCTGGAGGTCAACCTGGATGAGGGCGTGGTGCGGGTAACCCGCGGCAAGGGCGGCAAGGACCGGTTGGTGCCGCTGGGCGCCGAAGCCGCACACTGGATCGCGCGTTATTGCTCGCAATCCCGGCCGCTGCTGCTGGCTGGTCGCGTCAGCGACGCGCTGTTCGTCACCGGCCGGGCCCAGGCCATGACGCGCCAGGCGTTCTGGCAGCTGATCAAGAAGTATGCCGTGCAGGCTGGCGTGCATGCGCCGCTGTCGCCCCACGTGCTGCGCCATGCCTTTGCCACGCACCTGCTGAACCACGGCGCGGATCTGCGCGTGGTGCAGATGCTGCTGGGCCATGCCGATATATCGACCACGCAGATCTACACTCACGTGGCGCGCGAGCGCCTGAAGGCGCTGCACGCGCGCCATCACCCCCGGGGGTAGGACCCGGCCGCGCGCAGCGCGGCCGGGGCACAGCCCCGGCTGCTGGCACATCTATCCATGAGCAAATCCCGCCACGTTTCCGAGACGCCCGCCACGCAGTTCCTGCGCAAGCAGGGACTGGCCTTTTCCGAGCATACCTACGACTACGTCGAGCACGGCGGCGCCCCTGAGGCGGCGCGCCAGCTCGGGCTGGACCCGCATGCCGTGGTCAAGACGCTGATCATGGAGGACGAGAACGGCAGCCCGCTGGTCGTACTCATGCACGGAGACCGCGAAGTGTCGACCAAGAACCTGGCGCGCCAAATCGGCGCCAAGCGGGTGCAGCCGTGCCAACCGCAAACGGCCCAGCGGCATTCGGGTTACCTGGTCGGGGGCACGTCCCCGTTTGCCACCCGCAAGCGCATGCCGGTTTGGGTCGAGCAAAGCATCCTGGCGCTGGAGCGCATGTACGTCAACGGCGGCCGGCGCGGGTTCTTGGTGGGGGTGGATCCCCGCCAGGCGGCGCGGCTGCTCGATGCCAATCCGGTGTCTGCGGCGCTGGATTGACGGGCAAAGGCGGCTTGCGGCCGTGGGAATTGGCCCGGGGCGCGCGGCCCCGGACGGTGGCCTCGCCGACAGGAATCGAACCTGTAATCTCCCCTTAGGAGGGGGAAGTTATATCCATTTAACTACGGCGAGGAAAAGGGAATTGTACCGATCTTCGCCGCCCCTTATGTATGATTGCCCCCCGATGGTGCGCGTCGGCGCCCGCCGTTTTCGCCCGCCTGCCGGTGGCCGGCCTTTTGGGAATTTCCATGTCTTCGTCTGCTGAATCGTTTTCCGTGCGCACCGTGATCCTGGGCACGCTGGTGGTGATGCTCGCCATGGGCGTGCGGGCCACCTTCGGGCTGTTCATGCAGCCCATGGGGTTGGACCAGGGGTGGGGGCGGGACGTCTTTTCCATGGCGTTCGCGCTGCAGAACCTGGTCTGGGGGGCGGCGAGCATCGTCATGGGGATGATGGCCGACCGTTACGGCTCGGGCCGTACCATCGCGCTGGGCGGCCTGTTGTACGGCCTTGGCATGCTGGGCACCCGCTTTGCGGGCGACGAGCTCATGCTGTTCCTGTCGGCCGGCGTGCTGGTGGGGTTGGGCCAGGCAGGCATGACCTTTCCCGTCGTCCTGCCCGTGGTCGCACGCTCGGTGCCGCTGGCCTCGCGTAGCACGGCCATGGGCATCGTCAGCGCGGGCGGCTCCCTGGGGCAGTTCCTCGTCGTGCCCGCCGGCCAGGCGCTGATAGACGGCTTGCAGTGGTACGGCGCGCTCTGGGTCTTGTCGCTGTTCGTGGCGACGGCCATTCCCCTGGCCTGGGGCCTGCGGGGTAGGCCCGACGCTTCGGCCGGCGCCCAGTCGCTGAGCGTCGCAGTGCGGCAGGCGGTCGCCCACCCATCGTTCCATTTCCTGTTCTGGAGTTATTTCGTCTGCGGCTTTCACACCGCATTCATCACGCTGCACCTGCCGGCCTATGTCACGGACGCGGGGCTGAACGCCAGCAATGGCGCGATGGCGCTCGCCCTGATCGGCCTGTTCAACGTCATCGGCTCCTTCGGCGCCGGCAAGCTGGGTGGCATCTACAGCAAGAAGCGGCTGCTTGCCTGGGTCTACGGCCTGCGCGCCGTGGGCATTCTCTGGCTGCTGGCCATGCCCATGTCGCCCTTCGTGCTGTACGTATTCGCCGGTTGGATGGGGCTGTTCTGGCTGGGCACCGTACCCTTGACGCAAGGGCTGATCGGCCAGATCTACGGGCTGCGCTACGCCGCAACGCTGTCGGGCATCGTCTTCCTTGGCCACCAGGTGGGCAGTTTCATCGGCGTGTGGCTGGGCGGCGCGGCCTATGCCAGCACGGGCAGCTACGATCTCGTCTGGTGGCTGGGCGTGGTGCTGGCGCTGGTCGCGGCGGCGCTGTGCCTGCCGGTGCGCGAAAGGCCGCTGGCGCCGGCGGGAGCCTAGCCATGACGGATCCGGCCTGCACCGACGATCGCAAAGACGGCCAAGCCGACGCGTCGCGCCGGGCCGGCCGTGGCTGGCGATGGACCGGGTACGCTGCCTTTGCAGCGGTCGTCGCGCTGGGATTTTGGGGGTATTCCAGTCCTGGCCTTCGGCTGAGCTGGGATGCTTTGGTAGCCTTGTGCGGTTTTTGAACCGCTTTCGCGTACCCGCCGTCCCAAGATGCCGCTTTCCGTTTCCGATCTGCCCGGCCTGACGCTGGACGCAGTGGCGGCGCTGCCTGCCGCGGACACGGTGGTGCTGACCGTCAACAATCGCCTGGCGCGCCGCCTGGTCGCCGAACTGGCGGCCAGGCTGGGCGACGGCCGGCGCGCCGCGGAGCTTGCGCGCATCATGCCGTTGTCGGCCTGGCTGCGCCATGTCGCCGACGCGCATGCCTTCTTGCCCGATGCGGACGTCGCCGGCCGGCGGCTGGACGGTTTTGCCGCGCGCTGGCTATGGGCCCAGGTCATCTCCCAAGCTGAAGCCGACCGCCCGTTGTTCGACGTCGCGCAGGCTGCGGCGCTTGCCGCCGACGCCGACAGCCAGATCGACGAATGGATGCTGTCCGTGCCCCCTGCGCTGGAAACGCCCGAGTATCAGCGGCTGGCCGTCTGGCGCCGGGCGTATCGCGACGCGCTCGAGCGCGCCGGCGCCGAGGACGAGAACACGGGATACGAAAACGTGCTGCGCCGGTTGGATGCCGGCGCGCCGCCGGGCATGCGCCACCTGGTGCTGGCCGGCTTTGGCGAGATCAGCCCGCGGCTGGCGCGGCTGCTGGACGTGTTGCGCCGCGCCTCGGTGACCACGGCGCGGTTGCTGGACGAGGGCGAGGCCGCTTCGCCTGTTTGCCTGCGCGCTGCGGACCGCTACGCCGAATGGCAAGCCGCCGCGGCCTGGGCGGCCGAAAGGCTGCGCGCCGATCCCAAGGGGCGCTATGCGATCGTCGCCGCCCAGCTGCAGCAGGACGCGCCGCTGGCGCGCCGTTACTTGGCACGGATGCTCGCCGCCGGGCCGCAGGGGCCCGCGCTACCCTTTAACGTGGCCGTGGGCCGGCCGCTGTCTGAGTGGCCGGCGGTGCGCGCGGCGCTGGCTTGGTTGTCCGTGCTGGTCAAGTTCGCCGAGGATCGTGCCTGCCCGGTGCCCATGGTCGGGGCCGCGTTGCTGGCCGGGCATTGCGCGGGCGATGTCGACGAGGCGGGCGTCCACGCCGGGTTGGATGCAAAGTGGCGCCGGCGCCAACGCGTGGTCCTGGCGCTGACCGAGTGGATGCGTGAGCTCGAGCGCTGTCCCAGGCTGGCCGCCGGCTGGCGCAAGGCTTGGCAAGCTTGGGGCGGGTCGCAGGAGGAGGCGCCTGCCGATGCCTGGGGGCGCCGTTTTCGTGCCGCGCTCGCTGCACTGGGTTTTCCGGGCGACCGGGCGCTGGACAGTGCCGGCTACCAGGTGTGCGAGGCCTTCGAGGCGGCGCTGGATCGTTATGCCGGGATGACCGTGGTGGGCAAGCTCGACGCCAGCCAAGCCGTTTCCTTGCTGGCCGATCTGGCGGCCGATACGCTGTTCCAGCCGCAGCGTGACCCCGGCGCGCGCCTGGACGTGCTGGGCCTGCTCGAAGCCGAGGGTGGGCGCTGGGATGGGGTTTGGGTGCTGGGCCTGTCCGACGAGGTGCTGCCGGCCACGCCCAAGCCCAATCCGCTGCTGCCGCTGGCGGTGCTGCGCCGGGCCGGCGCGCCGCGGGCCACGCCGGAGCGCGAACGCCAATGGGCGCAGGAGCTTTTCGCATCCCTCTGTCGATGCGCGCCGCAGGTCGTTTTCTCCCACCCGCAGTTCGACGGCGAGCGCGCGTTGCGCCCGGCGCCCATGATCGCCGCGCTGCCGGCGATGCTCGCTCCCCAGCCGCCGGCAGCACCCCAGCCCGTGCCGATGGAATCGCTGCGCGACGAACAAGGGCTGCCGCTTGCGGCCGATAGGCCCACGGTTGGCGGCTTGGACGTGCTCGATACGCAGTCCCGCAACCCGATGTGGGCCTACGTGCGTCATCGCCTGGGCGCGCGTGCCCTGCCGGATTACGCCGAGCCGGCCACCACGAGCGCGCGCGGACAGTTCCTGCATGCGGCGCTCGAAGCCATATGGCGCGACTTGCGCGACCAGGAAACCTTGCACGAATACCTGCGGTCCGGCCGCCTGCCCGATTTCCTGCGCGCGCGGGTCGACGCGGCGGCCGACGCGCATCTGCGCGACTATTCGCCGGCATTGCGCCAACTGGAGTGCGAGCGCGCCTGCTCGGTGCTGGCCACCTGGCTGGACGTGGAAGCGCAGCGCACGCCGTTTGCGGTCGAACAGCTGGAATATGAACGGGCGTGGCAGCACGGCCCACTGACGCTGAACCTGCGGCTGGACCGCGTCGACCGGCTGGCCGACGGCAGCGTCCTCATCGTCGATTACAAGACCGGCATGGGTCTGGCGTCGCCCGAGTCCGACTGGACGCGCGAGCGGCCCGTCAACCTGCAACTGCCTTTCTACGCGGCGGTGCTTGGCGCGGGCGAGCAGGCCGTCTGCGGCCTGGTGCTTGCGCGCGTGCATGCCCGCCATGCCGACGCAGCAGGACTGGCCGACGTGGACGTGGGCCTGCCCGGTGTGGACGCGCCCCAGGATTGGGAGGCTTTTCGCGACACGGATTGGGGCGGCGTGCTGCAGCGATGGCGTCGCGCCGTGCAGGCACTGGCCGACGAGTATGCAGCGGGCGTGGCGACCAACGCGGCGATGCGCCGCGATGATCTGAAGTACTGCGACGCCTTGCCTTTCCTGCGCCTGGAGCAGGAGGTCGGCGATGATTGAGCGGCTGCCACACGACCAGGCCCAGCGCGAGCTGGCGCTGGATCCGTCGCAATCGTTCCTGGTGCAGGCGCCGGCCGGCTCGGGCAAGACCGAACTGCTTACCGACCGCATCCTGGCGCTGTTGGCCACGGTGCAACGGCCGGAAGAGATCGTTGCCATCACCTTCACGCGTAAGGCTGCGGCCGAAATGCACGACCGCGTGCTGGAAAAGCTGCGCGCCGGCCGGGGCCCGGAGCCGCAAGGCCGCCACCGGCGGCGCAGCTGGGAGCTTGCGCGGGCGGCGCTTGCGCGCGACGCGCAGCTGGGCTGGGGGTTGCTGGACCATCCGGCACGGCTGGCCATACGGACCATAGACTCGTTCTGCGCGTCGCTGGTACGTGCCATGCCCTGGCTGTCCGAACTGGGCGGCATGCCCGCCATCACGGACGACGCGCAGCCCCATTACCTCGCCGCGGCTTCGGCCACGCTCGCCATGGCTGACGAGGAGCCGGCCGTGCGCGCCCTGTTGGCACACCTGGACGTCGACGTGCAGGCCGCGCGCCAGGCGCTCGCGGGCATGCTCGCGCAGCGCGACCAATGGCTGCCGCTGCTTGGCCATGGGCGCGACCGCGAACTGCTCGAAAGCGCATTGCGCGAAGCCGTGCGTGAACAACTGGCGGCCTTGGCCGAAAGCCTACCGGCGGGCTGGTCGCAGGCGCTCGCGGAACCGGCGCGCATGGCGTGCGAGGCGCTGGCCGCCGGTGGCGGCGACAACCCTTTGCAAGCCTTGCAGGACTGGGACGGCGCGGCGCTGCCGGCCAGCCCCGATGCCTTGCCGAGATGGCGTTGCCTGGCCCATTTGCTGCTGACGGGCAAGGGCGAGCTGCGCAAGCCGGGCGGGATCAACGCCAAGCTGGGTTTCGCGCCCAAGACCGCGCACAAGGAGCGTTTCGCCCAGTGGCTGCAGGCTGCTGCTGCCGAAGACACCGGTTGGTGCGCGCGCCTTGCAGCCGTGCGCGACATCCCCGATCCGCGCTTGAGCGACGCCCAGTGGGAAATCCTCGGCGCCCAGCTCCACGTGCTGCTGTTGGCCGCGGCGCAGCTGCGCGTGCGGTTCGCGCAGACCGGCGAGGTCGATTTCATCGAAATCGCCCAACGTGCCGCGTCGGCGCTGGGCAGCGCCGACGATCCCGGTGAGCTGTTGCTTTCGCTCGATGCTGGGCTTCGCCACTTGCTGATCGACGAGTTCCAGGACACCAGCCAGGCGCAGGTCGAACTGCTGCGTACCTTGACCTCGGGCTGGCAGCCGGGCGACGGCCGGACGCTGTTTTTGGTTGGCGACCCGATGCAATCCATCTACCGGTTCCGCAAGGCCGAGGTGGGGCTGTTCCTGCAAGTGCGCGACCAGGGCATCGGTCAGGTTCGCCCACGCTTCTTGCAGCTGACCGACAACTTCCGGTCGCAGGCCGGCATCGTCGATTGGGTCAACCGGGTGTTCGGCGCGCTGTTGCCGGCGCGCGATGAGCCGGCAACTGGCGCGATCCGCTATGCGCCGTCGAGCGCCTTCAATCCCGCCTTGGATGGCCCGGCGGTCAGCGTGCACGCGGTTTGCGGCCAAGGCGACGCTGCCGAGGGGCAGGCCGAGGCGCTGGCGGTGCGGCTGGTGCGCGAGGCGCTCGATCGTCACCGCGGCAGTGAGCACCCCGTGGCGGTCCTGGTGCGCGCGCGCAACCACCTGGGTGCGCTGGCACGGCGCCTGGCGCAGGCGGGCGTGCCGGTGCGCGCCGTGGAGCTGGTGCCGCTGGCCATGCGCCCCGTGGTCAGCGACCTGGTGCAGTTGGTGCGCGCGTTGTCGCATCCGGGTGATCGCATGGCTTGGCTGTCCGTCTTGCGCGCCCCATGGTGCGGCCTGACGCTGGCCAGCCTGACCGAGCTATTCGGCAATGACCACCTCACACCCGTGCCGCTGCTGATGGCCCGCGCCCTGGCCGACGGCACCGCCGAACGCCTGCCTACCGACGAGCGCCTGCGCCTGGCGCACGCGGCGCAGGCGTTGCTCGACCGCGGCAACGCATCGGGCGCCGAACCGCTTGCAGCCTGGGTCGAAGCGGTCTGGACCCGACTGGGCGGACCGTCGGTGTATGGCACTGAAAGCGACCTGGCGGATGCGCAAAGCGTGTTCCAGTTGATCGAGCGCATCGCCCCCTATGGCGGGCTGGATTTGGCCCGGCTGGAGACGGAAATCGGTCGCTTGTACGCCGCCCCGCAAAGCGGCAGCCCGGTGGTGGAAATCATGACCATGCACAAGGCCAAGGGGCTGCAGTTCGACACGGTCATCCTCTACGGGTTGCAGCGCGTGCCGCGCGGTGATGCCGCACCCTTGGTGCGCTTCGAGCAAAGCGAGGGCAGGGTGTTGCTCGGGCCGATCAAGGCGTGCGCCGATACCGAAGCGGACCCGCTGTCGCGCTACCTGGCCGTGCGCGAAAAGCAACGCGCCGACTACGAAACCGACCGGCTGCTGTACGTGGCCGCCACGCGTGCGCGTGAGCGCCTGCATCTGATCGGTACGGTGGCGCCTGACGAGGCAGACCAGCCCAAACCGCCGCCGGCAGCCAGCTTGCTCGGCCGGCTGTGGCCCTACGTCGGGCATGAGGCCGAAGTGATCGTGCCGGCCCATGCGATGGAAGACAGTGACGCGCCTTTGACCGGGCCGGCGCTGCGCCGCATTGCGCGGCAGGCGCTGCCGGACGTGGCGCCGGCGGCAGGCATCGCGGGCGCTGGGGTCGGCGGCCTCGAGGGCGCGGTTGGTGCATCCGCCCCGGCCGAAAGCGAGGCGGTGGGCAATCGCCCGGATAAGCTGGCTGCGTTCCGTCTGGCGGCCGAGCCAGCCTACGAGTCGATCGTCGGCACGGTCGCCCACGCGTGGCTGGCGTGGCTGGGCGCAGAGGGGCCGGCAGCCTGGCCTGCGCCCGACGAGCTGCCGCAGTGGCTGCCGCGCATCCGCCGCCAGCTCGGCCGCGCGGGCGTGCCCGACGCACAGCTGGACGCGTGTGCTGCGCAGGTGATGGAAACCTTGCAAGCCACCTTGTCCAGCGAGCGCGGGCGGTGGCTGCTCGGACACGCTGACGCGCGGCGCGAATGGCCGTTGCTGGACCTGCAGGGCAAAGTGTCCATCATCGACCTGGCCCTTTCCAGCGAGGCCGGCTGGCTGGTCGTGGACTACAAGACCGGGCGGCCCGCACCGGGCGAAAGCCTGGAATCGTTCTCCGCCCGCATGCGTGCCCGCTACGCCGCGCAGCTGCAGCGCTATTGTGCCCAAGTCCACGCGCTGGACGCGCGGCCCGTCCAGGCCGCCCTGTACTTCCCCCGCGCCGACCTCTGGCTCGAATTCGCGCCCGAAGAAATGGCGTAAGTATTTTTTTGAGGAGGGTTGGGGAGGGAGCCCACATGCAGCCCCTTGGGGGCCCGCCACATCGCATTCAGTTCAAGCGTGGCGCCCTCCCTCGCGGAGGGAGGGTTGGGGAGGGAGCCCACATGCAGCCCCTTGGGGGCCCGCCACATCGCATTCAGTTAGAATGCGATGTGGCGGGCCCCTTCGCATGGTTCGGCGGCGAACCTGGTCAGGTCGGGAACGAAGCAGCCATAGTCGTGCAGAACCAGTGCCGAAGTCAGGCTCGCCACCCTTGCCCCTTCCCTGGGCGGAATCCCGAAGGCATCGCCCGGCCCCGCTGGCCGGCGGGCGCGGCAGCCCGTGCCGCCAGTCCTGAAACAGGTTCTACAATCCGCCCATGACTTATCTGGTTCTGGCCCGCAAGTGGCGGCCGCGATCGTTCGATACCCTGGTGGGCCAGGATCACGTGGTGCGTGCCCTGTCGCACGCGCTGGCCACCCAGCGCCTGCACCACGCCTGGCTGTTTACCGGCACCCGTGGCGTGGGCAAGACCACGCTGTCGCGCATCCTGGCCAAATCGCTCAATTGCGAGACGGGCATCACGGCCACGCCTTGCGGGCAGTGCCGCGCCTGCACCGAGATCGATGCCGGCCGCTTCGTCGACTACGTCGAGCTCGATGCCGCGTCCAACCGGGGCGTGGACGAAATGACCCAGCTGCTGGAGCAGGCGGTGTACGCGCCGGGGGCGGGGCGCTTCAAGGTCTACATGATCGACGAAGTGCACATGCTGACCGGCCACGCGTTCAACGCGATGCTCAAGACGCTGGAAGAACCGCCCCCGCACGTCAAGTTCATCCTGGCCACGACCGATCCCCAGAAGATCCCGGTCACGGTGCTGTCGCGCTGCCTGCAGTTCAACCTGAAGCAGATGCCGGCCGAGGCCATCGTCTCCCACCTGCAGCACGTGCTCGGCCAGGAAGGCATCGCCTTCGAGACGCCGGCGCTGCGGCTGATCGCCCAGGCCGCGGGCGGCTCCATGCGCGATGCGCTGTCGCTGACCGACCAGGCGATCGCCTACAGCGCGGGCAACCTGAGCGAAGAAGCGGTGCGCGGGATGCTGGGCACCATAGACCAGCGCCACTTGGTGAGGCTGCTCGATGCCCTGGCCGCCGGCCAAGGGCAGGGCGTGCTGGCCGTGGCCGATGAGCTCGCCGCGCGCGGCCTGTCCTATGGCGGCGCGCTGGCCGACCTGGCGGTGCTGCTTTCGCGCGTGGCAATCGAGCAGCGCGTGCCAGGTGTCACGTCCCAGGACGATCCGCTGGCCGGCGACATCGTGCGGCTGGCCGGCACCATGCACCCCGACGCGGTGCAGCTTTTCTATACGGTGGCGGTGCATAGCCGCAACGAGCTGGCGCTTGCGCCGGACGAGTACGCCGGTTTCGTGATGGCCTGCCTGCGCATGTTGTCGCTGGCCGGCGGCTCGGCCGGCCATGCGGCGCCGGGGGCAGGGGCCGCACCCTCGGCGGGCACGGCGGCTGCCACGCCGGCGGCGGCCACGCCTGCAGCTCGTCCCGCGCAACCGTCCGCCGCGCCCGGGGCGGCGCCGGACGCACGCATCACCCCAAATGCCGGCGGACAGACTGCTGCGTCGCCGGCGCCGCGACAAGCTGCGGCCGACGCCGCGGCCGCCCAGCCGTCGGCGGATGCCGCCGGCGCGGCGCGTGCCGTTAGGCAGGCCATGGCGCCAGACGGTGGCGCGCACTCAGCCGCCGCTGCCGAGCGCAGCGCGGCCGCGCCAGCAGCCGCTTCGCCGCCAGCGGCCGCGCGCCCCGGACCCGCCGAGGCCGCGCAGCCGGCGCGGGATGCGGACGATGCGCCCCCGCCCGCATACGATGATGACGATCCGCCTTTCGAGCCGGACATCCCTTACGACGATGCGCCGGATTTTCCGCCCGACGGGTTCGAGCCCGATGATGGCCTGCCCGAGCGCGATGAACCCCGCGCAGGCGGAACGCGCGCCGCGCCGCTGCGCGGGCCTTCGCCGCATCGCACGTCGTCTGCGGCGCCGGCTGGGCAGTCGCCGGCAAGCACGACCTGCTTTGAATCGCCTGCGCCTGCGGGATGCGGCGTCGCCGCGGACCCTATCGTCCTGGAAGGCGCCTGGCACGAACTCGCCTGCCGCTTGCCCGTGACCGGGCTGGCCGCCGAGCTGGCGCGCCAAAGCGAATGGGTCGGCGCGCAGGGGCGCACCATCATGCTGCGCGTGGCAGCCCGCACACTGGCCGACAGCACGGCGCGCGGGCGCCTGCGCGCCGCGCTGGGCGCGCATTTCGGCGAGCCGGTGCACCTGCAGGTCACCATCGGCGAAACCGGTGCCGGCACGGCCTATGCCGTGGCCGAAGCCGAACGGCAGGCGCGCCAAGCGGCGGCCGAGGCGGCCGTGCGCGCCGATCCCTTCGTGCAGGCATTGCTGCGAGACTTCGGCGGCACGCTGATCCCGGGATCCATCGTGCCGCTTTCCCCTTCACCCCAGGCAGGCGCGTGACGCCGCCCGTACCCCCATCGATATCGCAAGGAACCATTCCATCATGATGAAAGGACAGCTCGCCGGCTTGATGCGCCAGGCCCAGCAGATGCAGGAAAACATCAAAAAGGCGCAGGAATCGCTCGCCGAGATCGTGGTCGAGGGCGCCGCGGGCGGTGGCCTGGTCAAGGTCAGCATGACCTGCCGGCACGACGTCAAGCGCGTCCAGATCGATCCCAGCCTGCTTGGCGACGACAAGGACATGCTGGAAGACTTGGTCGCCGCGGCGTTCAACGATGCGTTGCGCAAGGCCGAGTCCACGGCGCAGGAGAAAATGGCCGCCGTCACCGCCGGCCTGCCCCTGCCGCCGGGCATGAAGCTGCCGTTCTGATGACCGCGTTGCCCGAGCCGGAACCGCTGCTGGCGCTGGTCGAGGCGCTGCGCCGCCTGCCGGGCGTCGGCGCCAAGTCCGCGCGGCGCATGGCCTACCACCTGATGCAATACGACGTGGCCGGTGCCAGCCAACTGGCGCGCGCGTTGTCCGACGCGGTGGCGCATCTGCGCCATTGCGCCCGCTGCAACGGCTTTACCGAAGAAGAGGTCTGCGCGACCTGCCAGAATCCCAAGCGCGATCCGACACAGCTTTGCATCGTCGAGACGCCCGCCGACCAGAACGTGATCGAGTCCAGCCATGGCTACCGCGGGCTGTACTACGTGCTGATGGGGCGGCTGGCGCCGCTCGAAGGGATCGGCCCGCGCGAGCTGGGCTTCGAACGCGTGATCGCGCGCGCCACCGACGGTGTGGTGCGCGAAGTCATCCTGGCGACCAACTTCACGGCCGAAGGTGAGACAACGGCCCATTACCTGGCCGAGGCGTTGCGCGACAAGGGCCTGGCGGTCAGCCGGCTGGCGCGTGGCGTGCCGGCCGGCGGCGAGCTCGAATACGTCGATGCCGGAACCGTGGCATGGGCGCTCATGGAGCGGCGCGCGACTTGATCGCAGGCACCCGGCGCGGCAAGTCCTAGGGAACCTACCGAAGTAACGCCTGTTTGCAGTGGGTTATGATGCTGCGGCGTTCGTGCGGCGCGCCACTACGCCCGCAGCTGCGCGGCAGCCAATCCGATGGCCGCCCGCCCATCCAAGAACATGCCGCCGCAGGCGGCCCCTCCAAGGAGACAACACCATGCCCGTCACTCGTCGTGTCCTGTTGAAGCTGGCTGGCGCAGCCGGCGCCATGGCCGTCGCGCCAGCCGTCGTGCGCGCGCAGAAGCTGGAAAAGACCCAGGTCCACATCGCCGTGGGCGGCAAGGCCCTGATCTACTACCTGCCCTTGTCCATCGCCGAGCAGCGCGGCTACTTCAAGGACGAAGGCCTGGATGTGACGATCTCGGACTTCTCCGGCGGCTCCAAGGCGCTGCAGGCGGTGGTCGGCGGCAGTGCCGACGTCTGCTCCGGCGCCTACGAGCACACCATCAACCTGCAGTCCAAGGGGCAGTTCTACCGGGCCTTCGCGCTGCAGGGCCGCGCGCCGATGATCGTGCTGGGTGTGTCGTCCAAGCTGGGCTACAAGAACCCGGCTGACCTCAAGGGCAAGAATATCGGCGTGACCGCGCCAGGCTCGTCGACCAGCATGCTGGTCAACTTCTTCCTGGCCAAGCACGGCATGAAGCCGAGCGACGTCTCCTTCATCGGCGTGGGCTCCGGCGCGGGCGCGGTGACTGCGCTGCGTTCGGGCCAGGTCGACGCCATCTCCAACCTGGATCCCGTGATGTCGGCGCTGGAGACGGCCGGCGACATCACCGTCGCGGTCGACACCCGCAAGCTCAAGGACACGCTGGACATCTTCGGCGGCAATATGCCGGCTGGCTGCCTGTACACCTCCCAGGCCTTCCTCGACGCGAATCCCAACACTGCGCAGGCGCTGGCCAACGCCATCGTCCGCGCCGACAAGTGGATCCAGCAGGCCAGCCCTGAAGACGTCGCAAAGGTGGTCCCGGCTTCTTACCTGCTTGGCGAGCCCGAGGTCTACAAGGCGTCGCTGGCCAAGAGCAAGGAAGGGATTTCGCCTGACGGGCGCTTCCCCGAGGACGGCCCGGCGACCGCGCTCAAGGCATTGCGCAGCTACGTGGAGTTCGACGAGACCAAGATCGACCTGTCCAAGACCTGGACCAACGATTTCGTCGCCCGCGCCAACGAGAAGTATCCCAATGGCTGACGGCAGCATCCAAACGGCCGCGTCCGAAGCGGCCCTTTCCCTCGACGGCATCACGTGCACCTTCGTCTCGCGCGATGCCGCCGGCGGACGCTATACGGCCGTGCGCGACACCACGTTGACGGTTGCGCCCGGCGAGTTCGTTTCCGTGGTCGGCCCCACCGGCTGCGGCAAGTCCACGCTGCTGAACGTGGCTGCGGGGCTGTTGTCGCCGACCGAGGGCCGGGTGCGCGTGTTCGGCCAGCCGCTGGCAGGCATCAACGCGCGCGCCGGCTATATGTTCCAGGGCGAGGCGCTGCTGCCGTGGCGCAGCGCGCTGGACAACGTCGCCGCCGGGCTGGAGTTTGCCGGCGTCGACCGCGAGCAGGCGCGCGAGTCGGCGCGCCAATGGCTGCGCCGCGTGGGGTTGGGCGGCTTCGAGGACCGTTATCCGCACCAGATGTCCGGCGGCATGCGCAAGCGGGCGATGCTCGCCCAGACGCTGATCCGCGATCCCGACATCATTCTCATGGACGAGCCGTTCTCGGCGCTGGACATCCAGACGCGCCAGCTGATGGAGAACGAGGTGCTCGACCTCTGGATGGCCAAGCGCAAGGCCGTGCTGTTCATCACGCACGACTTGGACGAAGCCATCGCCATGAGCGACCGCGTGTTGGTGCTTTCGGCTGGCCCGGCCACCCGCCCGATCGGCGAGTTCAACATTGACCTGCCGCGCCCGCGCGACGTGGCCGAAGTGCGCATGCAGCCGCGTTTCGTCGAGCTGCACGCGGCCATCTGGAGCGTGCTGCGCGAGGAGGTCCTCAAGGGCTATGCCCAGCAAAAACGCGCCTGAGCGCGCATAAAGACAGGCCCTGGAGCATCGATTACCTATGTCCAAGCCGTTCAAACCTGGCACCGCATCCCTGCGCCTGTGGCAATTGCTGCTGCTGGTCGCCATCGTGCTGGTGTGGCACTTTGCCTCGTACAGCCCCAAGATCGCGTTCTTTTTCGGCCAGCCGCTGGAGGTCAGCCAGCGGATTTGGGCGTGGTTCGTGACCGACGGCAGCATTTACCGCCACCTGTGGATCACGCTGGCCGAAACCATGCTGGCCTTTTTCATTGGCACCGTCGCCGGCATGGCCTGCGGCTTGTGGCTGGGGTTGTCGCCCATGGCCAGCGCCATCCTGGATCCCTACATCAAGGCCGCCAATTCCATGCCCCGAGTGATCCTGGCCCCCATCTTCGGCATGTGGTTCGGCTTGGGCATCTGGTCCAAGGTCGCGCTGGCGGTCACGCTGGTGTTCTTCATCGTCTTCTTCAACGTCTACCAGGGCGTGCGCGAGGTCAGCCCCACGCTGTTGGACAACGCGCGCATGCTGGGCGCCGGGCGCCGCCAGCTGCTGCGCCACGTTTACCTGCCGTCGGCCACCAGCTGGGTGTTTTCCAGCCTGCATACGTCGGTGGGCCTGGCCTTCGTGGGCGCGGTGGTCGGCGAATACCTGGGGTCGGCTGCCGGCGTGGGGTACCTCATCCTGCAGGCCGAAGGCACGCTCGACGTCAACACCGTCTTTGCCGGTATCGTCGTGCTGACGGCCTTTGCGCTGGCGCTCGACGGCCTGGTGGGCGTGATCGAGCGCCGCCTGATGCGCTGGCAGCCCAAGGCGAGCGAAACCGAGCAGCTATAGGCTGCCCCGGGACTATCCACACAGTAATGCCATTGCCCCTGGAGTCCGCATGGCCCGCATTCCTTACGCCGATCTGGAGCACCCCGAAGCCAAGCCCCTGGTCGATCGCATCGTCGCCGAGCGCGGCAGCGTGCTGCATCTGTACCAGATGCTGCTGCACAGCCCGCCGGTGGCCAGCGGCTGGCTCAACTACCTGACCGCGATCCGCCAAAAGTCGACGCTGCCGGGGGATTTGCGCGAACTGGTCATCATGCGGGTGGCCGTGCTCAACGGCGCGCCCTACGAAGCCGACCAGCATGCGCCGATCGCGCTCAAGGAAGGCATCACCCAGGCCCAGCTCGATGCGCTGGACAAGTGGCAGGAATCGGATCTGTTCGGCGAGCGCGAGCGCGCGGTGCTGGCCTACACGGATGCCATGACCCGCCAGGTCCAGGTGCCGGCCGAGGTGTTTGCGGCGGTGCAGGCCGTGCTGCCGCAACGCCAGCTGGTCGAACTGACCGCCACGGTGGCTGCCTACAACATGGTGTCGCGCTTCCTCGAAGCGCTGCAGATCCATTCGGACGACGAGCGCTAGGGCGGCGCCAGCAGGGCCGCCCTGCACTCAGGCCCGGGCCGCCTCGATCAGCGCCTCGAGCTTGACCGCGTCGGCCACGAAGATGCGTATGCCCTCGGCCAGCTTTTCGGTGGCCATGGCGTCCTCGTTGAGCGCGGTGCGGAACGCGACTTCGTCCATGGACAGGTAGGGCAGGGGCTCCTCGTCTGCTGCTTGCGGCGCCAGCCGGCGCGGCACGTCGCCTTCGGCTGCATCCAACTGCGCGAGCAGTTCCGGGCTGATGGTCAGCAGGTCGCAGCCGGCCAGCGCCAGGATCTGCCCGGTGTTGCGAAAGCTCGCCCCCATGACTTCGGTGGCGATGCCGTGCTGCTTGTAGTAGCGATAGATTCGCGCCACCGACTGCACGCCCGGGTCGCGCTCGCCGGCGTGCTCGGCTTCGTTCCACTTGTCGCCGGCCGACTTCTTGTACCAGTCGTAGATCCTGCCGACGAAGGGTGAAATCAGCTGCACGCGCGCGTCGGCGCAGGCTGCGGCCTGCGGCAGCGAAAACAGCAGCGTCATGTTGCAGCGTATGCCCTCGCTTTGCAGCACGCGGGCGGCTTGGATGCCTTCCCAGGTCGCTGCGATCTTGATGAGCACGCGCTCGCGGGGCACACCGGCCGCTTCGTACAGGGCGACCAGCGAACGTGCCCGTTCGATGGTGCCGCGTACGTCGAACGACAGCCGCGCGTCGACCTCGGTGGACACGCGTCCCGGGACGATGTCCAGGATACGCAGCCCGAAGGCGACGAGCAGGCGGTCCATCAGCTCGGCCGGGCTGGCGCCCGGATGCCGGGCGACTACTTCCTGCAACAGCGGCCGGTAGGTGTCTTTCTGGACCGCCTTGAGGATCAGCGAGGGGTTGGTGGTGGCGTCGGTCGGGCGGTGCGCCCGCATCGCTTCGAAGTCGCCGGTGTCGGCGACCACGGTGGTGTGCCGGCGCAGGGCGTCTAGTTGGCTGGGCATGGCCACAGATCGTCGCAGGTTATAATTCCAAGGTTTGATTACTGATTTTGGAGCCGGTCTATCGTGCTGCCGTCTATTTTCCCCGAAGGAACCGGCCGGTTTCCTCCAGCAGTCCTGGCGTTGGCCGACGGAACCCTCTTTCGCGGTGTGTCGATCGGTGCGCCAGGCCATGCGGTAGCCGAGGTGGTGTTCAACACCGCCATGACAGGTTACCAGGAAATCCTCACCGATCCGAGCTACGCCGGGCAGATCGTCACCCTGACCTATCCGCACATCGGCAATACCGGCGTCAATGATGAAGACGTCGAAGCCGCGCGCGCCCATGCCGCTGGCCTGGTCGTGCGCGACTGCCCGTTGCGGGTGTCCAATTTCCGCGCCACGCGCTCGTTGCCCGAATACCTGGCCAGCCAGGGCGTGGTGGCGATCTCCGGCGTGGATACCCGCAAGCTGACCCGCATCCTGCGCGACGGCGGGGCGCAGGGCGCCTGCATCATGACTGGCGACGACGGCGACCGCGCCATCGAGCTCGCCCGCAGCTTCCCCGGCATGGCCGGACAGGACCTGGCCAAGACCGTTTCCATCGCCGAGCCTCGCCCCTGGCGGCAAGGCACCTGGAAGCTCGGTACCGGATACAGCGAACGCAGCGACGGGCGTTTCCATGTCGTCGCGTACGACTTCGGCGTCAAGTACAACATCCTGCGCCTGCTCGTGGACCGTGGCTGCCGCATCACCGTCGTGCCGGCCCAGACGCCGGCCGACGAGGTGCTGGCCATGCAGCCTGACGGCGTGTTCCTGGCCAACGGCCCGGGCGACCCCGAGCCGTGTGACTACGCCATCGCCGCCACGCGCGTCTTCCTGGACAAGAAGCTGCCGGTCTTCGGCATCTGCCTGGGCCAGCAAATCCTTGGCCTGGCCGTCGGTGCGCGCACGGTCAAGATGAAGACGGGTCACCATGGCGCCAACCATCCGGTGCAGGATGTCCAGACCAAGCGGGTGTTCATCACCAGCCAGAACCACGGATTCGCGGTCGACGCGGACACGCTGCCCGCCAACGCGCGAGTCACCCACGTATCGCTGTTCGACGGCACGCTGCAGGGCTTCGAGCTGACCGACCGACCGGCGTTCAGCTTCCAGGGCCACCCGGAAGCCAGCCCCGGGCCGCACGACATCATCGTGCTGTTCGACAAATTCATCGAACAGATGGCCGGCCGGAAGTAAGGACAAGCGAAGCATCCATGCCCAAGCGTACAGACATACAAAGCATCCTCATCATCGGCGCCGGTCCCATCGTGATCGGGCAGGCCTGCGAGTTCGATTATTCCGGCGCGCAGGCGTGCAAGGCGCTCAAGGCCGAGGGCTACCGGACCATCCTGGTCAATAGCAACCCGGCCACCATCATGACCGACCCTGAGACGGCCGACGTCACCTACATCGAGCCGATCACCTGGCAGGCCGTCGAGAAAATCATCGAACGCGAAAAGCCCGATGCGTTGCTGCCCACCATGGGCGGCCAAACGGCGCTGAACTGCGCGCTCGACCTGGCGCGCAACGGCGTGCTGGCCAAGCATGGCGTCGAGCTCATCGGTGCCAACGAACAGGCGATCGAAAAGGCCGAGGACCGGCAGAAGTTCAAGCAGGCCATGGAAGCCATCGGCCTGGAATCGGCCAAGTCGGGCGTGGCCCACAGCATGGACGAAGCCTGGGAGGTGCAGCGGCGCATCGCTTCCGAACTGGGTACTTCGGGCTTTCCCGTGGTCATCCGGCCCAGCTTCACGCTGGGTGGCTCCGGCGGCGGCATCGCCTACAACGCCGAGGAGTTCGAGGCCATCTGCCGGCGCGGCCTGGAGGCCTCGCCCACCAGCGAGCTGTTGATCGAAGAGTCGCTGCTCGGTTGGAAGGAATTCGAGATGGAAGTGGTCCGCGACAAGGCGGACAACTGCATCATCGTCTGCTCGATCGAGAACCTCGATCCGATGGGCGTGCACACCGGTGACTCGATTACCGTGGCGCCCGCGCAGACGCTGACCGACAAGGAATACCAGATCATGCGCGACGCATCCATCGCGGTGCTGCGCGAGATCGGCGTCGACACCGGGGGGTCCAACGTCCAGTTCGCGATCAATCCGCAAAACGGGCGCATGATCGTCATCGAGATGAACCCGCGGGTGTCGCGCTCGTCGGCGCTGGCGTCCAAGGCCACGGGCTTCCCCATCGCCAAGGTCGCCGCGCGCCTGGCCGTTGGCTACACGCTCGATGAACTGCGCAACGAGATCACGGGCGGCGCCACGCCCGCCTCGTTCGAGCCCACCATCGACTACGTGGTCACCAAGGTGCCGCGCTTTGCGTTCGAGAAATTCCCGCAGGCTGATTCGCGGCTGACCACGCAGATGAAGTCGGTGGGCGAGGTCATGGCCATCGGCCGGACCTTCCAGGAATCCTTCCAGAAGGCTTTGCGCGGGCTCGAGGTGGGCGTCGACGGCCTGAACCAGAAGACGACCGACCGCGAGAAGATCCAGGTCGAGCTGGCTGAGCCTGGCCCCGAACGCATCTGGTACGTGGGCGACGCCTTCGCGCAGGGTTTCACGCTCGAGGAGGTCCATGCGCTGACGCGCATCGACCCGTGGTTCCTCGCGCAGATCAAGGAAATCGTCGACATCGAGCTGGCCCTGGAGCAGAAGACGTTGGCCGACCTGGATGCGGCTACGTTGTTCGAGCTCAAGCGCCGCGGCTTCTCCGACCGGCGCCTGGCCTTCCTGCTCGACACCTCCGAGGCCGAGATCCGCAAGCTGCGCCACCAGCTCAACGTTCGGCCGGTCTACAAGCGGGTCGACACCTGCGCGGCCGAATTCGCCACGCGCACGGCGTACATGTATTCGACGTACGAGGACGAGTGCGAGGCTGCGCCCACCGACCGCAAGAAGATCATCGTGCTCGGTGGCGGCCCCAACCGCATCGGCCAGGGCATCGAGTTCGATTACTGCTGCGTGCATGCGGCGCTGGCGCTGCGCGAGGACGGCTACGAGACCATCATGGTCAACTGCAATCCGGAGACCGTGTCGACCGACTACGACACCTCGGATCGCTTGTACTTCGAGCCGCTGACGCTCGAGGACGTGCTGGAGATCGTGCACAAGGAAAACCCCGTCGGCATGATCGTCCAGTACGGCGGGCAGACGCCGCTGAAGCTTGCCCGCGCGCTGGAAGCCAACGGCGTGCCCATCATCGGCACCAGCCCCGAATCGATCGACATCGCCGAGGACCGCGAGCGCTTCCAGAAGCTGCTCAACAAGCTGGGCCTGCGCCAGCCGCCCAACCGCACTGCCCGCACCGAAGCCGAGGCGCTGTCTCATGCCGCCGACATCGGCTATCCGCTCGTGGTGCGCCCCAGCTACGTGCTGGGCGGCCGCGCGATGGAAATCGTCCACGAGCAGAGCGACCTGGAGCGCTATATGCGCGAGGCCGTCAAGGTCAGCAACGATTCGCCGGTGCTGCTGGACCGCTTCCTGAACGACGCCATCGAAATCGACGTCGATTGCCTGTCCGACGGGCAGCAGGTGTTCATCGGCGGGGTCATGGAGCACATCGAGCAGGCTGGGGTGCACTCGGGCGACTCGGCATGCTGCCTGCCGCCGTATTCGCTGTCGGCCGAGGTGATCGCCGAGATCAAGCGCCAGACGGGCATGCTCGCGCGGGCGCTGAACGTCACCGGGCTGATGAACGTGCAGTTTGCCGTCCAGGGCGGCGAAGTCTACGTGCTGGAAGTCAACCCGCGCGCCTCGCGCACCGTGCCTTACGTCTCCAAGGCCACGGGCCTGCCGCTGGCCAAGATCGCCGCGCGCGCCATGGCCGGCCGCACGCTGGCCGACCAGGGCCTGGGCGAGGAGGTCGTGCCGCCTTACTTCTCGGTCAAGGAGGCGGTGTTCCCCTTCGTCAAGTTCCCCGGCGTGGACACCATCCTGGGTCCGGAAATGAAATCCACCGGCGAGGTCATGGGCGTGGGCGAAAGCTTCGGCGAAGCCTTCGTCAAGTCGCAAATGGCCGCCGGCGTGCGCCTGCCCGAATCGGGCGTGGCCTTCATCAGCGTCAAGAACCAGGACAAGCCGCGCGCGGTCGAAGTCGCGCGCGGACTGCACAGCCTGGGCTTTTCGCTGGTGGCCACGCGCGGCACGGCTGCGGCCATCGAGGCCGCCGGTATCCCGGTGCAAGTGGTCAACAAGGTGGCCGAGGGGCGTCCGCACATCGTGGACATGCTCAAGAACGGCGAAATCGCCTTGGTGATCAACACCGTGGAAGAGCGCCGCAACGCCATTGCCGACTCGCGCGCCATCCGTACCCAAGCGCTGGCTGCCCGCGTGACCTATTACACGACGATCGCCGGCGCGCGCGCCGCGGTCGAGGGCATGCAGTACTTGCGGCAGGGCCGCGGGCTGCAGGTGTATCCGCTGCAGGAGCTGCACGCGTCGCTGGCACGGTGACGCGGCAGATCGCTGGCTCGCGCTCGGGAGGAAGGCGCCATGAAGTGGTTCATCCTGGCTTTGTTCATCGTCAGCGCAACGGTGGTGCACTTGCGCGGCCGTGTTCGCCACCGGCTGGCGCGTCAGGCGCTGGACCATTCCACGTTCACTGCGCCGGTCAACTGCTTCATGTACGCCTTCTCGACGGTGCCCAACACGCCCTACCTGCCCCTGGCGGCATTTCCGCAGCTGCAACGCCTGCAGGACAATTGGGAGCAGATCCGCGACGAGGCGGCCCGGCTGTTCGACGCCGGCCACATCAAGGTGGCCGGCGCGTACAACGACGCCGGCTTCAATTCTTTTTTCAAAAGCGGCTGGAAGCGCTTCTACCTGAGGTGGTATGACGTCGAGCACGCCTCGGCCAGGCAGCTATGCCCGCTGACCACCAGCCTGGTGCGCGACATCCCTGGCCTGAAGGCCGCCATGTTCGCGGCGCTGCCGCCGGGCGCGAAGCTGCCCCGGCACCGTGATCCCTACGCGGGATCCTTGCGCTATCACCTGGGCCTGATCACGCCCAACTCGCCCGACTGCTACATCGACGTCGACGGCGAACGCTACCATTGGAAGGACGGCGAGGCGGTCATCTTCGACGAAACGTTCATCCACTATGCCGAGAACCGCACCGACGTCAACCGCATCATCCTGTTCTGCGACATCGAGCGCCCGCTGAAGTACCGCTGGGCCCAGGCCGTCAACCGCTTCTTCAGCATGCTGCTGCTGCGCTCGGCCACTTCGCCCAACCAGGAAGGCGACCGCACCGGCTTCATCAACCGGATTTTCGGCGGCGTCTACGCGGTCCGGCGCTTTGGCAAGGCCATCAAGAAAAAGAACAAGACGCTCTACTACGTGCTGAAATGGCTGCTCGTTGCAGCCATCTTCGCGCTGATCTTCCTGTAGGCGGGCGGCGCGGGTCCTGTCGCCCGCGCCGGCGAAGCATACGGTCCGGCGCCGTGGCATGCGGCGCCCTTTACGCTGGGGACGTCTATGACCCGGGTATTCATCACCGGCGCCAGCAGCGGCTTGGGACGGGCGCTGGCGTGCAGCTACGCGGCCGACGGCGCCACGCTCGGGTTGGTCGGGCGGCGCGGCGAAGCCTTGTGCGAATTGGCCGACGCGCTGCCCGGCACCCACCATTGCTATGCGCTCGACGTGCGTGACCGCCAGGCCCTGCATGCCGCCGCGCATGATTTCATTGGCCGCGCGGGCGGGGCCGACGTGGTCATCGCCAGTGCGGGCATCAGCGCCGGGACGCTTACCTCCGAGACTGATGATTACCCGGTGTTCCAGGCCATCTTCGAGACCAATGTGCTGGCCATGGTTGCCACCTTCGAGCCTTTCATCGCCGGCATGCGTCAAGCTCGCCGCGGCACGCTGGTGGGCATCGGCAGCGTGGCAGGGGTGCGTGGCTTGCCGGGAGCGGGCGCGTACAGCGCGTCCAAGTCGGCCGTGGCCACCTACTGCGAAAGCCTGCGCCTGGAGCTGGCCCGCGACGGCGTGCGCGTGGTGACGATCGCGCCCGGCTATGTGCGCACGGCCATGACGCGCGACAACCCATATGCCATGCCCTTCCTGCTGGACGCCGAAGATTTCGCCAGGCGGGCCCGCCGCGCCATCGCCCGAGGCACGTCGTACGCGGTCATTCCGTGGCAGATGGCGATCGTTGCGCGACTGATGCGCATGCTGCCTGACGCGCTGTACGATCGCCTGGCCGCCAACGCGCCGCGCAAGCCGCGTGCGGCGCGTGCCGGCAAGCCATAGGTGCGGGCCAGCGGCGTGGGGCGGCGCCGTCAGGGCACGATGTCGCTGGCCGATTCCGCATCCAGATGGTCGACATCGGCCCATTGCAACACCTGCCAGCGCCCGCCGTCGATGCCGACGCGGTTGATGCTGGCGTTGAGCAGCGGCACGGGTCGCGGCGCATCGAGCGCCACGCCGCATGCGTGGCGCCACACGATGTCGAGCACCCCTCCATGCGTGACGGCCAGTATGCATTGGCCCGGATGGCGTCCGGCAATGTCATCGACCGCCGCAATGACGCGGGCCCGGAACTGGCCCAGTGATTCGCCGCCTTCCAAAGGCCGGTCGGGATCGCGGCTATTGCGGGCGGCGGCCGCCTCGGGCGCCAGTTCGTCCAGGCGGGCCAGGTCCAAGCCTTCCAGCACCCCGTAGCAGCGCTCGCGCAGTCCGGGCACGCCGTGCACTCGCAATCCCAGCCCGGCAGACAGCGGGGCGGCCGTCGCATACGCGCGCTGCAGGTCGCTGCTGTAAAGTGCGTCGAAGATTTGCGTCGATGCGCAAATCCGCGCGGCCAGCCGCTCGGCCTGGTGGCGGCCGGCGGCGTTCAGTTCGATGTCCTGCCACCCTTGCAGGCGGCCTTCGCGGTTCCAGGCGGTTTCGCCGTGGCGGATAAACCAGATTTCAGTCATGCCGGCCTTTCAGTCGAGATCGGCGGCGCCGGCGGCGGGCTGCCGAAATTTCCATATTTTCTGCATGATGGAGATCAACGCCACTAGCACGGGTTCGCTGGCGCGCTCGTGCGAGGTCATGAACCCCAGGGTCGCATCGGCATGCGCCTGTCCCCAGACGATGAAATCGCCGCTGGCCGCTCCGGCCAGCGCGGTTTCTTCGCGCAGCAGCGCGCAGCCTGCGCCGGCGCGCACCAGCGCATCCATGTTGGCCTGGTCGTCGTGCTGCATCACCACCCGCGGGGCCATGCCATGCCGCTCGAACATGTCCCGCAAAAGCAGGTGGGTGTGGCAGCCCGTTGGCCCGTCCAACCATGGCAGCTGCGATACTTCCCGCCAGCCGCCGCGCTTGAGCGTGCCGGCCAGCGTCACGGGCAGGGCGATGCGATAGCGCACGCTGCGCAATGGTATCCAATGCGCGCCGCGCGGCGGCTTGGCCGCAATCGTCAGCGCGCCGTGCAGCCGTCCGCTGCTGACCTGGTCGTTGAGCGCGGCCGCCGGCAGCGTGACGGTCTTCAATTCGACCAGCGGCAGGTGCTGCAGCATCGCCGAGGCCAGTTCGCCCAGCCGCAGGAAATCCGGGCGCTCGCTCGGAACGCCCAAGTCCACCGTGCCGTGCAGGCTGCCTTGCAGCTGTTGGGCTTCGGCCTTGAATTGCGCGCCAAGTGCCAGCAGCGCCTCGGCCGTAGGCAAAAGCGCTTCGCCGGCTTTGGCCAGGGCGAGCCGCCCGCCCGTGCGCTCGAACAAGGCCACCCCCAGGCTTTGTTCCAGCGCCTTGATCTGGGCGGTGACTGCCGGCTGCGTCAGCGACAGCGCGCCCGCGGCCTTGGTCAGGTTGCCCAGCCGGGCGACCGTGACGAAGGCGCGGATCTGGTAGATCTCCATGGCGGGGATTATGCCGCCAGCAAGCGTATCTGCGAGGGCTCCAAGCCGATGGACACGGGTGCGCCGACCGGAAACGGTGACAAGCCTGCCAGGTGCGGCTGGTCGGCAGTGATGCGCTGGTCGCCGACTTGGACCTGGTACCGCGTGAATTCGCCCAAGAATTCGCTCGCTTCCACCACCCCGGGCAGCCACACGTAGCGGGCATCGCCCAGGCCGTCGGCCATTTCGATCTGCACGGTGTGCGGCCGGAAGCTTGCGGCAATCCTGTCTGCCTGGGGCGCCTCGCCGGCCAGGGGCAGTTGCAGGTCGCCCACGCCGGGCACGGCGAGCACGAGGCTGCTGCTGCTGCGCTCGCGCACCGTGCCTTCCAGCACGTTCATCGTGCCGACGAAATTCGCCACGAAGCGGTTGACCGGAAAATCGAACAGCGTGGCCGGGGTGCCAACCTGCTGGACCACGCCGTGGTCGAGCACCGCCATGCGGTCGGCAGTGGTCATGGCCTCTTCCTGGTCATGGGTGACGAAAATCGTCGTGATGCCCAGCCGGCGCTGCAAGGCGAGGAGATCCTGGCGCATTTGCACCCGCAGCTTCTTGTCCAGGTTCGACAGCGGCTCGTCGAGCAGCAGCACCTGGGGCTCTATGACGATGGTGCGGGCCAGCGCGACCCGCTGCTGCTGGCCGCCGGACAATTGGTTGGGACGGCGCTTGGCGTATTGCGACAGTCCGACCAGATCCAGTGCGGCCTGCACCTTGTCGCGGATCTCCGCGCGGCCCATGCGACGCTCGACCAGGCCGAAGGCGACGTTGTCCCACACGGTCATGTGCGGCCACAGCGCATAGTTCTGGAACACCATGCCGATGTTGCGGCGCCAGGGCGGCATGTTGCCGACGTCCTTGCCGTCGATGAGCAGCTGCCCGTGGCTTTGCCGGTTGAAGCCGGCGATCAGGCGCAGCAGGGTGGATTTGCCCGAACCGGACGGGCCCAGCAGCGCGAAGAATTCGCCCGGCTCGACGTGAATGCTGACGTCCTTCAGGACTTCCGTTCCCCCATAGGACAGCCGGATGTTGCGGCATTCGACGCTGACTTTCTTCATGCAGATTCCTCGTTGCGGGCAGGCCGGGTGCGCACCGACGCGCGCTCGACCAACAGATGCGATATGTACGTGCCCACGCCGACGGCGATCACGGCAAGCACGCCCAGCGCGGCGCCGGGCCCGCGGCCGGCGGCGCTTTGCATGTACAGGTAGATGCCGTAGCTCATGGGCGCCTGGCTGTCGCGCGTGACCAGCATGATGGTCGCCGACAGCTCGACGGCGGCGGTTATGAAGCTGGTGACGAACCCGGCCAGCATGCCGCCGGCCATCAGCGGCACGACCACGCGCCGGATGGTGCGCAGCCGGCCGGCGCCGAGCGATTGCGCGGCCTCTTCGAGCGAGACATGGATCTGCTGCAGCGCCGCCACGCATGAGCGCAGGGCGTACGGCAGGCGCCGCACGGCGTAGGCGATCATGATCAGCAGCCACGACGACGTGACCAACGTGCCGGTCAGCGGGATTTCCACCCCCCGGAATGTGCGCAGCAGGCCGATCGCCAGCACGATGCCGGGTATGGCCAGCGCGGCAGAGGCCAGGAAGTCCAGCCATTGGCGTCCCGGCAGGCGGGTACGCAGCATCAGGTAGGCGATGGCCGTCCCGAGCACCACGTCCACCCCGGCCGCCAGGCCGCAGTACAGCAGGGTGTTGGTGATCATGCCGTGCGATTCGCTGAACACCGCCTCGAAGTGCGCCAGCGTGTAGCCGTCAGGCAGCGGCGCGTAGCTCCACACCGTGGCCAAGGACAGCAGCAGCACGCCAAGGTGCGGAGACAGCACCAGCAGCAGCACCAGCGCGATCCAGCCGTAGGCCAGCACGCTTTCGCCGGGCCCGAGCCGGCGCCTGCGGATCGAGTTGCCGCCTTTCTGCAAGGTGGAATAGTCCTTGCCTTGGAGCACGCGCGCCGACAGCCACAGCGCCAGGATCGAAAAGCCGACCATGATGACGCTGATCACATAGCCCAGCGGGTCTTCCAAGCCCACGCGCGTAATGCGCAGATAGGCCTGGGGCGCGAGCATGTTGGTGGTGCCCAGCACCAGCGGGGTACCCAGGTCGTCGAATACCTTGACGAACACCAGCGAGGCGCCTGCGACGTAGCCGGGCAGCGCCAGCGGGAAGATCACCCGGCGAAACAGCCGGAAACCGCGCGAACCCAGGTTGAAGGCCGCCTCCTCCATGGCCCCGTCGATGTTGCGCAGCGCCACCGTCAGGTTCATGAGGATGAACGGGAAGTAGTGCAGCGCTTCGACGAAAATGACGCCGTTCAGCCCCTCCATGAAGGGCAGGGTAAAGCCGAACCAATCGTCCAGGAGCAGGTTGACGGTGCCCGAACGGCCGAAGATGAGCTGCATGGCCACCGCGCCGACGAAGGGGGGCATGATCAGGGGCAGCACGCCCAGCGTCTGGATCAGCAGCGCGCCGCGGAACTCGAAGCGCACCGTGAAGTACGCCAACGGCACGGCCAGCAGCGAAGCCAGCAATGCCGACCAGCCAGCAACGTACAGGCTGTTGAAGAACGCTTCCTGCATCAGGGGCTGGGCGAAGAAGGCGCCGAAGTGCCCCAGGGTGAAGCTGCCGTCGTCGTTGACGAAGGCGCTGTAAAAAACGGTGCCGACCGGCACGATCAAGAACAGGGCAAGGAAGGCCAGCACCAGCAGGGCCGCCAGCAAGGGGCCTGCCGGCAAGCGCGAGTCGCTTGCAAACGTCATCGGAACTCCATGATTGTCTGCGCCCGCCGCGCAAGGCCCGCCCGCATCTGGCAACGGGCGCGCGGCGAGGCAGTTTTCGGGCCGGGCTGCGGGCGGCTACAGGGCTGCCGCTTGGTGGGCCAGCTTGGCTGCTTGCTCGTAGTTGGCCTTGGCCTTGCTGCTCCATTGCCCCTCGAGCTGGGAGACGCGCTGGCTGGCCGAGGCATCCTTCTTGCCGCCCGAGAAGGCCTTGAGCAGCTCGGGGTCGGCCGCAGCCTTCGCATCGATCAGCGGCGACCATGCCAGCTTGCGCGCCTGCTCCAGCAGTTCGGCCGCCTGGCCGGATTTCGCCTTCTCGCCCAGTTTGCGCTCGGCGTCGTAGATCGCCTTGGTGGCCGCCTGCAGTTCGCCCAAGCGGAAGGTGATGGTCTGGTCGAACAGCGCCTGGACCACGTAGTAGCGGGTTTGGGACAGGTCGGCATCGAACCGCACCTTGCTGCGCGCGGCGATTTCAGCCGGGTCGGGGTAGCCGGGCGGAATCTTGCCGGCCAGGTCCTTGTAGGGCAGTACCGGCAGCCGGGAAATCTTCGGCTCGAGTAGCAGCTCCTGGCCGGCCGGGCTGAGCGCAAAGGCGATGAACTTCTTGCCTTCCTCCGGATTCTTGGCGCCAGCGATCAGCGCGATATTGGCCGGCACGACCGCGGTTTCGGTCGGATAAACGAATTCGACCGGGAAGTTCGAATACTTGCTCGACAGGCCGAAAAAGTCGATGACCGGCCCGGCGCCGAACTGGCCGTTGTTGACGCCGTCGGGCACGCCGAAGGAGCGCTCGGTCATCTGGCTGGCGTTGCCCGACATGCGCAACAGGGTGCGCCAGCCCTCGTCCCATCCTTCGCCCTGCAGGATGGTTTCGACCGTCAGGTGCATGGTGCCCGAGCGCGACGGCGAGGTCATGCCCAGGTGGCCAAACCACTGCGGCGCGAGCAGGTCCTTCCATTCGGCCGGCGGCGTCAGCTTGTTGGCCTTCAGGTAGCGCGTGTTGTACATGATCCCGTAGCCGGCCAGTGCCTGGCCCATGTACAGGCCGTTCGGGTCATTGACGGGATAGTCGCCGATCTTGGCCGGCACGTTGGGATTGGCGGCCTGCGGCGCGGCGGCGAGCAGCTTTTCGCGGCCCAACACCTCGAAGGCGTCGGGCGCGCTGGCCCAGAACACCTCTGGCCGCTGCCCCTCGGGCGTTTCGCGCACGTAGGCGATGCCTGAAACCGTGTTCTTGTTCAGGATCTCGAGCGTGATGCCGGGGTTGGCCTTTTCGAAGGCGGCCTTGTAAGCCTGGGTCAGGTCCTTGGGAAAGGAAGTGATGACCGTCACGGTGCCGGCAAGGGCGGGGGTGCAGGCTGCCACCAGGGCCGCGGCCACGGCTGTGCGTATCGTGGGCATGGCGAATGTCTCCTTGGTTTTTGGAATTTGTGGCAACAAGGTAGCCGCCGGCAGGCCGTGCGTCCAATCAGAATTTTTGATGCGCGCCATCACCGCGATGCCGGTCCACCCCGGCAGGGCGCCTGCCGGCCGGTCCCGCCGGGCGCCCGCCCGCTCCCGCAGGCTGGGTGGGCGCGATGTTTGCCGCCGCCTGCCGTGTTGTCGACCGGGGCCGCCGCCCCTACACTTGCGCCCGCGCGTCCTGCGACCGCTGTCCTGTCCAAACTGCCGGGGATCCCATGTCCGATACTTTCTTTCCGCGCTGGAAGCTGGCCGACGATTCGGCCCCCGGCGCCGTCATTGCGCCCGACGAGCGGCTGACCTGGCCGCGCTCCATCGTCATGGGCGCCCAGCACGTCGTGGCCATGTTCGGCGCTACGGTCCTTGCGCCGCTGCTGATGGGCTTCGACCCCAACGTGGCCATCCTGATGTCGGGCGTGGGCACGCTGATTTTCTTCCTGTTCGTGCGCGGGCAGGTGCCGAGCTACCTGGGCTCGAGCTTTGCCTTCATCGGCGGGGTGGTGGCGGCCACGGGCTATGCCGGCTCCGGGCCCAATCCCAATATTTCCGTTGCGCTGGGTGCGATCATCGTCTGCGGGCTGGTGTACGCCGCGATCGGTGCCGCGGTTTGGGCGCTTTCGGCGCGTGCCGGCGGCGGTTCGGCCTGGATCGAGAAGCTCATGCCGCCGGTGGTGACCGGCGCGGTGGTCGCGGTCATCGGCCTGAACCTGGCGCCTATCGCCGCCCGTAGCGCCATGGGCGGGTCGACCTTCGACGCGGTGATGGCCATCGTCACGGTGGTCTGCGTCGGCGGCATCGCGGTTTTCGCATCGGGCATGGCGCAAAGGCTGCTGATCCTGCTCGGGCTGCTGATGGCCTGTGTCGTGTACTTCATCCTGGCCAACCTGCTGGGCCTGGGCACGCCCATCGACTTTTCGGCGGTGGCCCAGGCGCCCTGGCTGGGGCTGCCGGCCTTTGCCGCGCCGACCTTCCAATGGCAGGCCATGGGCCTGATCGTGCCGGTGGCGGTGATCCTCGTGGCCGAGAACCTCGGCCACGTCAAGGCGGTCAGCGCCATGACCGGGCGGGACCTGGACCGCTACCTGGGCCAGGCCTTCGTCGGTGACGGGGTCGCCACCATGGTCTCCGGCGCGGTGGGCGGCACCGGCGTGACCACGTATGCGGAAAACATCGGGGTGATGGCGGCCACGCGCATCTATTCCACCGTGGTGTTCGTGATCGCGGCGCTGATCGCCATCGTGCTGGGCTTTTCCCCCAAGTTCGGGGCACTGATCGGCGTCATTCCCGGGCCGGTGCTGGGCGGCGTCTCCATCGTGGTCTTCGGCCTGATCGCCATCGCCGGTGCGCGGATCTGGGTCGTCAACGGCGTGGACTTCAGCGACAGTCGCAACCTCATCGTGGCCGGCGTCACGCTGGTGCTGGGGGCGGGGGACTTTACCCTCAAATTCGGCGATTTCGTGCTGGGCGGCATCGGCACCGCGACTTTCGGCGCCATTTTGCTGTATGCGCTATTGAACCGGCGCGGGCCTACCTGACAACGGGCTTGCAATTCCCCCGAAGATTGCCGACAATGCCCTAAGTCTCGCCCCGGTTCCAACCCGAGCCGGGGTTTTGTTTTGAGCCGGAAAACCGCGTGTCGCAGCGCCACGCGGCCTGCCTGCCGGCACGCTGCCCGCGGCCAGCAATAAGCGCCGGGGCCGCCGCGCAGGCCGGGCCGCCCGGATGACCGGGCCCGCCATAGCGGGCGCCGGCTGCCGCCAGCCGAACTCCCCGGGCCGGCGGCCGCTCCACGTACGACGAAGGTTCCGGCTGGTCTAGGAAACGCTCCCAGGCGGGAGCGTTTCGTACTTTTTTGCTAGGAAAAAACCATGTCCGCCATTCCTTTGACGGCGCAGGGCGCCGAACGCTTGCAGCAAGAATTGCATCGTCTCAAGACGGTGGAACGTCCGGCTGTGATCGCCTCGATTGCCGAGGCCCGTGCCCAGGGCGACCTCTCGGAGAACGCTGAGTACGACGCGGCCCGCGAGCGCCAGGGCTTCATCGAAGGACGGATCAGCGAGCTCGAGGGCACGCTGTCGAATGCGCACATCATCGATCCGGCCGAAATCGACGCCGGAGGGCGCGTCGTGTTCGGTGCGACGGTGGAAATCGAAGACCTGGAATCGGGCGAGCGGGTGGTCTACCAGATCGTCGGCGACGTCGAAGCCGACATCCGGGAGAACCGGATTTCGGTGTCGAGCCCGGTGGCGCGCGCGCTCATCGGCAAGTCCGAGGGCGACGTGGTCGAGGTGCACGCCCCCTCGGGCGTGCGCGAGTACGAAATCGTCAGCGTCTCCTACCGCTAGGGGTCATTTCTTGGCGCGCCTGGCTGCCTGCGTACCGGCCCCGGCCTTGCGCCGGGCCGTGCCCGGGCGGGCGCCTGCACGCAGTGTCAGCGCGCTGCCCGCGCGCTTGGCCGCCCCGGCCGGTTTGCCGGCCTTGCGGGCCGCTGGTTGGCCGGCGGCCCGCGCGGGCTTTGCCGCCGGCGCCTGGCCGGTTGCCGATGCCGCCTTGCGCCGGGTGCGCCGCGCCGGCTTGGCGAGCGTCTTGCCTTCGGCCGCCATCTTCTTCGGGGTGTGCGGCTGGCCGGCGGCGCGCCGTCCGGCAGGGCGCTCGGCGGCCCGCGCCTGGCGCGCCTGCTCGGGCGTGGGGCGGTAAAGAATCAGGATTTTGCCCAGGTGGTGTACGGCCGCGCACGACAGCGTATCGCAGATGGCCTGGAGCATGGCCTCGCGGTCCTCTCGCTCCTGGCCGCCGGCGCGCACCTTGACCAGCCCGTGGGCGGACAGCGCGCGGTCGATTTCCTTCAGGACGCCGTCGGTCAGGCCTTGGTCGCCGATCAGGACGACGGGGCGCAGGCGATGGGCTGCGGCGCGCAGGGCGCTGCGTTGCTGGGATGTGATGGCTAGGCTCGGCATGGGCCGGATTGTACGAGAATGGCAAAAAAGAAATTTTCCAAGAACTGGATCCGCGAGCACATCAACGATCCGTACGTCCGCCTCGCCCAGCAAAAAGGGTACCGGGCCAGGGCGGCGTTCAAGCTGATCGAAATCCTGGACACCGAAAAGCTGCTGCGGCCGGGGCAGGTGGTGGTCGACCTGGGCGCGGCCCCGGGCAGCTGGTCGCAGGTCGTGCGCGAGCGGCTGGCAGGACCCGGCGGGGCGCTGGACGGGCGCATCGTGGCGCTGGACCTGCTGCCCATGGAGCCCATCCCCGGGGTCGAGTTCCTGCAGGGGGACTTCCGTGAGGAGACCGTCCTGCAGCAGCTGGAATCCCTGCTGGACGGCCAGTCCGTCGACCTTGTCATTTCCGACATGGCCCCCAACCTATCCGGCGTAGGCGTGGCCGATGCGGCGCGCGTGCAGCACGTCTGCGAGCTGGCGCTGGAATTTGCCTGCGCCCACCTGCGCCCGGAAGGGGCGCTGGTGGTCAAGGCGTTTCACGGCAGCGGGTTTTCCCAGATCGTGCAGGCCTACAAGCAGCGCTTCCAACGCGTGGTCGAGCGCAAGCCCAAGGCCTCCCGGGACAAATCCGCGGAAACTTTCTTGGTCGCGCGCGGCCTGAAAAGGCCTTAGCCCGCACCGCTGGCGGTGCGCGGACGCAACAGTCGCGCCGAAAGGGTAAAATCGGCCATTGACAACTTTATGGTGGTGCCCTATGTGGGCGCGCCGCCAGGTCGGCATCACAAGCAGGAGATCGACCTTGAACAACTCATTTTCCAAAGTTGCGGTCTGGATGGTGATCGCACTGGTGCTGTTTACGGTATTCAAGCAGTTCGACGGCCGTACCCAGCCCCAGGACACCGTGAGCTACACCCAGTTCATGGAAGACGCCAAGAACGGTCGCATCCGCAAGGTCGATGTGCAGGGCGACGTGCTGTATGTCACGCCCGATGCCGGACGGCCCTATACCCTGACGTCGCCCGGCGACCTGTGGATGGTCTCCGATCTGATGAAGTACGGGGTGCAGGTCTCGGGCAAGGCGCGCGAGGAGCCGTCGCTGCTGATGAGCATCTTCGTGTCCTGGTTCCCCATGCTGCTGCTGATCGGCGTGTGGATCTTCTTCATGCGCCAGATGCAGGGCGGCGGGCGCGGCGGCGCGTTCAGCTTCGGCAAGTCGCGGGCGCGTATGCTCGATGAAAACGCCAACCAGGTCACTTTCGCCGACGTCGCCGGCTGCGACGAAGCCAAGGAGGACGTGCAGGAGCTGGTCGACTTCCTGCGCGATCCGAGCAAGTTCCAGAAGCTGGGCGGACGCATCCCGCGTGGCGTGCTCATGGTTGGCTCGCCCGGCACCGGCAAGACGCTGCTGGCCAAGGCGATCGCCGGCGAAGCCAAGGTGCCGTTCTTCAGCATCTCGGGCTCGGACTTCGTCGAGATGTTCGTCGGCGTGGGCGCGGCGCGCGTGCGCGACATGTTCGAAACGGCCAAGAAGCACGCGCCTTGCATCATTTTCATCGATGAGATCGACGCGGTTGGCCGCCAGCGCGGCGCCGGCCTGGGCGGTGGCAACGACGAGCGTGAACAGACCCTGAACCAAATGCTGGTGGAGATGGACGGCTTCGAGTCCGGCCAGGGCGTGATCGTCATCGCGGCGACCAACCGGCCGGACGTCCTGGACCCGGCGCTGCTGCGCCCGGGCCGGTTCGACCGTCAGGTCGTCGTGCCCCTGCCCGACATCCGCGGCCGTGAGCAGATCCTCAAGGTGCACATGCGCAAGGTGCCGTTGGCGCCCAACGTCGACGCCACGGTGCTGGCGCGCGGCACGCCCGGGTTCTCCGGCGCCGATTTGGCCAACCTGGTCAACGAGGCCGCGCTGTTCGCGGCGCGCCGCAACGGCCGCACGGTGGACATGTCCGACTTCGAAAAGGCCAAGGACAAGATCATTATGGGCGCCGAGCGCCGCTCCATCGTCATGCCCGAAGAGGAGCGCCGCAACACGGCGTACCATGAATCCGGGCATGCCATCGTCGCCAAGATGCTGCCCAAGACCGACCCGGTGCACAAGGTCACCATCATCCCGCGCGGCCGCGCGCTGGGCGTGACCATGCAGTTGCCCGAGAGCGACCGCTACAGCATGGACAAGGAGCGCCTGCTCAATACCATCGCGGTGCTGTTCGGCGGGCGCGTCGCGGAAGAGCTCTTCATGAACCAGATGACGACCGGCGCCTCGAACGATTTCGAGCGTGCCACCGCCATCGCCCGCGACATCGTCACCCGCTACGGCATGACCGAGGAGCTCGGCCCCATGGTCTACGCCGAAAACGAGGGCGAGGTCTTCCTGGGCCGCAGCGTGACCAAGACCACGCACGTGTCCGAGGCCACCATGCAGAAGGTCGATGCGGAGATCCGCCGCATCATCGATGAGCAATACCAGGTGGCGCGCAAGATCCTCGAGGCCAATCGCGACAAGGTCGAGGCCATGGCCGCGGCGCTGCTGGAATGGGAAACCATAGACGCCGACCAGATCGACGACATCATCAACGGCCGTCCGCCGCGTCCGCCCAAGACGCCGCAAGGGCCGTCCGATGCGTCGGACACCCCAGCCGCGCCCGGCGTGGCCGGCAATGGTGCGGCCGCGCCGGTGTAATCCTGCAGGATACGCGCGCAGTCCGATGGCCAATACGTTCTTGTGCGGGCGCTTCGAGTTCGAGCTCGAGCGCCCGTTGGTGATGGGGATCGTCAACATCACCCCCGATTCGTTTTCCGATGGCGGCGAGCATTTCGATCCGGATGCGGCGATCGCCCACGCACGCCGCCTCAAGCAGGAAGGCGCCCACATCGTCGACTTGGGCGGGGAATCCACCCGGCCCGGATCCCAACCCGTATCCGTCGAGGAAGAGCTGCGGCGCGTGCTGCCCGTGGTCGAGGCCTTGCGCGGCGATGACGTGGCGATATCGGTCGACACCTCCAAGCCCGAGGTGATGCGCGCCGTGCTCGATGCCGGCGCCGACATGATCAACGACATCTACGCCTTTCGCCAGCCGGGCGCCATCGAAGCGGTGGCCGGTTCGCGCTGCGGGCTGTGCGTCATGCACATGAAGGGCGAACCCGGCACCATGCAGGACGCGCCCGAGTACACCGACCTCATCGGCGAAATTTCCTTATTCCTGGGCGCGCGCGCCCAGCGCCTGCGGGCGGCATGGGTCGAGCCGCGCCGCATCGTGCTGGACCCGGGCTTCGGCTTTGGCAAGACGGCCGAGCACAATTTCCAGCTGTTGCGGCGCCTAGCAAGTTTGCGCGTATCCAGCTATCCGCTATTGGTAGGGGTATCGCGAAAATCCATGATCGGTCATGCTACCGGCCGGCCGGTGCGGGATCGCCTGGCCGGCAGCATCGCGGCCGCCCTGGCCTGCGTCGCCCGCGGCGCCTCTATCGTGCGGGTGCACGACGTGGCCGACACGGTCGACGCCTTGAAGGTCTGGCAGGCGGCCGAAAAGGGAGTCCTACCAGGTAACGATTAGCCATGACTGAACGCAAATATTTTGGCACCGACGGCGTGCGCGGCGAGGTGGGCGGCCCGGTCATCAACGCGGAGTTCGCCTTGCGCCTGGGGTACGCCGCTGGCCGCGTGTTGGCGCGCGAGCACGGATCCCGGTCCCGCCCGCGGGTGCTCATTGGCAAGGACACGCGGCTGTCGGGCTACATGCTCGAATCGGCGCTCGAAGCCGGGCTGTCGGCGGCGGGCATCGATACCCTGCTGGCAGGGCCCATCCCGACGCCCGCAGTTGCCTACCTGACCCGTACGCTGCGCCTGGTGGCTGGCATCGTCATCAGCGCCTCGCACAATCCCTACCAGGACAACGGGATCAAGTTCTTTTCCGCACAGGGCATGAAGCTGCCCGACGAGATCGAGGCATCCATCGAGGCCATGCTCGATGAGCCGGTCGGCTGCGTCGGCTCGGACGCGCTGGGCAGGGCCCGTCGCCTGGACGACGCGGCCGGGCGCTACATCGAGTTCTGCAAGAGCACTTTCCCCAACGACCTGGACCTCAACGGCATCAAGATCGTGGTCGACGCCGCCCACGGCGCTGCCTACCACATCGCCCCGCACGTCTTTCGCGAGCTGGGCGCCGAGGTCCATGCCATCGGCGTGCAGCCCGACGGCTTCAACATCAACGAAGGGGTGGGGGCGCTCTACCCCGAGCAGCTCGCCCGCGAAGTGCAGGCGCGCGGCGCCCACCTCGGGGTGGCGCTCGACGGCGATGCCGACCGGCTGCAGATGGTCGACGCCTCGGGCCGCATCTACAACGGCGACGAACTGCTCTACGCCATCGTACGTGAGCGCATGGCTGCCGGGCCGGTCGCCGGCGTGGTCGGCACGCTGATGACCAACTATGGCTTCGAGCTGCAGATGGCCAAGCTCGGCATCGGTTTCGAACGCGCCAAGGTCGGCGACCGCTATGTGCTGGAGCAGATGCAGGCCCGCAACTGGCTGTACGGCGGCGAAAGTTCCGGACATTTGATCTGCCTGGACCGCCATACCACTGGCGACGGCATCATTGCCGCGCTGCAGGTGATGACCGCCTTGTGCCGAAGCGGCAACACGCTGGCCGAATGGATCGGCGACCTGCGCATGTATCCGCAGAAGATGATCAACGTGCCGTTGCCTGCCGGCATGGACTGGCGCGAGCATCCCGGGCTGGCAGCCGCGCGCAAGGCGGTCGAGGAGGAGCTGCGAGGCAGGGGGCGCGTGCTGATCCGCGCGTCGGGTACCGAACCCAAGCTGCGGCTCATGGCCGAGGCCGAAGACGAGGCGCTGGCCACGGCTTGCGCGCAGCGCCTGGCCGACAGCCTGGCGCTGGGGTGACGCAAGCGCACGCTATCGGCGCGCGGACAAGGGGCGTACACTTCACATTCACGTAATCTGTTGTTCAAATACGTGACATGTCGGCCGGTGACACTAGGGGTCTGTCCCAGGAGTCCCATCCATGCTCGAACTCGTCCGCATCGAATCCGCCCCTGCAGCGGCGCCTTGGGCCGCCAGCAGGCCCAAGGGCTTGGCCGTAGGGCTGGCGCGTAGCGCCGAAGAGCTCGAGCAGATTCAACGGCTGCGCTTCCAGGTCTTCACCGAGGAAATGGGAGCGGTTTTCCCCCAGGGCCATACCGGCCTGGACCGCGACCGTTTCGACCAATGGTGCGAGCACCTCATGGTGCGCGAGCTGGGGACCGACCGCGTCGTGGGCACCTACCGCGTGCTCACGCCCGAGCAGGCGCGCGAGGCCGGCGGCTATTATTCCGAGTCCGAATTCGACTTGGGCGGCTTGGGCGCGCTGCGCAGCCAGCTGGTTGAGTTCGGCCGATCCTGCACCCATCCGGATTATCGCAATGGCGCGGTCATCATGCTGCTGTGGTCCGGCCTGTCTGAGATCCTGCGCCGTGGCGGTTATCGCTACGTATTCGGATGCGCCAGCGTCAGCCTGCGCGACGACGGCGTCACTGCAGCCGAAGTCTGGCGCACCGTGGCGCCGCAGTTGCAAGGCGCGGGCGGCCCGCGCGTCGTGCCGCTGCATCGCTATCCGGTCGAACATCTCGACAGCACGCTGCCGGCGCGCGTGCCGCCGCTCATCAAGGGCTACCTGAAGCTGGGTGCGCGGGTTTGCGGCGAGCCGGCCTGGGATCCCGATTTCAACACCGCCGACTTCCCGATGCTGCTGGACGTGGCCGCCATGGACGAGCGCTATCGCAAGCACTTCGGGCTGCCGGCGCACATTTAGCCGGTACCGCCAATCAGGCCCGTCGGCCGGCGACGTCCTGACTTGCCCGGGCGCGATGCCTGACTGCTTGGCCCATCGCAGGCAGGCGCGCGGCGAGGGCAACGCTGCCGGATCTGTTTGCCGCTAGATTTCCTGCAGCGCGAACGCAAACCCCACCTTGCGCCATTCCTGTGCTTCGGCCCGCAGCGTGAAGTCCGTCAGCGGATGGTCTTCGAGCCATGCCTTGCCGATGCGCACGACGATGGACTGGCCGCTGGCCGAGACCGACAGGGGAATCTCGGGCAGGTCTTCCCTGCGGCGGGACAACAGCACCGCCAGGCGCAGGCATAGCAGCGCCAACCAGTGCGAACGCGTGCGCACCAGTGCCTGCACTTTGGTGAGCTTGCCAACGTGGCCCAGCGCCAGCACGCCGAGCAGGGTTTGGTCGGCCCGTGAGAACCCCGGCATGTCGGCGTGCTGCAGCACGTAGGCCGTATGCTTGTGATAGGCGTTGTGGGCGATGGTCAGGCCGATCTCGTGCAGGTCGGCTGCCCAGCCCAGCGACAGGGCCAGTTCGTCGCGTTCGGGTTGCTCGACCGGCATGGTCGCGAAAAGCTGCAGCGCTGCCCGCCGCACCCGGGCGGCCTGGGCGGCGTCGACGTGATAGCGCTTCATGAACTGGCGTACCGTTTCGTCGCGCTTGTCGCGCCGGTCGTCACGGCCAAGCAGGTCGTACAGTACCCCCAGCCGCAACGCGCCGTCGCCGGTGTGCATCACGTCTATGCCGAGCTCGTCGAAAATCGCGCACATGATGGCTAGCCCACCTGGCAGCACATCGGTGCGGTGCGGCTTGATGCCCGGCAGTTCCGAGACGATGACGCGGCCGGAACGGATGATGCGGTTTTTCAGCGCTTCCATGCCGGCACGGGTAATGCCGACCTTGGAGAACCCGCACTCCGCCAGGATGGCGTACAGCGCCTTGGCGGTTCCGGAGGACCCATAGGCCTCCTTCCAGCCCATCGTGCGGTACTGGCGGGCGATGACCTCGATCTCGCGTCGCGCAGCCAGCTCGGCCTGCTTCATGGCGTGGGCGTCTATCCGGCCATCCGGGAAGAATTGCCGGCTGTAGCTGACGCACCCCATGTACAGCGAAGACATCAGCAGCGGTTCGAAACCCTCGCCGATGATAATTTCGGTGGAACCGCCGCCGATGTCCACGACCAGCCGCTTCGAAGACGACGGCGGCAGCGTGTGCGCCACGCCAGAGAAGATCAGGCGCGCCTCCTCGCGGCCGGCGATGATCTCGATGGGAAACCCCAGCGCCGCTTGCGCCCGCGGTAGAAAATCGGCGGTGTTACGCGCCACCCGGAAGGTGTTGGTCGCCACGGCGCGCACGCGGGTGGGGTGGAAGCTGCGCAGGCGCTCGCCGAAGCGCTCGAGCACCGCGAGCGCCCGGTCGATGGCTTCATCAGACAGCCGCTTGCCCTGGTCCAGGCCGGCGGCCAGGCGCACGGTCTCCTTCAGGCGGTCGATCTGGTAGATCTGGGCCGATCCATCCTGTTGAACGACGCGCCCGATGGACAGGCGAAAGCTGTTGGAGCCGAGGTCGACGGCGGCCAGGAGATGGTCCATGGGCGGGGCAGCGTTGTTCGGAGGCCAGCCGGGATTATAAAGACCGCCTTCCGGCGCCAATATATGGCATATTCGGGCAGCGCGATGTCATGGTCCCGTCATCGCGCCGAAGTAAAAGCCCTGGGTCGTCGCCATGGAATCGAGCATGTCCGCGCTTGTGCCGTCCGAAGCCCTGTTCCTCAACCGCGAGCTGTCGCTGCTCAAGTTCAACGAGCGCGTGCTGGCGATGGCCGAGGACCCGCGCATCCCCGTGCTCGAACGGCTACGCTACGTTTGCATCGTCAGCTCGAACCTGGACGAGTTTTTCGAGATCCGCATCTCCTCGCTCAAGGAGCAGCAGCGCCAGACGCCATTGGCGGTGGGGGTGGACGGCCTGACCGCGGGCGAGGCGTTCGAGCGCGTGGCCAAGGCTGCGCACGAGCTGGTCGCCCGGCAATATGCGCTGCTCAATGACCAGATCCTGCCGAGCATGAGCGCCGAGGGCATTTTCTTGTTGCATGCATCGGAATGGAATGACGCGCAGCGGCAGTGGGCGCTGGACACGTTCCATCGCGACGTGATGCCGCTATTGACGCCGCTCGGCCTGGATCCAGCCCATCCTTTCCCGCGCGTCTACAACAAGAGCCTGAACTTCATCGTCTCGCTCTCGGGCATCGACGCCTTCGGCCGCAAGGCCAGCATCGCCATCGTACAGGCCCCGCGCGCGCTGCCGCGCCTGATGAAGATGCCGCCGGAGATCTCCGGCCATCGCCATGGCTACGTGCTGCTGACCTCGCTGATGCGCGCCTTCGTCGGCGAGCTGTTTCCCGGCTTGGAGATGCAGGGTTGCTATCAATGGCGCGTCACGCGCAACAGCGACCTGTTCGTCGACGAGGAAGAGGTCACCAACTTGCGCCTGGCGCTGCAGGGAGAGCTGTCGCAGCGCAACTTCGGCGCGGCGGTGCGCCTGGAAATCGACAAGCTCACCCCACCTGACCTGGAGGCCTTCCTGCAGCGAGAGTTTTCCTTGTCCGCAGCCGATACCTACCGAGTCAGCGGGCCGGTCAACCTGACCCGCCTGATGCAGCTGTGCGACGTTACCGACCGCCCCGAACTGCTGTTTCCGGAGCATCACGCGGCGGTGCCGCCTCCATTCGACGCCCTGGGCGGGCGCCCGGAGGCGATGTTCGAAGCCATCGCCGCCGGCGATCGGCTGCTGCACCATCCCTACCAGTCGTTCCAGCCGGTGATTGATTTCCTGACGGCGGCGGCCCTGGATCCGGACGTGGTGGCCATCAAGCAGACGATTTACCGCACCGGGGAAGACTCGGAACTGATGCGCCTGCTGCTGGCGGCTGCACGCGCCGGCAAGGAAGTCACCGTGGTCGTCGAGCTGATGGCACGCTTTGACGAGCAGACCAACATCAATTGGGCCGCCCGCCTGGAGGAGGTCGGCGCGCACGTCGTCTATGGCGTGGTCGGGCACAAGACGCACGCAAAAATGGCGCTGGTCTTACGCCGCGAGCGGGGGCGGATCCGCCGCTACGGCCACCTGAGCACGGGCAACTACCATCCCCGCACGGCCAGCATTTACACCGATTTTGGGCTGCTGACGGCCGATCCCGACCTGTGCGAGGACATGGACAAGGTGTTCGCGCAGCTGACCGGGCTGGGTGCGCGCCGTCCGCTGAAGTTGCTGCTTCAGTCGCCTTTCACCCTGCACGAGACCATGGTGGCGATGGTGCGCGCCGAGGCGCGCGCGGCCCGCGCCGGCCAAAAGGCCCGGATCATGGCCAAGATGAATTCGCTGCTGGAGCCGCAGATCATCCAGGAGCTGTACCAGGCCAGCCAGGCGGGCGTGCGCATCGACCTCATCGTGCGCGGCGTCTGCGCGCTGCGCGCCGGCGTGCCGGGCCTGTCCGAAAACATTCGGGTGCGCAGCATCGTCGGCCGCTTCCTGGAGCATTCCCGGGTGTTCTACTTTTACGATGGGGGCAAGGAAACGGTCTATCTGTCATCGGCAGACTGGATGGACCGCAACTTTTTCCGCCGCGTCGAGATCGCCTTTCCCGTACGGGACAAAGCCCTCAAGAAAAGGGTCATCGAGGAAGCCTTCACCTTGGCGCTGCGCGACACGGAGCTGGCCTGGCAGGCCCAGCCAAGCGGCGACTATGTCCGGGTGCGCAGCCGCCGCGATCCGGTCAATTTGCACGAAACGCTCATGGCGCGGCTATCCGGCTAGCGCCGTCGGGTCGGCCGCTTCGCCGCCTTGCCCCGCCGATGGCCGCGTCGGGCCTGCGTGGGGCCTGCCCCAGCCAGCCCTGCCAGGTCCGGCGGAATCTTGCCGGGACCTGCTCTGCGTGGCTGCTGTTCGGGCTGCCCCGGCCGCCTGTCACTGTCACTATCCTGTCATCTTCCGCGCCTAAGATGCTTTCCCGTGGCAGCCGAAAGTGGCCGGCTGCCAAGCTCCACCCTAAACGAGCGAAAGGAACAGCAATGCGAAAGCGAGTTTTCATCCGGATGGTCGTCGGTGCCGCCCTGGGCGTGGCGGCGGTGGCCGCCCAGGCGGTCAATATCACCGGCGCGGGCGCCTCGTTCCCGTACCCCATCTATGCCAAGTGGGCGTCGGACTACAAGGCCGCTTCGGGACATGCAGTCAATTACCAGTCGATCGGCTCGGGCGGCGGCCAGCAGCAGATCAAGGCCGGAACGGTGGATTTCGGCGCCTCCGACGACCCCTTGAAGGCCGACGACCTGGAAAAAAGCGGCCTGGTCCAGTTTCCGGCGGTCATCGGCGGCACGGTGCCCGTGGTCAACATCGATGGCATCGCCCCGGGCCAACTCAAACTGTCGGGCGAGGTGATCGCCGACATTTTCCTGGGCAAGATCAGGAAGTGGAACGACCCGGCCATCGTGGCCATGAATGAGGGCGTGGCCCTGCCGGATGCCGATATCATCGTCGTGCACCGCTCCGACGGCTCGGGCACGACCTTCGGTTGGACCCACTATCTGTCCAAGGTTTCCCCGGAATGGCAATCCAAGGTCGGCACCGGCAAGGCGGTCAAGTGGCCGACCGGGCAGGGCGGCAAGGGCAATGAAGGCGTGGCCGCCTACGTCGGCCAGCTGAAAAACGCCATCGGCTACGTGGAATATGCCTATGCCAAGCAGAACAAGCTGTCGTGGACGCAGCTGCGCAACTCAGCCGGCCAGTTCGTGCAGCCGAGCCAGAAAAGCTTCGCCGCAGCTGCTGCCAATGCCGACTGGGACAGCGCGCCGGGCATGGGTGTGGTCCTGACCAACGAGCCTGGAGAGCAGTCTTGGCCCGTGACCGCCGCCACGTTCATCCTGGTCCAGAAGGTCCAGCAGCGCCCGGCCCAGGGCAAGGCCGTGCTGGATTTCTTCGACTGGGCATTCGAGAACGGCGCCGAGGCGGCCGTCGCGCTGGACTATGTGCCCTTGCCCAAGGAAGTCACCGACAAGATCCGCGCGGTCTGGGCCAAGGAGATCAAGGACACCGATGGCCAGCCGGTCTGGAAGTAGGCGGGCGGCGCTGATTGGCAAGGTTTGCCGGCGCGGTGCCGGCGCCCTTGGGCGCCAGTGCCGCGCCGGCCGTATATCCGTCGGGTTGCCGGGGAACGTCATCGATGAGTGCGGTATTGGATAATAATGGGCCGATTTCCCCTGCTGCCGGGGACGCTACCACTGGCACGCCCCTTCCCATGAGACAAAACCGCAATGCGCTCATGGACGCGCTGTTCAAGAACCTGACCCGCGCGTTCGCCTTCCTGGTGTTCCTGCTGCTGGCCGCCATCCTGGTCTCGCTGGTCTACGGATCGAGGCAGACGCTGGCCGCCTATGGGCCAGCCTTTTTGTGGACCAACGACTGGGATCCCGTCAACGAGGTCTACGGCGCGCTGGTGCCCATCGTCGGCACGTTGCTGACTTCGGTCATCGCGCTCGTCATCGCCGTGCCGGTTTCCTTCGGCATCGCGATGTTCTTGACCGAGCTGGCTCCACAATGGCTGCGCCGGCCCCTGGGCACGGCGATCGAAATGCTGGCGGCCATTCCGTCCATCATCTACGGGATGTGGGGCCTGTTCGTGTTCGTGCCGGTGTTCCAGGCGCACATCCAGCCGGGGCTGATCGCCGTGCTGGGCAGCCTGCCGGGGATAGGCGGCTTTTTCTCCGGGCCGCCCTTCGGCATCGGCGTATTCACCGCCGGCCTGATTCTGTCGGTGATGATCGTGCCGTTCATCGCGGCCGTCATGCGCGACGTATTCGAAGTCGTGCCCCCTATGCTCAAGGAATCGGCCTATGGCCTGGGCAGCAGTACCTGGGAGGTGATGTGGCGGGTGGTGCTGCCTTATACCCGGGCAGGCGTCATCGGCGGCATCATGCTGGGGCTGGGGCGCGCATTGGGCGAGACCATGGCCGTGACCTTCGTCATCGGCAACGCCTTCCGGCTGCCGGAGTCGATCTTCGCGCCGGCCAACTCGATCGCCTCGGCGCTGGCCAACGAGTTCAACGAAGCGGGCGGGTTGCAGAAGTCCGCGTTGATCGAGCTGGGCCTGATCCTGTTCCTGATCACCACGATCGTGCTCGCGCTGTCCAAGTTGCTGCTGCTTCGCCTGTCCAAGGCCGAAGGCAGCAAATCCTGATTTCGTCCAAGCGAAGGCTACGCACATGCCGGCTACGTCCGTCATCGACATGCAAAACCCGGTCTACCGCCGGCGCCGCCTGGTCAACCGCGTCATGCTGACGCTGTCGTTCGCGGCGCTGGCGTTCGGCCTGTTCTGGCTGTTCTGGATCATCGTCACCTTGCTGGTCAAGGGCGGCTCCGCGCTGTCGCTGACGCTCTTCACCGAAATCACGCCGCCGCCGGGCCAGGCCGGGGGACTGGCCAACGCCATCGTCGGCAGCCTGCTGATGGCGGCCGTGGGCACCGCCATCGGCACCCCCATCGGCATCCTGGCCGGCACCTACCTGGCCGAGTACGGCCATCGCGGCTGGCTGGCGCCGGCCACGCGATTCCTGAACGATGTGCTGCTGTCGGCGCCGTCGATCGTCATCGGCCTGTTCATCTACACCGTGTACGTCTACCAGGTCGGCCATTACTCGGGCTGGGCGGGCGCGCTTGCCCTGTCCATCCTGGTCATCCCCGTGGTGGTGCGCACCACGGACAACATGCTGATGCTCGTGCCAAACGGCCTGCGCGAGGCATGCGTGGCGCTCGGCTGCCCCAAATGGCGCATGATCGTGATGGTGTGCTATCGGGCGGCGCGCTCCGGGATCATCACTGGCGTGTTGCTGGCGATCGCACGCATTTCGGGCGAGACCGCGCCGCTGCTATTCACGGCGCTGTCCAACCAGTTCCTGTCCCTGGACATGAACGCGCCGATGGCCAACCTGCCCGTGGTCATCTTCCAGTACGCGGCCAGCCCCTTCAAGGATTGGAACACGCTGGCCTGGGCGGGTGCAGCGCTGATCACGGTGCTGGTGCTGGGCATCAACATCGTCGCCCGCAATATGTTCCGCAAGCCCTGAGCCCGTTCCGGCAAACCGGCAAACTGATTGCCTGCAACAGGATTACGCAATGGATAACCCGTCTTCCGCCACCGCCGCCGTCCCGCGCGCGAAGTTGGAGGTCAAGAACCTGAACTTCTACTACGGCAAGTTCCATGCCATTCGCAACGTGAGCATGTCGATCCGCGAAAAGAAGGTCACCGCCTTCATCGGCCCGTCGGGCTGCGGCAAGTCGACGTTGCTGCGCACCTTCAACCGGATGTTCGAGCTCTATCCGGGGCAGCGCGCCGAAGGCGAAATCCTGCTCGACGGTGAAAACCTGCTGACGACCAAGACAGACATTTCGCTCATCCGTGCCAAGGTCGGCATGGTCTTCCAAAAGCCCACGCCGTTTCCGATGAGCATCTACGACAACGTCGCCTTCGGCGTGCGCCTGTTCGAAAAGCTGTCCAAGGGGGAAATGGACGAGCGCGTGGAGTGGGCGTTGACCAAGGCGGCACTGTGGAACGAGGTCAAGGACAAGCTGCACCAAAGCGGCAACAGCCTGTCGGGCGGGCAGCAGCAGCGGCTGTGCATCGCACGGGGCGTGGCGATCAAGCCCGAAGTGCTGCTGCTCGACGAACCGTGCTCGGCGCTGGATCCGATTTCGACCGCCAAGATCGAAGAGCTGATCGCGGAATTGAAAAACGACTACACCGTCGTCATCGTTACGCACAACATGCAACAGGCTGCACGCTGCTCGGACTACACCGCCTATATGTACCTTGGCGAACTCGTGGAATTCGGCGAAACCGACCAGATCTTCGTCAAGCCCCAACGCAAGGAAACCGAGGACTACATCACCGGGCGGTTCGGCTGAAGGCTGGTTTCCGCCAATCGACACGTTGTATATGAGTGCATCGCCGTATCGTCCTGTTGTCCTGTCCATACTCCGCGCGCATGGTGCGAAGTCGGTGCTGGATGCCCCCTGCGGACAGGGGTGGCTGGCCCAGGCCGTCCAAGCCGGCCGCATCCGCATCGATACGCTGGATGGCGTCGAAATGTACGATTTCCCAGAGGACCCATCGCTGCCTTATCGCAAGGTCGATGCATACGACCTGGACAAACCGTTGCCCGATCCGGACCAACCGTACGATGCGGTGGTGTGCGCGGAGGCCATTCACCTCGTCACCAACCCGGGCGTGGTGCTGGAAAGCTTCAAGCGCGCGCTACGCCCCGGCGGCATCGTCGTCATCACCACACCCAATACCTGGTATATGCGTTCCCGGTTGCAGTTCCTGCTGCGTGGTTTTCACTCGGGCTTCCGGCCGGGCATAGGCAAGCAGCCGGGCAAGGACTACATCACGTATTTCCCCTGGACGTATCCGCAGCTGCATTTGCTGCTGACGCATTACGGCTACACGGGCGTCACCCTGCATGAGGTCGACGAGCGCAAGCCCAAGCGATGGGTCGAGCATGCATTGGCGTTGCCGAGCAAGCTGTACTACGGCCGATGCCGGCGCAGGGCCGCCACGCCCGAAGAGACCGAATACTGGGCGACTGCCGGGCGTGCGCAGTCCCTGCACGGGCGCTGGCTGGTCGTCTCGGCGCGCAAGCCTGGGTAGTGCCCTGCTGGTCCGGGAACAATGTGGCGCACTAGGTGCGCGCGCCGTGCCGGCATGAGCTGGCGGCCGGTGTCCCGGCGTTTCGGGCTGTGGCGATGCCCGTCATTCTGGTATAGTCTGGCCCCTTCGGGGCGTAGCGCAGCCTGGTAGCGCATCTGCTTTGGGAGCAGAGGGTCGCGAGTTCGAATCCCGCCGCCCCGACCAAAGATTCCTCCTTCGTCCAAGGCAATGACGGCGTGCCCGGTGGCACGCTGGACGAAAACTGCGCTCGCAGCAGTGCGCAGCGTTGGATGCATGCCGTTTGGCCGCATGCGACGTGTTGCATGGGACGATATCCAACGCCAAGGGTGATTTGTCCGGGCGCCGCGGCATGGCCTGCCGGCACGGCCCGCGCGGGCCGTGCCGGCAGGCGCATCAGGCGGCGGCCCCGCTGCGGCGTGCGCGCCGGCCCTGGACGACCCAGATGCCGGCCAGCAGCAACAGCGCCGGCACGTAGACCCAGAAGTCCGAAGGCCGGTGCGGGTTGGGCACCAGCACCGCCTGGACGTCCCAGCCCGACTCCCAGCCGGCCTTGCTTGCGGCGCTGCGGAAGGCGACGTTGGCGATCTGGGCCTGCTCGCCCAGGGCCATCACCGACAGCCCCGCCATGGACAGGCGCTTGGCCGCGGCGGCCGCGCCGGTGGCTGCATCGCCCTCGGGCAGCGCCGGCACCCGCACCGCCACGGTCTTGCTCAGCTCATCGCCTTCGATGTTCATGCCGCGGATCTCGGCCATCAGCCGCCCGTCGGGCGGCAGCGCCGCAGCCGTGGCCGCGATCTGCGCACCCGGCAGCCGCTCGTACTTGTCGTAGAGCTGGTTCATGAACCAGTCGGGCCGAAACAGCGCAAAGGTCACCCCAAACAGCAGCAGCACCTCCAGCTTGTTGCAGCGGGTGCGCAGCCACCCGAGCGTGGCCGCCGCGAAGGTCAGCGCTGCCAGCGTGGCGCCACCGATGACCAACGCGAGCTCGCCCCAGCCGTCGATGTCGATCAGCAGCAGCATCGGGTTGAAGATGAACATGAAGGGCAGCACCGCGGTGCGCAGCGCGTAGACAAAGCCCTGGACGCCGGTCTTGATCGGATCCTCGCCGGAGATGGCCGCTGCCGCAAAGGTGGCCAGCCCCACCGGCGGGGTGATGTCGGCCATGATGCCGAAGTAAAAGACGAACATGTGCACGGCGATCAGCGGGATGATCAGCCCGCTTTGCGCGCCCAGCTCGACGATGACCGGCGCCATCAGGGTGGCCATCAGGATGTAGTTGGCCGTGGTGGGCATGCCCAGGCCCAGCACCAGGCAGACCAACGCGGTAAAGAGCAGCATGAGCAGCACATTGCCCATGGAGACCAGCTCCACGAAGGCAGTCATGCGCAGGCCCAGGCCGGTCAGCGTGATGGCCCCGACGATCAGCCCGGCCGTGCCGCAGGCCAGCGCGATGCCGATCATGTTGCGCGCGCCGTCTTGCAGGCCCTCGATGGCCTCGCGCACGCCGCGGCGCAGTTGCGCGGCCACGGGCTGGCCCCGGAACCAAGCCGTCAGCGGACGCTGGGTGATCATCTGCAGCAGCATGGCCACGGCCGCCCAGAAGGCCGATAGTCCGGCCGAGAGCTGCTCCACGCTCAGGCACCAGACCAGGATGCCGATGGGGATCAGAAAGTGCAGGCCGGCGCGCACGGTGGGCCACGGCTCGGGGCGCACCGGGTGGGTGATGTCGATCTCGGTGGGCAGGTCCGGGTGGCGTGCGGCGATGCGCAGCAGCCACACGTACAGCGCGGCCAGCATCGCGACCAAGATCCAGATGGCGGCAGCCCCGGCCACGGCCTGCACGCCGGTGCCGATCCAGTAGACCACCCCCATGGCCAGCAGCGTGCCACTGATGCCCATGCCCCAGCCGGCAATCTTCTGCAGCGGGGTGCGCGGTGCGCCGGCGCCCATCATGGGCTGGATGCCCAGCTTGAGCGCCTCCAGGTGCACGATGTAGAACAGCGCCACGTACGAGATGCTGGCCGGCAGGATGGCGTGGCGGATGATGTCGGTGTAGGGGATGCCCACATACTCGATCATCAGGAAGGCGGCCGCGCCCATGACCGGGGGCATGATCTGGCCGTTGACCGAGGAGGCCGTCTCGATGGCGCCGGCGCGGATGCCGCCGTAGCCGGCCTTGTTCATCAGCGGGATGGTGAAGATCCCGCCGGTGACCACGTTGGCCACCGACGAGGCCGAGACCAGGCCGTTGACCGCCGAGGACACCACCGCGACCTTGGCTGGGCCGCCGCGCAGGTGCCCGAGCAGCGCAAAGGAGACCTGCATCATGTAGTTGCCCGCGCCGCATTTATCCAAGAGCGAGCCCAGCAGCACGAAGATGAAGATGTAGGACACCGACACCCCGAGCGCCACGCCGTAGACGCCCTCGGTGGTCAGCCACATGTGCGAGACCAGGCGCTCGAGCGAGGCGCCGCGGTGCGCCAGCGCATCGGGCAGCCATGGCCCGGCAAAGATGTAGAGCACGAAGACGGCAGCCAGCACCGTCATGGGCAGGCCCAGCGCCCGGCGCGTGACCTCTAGCAGCAGCACCAGGCCGACGGCGGCCACGGCCACGTCCGCGACGATGGGCTGGCCCGGACGCGCGGCCAGCTCGTTGTAGAACAGGTACAGGTAGGCGCCGCAAAAGCCGGCGATGATCGCCAGCGCCCAGTCCAGGGCCGGCACGCGCTCGCGCGCCGAGCGCTTGGAGGCCGGATAGGCCAGGTAGCCCAGGAACATGGCGATGCCCAGGTGCAGGGCACGCGCCTCGGTGTCGTTGAAGATGCCAAAGCCCAGCGAGAACGGCAGCGGCGAGGCGTACCACAGCTGGAAGGCCGACCACAGCAGGGCGCCGGCGGCCAGCACGGCCCCGGCCAGCCCGCGGGCGTTGCGACCGCCCCGGTCGACGTCGGCCACCAGTTGTTCGAGTTCGGCCGTCTGCGGCGGTGTGGTGTGGGTCATGATCGTCAAGAGCGTTGCGTGGGGCGCGCCAGGCGCGCCAGACAGCCACGCGCGCCGGCGGCCACAAAAGGGCCGCTAGGCGCGGGGGGCCACAGAGTGAGTGCCGCCGGCGCGCGCACGGCGCGCCCGGCTGGCGGCAGGACGATGGTCCGGCGCCCGGTACGTGCGTGCCCCGGCGGCCGGACCGGCTGCTTCCCCTCTTAGAGCAGCCCCTTCTCCTTGAAGTACTTCTCGGCGCCCGGATGCAGCGGCGCGGACAGGCCGTTCTTGACCATGTCCTCGGCCTTGAGGTTGGCAAAGGCCGGGTGCAGGCGCTTGAAGTCCTCGAAGTTGTCAAACACCGCCTTGACCACGGTGTAGACCGCTTCCTCGGGCACGTCGGCCGAGGTCACGAAGGTGGCGGTCACGCCATAGGTCTGGACGTCCTGGCCGTTGTTCGGGTACAGCCCGCCGGGGATGACCGCCTTGGCGTAGTACGGGTACTTGGCCACCAGCGCGTCGACGGCCTTGCCCGTGAGCGGCACCAGCTGCGCGGCGCAGGTCGTGGCCGGGTCCTGGATGTTGGCCGAGGGGTGGCCCACGCCGTAGAAGAACCCGTCGATCTTGCCGTCGCACAGCGCCTGGCCGTGCTCATCCGGGCGCAGCTCCGAGGCCAGCGAAAAGTCCTTCAGCGTCCAGCCCATGGCCGAAAGCAGCTCCTCCATCGAAGCGCGCGTGCCCGATCCGGGGTTGCCCACGTTAAAGCGCTTGCCCTTGAAGTCCTCGAAGGTCTTGATGTTGGCTTCCTTGCGCGCCATCACCGTGAACGGCTCCGGGTGCAGCGAGAACACCGAGCGCAGCTTCTCGAACTTGCCCGCGTCCTTGAACTGGCCCACGCCCTGGTAGGCGTTGTAGCCGACGTCGGACTGCACCACGCCCAGGTCCAGCTCGCCGGCGCGGATGGTGTTGACGTTGAACACCGAGCCGCCGGTCGACTCTACCGAGCAGCGCAGCCCGTGTTGGGCGCGGTCCTTGTTGACCAGGCGGCAGATCGCCCCGCCCGCGGCGTAGTACACCCCGGTCACTCCGCCCGTGCCGATGCTGACGAACTTCTGCTGCGCCGCCGCCGGCTGCGGCGCGCCAAGCGTCGCAACCAGCGCCGCGGCCGCGGC